>OGIC01000177.1_pt1 | contig 49934 bp, 38 predicted proteins | sample 1571681 | NCBI WGS metagenome assembly OGIC01 (sample SAMEA2582046, study PRJEB24529) | metagenome | biome: Human gut stool | place: China | collected 2011
TGGCATCGATGATGTATGCGCAGCACCGATTTTCACTTATATTATGTCGTCAGTTTGCCAACCGAATGTTTGCTAAACAACAATATTTCCATGTCTATGAGTAAGCAGCCACGCTGTTACAACAGCAACAGCCGGTACTGTAAGTATAACTCCTATGCTTCCGGATACTCCCTGCATAATCTCTATACCTATATTATACGAATTAATAATCTGTCTGAATGGAAGATTATATGCATAGTTAATAACAAGCTCACTTACTGCACTTCCTACAAAAGCAAGTATAAGCGTATTTGACATAGTTCCCATCATATCACGTCCAACATTCATACCGCTTTTAAACAATTCGAAGCAGCCAAGCTGTGGGGCTTTGTCATGTATTTCACACATTGCCGATGATACAGACATTGCAACATCCATGACAGCCCCCAAAGAAGCTATGAGAATTCCTGAAAATAACAGCCCGCCTATCCGGATATTAGTTATCTGCCCTACATAAGAAAGCGTTTCTATATTTGATACATTATATCCGTCTATATCTGCCACCTTGCCAAACAGCCATGCTGATAAGCCTGCAAGAAGCACACCTGTTACTGTTCCGGCTATTGCACATATTGTTTTTACTGTAAAGCCACTGATAAGATACATAGTAACTATTGTTGTTATAATTGTAATGATCACGGCAGCCCAGAATGGAGAAAATCCTCTGTATATGAGAGGTATGTATATCATAAATATTGACACGAACGTAAACACAAGTCCAACTACTGACTTAACACCATTCTTTCCACCTATTATACATATGAGCAGTAAAAATATTCCTACAAATGCAGCCACTGCCACTATTCTATCCTTTGAGTATACGGAGACATTTTTAGAACTACCCGATACACTCATATGCACTACCACCGAATCTCCCTTTTCACATACTGCTCCGAACAGGTTTCCCTCGGCACTTGTAGCATCTACTACTTCTCCCCTATACTCTCCAGATGTAAGCTGCACCTTTAACCTCTGATATCCGACCCTTATTCCGTCAGGTGACAGATTATCCTCTACCACCTCGATTACTCTGGCATTCTCATATGAATAACCCAGTGTTGTTACTATTGGTTCTTTATCTGTAACCCTCAGCCTGTCTGCCGCAAATATAAATGCTGCAATACATATCACAACAACCACTGCTTTTACAACCACTTGTTTCTTATCTGACATTTACTTTTTCCTTCTTAAAGCATATTAATCCATATATTTTTACTGGTTAAGCTTCTTTTTCTTTCTTTCTACAAGTATAATACCTGCGGCACCTGCCATTGAAAGACCTGCTGCTGTGTACCATGCTGCTGCCCTAGCTGTATCCCCAGTCTTAACCGTGCTGCCTGAACCAGATGCATTTGCTGATGAATTTCCTGAACCAGATGCATCCTGGCCAGCTTCACCATTATCCTCTGTGCCTGTTCCATTTCCTGTACCTGCAGTATCCTCTGTTCCGTTTCCTGCTGCATTGTTATTATTTTCTGTGTTGCCCTTGTTATCATTATTCTCTACAGTCACAAGTCCCTTAACTGCATCCTGTAATGATGTTACCGCACTTGCTATATCTGTTGTTGTGCTTTCTGCATTTTCTGTAACAGCCTTTGCTGCTGTTATAGTATCTTCAAGAGTCTTTAAAGAAGCCTCTGTATAATTACCTGCCTTCTTAGCTGTATCATATGCAGCTTCTGCCTTTGCTATTTCTGTATCAAGTGCTGTCTTATCTGCCTGCTTTACAATCGTATATGCAGTCTTAACACCGCCATCTGCTACAAGTTCTTCATTAGATGCTGCATCATAAGTCTTTACTGTAAGAGTTGTATCTGTTATATCAAGAACAGAATATGTAGGTCTCCAGCTCTGGCATCTTGCTGCTATATAATCCTGCTGTGTACCAATAAGCTGATAATACTTACTACCAGTTGCTGAATTAGCCTCAAAATATACAGTACCTTCTGGATCTACAACCTTGCTTGAATCCTCCTTGCCTGACTTGAGGTTATAGCAGTTATTATCCTTAATATATGCAAAGAATTTATCTTTATCATTTGTTGATGGCATATTTTCTTTTGTATATTTTTCATGGCTGTCAGAACCATCTGATGATATCTGATATGTTCTTGAATATGTATGATCATGTCCCTGAAGAACTGCATCTATATCATATTTATCTATAACAGGAGTAAGCTGTGTTCTAAGAATAATACCATCTGAATCTGAATGGTCATAACCAGAGCCATAAATATCCTGATGGAACATAAGTATTCTCCACTTCGCAGAAGGATTCTTTTCTGTTGCTTCCTTTATCACATTTTCATGTGTAGCAACATTATAGTTGTTAGTATCAATACTTATAAATAATGTATTGCCATATGTGAAGTAATAATCTGTACCTGCAGTTGTCTTTGATGCTGTATTAGCATCACTTGTCTGCTTGTTAGGATAATTAAAATGATTAGAATAGTTAACTGACTTAGAATCATGATTACCGATTGTTGTAGCAACAGGAAGACTTCTAAGTACAGATGGATTAAGAAAACCTGCATATTCTATCTGCTGCTCCAGCTTATCAGCATCGTTGGATACACCAGTCTGGTTAATCTGGTCACCTGCTGACATAATAAAGCTTAAGCCTGGGAACTTTTTAACAGCATTGTTAAGTGTATGATACCAGTTGTATGAATCGTTCATTGCATAGTATTCTTTATTCTGGTTACCAAGCTGGTTAGTTGAAGCACCTATCTGTGGATCACCTACATACATTATAGAGAAACTGTCTGTTGATTGTGTCTTATAGTCATATGTCTCAGACCATGCTCCATTTACATAATACTGGTATTTGTAAGACGTATTCTCTGAAAGTCCTGTTACAGTAACCTTACATGGATATAATGTATATGTCTTGTCTCCATCCTTAACAATCTCAACATCAGCTTCAACTGACTGTTTACCTTCATATGTCTTTATTTCTTTTCCAGAAGCATCCATAAGCTTAATCTTAGGAGTTTCATCCTTAGTTGTTGAATACCATGCTGCATTAAGCTTAGCTGCATCCTCACCTGGAGTTAATGCTATCTGACAGAAGTTAGTTCTTACGCTCTCCCACTTAGTCTTCCATTCTGCCCATTCTGTGCTGTTTGCATATACATTAGACTTAACATTATGAGCATCTGTTTCTTTTCCATCCTCTGTATAACAGGCATCCTTTACTTCCATTTCAACATCTGCTGATTCTGCTGCTGCATTATTCCATGCTGCTCTCTTTGAGCTTCTTGCCCATGTTTCTGTTGTTCCCATAGCCAGACTTGCTACCATCATTGCTGTAAGTGTTGCTGCTGCAACCTTTTTCATTCTTCTCATATCTTCCTCCTGATATTATGTCTTATTGACATTATGCTGGACATCAGACATTTCATATCCAGCCTCTGTTGCTGATTTCCCAACCTGAAATGCTGGCTCCAACATAAAAATGCAACCTTAGGTTAATATAATATTTCCACCCTGCGATACGCATTTTGCAGAGATAAAATATGTTTCTTAACCAAAGATTGCTTATAATATAAAGAGTATTATTAAAATCTATATGTTTTATTACGTAAAATATCCGTAAAGGATTCTTAATCTCTTGTAATATATTCACTAATATATTCTCGTTAAACACTCCACAGCTATATATTTCTTTATCTTCTTTTCAGCCACTTTAAGTCCCGATACTCACCCCACTATAAAATGTTTTTAAAATATCCTCATAAGTTGCACCACTCTCTGCCATATTCTGTGCCGTGTATACACCAACCCCGAAGCCATCTCCCACTCCTGTTGTTGTTATCTTTACGCCACTATCCATATATTCTATTTTATAATTAGGTGAATTCAGTCCCAGAATCTTTGCAAATGTGCTTCCTGTCATCACCATATTGCCGACCTGCATCTTAGATACATATCCATCACTGCTTACCGATACAACCTGTACCTGCTTATCAAGCCCCTTTTTATCCAGTGTCAGACCATCGTATGCTTTTTCAAATGCATTAACAAAATCCTTGTTATTAACAGTCTTAACGACAAAATATTCTTTTGCTTCTTTATCCTTAGGACATTCAACTGCCATAAGATATGAATAATCATCTCCTAACATATCCTTGCCAGAAAGCGTAAAACCTGCTGTTACGTATGTATACCTTGCCTCTATATATTGCCCGTTACAGCTTATTGTCATGCCATTTGTCGCTGCTACACAGTCATTTACAAGGTTATAATTATCCAAATAGTCCTTTCCCCACTTTTTCTTCATCTGTCCTGATGTCATATACGACATACCAAGCTGACTACTGTCTATGTTCATCCTTTCGCCCATTAAACGGTATATATCTGTCCTTATCATAATGCTTTCTGCTTTTAGAAGTTCAATCTCATCACCCATATACAATCTGTCGGCAAGAACCATTGAAACAAACTTCTCAACCTCTACAGATTGTGAAGCATTTTTATAATTTACTGTTATCGTCCTTCCATCAGCTATCTCTTCACTCACAGCCATATCGACAACACCTGTAAGCTTCAGCGTAATAACCGATGGCACCAGCAAATAAATGGCGATAAATATCATTATCTCCATACATTTCCTGACTATACTGCGGCCTTTCCTGCTTTCTTCCTTAATTAATGAATAATTATCTTCTCCCCTCCTGCTTTTATAATAATTATAATCCTTGTAATCATAATTCCCTGCCTCGCAGCTGCTTATGACATACCCTTGTGTATCGTTCCTTCTTCTTGCCTTCTTATATTCTATATACTGCTTGTCTGTTGCCGCTTCATCTATTCTTTCCCCGATTAAACCCACTCCTCTGATTATAATACGGGGTAAAAAAAATCTATCCAGTCTCATACACTTTATCTAGCCTCCTAGATAAAATGTATGAATACCGGATAGATATTATTCTATATTTTGCAACCTTTACTTTAACTTAACTGGTGTCTTAGTAAGCTTCCAGATTTCTGTTGCATACTCTTCAATAGTTCTGTCTGATGAGAACTTACCTGCCTTAAACGAGTTAATCATAACTGTCTTAGCCCAGCCAGTCTCATCCCTGTATCTCTTATCAATCTTAGCCTGTGCTTCTGCATAAGAACGGAAGTCCTTAAGAATGAAGTAAGTATCTGCTCTTCTTCCCTCCTGTGAGTTAAGAAGTGAGTTGTAGATATCCCTGAACATCTCTGGATCTTCCTTAGAATACTTACCATTGATAAGTTCCATAAGAACCTCTCTTATATTCTGGTCGTTGTTGAAGATTTCCATAGGATCATAGCCACCCTCATTCTCATAACGGATAACTTCATCAGAACGAAGACCGAATATTACGGCATTCTCCTCTCCAACCTCCTGGACTATCTCAACATTAGCGCCATCCATAGTGCCAAGTGTTATTGCACCATTAAGCATAAACTTCATGTTACCTGTACCTGAAGCCTCCTTAGATGCTGTAGATATCTGCTCAGATACATCTGCTGCTGCAAATATAATCTCAGCGTTAGATACTCTGTAATTCTCGATAAATACTACTTTAATCTTTCCATTAATAGATTCATCATTATTGATTACATCTGCAACATTATTAATAAGCTTTATAGTCTGCTTTGCAATCTTATAACCAGCGGCAGCCTTTGCGCCAAAGATAAATGTTCTAGGAACAATATCCATATCAGGATTCTTCTTGATTTCATTGTAAAGGTACATAACATGAAGAATATTAAGAAGCTGTCTCTTATATTCGTGAAGTCTCTTTACCTGTACATCAAATATAGAATCCGGATTAACATCTATTCCATTGTGCTCCTTGATATACTTTGCAAGTCTTACTTTATTCTTATGCTTAATCTGCATGAATTCCTGTCTTGCCTTTTCATCATTAACATATACAAGCATCTTTTCAAGCTGCTTAAGATCTGTTACCCATCCATCACCAATCTTGTCTGTAATCCAGTCTGCAAGAAGTGGATTAGCATGAAGAAGGAATCTTCTCTGTGTGATACCATTAGTCTTGTTGTTGAACTTCTCTGGCATCATCTCATAGAAATCCTTAAGCTCCTGCTTCTCTAAGATTTCTGTGTGAAGCTTTGCAACACCGTTAACAGAGTAGCCTGCACATATAGCAAGATGTGCCATCTTAACCTGACCATCATATATAACAGCCATCTTTCTGACCTTTTCCTGGTCTCCTGGGTACTTTGCCTTAATATCTTCAACGAATCTTCTGTTGATTTCCTCTACTATCTGATAGATTCTTGGAAGAAGTCTTGAGAACAGCTCAATAGGCCACTTCTCAAGTGCCTCAGCCATAATAGTATGGTTAGTATATGCAACTGTCTTAGTTGTTACATCCCATGCTTCATCCCATTCAAGACCATTCTCATCCATAAGAACTCTCATAAGTTCTGCAACTGCAACTGTTGGATGTGTATCATTAAGCTGGAATGTAACCTTCTCATAAAGCTTCTTTACATCACCATTGTGCATCTTCTTATATCTTTCAACAGCTCTCTGGACTGATGCTGATACGAAGAAATACTGCTGCTTAAGTCTTAATTCCTTACCTGCATAATGGTTATCGTTAGGATAAAGAACTTCTACAATATTCTTTGCAAGGTTCTCTTCCTCTATAGCCTTCTGGTAATCGCCCTTATCAAATGAGCTTAAGTTAAATGTATTAACTGGCTCTGCATCCCATATTCTAAGTGAATTGACTGTGTTGTTACCATATCCGATAACTGGAAGATCATAAGGAACAGCTATAACTGAACGGTAGTCTTCCTGAACGAATATATCACGTCCAGTAGCTTCATCTCTGTAAGAACGCACATATCCACCAAACTTGACTTCATATCTGTATTCAGAACGCTTAATCTCAAATGGATTGCCATCCTTTAACCAGTTATCAGGAACCTCTACCTGATATCCGTCCTTAATCTCCTGCTTGAACATACCATACTTATATCTGATACCACATCCGTAAGCTGGATATTCAAGAGTTGCAAGTGAATCAAGGAAACATGCTGCAAGTCTTCCAAGTCCACCATTACCAAGTGCTGCATCTGGCTCCTGATCCTCGATAACATTAATATCAAGTCCAAGCTCCTCAAGTGCTTCTTTTATCTCGTTATACTTAGTAAGATTAATCATGTTATTACCAAGTGCACGTCCCATAAGGAACTCCATAGACATATAATATACAATCTTAGGATCTTCCTTGTCATATGTCTTATGTGTAGCTATCCACTTATCTATGATAAGATCCTTAACTGCATACGCAACTGACTGGAACACCTGCTGCTTATCTGCCTCATCAATATTCTTTCTATAAAGAGATTTACAATTACTTACAACTTTTTTCTTGAATTCTTCCTTGCTAAAAGATGCTTCTGTACCTGTCACCATGTATTCTTCTCCTCCTTAATATATAGATATACCACAAATGTATATCATTATTCCTGATTTAACTAATCGTGTCTGATTTAATTAACATTATTCACAAAGCACGTTACACGATGGTTAAATTATACACGATTCGCACCCTTATTGCAATTTAATAAAATTAATTGATCATTATTATTCAAGATAATAAAGATATGCTTGTTCTGGCAGTGGTGCACTCTGTAAATTCTCTTTACCACATCCAGCTATTGCAATCAAACTAACAGCTAATAACATCATCATTTTTCTTTTCATTCATACCACCTCCATTCTTTTAATATAAATCATTTATATGCAACATAATCTTCTATAACATTTTTATAGTTCTTATTAATTTCAGTATATTCATCCTTAATAATATTTCAATACAATTGGCGTGAACGTCATTTTGGGGCGTGAATTGTACCTCATCTCACCTATTTATATAAAAACGAGGAGAAAATACGCATAACTGCGATTTTCTCCTCGTCTTTACATATTATAAATTATTAAGATACTGTTTTAGTTCTTCTCAACCGCAAGCACAACCTTCTCACCATTGATATCCCAATCCTTAGTGAATCCTGCTGTCTTACCTGTTTCAATAGTATTTGCAAGAACAACGCTCTTAATCTGCTCTGCATTCTTAACCATAAGGTCTGCTAACTTGTCATTACCATCTACATATACAGTAATCTTATCCATAACCTCAAATCCAGCATCCTTACGCATAGTCTGAATCTTACTTACGATTTCTCTTACGAAGCCTTCCTCGATAAGCTCTGGTGTAAGGTTAGTATCCATAACAACTGTAATACCCTTATCAGAGCTTGCTACAAAGCCTTCCTTCTGAGTCATCTCAATAAGAACATCATCCTTCTCAAGAACGATATCTTCACCATCAGCATTGATTGTAAATGAACCCTTAGTATTAAGTTCATCCATAGTTGCATTGCCATCAAGTGTTGAAAGTGCTGCTCTGATAGCATTAAGATGCTTGCCATACTTTGGTCCAAGTGTCTTTAACTGTGGCTTGAATGAATATGAAGTAAATGCTCTTACATCATCTGTGTACTCAACTTCCTTAACATTAAGCTCATCTGCTATGATAGCTGTAAAGTATTCGTTTAACTTCCAGTCAGCCTTGATGTACAGCTTGCCGATTGGCTGTCTGTTCTTGATGTTAGTTGAGTTACGGCAGGCTCTGCCGATAACAACAGCATTTAATACATCTTCCATATTATCTTCAAGTTCCTTGTCAATCCATTCTTCCTTAACTTCTGGGAAGTCGCAGAGGTGGATACTGATAGGAGCTGTCTTATCTATGCTGCATACAAGGTTTCTGTAAATGCTTTCTGTCATAAAAGGAATCATAGGTGCTGCTGCCTTGCAAAGTGTTACAAGTGTTGTGTAAAGAGTCATATAAGCATTAATCTTATCCTGCTCCATACCCTTAGCCCAGAATCTTTCACGGCATCTTCTTACATACCAGTTAGAAAGCTCATCTACGAAATCTTCAAGCGCTCTTGCTGTCTCTGTAATCTTGTAGTTGGCAAGATTATTATCAACAGTCTTAACAAGAGTATTAAGCTTAGAAAGAATCCATTTATCCATAACTGGAAGCTTATCATACTCAAGTGTGTACTTAGTAGCATCGAAGTCATCAATGTTAGCATAAAGTACAAAGAATGCATATGTGTTCCAGATAGTTCCCATGAACTTTCTCTGTCCTTCTGTAACAGCCTTATCATGGAATCTGTTAGGAAGCCATGGTGCTGAGTTCTCGTAGAAATACCAGCGGATGGCATCTGCACCGTGCTTCTTTAATGCATCAAATGGATCTACAGCATTTCCCTTTGACTTACTCATCTTCTGTCCATCTGCATCCTGAACATGACCAAGTACGATAACATTTTCATAAGGTGCTTTATTGAAAAGAAGTGTTGATATAGCAAGCAGTGAGTAGAACCAGCCTCTTGTCTGGTCAACGGCTTCTGAAATGAACTTAGCAGGGAACTGCTGTTCAAATACTTCCTTATTCTCAAATGGATAATGGTGCTGTGCAAATGGCATTGAACCTGAGTCGAACCAGCAGTCGATAACTTCTGGAACTCTCTTCATCTTGCCCTTACACTTAGGACAAGTACAAGTAACAGCATCAATATATGGTCTGTGAAGCTCGATATCATCTGGGCAGTTATCAGAATGTTCCTTTAATTCTGCCTTGCTTCCGATAGATAACATTTCTCCACAATCATCACATACCCAGATATTAAGAGGAGTACCCCAGTATCTGTTACGTGAAATTCCCCAGTCCTGAACATTTTCAAGCCATGCGCCAAAACGTCCAGTTCCGATAGTTTCCGGAATCCAGTTGATTGTCTTGTTGTTAGCTATTAAGTTAGCCTTAACTTCTGGATCACTCATCTTGATAAACCAAGACTCTCTTGCATAGTAGATAAGTGGTGTATCACATCTCCAGCAGAATGGATAATCATGCTCAAACTTAGGAGCATCGAATAACTTGCCTTCCTTATCAAGATCCTTAAGAACTTCTGGGTCTGCCTTCTTAACGAAAAGTCCTGCATATGGTGTTTCCTTTGTAAGTTCACCCTTTCCGTCAACGAACTGTACGAATGGAAGGTCATATTTACGTCCAACCTTGGCATCATCTTCACCAAATGCTGGTGCAATATGAACGATACCAGTACCATCTGACATAGTTACATAGTCATCACATGTAACAAAATGTCCCTTCTTGTGCTGCTTAGCCGCAACATCTGCCGCACACTGGTATAATGGCTCATATTCTTTATATTCAAGGTCTTTACCCTTGTAAGTTTCTAATACTTCGTAGTCAACGCCTGCGCCACTTCCAGCTTCCTTGCCTTCTTCGATAACATTTCCGCCTACTGTCTGGCCTGCCTTAACTGCAAGTCCACCAAGTACCTTATCAAGAAGTGCCTCTGCCATATAGTAAGTATAACCGTCTGCTGCCTTAACCTTTACGTATGTTTCCTCTGGGTTCACGCAGAGTGCCACGTTAGATGGAAGTGTCCAAGGTGTTGTTGTCCATGCAAGGAAATATGCATCTTCGCCTACACACTTGAAACGTACTACTGCTGAACGCTCTTTAACAGCCTTGTAGCCCTGTGCTACTTCGTGTGATGAAAGAGGTGTTCCACAACGTGGGCAGTAAGGAACAATCTTAAAGCCCTTGTATAAAAGGCCCTTATCCCATATCTGCTTTAAAGCCCACCATTCAGACTCGATGAAGTTATCATCATATGTGATGTATGGATTATCCATATCAGCCCAGAAACCAACTGTAGATGAGAAATCTTCCCACATACCCTTGTATTTCCATACGCTTTCCTTACATTTCTTGATGAATGGCTCAAGACCATACTCTTCAATCTGTTCCTTGCCATCAAGACCTAATTCCTTCTCAAGCTCAAGCTCAACTGGAAGTCCATGTGTATCCCATCCGGCCTTACGTGGAACCATATAGCCCTTCATTGTTCTATATCTTGGAATCATATCCTTTATAACTCTTGTAAGAACATGTCCTATATGTGGCTTACCATTAGCTGTTGGAGGTCCATCATAAAATGTATATGTTTCCCCCTTCTTACGGTTATCAATACTTTTCTGGAATATATCATTATCCTTCCAGAACTTTTCAACCTGTTTTTCTCTGTCTACGAAATTCATATCTGATGAAACTTTCTCGTATACCATTGTGTTACTCCTTTCAAATCATTTACTTAATCGTAACGATGTCAGCTTGCTTTATTGGTGCTGTAACAAATGTCGTTACATATGCAAAAAAGCCCCTGCCGTAATACGACAGGGGCTGAATCAACTTAACCTATATCAATTACGACATACCATCATATGCGTCCCTTGTAACGGTAGGATTACCGTCCTCACTTACTTTTCGTAATATAATACCATCCTTAATGTTACCCATAATATTATACTGCAAAGTTCTGCAAGGATGCTTGGAAGTGATATTCAACTATGCTCTACTCACACCGGCTTCCACCATCCCGGCTCGCTATTGCTTTCTTTCATAATCTACTGTCTTCGTCATCGCAGATAATGTGATTGTATATAATTGATCTTAAAATGTCAATAATTAAGCTGTATTATTTATTATAATTTATCACAAAATCACCTGTTATTGTGTTATATGATGCATTCCTTTAGCCCTGCTATGCCCGTCCTTTTCTGCGTTCAATTCCTTTTTCCTTATAATATCGCGCTTTATCGGCATACATTTTATCCTCTGCCTCACGTAACATTTCATCAAAGCCTGTTATTACATTCTCACTCCAGATAACACCTGCTGCCATATTCACAGAACGCTCATTCATTAGTTCTTTTAACTCTGTTATACGCTTTATTAATGTATTCTCATCTATCTGTGTACAGATTACAAGGAACTCATCTCCACCTATACGAAATACTGCATCCACTCCAAACACGTCTGTAAGGCATCCACATGCGTTAAGAATAAGTCTGTCGCCTGCCTCATGTCCCATTGTATCATTCACATATTTCAGTCCTGTAACATCACAGTAAACAACGCCTATACTCTGTTTTTTATCTATACTATCTACACAGTCTCTCATAGCGAAACGGTTTCCGATTTTGGTTAAAGCATCCTTATAGCTCATATCTTCAAGCTTTCTCATCGTATTCCTGCGCTTTATACACGATATAATAAAAGCACCCATAATCTCCAGTATACTTAAGGCATATTCGAGTGTAAGCAACGGAGGATTGTCTATTCCCATAAATGCAACAACATTTCCTTCGTTATATAATGGAATTACAATTATTGAATGAACCCCCTGTCTTTTTAAATTATCATATTGCAATGGATCGCTATCCTTTATTTCTTCAATATCCTGAATTACGATGTTTCCGCCTTTTTCAAAACACTTATACCAGTTAGCACATATCTCTGGAGGCAGATTCTGAAGATTATCCTTCTCCGGACTTATTCCCTCTGCCGTCCACTCATATGTATTATCATCTCTTCCATGTATATTTTTTTCAAATATATATGTTCTTTCTCCATTAAGTGCTTTACCTATATACCCAATAAGTGTATTAATTGTTTCATCAGGTGTATCTGCTGCAAGTGCCACTCTTAAACCCTCATTGACAAGTACTTCAGTTTCTCTATACTTCTGGATAAGCTTATCCTGTGCAAGCTCCTCACTTATATCTATGCCTATTTCCAGCCTGTACTTTCTGTTTCCTTCCCCCTCAACCAGAGTATCCTTTATTATCATATATTTATCTAATACAGGATTATAATAACGCCATTCCTCAAAGACTCCGGGTAAAAGTCTGCTGTTGTTGCACATACCACATTTAACAGAAGCTTTTTGTAATACCTCATAACACTTCTTGCCTTTTATATCCTCTATTGATTCTAAGCCATACGCTTTCAATGCTTTATGATTCATATATACAATTTCATTGGTTTCTATATCTGTTGCATATACATATTCATTCAGATTTATAAAAAAATCCCCTATTTCTTTTATATTTTTCATACGCATGTCTCCCTTTATTATTGAATCTGTAGTATTCCCCATTCATTAAACGAATCAGCATATTCTGTATATAATTCCTTTGTAACAGCCCCTTTTTCTTCTGCATTTTATATCATTTTGACATTTTTTTGTCAATATTCAGTATTATATTTTTATTATTTTTTCATTATATCATAATTTACTCTTTCTCAACCCATACACTCACGAACCCGCGCTTCGCGCTTTATCGTCCTGCTTCGCAGCTTACCTTTCTATAACACAGCTATGCTTCTTTGTTTTTTTATCATAATTAATCCCAACAAGTAATATATTATCTGTATATTTCTTAACAGCCTCTGGGTATTTTTTCTCTTTTATCTGATTGATGGCGGTTACTGCATCCTGATTCCACTTCAGCTCAATAATTAAAGCCGGATAACCTGCTGTATACTCTGGCTTTGGTAATAGTACAATATCTGCAAAGCCTCTGCCTGTTGGCATTTCTCTTACTGGCTTGAAATAATACTGCATTGCACTTAAATAAGCTAATGATAAAACACAGCTTAAAGAGTTCTCATTATTATATTGAATGGCCGATGTGTATTCTGTATGAATTTTTTCAATGCAATCCGCTACTGTATCTGCATCTTTATCAAGAGTTGCATCTATTATTACCTGCGACTGCTTTTGAAATGCAATTAATTCATTCCACTCTGTTTTTTTAGTAGCAAGAATAAATTCCTGACGAATTTCCTCATTAGGTATATATGCCATTTGATAACTGCTGTCATATGCCAGATATCCAAGATGAATAAGCAGCGTCATTACATCATCTTTTCCTGCAAAGCTGACCATATCATTTTGAAATGAATTAACATCAACATTTATCGAAGCTCCTGCTATCATTTCTATTATTGCCGTCTTAAGGCCATCAAAGTTCATATTAATTAACGGAATAATAGCCTCATAGGTTCCTGTTTCCGACCAGTAGCTGCGATACTCTCCCCACAGCATAACATTGACCACGGCCTTAGGATTGTATATATGGCAGTTTCCAAGCTTATAGCCATCATACCAGCTTTTTACCTTATCATAATCCCTTCCAAATCTTTCACACAGGCATTTAACTTCATCCTCAGTAAAGCCTGTATATTTGTCCAGAACCTTTGCACTTATCATCGTATATTCATCAAAATTATTAAGTGCTGACTGTGTCTTTATTCTCTTTATTGGCAGAATGCCTGTAAGATACGCCAGTTGTATGAACTTTGCCGGCTCACTCCCCTTAAACATCCCCCTTAAGAAATTAATATACTGTGTCTGAACATCGTTATTAGCTGCCTCATCACGAATAATCACATCCCACTCATCTATTATTACAATAAATTTAATTCCCTTGTTCATGTTAATAAGTGACATAGCACCATATGCCGTTCTCGCAGAATCAAGGTCGACATCTGGATAGTTTTCCTTTAACTCAGCTATAATCTGTTCGTTAATATAATTTACTGTTTTATCTGGCGAACCGGCATCCATCATACACCATTGTACATCAAAATGTATTACATCATATTTATTAATATTTTCTTTATATGATGGACTTTTACTTATTTGCAGTCTGTCAAATATCCCTTCTGAATCACAGCCTTTGCTATAATATGCCACAAGCATATCTGCTGTAACTGACTTTCCGAATCTTCTTGGACGGCTATTACATATAAATGCCTGATTAGTATTAAGCACTCTGTTGGTATACTCGATAAGTCCAGACTTATCTACATATATTTCAGAATTAAGTGCCATTTTAAATGCACTATTATCCGTATTAACAAATCTCCCCATAACTTAGCCTCCTCCATTCCAGCCTATACATATTATACCACAAGTGAAACTTTTATCTCAATAATGAAATCATTTCCCTGTATTCTTGCACTTATATTTCCATTCATACGCTCCACAAGCTCTTTTGCAATAGATAAACCCAGTCCGGTTGAGGTCCTGCCTCTTGCCACATCCGCTTTATAAAAACGCTCAAACACATGGCTTAAGTCAATATTTTCAGGATGTTCTGTATAATTGCTGATTTTAAGCAAGGCGTGATTATCCTCACGAATAAGCTTGATACTTATATTCTTTTCCCCATGATCAAGACCATTTTTTATGACATTCTGTATAACTCTTCTTAAGCCCTGCTTATTACCTGATATATGCAGCATTTCCTCAGTAATACTAATATCCGGGCAGATACCCTGCTTCTTCCATTCATCATAATAAGAAAATACAGCTTCTTTTAATATTCTGTTCATACAACAGTCTGTAAGCTCCAGCTTATATGAATCATTTTTCAGCTTGGTAAATGTAAAAAGCTCCTCCAGCATTTCATTGAGACTGTTAAGCCTTTCTCTGATTATATCAAGATATCTGCTCTGGTCATCTATATTGTCGCATTCCTCTATAAGCTGGAAATACCCATCCAGCGATGTAAGCGGTGTCCTTATATCGTGTGAAAGATTAGTATATGTATCTGCAATCAGCTCTTCTTTTTTTCTGTACTCGTTTCTTTCTTTTTTACGCAGGTCAAGAAGCTCATTCAATTTATCTGAAAGCTCACCTATTCCCCCCATATCTATTTCACGTTGAATCAGCTTGTTACTATCATGTTCCATAAGAAACGACAACTGGCGGCAGATGTCCTTAATCTGCCGCTGGTATTTCCACATAATAAATGCCTGTATAATAATTATTACTGCTAATATTCCAATAATAATCCTCATTCTCTAAATATCCCTTTTCTGAAAAATATAACTGCTTAATGACAGCATTATAATAATAAATACAGCTGCCACACACATTGAACTAACAACATCATCCCTGCCTGCATTCATAGGAAGCATTGCCATCCTTCCAGTTACTGTATACTTATATATATTGAAGTTATGAAGTCCCACTCTATTGCCCACATAATCTATAAGGGCATACACAATGCTCATTATATTCATGGTAAGACATACCGACAATGTCATGCTTATGACATTATTCTTAATTATAACTGCTATCGCCATACATATTAACACAAACGCATAATGAAGCATAAGTTCTGTTAAGAAATAAGGTATAATCTCTTTCCAGTTACCCCACACCACACATTTAAACGCAAGCATATTCGCTGCTGCCTGGAATACAAATATCCCTGCAAAGGTAATTGCTGTAAATAAGGCAAGCGCAACTGCCCTTGAAACAATAAGCATCCCCCTTTGTGACACCTGTCCACCAATATTCTTAATATAACCGCTCTTAATATCTGCTGTTGCAAACATAACCGCAAATATTACAAGAAAAAGTGCATAAAACTTTCCCTGTGCATTAGAAAAGAAAACATCCATTACCGTAACCTTCTTTCCAGGCTCCGTAGGTAATTCCACGCTCATACCCAGATTGACATTATCTGTATTCTGCTGCGAAAGCTGTTCCTTGTTGCTGTCAACTGCCTGTTGTTGCTCTATGTCCTGTGCATTTACCACATCAACTGCCTGCACATCAATATCTGCCTGACTTTCTACTGCCTGCTGTTTCTCCCACTCTTTATTAACTGCATCATAATCTATTTTTGAAAGAAATGAGGTAAGCAGTGCTGATGCCAGCAATATAATCCATATTACATACATACTCTTTGTACGAAACATTCTGTATACATCCATCTTTATCATATTAAGCACGATTGTCACCCCCTGTAAGCCTTAAGAAATAATTCTCAAGTTCTTCACTTGTAATAGATATTCCCTTAACTGGAATCCCCGCCTTTGCAAGTTCCATATTCAGGCTGGCACTTTCTCCCAGTCTTTCAAATATATGAATATGTTCTTTATCTATAACCTGATAGCTGCTAAAGCCCATATCATCAAGCACAGGAACAGCCTGCTTAGGATTATCAAGCGTAAGCTCTATGCGCTCACTGCATTTTTTCATAAGTTCTTCTCTTGTAAGCTCCTGCACAAGGCATCCATTATGAATAATGCCATAATCTGTAGCAATCTTTGATAATTCCTCCAGAATATGACTTGAAATACATATTGTCATGCCACGCTCCTTTGCAAGCTTCTGTATGGTTTCACGCACCTCCACAATTCCCTGTGGATCAAGTCCGTTAATCGGCTCATCAAGAATAAGCAGGTCAGGCTCACCTACAAGTGCAAGAGCAATTCCTAAGCGCTGCTTCATTCCAAGCGAATAATGCTTTGTTTTCTTTTCTCCAACAGTATCAAGACCCACTGTTTTTAACAGCTCTTCTATATATCCTTTTTTCTTAATCCCTGTAAGCTTACATTTAATGTTCAGATTGTCATATGCCGACATATTGCCATAAAGTCCGGGAGCTTCTATAAGACACCCTACTCTTGAACGTACCTTTTGTAAGTCCTTTCCCTTATACCCAAACATTTCTATTTCGCCATAAGACGGTGTTGACAGTCCGCTAATCATCTTAAGACAGGTCGTTTTACCGGCTCCGTTTCTTCCAATAAAGCCATATATCGCACCCTTTTTAATGTGCATATTTACATCATCAACCGCCCTGTGTCTGCCATACTGCTTAGTCAGATTCCTTGTCTGCAATAATAATTCACTCAAAGCCTTTTCCTCCTTTTCTTAACTGCTCTTATCATAAAAAATAAATCCTAATCAATCGCAAATAAATAGTAAAAAAAGAGTAAATTATTCATGCAGGCGATATCCAATCCCCCAGATTGTTTCTATATATTCATCAGATGTAACGGTCTTTATTTTCTTTCTGATATTGCTTATATGCACATCCAGAGTCTTTGTTTCACCCATATATGGCTCATCCCACGCATATTCGAATATATCCTCCTTGCTAAACACCTGCTTCGGGTTTTTAAGCAGCAATTCGAGTATTGCGAATTCCTGTTTTGTAATCTTAGGAAGCACCCTGCCACCGATGCTTACCTCAAAGGTTGAGCGTGTAAGCACCATATCTTTGAACTCAAGCCTTCCGCTGCCTTGTCCTTTTTGTATACCAGCCTTTGTTTTTACTTCTGTTTCTGCCTCTGCTTCTACCTTCGTTTCCGCCTCTGCTTCACCTTTTGTTTCCACCTCTATATGACGAAGCTGCACCTGAATACGTGCCAGTACCTCTCTAATTTCAAAGGGCTTTGTTATATAATCATCTGCTCCGTCTGTCAGCACTCCGATTTTATCATCTATACTATCCTTTGCAGTCAGCACAATCACCGGAAGCCTTCCATGTTTTCTTATTTCCTTTAAAACCTCCTCACCACTTGCCCCAGGCAGCATTAAGTCAAGCAGCACAAGCGTATAAGCCTTTTCTTTTATATTAAGAAGCAGCTTTGCCTCTGTTCCTGAAAATGCCTGTTCACACGTATAACCTGCCTTCATAAGCACCTCACAAAGAAGGTTATTAATATTTATATCATCCTCTACAATCAGTATATTAGGCATAATTTTTACTCCTGTATTTTATAGTGTAAAATAGTTATCTACTTTATGAGAAATGGCATTAAATAAAACAGTTTTATTAATTCTTGTTTTCCTTCCACTTATCTCTCATTATGACCATTTCTTCAAGATTATTTTTATTCATTTTGTCCATTTCTTCAAAGTGTTTTTTGCTTAATTTGACCATTTCTTCAAAACTATTTTTACTCATTTTGTCCGTTTCTTCAAGATTATTTTTGCTTAATTTGACCGTTTCTTCAAAACTATTTTCGCCCAATTTGTCCGTTTCTTCAAGATTCATCTTTTTTATTTTAGACTTTTTACTTGCAGCACGCTAAACATCAGTGAGTGACAAAATTCACTCCAGATACTCACATCATTTATATTATAAACAAAAAAACAGCACGACTATTCCCCTTATCCAGAAATAAATCGTGCCATCTTATCTTTTATCTTATCTGTGTTATAATCCTAATTATTCTCTGCTCTCGCCATAGCAATCTGCTCCGGTGTTATAGGCAGCTCATAGAACCTCTTTCCTGCTGCGTGGCTTAGCGCATCTGTCACAGCCGGAAGTGGAGTGTTAATTACAACCTCTCCTATTGACTTAGCACCAAATGGTCCAGCATCCTCAAAGCTGCTTTCAAACTCAACATTAATATGTCCAATATCCATTCTTGATGGTATCTTATATTGCAGGAATGAGTTCTCATAAAGCTTTCCCTTATCAGAATATGTGATATTTTCAGACATTACCATACCAATTCCCTGAAGGATTCCGCCTTCTGCCTGAACCCTTGCAAGATTAGGATTAACTGGTGTTCCACAGTCAACACATGCATCATATTCCACAACCCTGCTCTCACCTGTGACAAGGTCAACCTCAACCTCAGCTGCACCTACCATATATGGTGGTGGGGAAATAGGTGATGTATGTGTATTAGTAACAGTAAGTGCCATATCATTTCCACACATTGAAGCTGTTGCGATATCACAAAGACTTACCGATGCACCATTGTGCTCTCCAGCCTCACATCTTACACAGCTTCCGTCAAATGTAACCTCACTCTTATCACAGCCTATAAGCTTAGCTCCAAGCTTTTCGATTCTGCTTCTTAGCTCTAAGGCACAGTTCTCAACTGCCTTTCCAGTAACGTATGTTGTACTTGATGCATATGAGCCTGAATCATAAGGTGATATATCAGTATCAGCACCGAATACACTTATGTTATCAGTACTGCACTCAAGCACCTCCGCAGCAATCTGTGCAAGTATTGTATCACAGCCTGTTCCCATATCAGCAGCACCGATATTCATTGTATACACGCCCTCATCATTAAGCTTAAGTGTGGCACTTCCAACATCCACACCAGATATACCAGAGCCCTGCATAGCCATACCCATTCCGACAAAACGTGCTTTAGTGTCAGATATCTTTCTCATAGGATACTTCTCATCCCATTTAATCATCTCTTTGACCTTTGCTAAGCATCTGTCAAGTGCACAGCTTGTATTGACCTGACCATAGTAAGCAGGCATTACATCGCCCTCCTTAACTATGTTTTTAAATCTTATTTCAAAAGGATCCATATGAAGCTTATCAGCAAGCTCATTTACAGCAGATTCAACGGCAAAAAGTCCCTGTGTGGCACCATAGCCTCTATATGCCCCTGCTGACATAACATTCGTGTATACAACATCACTTACAAAGCGGAATGCCTCTGCCTTTCCATATAACGGTATTGACTTGTGTCCTGAAAGACCTACTGTCGTTGGTCCATGCTCACCATAAGCTCCTGTGTTTGACAGGGTATATAAATCTATTCCTTTTACGATACCATCCTTAGTTGCACCGAGCCTTACATGCATCTGCATCTCATGTCTTGGAGATGAAGCTGACAATGACTCTTCCCTTGAGAATATAATCATAGCTGGCTTCTTAGTCTTCCATGTGACAAATGCCGGATATATTTCTGAAACCGAGGTCTGCTTTGCACCAAAACCACCACCTATTCTAGGCTTTGTAACACGTATCTTTGATGGAGAGATTCCAAGTGCGTGTGAAATGATTCTTCTGCAGTGAAATACTATCTGTGTAGAACTTACAACATGAAGTCTTCCATAGGTATCGATTGTACAGAATGTCCTGAAGGTCTCCATCATGCTCTGCTGGCACGCCTTTGTGTGATATGTCCTGTCAATTACAACATCACAACTCTCAAGCACCTTATCTATATCACCATTACTGCACTCATCATGTGCACATAGATTTCTTTTATTATCAGCTCCGACAGGACACATTGCTTCCCAGTTATCCTCTGGATGAACAAGTATCTCATTATCCTTTGCCTTAGTAAAGTCAAGCACTGGTTCAAGCACCTCATACTCTGCCTTAATAAGCTTCATTGCCTTATCAACACAGCGTTCATCCACTCCAGCAACAATAGCAACCGGATCACCTATGAATCTTACGTGTTTATCAAGAATAAGTCTGTCATAAGGACTTGGCTCAGGATAAGTCTGACCGGCGCAGGTGAAACGCTTCATATTCTGGTCAACATCCTTATATGTATATATTGCCTCTATTCCAGGTACCTTCATTGCAATATCTGTATTAATGCTCTTAACATATGCGTTGGCATATGGTGAACGCAGAAGCTTTACAACAAGACAATCCTTTGGTGCAATATCATCTGTATATACCGGTTTTCCAAGAAGCAGCTCCATTGCATCTTTTTTTCTTACTGCTTTATTAACTGACTTCATTACTTCACCTCCTCTGCTATATTTTCTTTATTTTCCACACTGGCTTCCTTAGCCTTTTTTACCCTGAGGTAATCCAGAATTCCTCTTAACTGGCCTTCATACCCGGAACATCTGCACAGATTTCCTGAAAGAAACTCCTTTATCTCATCTTCATCAGGATAAGGATTCTCCCTAAAGAGTGCAATAGCATTCATAACAAAGCCCGGATTACAGAAGCCACACTGCTCTGCTCCCTGGTCAGCTATAAATGTAACGAATTCTGCGGCCTCTTCCTGTAAACCTTCAAGTGTTGTAACGCTGCATTTATCTGCTCTTACAGCAAGAACCGAACACGAAAGTACGGGTTTATCATTCAGAAATACTGTACACAGTCCGCAGTTAGAAGTTTCACAGCCACATTTTACACTATAACAGCCATGCTCCCTGACGAAATCATAAAGAGTCATATCGCAGGCCACATCTGCCTTGACTGACTTTCCATTTAACTTAATATCTACTAACATATATTCTCCAATCCATACACTAATAATTTACAGCTCTTAATGCTCTCTTAGTAAGCTCTTCTGCCAGATGGCTTCTGTATTCAGCGCTTCCACGCATATTACTCTCTGTAGAAACATTTTCCCTTACATATCTGGCGAAGCTCTCTATAGTCTCATCATTTACTCCGCCCTTAAGAATACCTTCCTTATCTTCTACAACAACAGCTCTTCCCGGTCTTGCACCTATGCATATATTATATTTGCCTGAACCGCTAAAGCCCACGCCAGCGCAGGTAAGAACCGGAAGGTCTGTTTCTGTTATTCTTACTGCCTCATAAAACATCTTAACTGGCTTTTTCTTAACTATAATGCTTACAATAATATCCCTGTCATAGCTTTGAGCTGCATAATCCTTTAGGGAAACTATTCCTCCCCTATGTAATTCAACGTATGAATCAAGTCCAATTAATAATGTAAGAACATCAGAAAATCCATATCTTCCATATATGCTTCCACCAACTGTCGCTAGATTTCTAAACTGCACCCCAACAATATGCCTTAGTGCTTCCTTAGCGCAGCCATTCGTATATTCATTAAAACCTTTATGGTTTTCTAACTGTCTTAGAGATGTCATACATCCAATCTTAAATTCTTCATCTGACTCTTCAATCTTATCGAGTCCCAGTCCTGACATGTCAATCGCGGTATTGATTCTGTTATCACCCATACGCATCCACATCATGCCGCCGACAATTCTGTTAGCCTTCTTCTGGTTAAGCTCGTAGGCCTCTTCAATACTTTCTACTTTCTTATAATTCTGTATATTAAGCATAAAAACTCCTCATTTTAATCATACTTATGCCAGAAATAAAAGTCCCGCTGTACAGCTTAAACAACCTTTAAACTTTTTCCTGACCATTTCTTAATTACATTATAATATAACTATACTGACTTGTAAAAGCCTTGTCAATCTGATAAAATTCATTCGCACACTTCTTTTAACTGTTGCTATAAGATATATTCTGTTCAACATAAATGAGTGTGTTAAAACAAAGTAGAAATGAGGATAATTATGAAGAATTTTAAAAGATTAACCGCTTTAGTTCTTGCAGTGCTCATGCTTATATCAACTGTAGCATGTGGCAGTTCTGCTGCAAATGACAGCACTACACAGGCTGCTTCAACATCAGCCTTTGATGTCATGTCCCAATTCAACGAGATAGGCACAAGCTACCCTCTTACTGTTACCGACCAGGCTGGACGAACAGTAACTTTTGAAAAAGCACCTGAAAAGATTGCTTCATCTTACTATATCTCTACAAGTCTTCTCCTTGCACTTGGATTAAAGGATAAGCTTGTAGGAATTGAAGCTAAGGCTAATACAAGAAACATCTATAAGCTTGCAGCTCCATCCATCGTTAGTCTTCCTAATATGGGAACAGCCAAAGAATTCAACACAGAAGCCTGTGTTGCAGCCGCACCTGATGTTGTATTCCTTCCTATGAAGTTAAAAAAAGCTGCAGATACACTCGAAAGTCTTGGTATCAAGGCTGTCGTTGTTAATCCTGAGGATGCAACGCTCCTTAAGGAATGTATAACACTTGTTGGTAAAATAACTAACACAATTGGACGCTCTGATGCACTTAACAATTCCATTGATACATTTTTAGCTGATAATAAAGCCAAGCTTGCGGGTGAGAGCACTCCTTTAGTATATCTTGCAGGCAACAGCTCTGTTCTTTCAACAGCCGGAAGCAAGATGTATCAGAACACATTACTTACCAATGCAGGCGGAAAGAATGCAGCCTCTGAGCTCACAGATACTTACTGGGCAAATGTTTCATATGAACAGCTTCTTGCCTGGAACCCTGATTACATCATAATAGCTGCCGATGCAACTTACTCAGTAGATGATGTTCTAAATGATGCCAATCTTGCAGACTGCAATGCTGTTAAGAATAAAAAGGTTGTAAAGCTTCCTGGTGATATAGAAGCCTGGGATTCACCTGTACCAGCAAGCTTCTTAGGAAGCATATATATTGCCTCTGTTCTTCATCCAGAAAAGGTTACTAAGGATTTCTATGAAGAATGTGTAACTAAATTCTATGAAAGCTTTTATGGATTCACACCTGCTAAATAAGGATGATTTATGTTCAAAAACACTTATAATTACCGGAACAAAATTATACTTTTATCAGCCATACAGGTACTGCTTCTTCTGGCAGTACTTGTATGGTCTGTCATTACCGGACAGTACCCACTCACATTAAATGGCTTACTGTCTGGTGATACTATGTCAATTATGGTCTTTAAAAGGCTCAGGCTTCCCCGCGCCCTTATGGGTGTTATAGGCGGTTTTGGTCTTTCAATATCAGGTTTTATATATCAGCTTATATTTAAAAACCCTCTGGCTTCTCCCGATATCGTTGGCGTTTCCTCCGGTGCAAGTGCTGGTGCAGCTCTTGCAATAGTTGCAGTTTCAGCTTCTGTTCCAGTCATCTCCATATCTGCATTTATCGGAGCTGTAACAGCCCTCATAATAACTCTGCTCACAGCCTATCTTGTCCCTCGCAGAAACAGTTATACTATCGTGCTTGCTGGTATAGCTATTCATTCTGTGGCACAGACTATACTTATGTTTCTAAAGCTGGCCGCAGATCCTGAAAAACAGCTTGCTTCAATCGAATACTGGATTATGGGAAGCCTTAATGGTATTTCAAGGGACAGCCTTGCTATTCCGTTCCTCACAACACTTGCCGGCTTTATTGTAATAGCTTTGTTATACCGACAGGTTCTCATTCTTTCTACAAGCGAGGAAGAAGCCGTATCACTAGGTGTAAATGTGACAAGTCTGCGTTTTATTATATTAATGCTTGCTACTCTTATCGTATCATCAATAATATGTGTTACAGGGCTTATAAGCTTTATCGGTCTTATTGCCCCTCATATTGCCAGACTGCTTACCAAACGTAATGACATATTCACATATATAACAAGCGGCTTCACAGGAGCTATTTTACTGACACTTGCCGATATACTGGCAAGGAGTGTATCCACCTCTGAACTGCCGGTCAGTATATTTACCTCCCTTCTGGGTGCTCCGCTGCTTATAATTCTGCTTATCAGGGCTAATAAAAAGGAGGGGTTATGATGTCTGATTTATTCAATACTACATTTTCCGCAGCCGGAATATCAGTATATTACGGCAACAACTGTGCAGTTGATAACGTAAGCCTTAACCTTAATGCAGGACAGCTTAATGCTGTTATAGGCAATAACGGCTGTGGTAAAACCTCTCTTATTAAAGCCATTATGGGACTTATAAAGCACAACGGACAATGTCAGCTTAATGAACACCTGCTTGAAAACCTCTCTGTTAAAAAAAAGGCCCAGCTGATAAGCTACATTCCCCAAAGAAACAATCTTACCATAAGCATGACCGTCAGGGAGGTATGTCTGCTTGGCTTCAATCCTCATATGCACATACTTGGAGGCTACACCACAGATATGATAAAACGTGCCGATAAAGCTATTGATATGGTTGGACTTAAGGGTTTATACGAAGCAGACTTCTTAGCTTTAAGCGAAGGACAGAAACAGTTATGTATTCTTGCACGCACCATAATAGAGGCTTCACCTCTGCTTCTCCTTGATGAACCAGATAGTGCACTTGATTTTTCTAACCGTCATCTGCTTATGCAGCACATAAGAAGCATTGTATCTGATGGAAGATGCGCACTTATGTGTATTCATAGTCCTGAGCTTGCTTTGGAATACTGCGATAATATATTTCTTATGAAAGCCGGAACAATACTTACCAGCATTAATACTCATACCGACTCCCTTGATATTATTAACGAAAAGCTGTCTCTTATATATGATAATATTAATGTTATTGAATGTACCGATATCCACCATAAAACACACCGCGTAGTTGTGGCATTATAGGCCTTTACTGCAGATAATATGTCTATTTATACCAGACACGCCTACGTTATAAAAGCATTTACTGAAATGAGGTGACTTAATCTATGGATAATTGTTATTTAGACGCTCTGGCTGTCATTACATTTTTTAAGATGTCAGATAAAAAACATCTTTTTATTACCGGAGAACGGGGAAGTGGCAAATCATATCTGTTAAACAGCATTTTAAACCAGATGAAAGAAACTACGGATATGTCTGATTTTTTCAATTTCAATTATCTGCTAAGCCGCAGAACGGACACCCCAGAAGTTGTTATTAAATCCAATCTTATAGATGATGGAAAAGAATATGTGATTGGCAGACCGCGTACACTCACTCCTGTTTCCCCTAAAAAGGGCAACAACATGACCATTGTAGAGGATGGCTTTATTAACTGCGCCTGTCCTGCTATTATGAAGCATCTTATGACCTCTGCTGATAGTATATTTGTTATTGACGAGCTTGGTTATCTGGAAAGTTCCTGTGGTGAATTTCAGGAGCATATCAGGACTCTTCTTGATAACTCACGCGTATTAGCTGTCATAAGAAAACAATCCACAGAATTTCTTGACAGTATTAAAAGCAGAGCTGATGTTCTTTTAATCGATATTGATAATATATTCAGCTCTATTTCCTGCATTATTATGGCATCCGGTATGTCAAAAAGATTCGGTACCAACAAGCTTTTAGCCTCCTTCAACAACAACACTCTATTTGAAAATGCGATAAATATAAGCCGTTTCGTAGACTTTTGTGAAACTCTTGCCGTAACCCGTCATGATGAGCTTGTACAGATATGTGAACGTGAACACATACATTGCATAAAACACAATATGCCTTACAGAAATGATATGGTACATCTTGGTGTGTCCCATATTCTAAAGGAAACCTGCTGCAAGAAAAGCTGCTGCACCCAAGGGATATTATTTCTTCCATCAGACCAGCCGCTTATCACAAAGACAAGCCTGCAGCTGCTGTGTCTTTTATTTATTTACTACAACAGCAGTCATTTTGCTTGTAATAACGCAGATAAATCCAGCAATGCCAATAATGATTATTCCAATAATAATAAGATATGCCGGCTTGCTTTCAACAAAAACGCAGGTGCACCAGTAATATTTCCTGCGTGCTATTATAATGAGCTTCTTACACTTCCACAGGGCAAGGGTGGAGGCTTTATTGCAAAAAAACATCCTGCACAGGTTGTTTTAGTTCCTGCACAGGATGAATATGAATTATATGATATTGATACTCCTGATGACCTTATTCGTCTTTCCCGGTATCTTCGCTAATTGCTGTACCTTATTTAGTTACAGCCTTTTCCTTTATTGTTGCTGCTTCTTCTGAAACAACTTCTTTAACTGTTTCCTCAGCTTTATCCTTAGGAAGAATTATGTTAAGTAATATCGCTACAAATGCTGCTGGAACAATACCTGACTCACCAAACATAAGCTGTACTGCCTGTGGTGTATGTGCAAGGATTGCAGGGCTTACACCCATACCATAGCCTACACCCAGTGCAACAGATACAATAGAAAGTCTTCTCGCATCAAGCGGTTCCTTAGTAATAAGCTGGATACCACTTACAATAATTGATGAGAACATCATAACTGCCGCACCACCAAGTACTGACTGTGGCATGATTGATATTAAGGCTCCAAGCTTAGGAATAAGACCACATAATATAAGGAATACCGCACCAGATGCAAGTGCAATTCTGTTAACAACCTTAGTCATTGCAACAAGACCAACATTCTGGCTGAAGGATGTATTAGGAAGCACACCGAAAAGTGCTGCAAGCGATGAACCTAAACCATCACACATAACTCCGCCTGAAAGCTCTTTATCTGTCGCTTCTCTTCCTACTCCACCGACCATAACACCTGATATATCTCCAACAGTTTCTACTGCTGTTACAACAAACATTACAAGCACAGGAAGTATTGCTCTTAAATCAAACACCGGCTTAACTGGCATAAACTTAGGAATCGCAATCCACTTAGCTTCTGCAACCTTATTCCAGTTAAGTACCCATGATTTAGTATATTCAACTCCCTCAGCAGTAACTGCTGTATGTGGAAGCACACAGCCCATAATAGCTGCTACAATATAACCAACTATAATTCCAATGAGTATGGATGATGAACTAAGATATCCCTTTGTCCAATGCTTAACAAATAAAATAACAACAAGCACAACAAATGCCAGAAACAGATTCTCTAGTGAACCAAAGTCCTTAGCTCCGTTTCCACCACCGAATGAATTGATACCAACTGAAATGAGTGACAATCCAATAGAAAGCACAACCGTTCCTGTTACAACTGATGGGAAAAATCTTCTTAACGGTTTAATAAATGCACCAAGTACTGTTTCAAAAAGACCACCTATAATGGAGGCTCCCATAATTGCGCCATAGGCTAATATTCCGCCTCCCATAACCTTTGTTACACTACTGAACACTCCGATAAATCCAGAGCTTGTACCCATAATAATAGGCACCTTTCCTCCAACAGGTCCTACTGAAAACAACTGTATAAGCGTTACAATACCTGCTATAATCATAGCATTCTGTAAAAGTGCAACCTGAATAGATGCATACTCACTTCCTGCTCCAATACCACAGGCTCCTGTAATAATAAGCAATGGTGTAAGATTTCCTACAAACATTGCCATAACATGCTGCAGTCCAAGTGGTATCGCCTGTTTTAATGAAAGCTTTCCATTAAAATCATATGCCTCCGGCATAAGTTCTTTTATCTTTTTCATATATCCTCCGGTATATTAACCATAATCTATCTGTTATTAATCTCATATGAATAAGGTCTAGGGAAAATCATTATGCAAGTACTTGATTTTCCTTAGACCTTCCTTCTGTATGACTAATGACCTGCGTTCATTATCTCTGTACGTCAAATGAAGCGTTATTCATAAGCCGCTTAATCTGGCCAACGCTTGTGATGTTAGTATCGCCACGTATAGCGTGCTTCATTACTGAAGAAGCTACTGCGAAGTTGACGATATCTTCGTGCTTCCAGTCATTCTGCATAAGTGCATAGATAAGACCTGAAGAAAACGCATCTCCACCACCAACTCGGTCCACTATCTCAAAGTTAAGAGTCTTACTCTCATAGGTCTGTCCATCAGCATAATAAAAGGCCTTAAGAGAATTATTACTTCCTGAGTGTACATAACGTACTGTTCTTGCAATAGCCTTCATATGATACTGCTTATCAATAGCCTTAAACACTCTGTCCATGTCCTCGAAGGAAGGATCCATAGTAAGACCATCCTTAACGTCTGTACCATCTGCATTGTATACATGGATAGGTTCAATACCTATAAGTACATCTACATATGGAAGATATCTGCTGAGTACATCCCTTGCAGTTTCAAAAGACCATAATGTACTTCTGAAGTTAGGATCAAAACTTACTGTAAGCCCAAGCTTCTTAGCTGCCTTGATAGCCTTATCTATAAGACGGCGGCAGTTATATGAAAGAGCTGGTGTGATGCCACTTAAATGTAACCAATCATAATCCTTTAAGATGTTCTCAAAGTCTACATCCTTATAATCATATTCAGCAAATGCTGAACTTCCTCTATCATATATTACCTGTGAAGGTCTTACTGAAACGCCTTCCTCAAGATAGTAAAGTCCCATTCTTCCGTCAGCCTTAATAATATGCTTAGTATGTACATCATTAGCCTTAAGGTAGTTAATACAAGACTTACCAAGATCTGTATTAGGTAATACAGTAAAAAATGTTGAATCAACACCAAGGTTAGCTAAGGAAACCGCTACATTCGCCTCTGCTCCACCATAATTAACGATGAAATTGTGGGTTGTAACTATCTTCTCATAGTTAGGTGGTGATAATCTTAACATCAATTCGCCAATTGCTATGAACTTCATATGTGCCTCCATCTATCATTAAACTATTAAACCTAATATTAAGTAATATTTTATATGCATTAACAATAAACTGCATTTATTGCTCTGTCCAAAAAAATAATACTCCATTAAATGATACTACGCAGCCAATAAAAATGCAAACTGTATTTTTTAGCTTACTGTAACCTGCATTGACTTAACACACTTTCAAATATATAATTTATGCAAGAATGGAGGATTATCATATGAATTCACCTCAGAGGGACACTGTAAAAGGTGGCAGTATTAAAACTTTAACCAGTCTGCCACATATCTATGCTATTGTTTTAATGGGATTATTTACATTTATTTTTTTAAGTGTTGAATATATGTTTGTAAATGAGCTTTCTCTTCTTGTATCAGAACAAAAAGCCACTCTTTCACAGAATTATGTACTTGGTGTTAGTACAGCAGGTTTTTTATTATATCCTCTGCTTAAACATTTCTTAAGCAGCAGGCTTCAGAACATTCTGATGATTTTAGCAGGCTTACTCTCTGTTTTTTTAACAATACTCATTACATACAGTAAGTCATTTGAATATATATTTCACGGAGGAATTATTCTTTTTATACTTCTTGGTCTTGTTGGAAGTAATGTATACAATTATTCTGGTGCACTTCCTGCAAAAGCAAGCATTAAGTTAAATGTTGGAAAAGCCTATGCTGGCCAGACACTTTATTACAGCCAGCTCTTAGATGATGGAACAATAATCAGCATGATGTCTGCAGTAGTCGATAATGATGGTTATATGACAGTAGAACAGGATCACTGCTCAACATATCTTATAACAAAACAGAAGCTTACAAACAATAAGCTGGAAACACCTAAGACAGCTGATAACAGTAATATTGCACTCTGGCTTACACTACTTATAGTTCTTTGCAGCAGCGCAACACTTTATACCTTTGCTGTAAAAGCTAAAAAAATCAATAGATAATTGAATGAATAATTAATTGACAGCTTAAGCTGTTATGTCATAATTTATACCAAAATACTACACCTTATTTTATAACCATTAGAAACTAAAAGTGGTTTAAAATGGTTCAAAGAGGTGTAGTATTTTGTTGCATTACCCCTTATTGTAATATATAATGTAATTAGTTTTTTACGTTAATTTTATATGAAGGTGAGTGCTTTTATGGACATTTACGAATCATTAAACTCTATACTTGTTACGTTGTTTAACGATATAATGAATATAGAGGAAAAAGCTTTAATTACAGATGAATTCAAGGATATTTCCGTGACCGATATGCACATTATAGAAGCTATCGGAATAGGTGAACCTGGAACCATGGGTACCATATCCAAGGCTCTTGGTGTTACTATGGGTACGCTTACAGTTGGCATTAACGGACTTGTTAAAAAAGGGTACGTTATCAGAACACGCGGTGAGAAAGACCGCCGTATTGTATATGCATCACTTACTGATAAAGGGATTGCTGCATATAATCATCACAAAAAGTTCCACAAAGATATGATTAACTACATCACAGAAGACTTAAGCGAAAGTGAAGCCATTGCACTTACTAAGACATTTACAAGACTGGAAGAATATTTCAAAAGCTTTTAAACACCTTAATTGCATTGATACGTGAATAAATATTAAAGCCCCCACAGATATAATTCCTGTGGGGGCTTTTTGAAAGATTGTTAGTCTTTCCGCCGGCCTGGCCGGCAATTATATATATGAGAGTTTTGGAAAAGTAATCATGATTATTTAGTTAACTCAGCAGTCTTATATATGAATGTTACTGAGCTTTCCTTTCCATCCTTCTTATCAAGGAATGAATTATAATTCTTACCAAGCTTTATAACCTCCTTGATTGTATCTACTGCTGTATCAGCATCATTTCCTACAAGACTTGTTATAGCCTTTATACCAGAGGCGTTGAATTCAGCCATGCCATCCTTAAGTGTTATAGCACCATCATTAAGCTGTGTAACACCATCTGCTAATGTTGCTGATGATGACTTAAGTGTTGATGTACCATCAGCAAGCTGTGATGAACCATCTCTTAAAGCTGGATTGTTTGCATTAAGTGTTGCGAAGCCGTTGTATAACTGGGCAATACCTCCATTAAGTGTGCTGTTGTTTGCATTAAGTGTTATAAGACCGCTATCTATCTGGTCTATACCACCATTGATTGTATCATTGTTAGCATTAAGCTGTACAAGTCCCCCATTTATCTGGGCTGCACCGTCATTAAGTGCTTTGTTATTACCATTGAGTTCTGTAAGTCCTGTATCTATCTGGGCAACACCATCATTAAGTGCTTTACTGTTTTCATTAAGCTTAACCACACCTGCATGTAACTGAGAAGCGCCTGTATTTAACTTTTCATTACTGCTATTAAGAGTTGATACGCCTGTATCAAGACTTGCAATACCATTATTCAAATTATCATTATACTTATTTAATTCTACTAAGCCATCATTAAGCTGTTCTGCACCATCATTAAGTGTTTTATTCATGGAATTAAGAGTGTTAAGTCCATTACTTACATCTTCTGCTCCTTTTTCAAGTGTTTCTAGGGAACCTGTGCTTGCTGCAATCTGTGTTGCCACCTGTGAAAGCGCACTTGCTGCTCCCTGATTACCGGAAGCCTTGACTAAAAGTCCTAACTGGCTTGCATATAAGCCTGTCAGCTGACTGCCTGCACCATTATTCACTACACTATTGGTATATGCTATAAGATATTTATTATACATTTCAGTAATCTTAGCTTCTATCTTTTCAGTTTCGCTAGTCTTTGCAAGCACAGTAAGATCATCAGCTATTGTTATATCACTAAGACCTGCCTGAACAGCTGCTTTAGTAAGATTTTCTACATCAGTTGTAATATTCTGGTTCGTTTTATAAGCAGTAATATTATTTTTAAGTTCTGCAGCCATTTTATCTGTAAGCATTTTCTTTAACTGTGAAACACCATTACTTACCTGTAAAGCTCCATCTGCTGCCTTCGTTACACCAGCTGTATAATCATTGATACCCTTTTTCAAAGCGGCAGCACCATTTCCAAGATTCTTAGCTCCTGTTGTGTATGCATTTATACCACTCTTTAAATCCGCAGTTCCTGATGCTGCAGCTGCTACACCAGCTGTATATGTTGAAAGACCATCCTTAAGCTGTGTCGAACCATCTGCAAGCTGTGCTACTCCATCTGTATAGTCTTTAATACCCTTTTTGAGTGTTCCTGCTCCTGCTGAAAGCTTAGATGCTCCTGTTGTATATGCTGCAATACCTGTTGTAAGAGTATCAGAACCCTTTGCAAGCTGTGCTACACCAGCTGTATATGTTGAAAGACCACCCTTAAGCTGTGTTGCTCCTGCTGAAAGCTTAGATGCTCCATCAGTATAAGCTGTGATACCATCCTTAAGCTGGCCTGCTCCTGCTGCCAGTGCTGTTGCACCATCAGTATAAGCGTATATACCATTCTTAAGTGTTCCTGCACCATCATTTAGCTGGTTAACACCATCTGTAAGTGCTGGGATGCTGTCTGCAAGTGTCTGAGTACCATCCTGAAGAGTAACAGTTCCATCTGTAAGCTGGTCTGCTGCTGACTGAAGCTCATTCATCTTATCCTCAAGCTTTGCAAGAGAGAAGTCATCTACATCTACATCGTTGAGTACACTTGTAGTTGCTACTGACATAGACATATCAAGCTCAAAGTCATTAACATCTGCTGATATTTCAAAGTATTCCGGAATATCCATATCAAGGCTTTCACCATCAAACTTAAGGTTTAAAGTATCCTTTAAACCTGGCATAGTCATGCCAAGTGCTATAATGTTATCACCAACCTTGCTGACCTTACCGTTAGTAACTTCTACATTACTGAATTTATCCGTTGGAAGAAGAGTTCCTGTGATCATTGTAAATGGAACATAAGCTGTCTGTGACTTTCCATTAACTTTTATAGTCTTCTTCTCATTGTTAGTGTAATCATATCTGATAGTAACCTTACCACTTTTGCCAATCATATCCTCTGGCTTTGTTTCTACACCGTTTAACTTATAAGTAACCTTCATAGATACAGGTGCACTCTTACTTGAACTGCTCTGGTTAGTTGTTGTATCACCATTAGCATCTGTCACCTTTTCTGTTACAGTTACGTGATCCTGTGTTCCATCTGCCTTACCAAACACATATACCATTTCGTCACGCGTATTTGTCTTCAATGTACTTGTGTTTGATACAGATAACTCATTTTTAATAGCATTGGATATTATGCTTTCTGTATTAGAAGCTGCCTCACTGCTTACTGCAACCTCGCTTGATACCTGATTATATGCTGTGTTTGTTCCACAGGCTGTAAGCGTTGATGCTATAAGAACAACACTCATTAATACTGAACTATATTTGAATAAAGTCTTCTTAACCATAACTATTCCTCCATTTTCTTACTTCCTGATATATTCTTATATCTGTTACGACATATACATCTTTGCCCGTTCATTCATCCATCTGGCTACATATCCTGATTCTTCTTAGGCTTAAAACCAAAGCTTGTATTGATAATGAGCTTATCACATAATACGAACAATGATGGAAGTATGAATATAACAACAAACATACTTATAATCGCGCCTCGTGCCATCAATGTACATAATGAACCTATCATATCAACTGATGCTATGCAGCCAACGCCAAATGTAGCTGCAAAGAAACCAAGCGCACTAACGATAATAGATGGTATTGATGCTGCAAGTGCTGTCTGTATAGCTTCCTTCTTAGCAAGTCCCTGGCTTCTTTCCTTCTTATATCTTGTCGTCATAAGAATTGCATAATCGACTGTTGCACCAAGCTGTATAGTACCGATAACAACGGATGCTATGAATGGTATCTGTGTATGTGTGAAATAAGGAATACCCATATTTACAAATATAGCAAACTCAATCGCTGCAACAAGTATAACAGGAAGTGATATTGACTTAAGTACAAACAGTATAATAACAAATATAGCTACTATTGATACTGCACTGACTGTCTTAAAGTCCTTATCTGTTATAGTTATAAGATCCTTAGTACAAGGAGCTTCTCCAACAACCATTGCTTTTGAATCATATGACTTTACAATATCATTTACCTTATTAATCTGATTGTTAATATCATCTGATGCTATCTTATAATCAGTAGCAATCATCATTATCTGATAATCCTCACCCTTAAGCTCTGATACCATCTTAGATGGAAGGAATTCCTGAGGAATACCTGACTTAAGTGCTGTATCAAGTCCGAGTGCAAACTGTACACCGTCTACATCATTAAGCTTATCAAGCATTTCATTTGCCGTATCTGTAGACATATTCGTATCTGCAAGTATCATATATATTGAATTCATATCAAAGTTTTCTTCAAGCTTCTTGTTAGCCTGTGAGCATGCAAGCTCCTCTGGAAGCGTATCAGACAGATCATAATATACTGATGTATGGCTCTGTCCATATATAGCAGGTCCTAACAACGCAAGGAAGATAATAATAAATACCCACGAATGATTTACTATAAATGCAGCAAGCTTATCAAATCCCGGCATAACCTCTCTATGCATTGTCTTCTCTAATGCCCTGTCAAATGTAAGAATCAAAGATGGCAGTATAGTTACACATCCGATAACACCAAATATAACGCCCTTTGCCATAACAATACCAAGGTCAAGACCAAGTGTGAAGCTCATAAAACAAAGTGCAATAAAACCTGCAACAGTTGTTATAGAAGATCCGACAACTGATGTAAGTGTATTGCCAATGGCAACTGCCATCGCTTCCTTATGGTCATTTGGATACTGTGCCTTCATTTCCTTATAGCTGTGCCATAGGAATATTGAATAATCCAGCGTAACACCTAACTGAAGTACCGCTGCAAGTGCCTTGGTTATGTATGAAACCTCTCCCAAAAGGATATTTGAACCAAGGTTGTATACAATTGCCATTCCTATACTCAGCATAAAGAATACTGGCACAAGAAATGAGTCCATAAATATAGCAAGTACGATACAAACAAGCACTACCGCTATAAGTACATAAAGTGGAGTTTCTTTCTCTGAAAGATTCTTTGTATCTGTAACTACTGCTGACATACCGCTTATGAATGCCTGACCTTCTGTTTCTTTTCTTATCTGTGTTATGGCATTCATAGTGTCATCACTTGAAGTTGTATTATCGAAGAATATAGCAAATAACGTTGTATCTGTGCTGTCATTCTCGAAATACTTCCTGAACTTTGAAGGTACCATTTCTGATGGAACATCCTCACCAACTATTCCTGTATAAGAAATAACCTGTGCAACATGTTCTACATTCTCTACCTTCTTGATAAGCTTATTAGCAGCTTTCGCGTCCATATCCTGGACAACTACCATAGCATAGGCACCCTTATTGAAATCATCCATAAGAATGTCCTGTCCCTGCATAGTCTCAATCTCATCCGGAAGATAATACAGGATATCATAGTTAACCCTTGTATTAACATATCCAATTGCGGATGGAATAAGAAGCAGGATACTTAGAACCAGAATAGGAATTCTAAGCTTAACAATTACTTTTCCAAACTTTTCCATACATTCGCCTCATTTCTACGTCTGCGACGTCTTCTTATATATTTATCCACCTTAGTAATAAGCCTTAACAGCTCTCACAGATAAATATATTGATAAAAACTCTCAAATATGACTTGTGGTCATTTTCTTTACAAACGATATTCTAACACAAAATGACTGATAGTCAATATTGAAAATGACTTTAAGTCATTTTTTTATAGATTTTTTATTTTTTTCATGTTAGAATAGTTATAGCTTTAAGAAATGAGGTTTTTGTATGGGAAAACTAGAAAGTAATAAACAACAAAAAAGAACTTCTCTTTTAGATACAGCATTTAAACTTTTTACAACACAGGGGGTATCAAAAACATCTATTGCTGAGATATCACAGAAAGCTGGAATAGCCAAAGGAACCTTTTACCTTTACTTTAAAGATAAATATGACATCAGAAACAAGCTGATTTCTCATGAGGCAAGCAAACTTTTCAAGAATGCTGCTACAGCTCTTAACAGGCACATATATGAGGAGACAGCTAAAAATGCTGCTTTTACAATCTCACTTACTAATCAAATTGTATTCATTGCTGACCATATAATCAATGCTCTCAATGATAACCAGACTCTTCTTACTTTCATTTCAAAGAATCTGTCCTGGGGAATATTCAAAGAGGCTCTGACAACCAATGTTGCTGATGATGATCTTAACTTCAAAGATGTATATTACGATATGCTGTCAGAATCCGGACTTAACCTTAAAGAACCTGAAATAATGCTCTTTATGATAGTAGAACTTATAAGCTCTACTTGCTACAGTGCTATTCTCTATAAAGAACCTGCTGATATTGATACATTAAAGCCTTATCTTTATAACACTATACGGGCTATTATCAATGAACACACTATCAGCAATTAAATATCGTTTCTTCTTTTTTTCTATACATAAAATAAAAAGTTCAGGATAAACATCGACTTGATGTTTATCCTGAACTTTTTTCACGTTTATCTTTAGTTCTTCACTACTTCCCTCGTATATCACAGTATACAGACCCCCATCTGCATACTGTAATCCTGTTAACTTTTCTGCCAACCCTATATTCGGCTGACTGCAAAGCTTACTACTTTCTCATATTAAAATACCTTATTATTAAATCACTGATTTAATCAGCTTCTAATCAACTTCAATTGAAAAGATTAACTAAATTCTTTTCTTCTTGTTATCATATACAACTACTGATAATACAAGTCCTGCTGCCATCATAGCTAATACTGCATATACTACTGGACGTGCTGTATCACCTGTTGTTGCGCCTTCACCTGATTCAGTAGATGGAGCTGTAGCTGCATCACCTGTGCTGCCATCAGCATTACCATTATTAGAGTTATCTGGTGTTGTTGGCTGTGTTGGAACTGTTGGAACTGTTGGTGTATCACCCTTGTTATTATCATCATTGCCAGGTTTATTATCTACTTTATCCTTGTATACAATCGCATATGTAGAGAATTTACTTGTACTAAATGTAATAACTAGCTTTCCATCAACTGTTTCTGTATTAGCATCTTTTATAATCTCAGCAACACCATCATGAAATCTTACGATACTGTATTCTCTGTCGCTTTTAACAAGCTTTTCTGGTACAGTTACACTAAATGTCACTGGCTGTTTTGTATTTTCTACTAATACTGGATCTTTATCTCCAACCTTCTTTATAATGCTAAGATCAATATACTGACCTATTACACCACCTTTGATTTCTTCTGTTACTTTTTCTTCTACTAACTTCTTTACGTCTTCTGTTACTGTTGTATCTGCATTCTTTACTTCAACTGTAATCTTAACATTCTCACCATTTTTATATGCTTCCCATTCATCATCAGTAAGTACATCTGCAAAATCATAATTAACATTTGTAGCTGGTGCATCTTCTTTAACATTTATTTCTGGTTGTTCAACCTTACCAGGTGCAACTGTACTTGGCTTAACTGATTTAGCCTCAGCACTTGTTACATCAAGTCTTGCACCTGAGTTAGCTGGTGCTGTATCATTTAACTCAAGAAGACCATGCATATTGATTGTGCCATCTTCATTTCTTGTTGGAAGAACTGAAGTATCTACATTTACAAACCAGTCTTTAGTTGCTTCAACACCTAAGTTATTATAAGAAGCACTTCCATTATAGATATAGTTATCCTCGCTATGAAGAGCAAAAGGAATTAAATCATCAAGTTTAGTGTTCTTATCATTGTTTAAAGAAATTAATCCCTTAACAACCCATTCTTTTCTGTTTGAATCCTTTGTATTAAGACCTACATTGTAAGCACTATTCTTAATAGAATTGTTGTATGATGTACAATCATATATCTTAATATCAGGACAACTGTTACTTGTGATTCCCTTAGCATGGTTATCAAATGTGATGCTGTTCTTAAGAACATGTCCACCCTTTAAGTAACCACCACCAAGCTTGAATCCGTTACCTTCACCATATTCATAGTTAGGATCTGTAATATCATCTGTTGTAAGCCATCCGTTGTTGTAAGCTACACAGTTTTCTATAGTTACAAGACCTATCTCACCTGATACTGACTTAGCATAAAGATCCCATCCATCATCAATATTGTTATGTGAAATACATCCGTAGAATCTGTTTCCGTTACCACATGTAAGCTTAGCTGCGAAACCATCTGCATCGTTACGTCCAGCATCACAGTTATCAAAAGATTCACAGTTCTTTACAAGGTTATCTGTTGGCCATAACTTATACTTAATACCAGTCTTGTTATCAGCACCTCCTGAACGGCTTATCTGGATACCTGAATTAGCTGCATGTTCAACTGTACACATTTCAACAATATTGTTGTTACCATTAATCTGGATACCTACGCCTGATGAATCCTTAACATAGATACCATATACGTGCCAGTAATCACCAATGATTGATAAACCACAGCCTTCAAATACTGCCTTACCTGTATTCTCAGCAACAAGAGTTATCATTCTGCTTGCTGTACCACTTACGCTTCTCTGGATTGATATAAAATCCTTATATGTACCATCCTTAAGAACGATAGTCTGTCCTGGCTGTGCATACTGTACTGCTGTTGCAAGATTAAGTGGCTTAGCCTCTGTAGCATCACCATCTTTTGTTCCATCTGGTGATACTATAAGAACGCCATTCTCTTCTCCATATGTAGCACGCTTAACTGTTACATCACCCTTAAGTTCATCTGTAGATGTAATCTTATCACTTGCCTTAGGAGCATATGTATAAGATATCTTATTGTCACCAATATTAACTGCTACATTTACTCTTGCAGCATCACCAGCTGATAATACTCTTTCTTCTGTCTTACCATCTGGACCTGTTACTTTAAGTGTACCATCACAGTTAGGAACATAGATAAATTCATAGCTTGCTGCACCTACTGTATTAGAAGAATATACTCTTCCGCTTGGTACTATCTTGTCGTCACCCTTATCATTAGATGTAATACCCTTACTCTCTGATTTAGTGAACTTGATGTTACTAATCTTAACACCAATCTTTCTACTTACCATCACACCAACAACAACTGTTCCATCTTCCTGTACTGATGTGAATGAATTATCTGTATTTTTAAGTTCTTCACCATTGCATACTGCTGTATATCCTTCATCTGTCTTCTCAAGTGAGAATTCATATGTTGAATTTGCTGCAAATGATGTAGCTGCCTTAAAGTCTTTCTTTGTAACAACTCTGTCAACACCATCATTATTAGATGAATCTGCTGATGTATAACCTGTTACATTTCTCATACAAGCTGTTTTTGACTTGCTGCTATATACCATAGATGAAGCATAGTTGAAATACTTATGTACATAGTCAACCTTGCCCCAGTTGTTAATACCAAGTGTATCAGCTGCTACTACACCAAAACCAGTCTGGTTATCTGGTGTCTTAGAAGTATCTGTTACTGTAAATGTAGCTGATAACTTAAAGTTCTCTGTATCTGGATCAATCTTTGTATAGTAGTAAGAGAAACCATCTTCATCATCAGATATCTTACCACTTGTCTGTGAAGCAATTTCAATTGTTCCGTTTGTATTAGAAATATCTAAAGCTTCAACGTTGTTCTGCTTATTAGCTGTCTGTTCCTGTGAATCAAGATCATACTTAGTTACTGTTCCATCTTCTGCTGTAATAACCGCATTAGTTGTCTGTGCAGAACCTACTGTGGCTACATACCATTTCTGATCTGCATCCTTCTTAACTTCAACTGTTGCAACAGCATTAGCAACGAATCCATCGCTGTTTCTTATTGCTTCAACCTTAAACTCATAGCTCTTACCAGCCTCAAGTCCTGTTACTGTGTAATCTGCCTGACTTGCTTTAAGATCTTTAACAGCATATGTAAAATCACCTGTGCTTCCAGCTTCCCTATAGCTTACTGCGTAGCTGTCTGCATCTTCAATATTAACCCAGTCAAGATATACGCTTCCGTTACCCTTATTCTGTGCCCATGTTATAACTGGCTTTCTTACTGCAAGTGTATATGCACCATAGCTGTATGCACCACTTGACTTATCAGCTGCACCAACTCTCTGTGCAACTGCTGTGAATGTATAATCACCTGACCAGAGTGGTGTAAATGTAACTGAATCTGTCTGTGCCTTAACATTAACTGTAGATACTTCATATCCACCTTCAAGCATAGTAACCTTTACATTCTCAGCACCTTTAAGTTCATCTATAACTGATGTGAAGTTAACAACAAAGTTTCCATCTGCGTCTGTTGTAACTGAATTGATAACAGGAGCTTCTACTGTATCCCATGCAACTGCCTGCTTATTCTCTTCTGGATCATATTCTACCTTGATATCATATATGTCAGCACCCTTAGCACTACCAATATAATATGTACCTGGCTTAACATTTTCTAATGTATATGTTCCTATCTCATCTGTTACACCTAACTGACCTATTGCTGTACCAGAAGTAACTCCTGTCTTAGCATATATAAGGTTAGTACCTTCACCAGATGCTCCCTTAGCTGCCGCTACAAGAGTAATCTTAGCAGTCTTTTCAACATTAACCTTAATTGTTGCTGTTCCATCTGCTAACTTAGTAGCTCCACTAAGCTGAAGCTTATTGTTATATGTAACACCCTTATATTCTGCTGGTGCTGCTAACTTAATAAATACATTCTTTGAACCCTTGCCAGCTACTGTGAAGTAACCATCTGTTCCAACTGCTGTATCTGCTGTTACCTTGAACTTGCCATCTGCATCTGCATTAGAAAGATCCAGGTCATTAGCATTCATTTCATACTTCTCAATATACTTAACACTCATATTAAATATATCAAGACCATTCTTAGAACCAAGCTTATATGTACCAGCTGGAAGCTCTACTGTATACTTAGCTGCTGTACCCTTTTCAAATACTGCATCTGCAAGTGTAACTGTGGCACCGCCATCCTTAGCATACTGTAACTCTGGAACTCCTGAACCCTTCTGGGCTGCTACTAATGTAAGTCTGAAATCCTGCTTTGCTGTAAATGTGATAGCAGACTTTTCTTTTCCATCTGCGAATGATGGACTTCCATCTAATCTTAATGATGTTGTAAGTGTTTCCTTACCATAAGCTACTGACTGACCTGTAACTAACTTTGTCTTGTCACCATTCTTATATACACTAAAGAAACCTGATAATGTATCATCAGCTATAAGCTTACCATCAGCATTAAACTTTGATGCATCGATAGATGCGCCATCAACTGTATATTCTGGTAAACGGCTCTGAACCTCTACATATAAGAAGTTACCACCATTGTTACCACCTAACCAGTACTGACCGGCTTCATCAAGATTAAACTCAATCTTGTTAACAATGCTTGTATCGTTTTCCATCTCAATTGATGTAGCCTTAGCTCCTGCTTTGGCATACTGGAATGAATGTTTATTATTAACAGCCTTTACTGCAACATAAGCAATAACCTTAACTGGCTCTGTTGTAGTAAATGTTATACCTGCCTGTCCTGTAGATGTATTTAATCCACCTCCAAGATTAAGCGCCTGTGAATATTCACCCATGTTACATTCAAGCTTATCAGCTAATGTTTTTAATGAGTTTTTACCACCCTTAGAAGCAACAGTGAAATAACCATCTGTTCCTACTTTAATATCTTCTGTGACCTTGCCATCTGCGCCAAACTGCTCAGCTTTAAGGTCAGCGGCATCCATGACATAAGCCTTTTTTGCCACTGCTGTTCCTTCACTTCCAGTACTTTCAGCTGCAACAACAGCCGCTGGAACAGAAGGGAACATACCTACCAACATAAGTACTGCGCTAAACATAGCAAATACTCTGTTAAAAGTCTTCTTCTTCATAACTTCCTCCTGATATATATTTGATTCACATTTCTAAAAAACTGTACAATATAAACAATTCCTCAATTAAAACAATCAATTCTTTAAATAATTATTATAACATTACCAAAAAAACGCCTTTTCTTTTTTGTAATACTTTTATAATTATTTTTCTTTTACCCAATATTTTTTAGAAATATTTCACAAGTAAACGTATTATATATCATTTATTATAATAAAGCAACCTATTTTACATAAGTTTTGTAACATTTTTGTAACAAAAATGATTTTATTCACTTTCAAGCAGCTTATTGTATATATCCCTCTTAGATACTCCTCTGTCCTTAGCTGCTGCCTTCATAGCTTCCTTCTTATCCATCCCCTGGTCCATATACATCTGTACATGCTCCATCTCAGACATAGCCTTCCACTTATCCTGTTCCTCCTGCTTTATCGCATCACGGCTCTTACCTGCGATAACAAGAACAAACTCGCCTCTTGGCTCATTCACTTCATAATACTCACAGGCTCCATCAAGTGTTGTCACCATGCTGTTTTCATATCTTTTCGTAAGCTCCTTGCACACTGTTATTGCACGTTCACCACCAAGCACTGTGCTAAGCTCCTTAAGTGTCTTTAACAGCCTGTGAGGTGCTTCATATATAATCATTGTTCTTGTTTCTGACTCAAGCTCTGAAAGTATGTCTTTTCTCTCATTTTTGTCCGATGGAAGAAATGCTTCAAATGCAAATCTTCTTGTAGCCTGTCCTGACATTGTTAGTGCTGTTATACAAGCTGCTGCCCCAGGCACACTTGATACCTTTATACCTGCCTCAAGTGCCTGTCGTACAAGTTCCTCTCCAGGATCTGATATGCCAGGTGTTCCTGCATCAGTTATAACGGCCACATTTTCACCTTTAAGCATTTTCTCAACTAGTGTTTTTGCCTTGTCATACTTGTTATACTCATGATAACTAGTCATTGGCGTATTTATTTCAAAATGATTAAGCAGCTTTATACTGTTTCTCGTATCCTCTGCTGCTATAACATCAACCTCTTTTAATATTCTTAACACCCTGAATGTTATATCCTCAAGATTTCCTATAGGTGTCGCACATAAATATAACTGTCCTATACCCTGGCTTATGCCTTTTTCCGATTCCAATATATCTTTATTATCCATACAAACACCCTTTCATATTGTAGCTTCCATATTAATAACCTTCCAGATTATTATTTATATCCGGAATCATCCCAGATTCATTCTTTCATTCCATACATATCCAGAAGTTCTGCTGTATAACTTCCGTCTTTATTATATACAATAAGTGGTTCCTCCACTTTAAGCTGCGAATTTCCACCTTTAACTGCCTCTATAAGCACCATATTGGCAGGCTTATCCACATATGGATATACAAGTCTCATTCGTTTAGGCTCTAAGTGGTTGTTCTTCATAGATGTAAATATATCTACTAATCTTGATGGCCTGTGCACCATATACATATGCCCCTTAACCTTAAGACACTTAGATGCCTCTCTTACTACATCTTCAAGACTACATAAAAGCTCATGCCTTGCTATGGCCTTTGCACTTTCAGGATTAACTATTCCATGATTCTCATTCATATATGGTGGATTACTTGTCACAACATTAAAAGAAGCCCCACCAAATATACGTGAAGCTTCCTTAATATCACCCTGAACCATATTTACGTGGTCAGAAAGGTTATTCAAACTGACATTTCTTGCTGCAAGATTGAAGCTTATATCCTGTATCTCAAGTCCTGTATACATACCACCAGGATTCTTAGCCTGCATAAGTATAGGTATTATACCATTCCCTGTACCAAGATCCAGCACCTTATCATTCTTTCCTGCTTTTGCAAATGTAGACAATAAAACAGCATCCATACCAAAACAGAACACATCTGTATTCTGGATTAACTTAAGATTATCCCTGCATAAATCATCTATTCGTTCATTAGCATTAATCTTATATTCTGCATTAATACAAGCTTCTGCATTTATCTTAACATCAGTCATCATTGATATGGGCTTTTCCTTCCTTTCTCTCAAGCTCTTCAAGCTCTTTTAACTCTTTATCATCTATGTTCATTCTGTCGTTTTTTCTTTTAGGCTTAAATCGCAGCTCTGAAACAGGATATTCCCTTATTTCTTTTTCATCGCCATCAAGTGTTACTATAACTTTAACAAGCTGTCTTAATACATTGACACTTGACACCTCACCTTTAAGCTTCTCAGGAGTGGTTACATAATCTCCTACACTTGGAAGATGGCTGTTAAGCTCTTCATAAGTTTCCTGCTCATTCTTAAGGCAGCACATAAGTCGTCCACACACACCTGATATTTTAGATGGATTAAGTGAGAGATTCTGCTCCTTTGCCATCTTAATAGATACTGGTACGAACTCTGGCATATATGTTGCACAGCACAGTGGTCTTCCACATGAACCTATACCACCTAGAATCTTAGTTTCATCCCTTACACCTATCTGCCTTAACTCTATACGTGTCTTAAACACTGATGCAAGATCCTTAACAAGCTCCCTGAAATCTATTCTTCCATCTGCTGTAAAGTAGAACAATACTTTATTATTATCAAATGTATACTCAACCTTGATAAGCTTCATAGTAAGATTATGTTTCTTAATCTTTTCCAGACATATCTTATAGGCTTCCTTTTCTTTTTCCCTGTTCTTTGCTTCTCTTTCATCATCCTCCAGAGTAGCTATCCTTATAATCGCTTTGAGTGGCTGTACTACATCACTGTCTTCAACTTCTCTCTCTCCAAGTACAACAGAACCATACTCAACACCACGCGCTGTTTCAACTATAACGTGCTGGCCAACCTCAACACTATATTTGCCAGGTGCAAAGAAATATATCTTTCCCACCTGTCTGAATCTAACTCCAACAACCTTAGTCATTTTAATCTCCATTCTTGCGCTGCTTCTCAGCGCATCTCAAGTTTGTGCGTAAGCACAAATCTTGCGTGTGAAAAATCTTATTTTTCACACTATTCTTCTAACCTTTAGTCAGTTTATTTGCATTTAATGTGCGTTGAAACTTCCATAAAAAGCCACATCCATGACTTTTTATTTCATTTTCAATGTTGTCATTCTCATATTGTCATATCCAATATATTACATCTTAACTTATACCTACATAGCCTCTTTCATAGCCATAATAAGAAGCTCTATACATAAATCAAAGTTAACATTAGCTTTGAGTCTTATTCTCACCTTATCTATGGAATTAAGTATATCCTGAATGCCCTCATATGACATAATCTGTGCCTGTGACTTAATAAGCGATATTTCATCACTGAATATAAGATAATTCGTATCATTTGTACTCTTAAACAATAACACATCCCTAAACCACATAGCCATAAGATCAAGATAATCATCTATTGTAAGCTTATAATTCGTTATGTCTTTAACTACAGACATAATCTCTGCTGATGACATCTCCTTAGCATTCTTTATAACATGCATGACATCCTGCTTAAGATGTGCAAACTCTGTACTTTCTACAATCGTTTTTGCACGTCCTATCTTTCCCTGTGCGAAATTCGCTGCAAACCTGCATTCATATTCTGATATATCATAATTGCTTTTAAGATATTCCTCTACAACACTATCCTTTATAGGTCTTAAATCAAGCATTACACATCTTGATAATATTGTCTGAAGGAATATATCTGCGTTGGTTGTAAGAAATATTACGATACCATAGACCGGTGGTTCTTCTATAGTCTTAAGAAGTGCGTTCTGTGCTGCAACTGTGAGCTTTTCAGCCTCATCTATAATATATATCTTATATCTGCTTGAATATGGCTTAATCTGCATATCAGATATTATCTGGTCTCTTACATCATCAACACCAATACTTGTTGGTTTCTCATGCTTAACCCATATAATATCCGGCTGGCTGCCTGAATCTGCCTGTATGCAGGAATGACATTTATTACATGGATTAACTGTCTCTTCCATATTCTCACACTGCAGAGTCTTAGCAAATATTCCTGCTAACATCTTTTTTCCTGAACCAAGTCCGCCATTTATAATATATGCGTGTGATACTTTACCAAGCTTAATGGCACTCTGCATATGCTCTTTAATTGTTTCATATCCATAAATATCTGAAAAACTACTCATTTTGTTTATTCCTGCATCTTTCTACTTCTTTTTATATGACTATGCTGTGATATCAAGAAGAAGCCCCCTTATATCATCTATCCTTCCAACGATTTCAAGGTGATTCTTTTCTTCTTTAACAAGTTCACCTGCAAGTTCATCAAGATTCTTATCAACAAGCTTTACTATGCCATATACTCTGTGACGGCCTCTTCTGTCAAGAAAGTTCTCTCTTGAAAACTTATGCGAACGATTAACTACCTCATTTAAAAAGCCTTTTACGAGTTCTCTGTACTTACGCATATCTTTAATATCCATATGCTTAGCAATCTTTTCTCCCTGCTCAGTAATCTCCTGCATCATATTACCAAGCTTTTCCTGAAGGTCTTTTTCTTCAATATTACTTATTAATGTAAACTTGAAACTATCATCTGAACTTGCTGTGCTTTTTACACTCTGTATCTGAGATGACGCTTTAATATCATTAACTTTAATATCCATAGCAAACTCCAATCATATAACATATTATCATAAATACAGCATTAAAACAATCTTGTCTTTATTTCCTCTTTTATATTATATATACATTCATCAATTGAGCCGTTATTACTGAATCTTTTAACAATACCAGCATTTCTTATATTTTCCTCTGAAAAATCAACGCTGTCAGCTAAAAATCTTCTGCACATTTCCTCGTAATGTGGAACATCCTGCTCCTGTTCTCTCTTAATAGCCCTCTGCAGTCTTAGTCCATCTTCTACTTCAATATATATCGGAAGCATACACTCTTTTCCAAAGTACTCCACGAATTTGTTATATGCCTCTATTGTTCCAATAACTATGTAACGCTTTCCACTTCCAGACTCTATCTGACCATCATCTGCTGTGAAATATTTCCACTCTCCGTATACAGTCTGATATTTTCTCATTTCAATGATTTTATTATTTTTCTCAAACTCGCAGACTTTGTTATCATCTACAAAATAATACTCAACCCCATCTGTTTCACCAGCTCTCATAGGGCGTGTTGTATACATGGTTATTGTACTTAACCCAAGTGTTTCATCCTCTATAAGTGCCTTAAATATATGATCCTTTCCACTAGAACTTTTTCCCATTATAAATGCTATTTCAGGCATACAAATGCTCCTTTACATCCCTCATTTTTTGAGTTTTTATCGTTGCGGCTATCCTTTAAATTATCTTCAAGTCCAACTACTTCAAGACCATTATCTATTGCTTTACTTATTATATTAACGACATTTTCAGATATAATCTCACCAGGACAAAGAATTGGAATTCCAGGTGGATACACATATACCATCTTTGCACTTATTCTACCATACAAAGAGCTGTCATTCATCATAATTTTATCATATCCGTTTTTATCACCTTCATTTAAAGCTTTTGCTATACTCATTAAAGCTTCATTTTTAAAATCAGCTATATTTACTTTTATATCTGCTTTTTTTATTGATGAAGTATTATTAAATATATTGTAATGCTCAGCATAATTTTGATTATTATTTGCACTGTTACTTTCAGATATTATATCATTATACCTTCTATCTATTTCACACAATGCATTGTAAAATCTGTCATAATACTCTGCAGAATCAAATATTGATGTCATGGCTATTGCATACTTTAATGACGACATTTCAAGCTGTATTCCATACTTCTTTAATAATATATCGTATAGTTTTTTAGCATTATCATACCCAATAACTATTTTAGATATATCATCTGAATCTATAAGCTTTATATTTTTAAGCTGACCTAATTTATTGCGTAATATTTTTAACTTTGATATATAATTTTCAAAAAGATATTCACCATCTTTTTCTATTATGCTCATGCATCTGTCTATTGATCCCATAAGTATATATGATGGACTGGTTGACTGATATATATTCCAGTATCTTTTCACCTTAGAAACATTTACATATCCATAGTTTATATGCATAACTGCTGTCTGTGTAAGCGAAGGAAGTGTCTTATGTACACTGTTTATAACTATATCTGCCCCCTGCTCAACTGCAGTCTGTGGAAATTCACAAGAAAACTTAAAATGTGCTCCATGAGCTTCATCAACTATAAGCGGTATATTATGTTCATGAAGATATGCTGCTATATTTTTAATGTCTGAAACGTTACCTTCATATGTCGGAGAAGTTATAACTACTGCCTTAATATCTTTGCCCATACTCTCATTCTTTTCCACAGTATCCTTTATTTCTCTTAAACTTATCCCCTTATAGTATCCATACTCGTCATCATATTGTGGATAAACATAATTCGCATCCAGTTCATTTAGGATAATTGCATTATAGACGGAAATGTGACAGTTTCTTGCCACTATTATACTGTCCCCTTTATCCGTAACTCCACATATTGCCGCCATATTACCTGCCGTACTTCCATTAACTAAAAACAGACTCTCATCAGCTCCATATAATGCCGCTGTCTTTTCAAATGCTTTCTTTATCATTCCATCTGCATTATGCATGTTATCAAAGCCATCTATCTCAGTAATGTCTATGTCATATGGTGCTGGCATGTCATCCATATATCTGCCTATAAGTTCACTGTTTCGTTTAGCACCTGGCATATGCATAGGAACTATGTTTTCCTTGCTATATGCTTCTAATTTTCCAAGCATATCATCATATTGGTAAGCATTTTCATTATGAAGTTTCATTTTCAGTTCATTTTCTTCATATTGTTCATTTTCTTTATATTGTTTATTTTCTTTATATTGTTTATTTTCTTCGTATATTTTCCACTCATTTATTTTTTCTTTAATATCTTTCATACTTATTTATTCCTTCCATAACATGCCTATATAAATACGATGAACTACCCATTGTCTAAAGCCAATGGACTTCCTGCTTCACGGACCTCTTGATTTACTATCTCCACAAGATTAAATATATAATTATAACAAAAAAAAGTAGATATTACGTACTGTAATACCTACAACATCTAGTGCCTAGAACCGGAATCGAACCAGTGACACGAGGATTTTCAGTCCTCTGCTCTACCGACTGAGCTATCTAGGCAAAGTAGCGGGGACAGGATTTGAACCTGTGACCTTCGGGTTATGAGCCCGACGAGCTTCCGAGCTGCTCTACCCCGCGTCAATATTATACTATATGCAAAATGATGAAATATATTCATCAAATGGGCGGAGAAGGATTCGAACCTTCGAAGGCAGTGCCAGCAGATTTACAGTCT
>OGIC01000179.1_pt1 | contig 49288 bp, 44 predicted proteins | sample 1571681 | NCBI WGS metagenome assembly OGIC01 (sample SAMEA2582046, study PRJEB24529) | metagenome | biome: Human gut stool | place: China | collected 2011
CAAAATGTAGAAATTTCATTGTAATTATTCCTTAAATCAGCACTTGATTTGATTGCTGGCATAAAAACACCTCCTTATTTGATAACAAAATTATACACAAATTTTGTTATGAAGTCAATGGATATACCATTAGTGTTAGCAGGATAAACACAACTATTCATATGTATCTGACCGTGAGGTCGGGAACAAGCCCGTTGGGTGATGTTCCCGGCGGGCTTTCACAGATAAGAAAGCGAGGTTAGAGACAATGGGTTTATTTACGGACGGATTTAAGCTCTTGAAAAAGGCAAGTGAGCCTTTGTATAAGACACCGAAATCCATTCAGGAAACCATAGAGATTATGGCGGTGGCTGAAAACGGTATTTTTGAAGTAAGCAGGAATAAGTATTCCAAGTGTTACCGCTTTCAGGACATCAATTACACAACGGCAACGGAGGATGAGCAGATCGGCATTTTTGAAAGATACTGCAAATTCTTAAATTCGCTGGACTGTAATTATAAGATTACGATTAACAATAAGAACAAAAATATGGAGGATCTCCGTGATAAGGTTCTTATTACAGAAAAAAACGATGGCTTCAATAATTACCGAAGAATCTACAATGACATTATTGAGGAGAAGATTATTGAGGGCAGACAGGGGATTGAACAGGAAAGATACCTGACAATCACGATTGAGAGAAAGAACTTCGAGGAGGCAAAGGCACAGTTTGCCACACTTGAGGCAACGATACACAAGGCTTTCATTGAGCTGGGTGCAGAGATTGTGCCGCTTAACGGCAATGAAAGGCTGAAAGTGCTCTATGACTATTACCATCTTGGCGATGAGGGCAGTTTTGATTTTGATATCAAAAAGGCAAAGAAGGTCGGAGCAGATTTTAAGAATGATTTATGTAATGGTATGGTGAAATATTTCCCAGACCATTTTGAGGACGAGAGTAAATACTGCAAGGCACTTTTCATTAAGAAGTATCCCAGCAGTTTATCTGACAGATTTATCAATGAGATTACTTCCCTTCCGGTACACTCCATTACCAGTATTGATGTAGTGCCTGTGCCAAAGGATTTGACCACAAAGGTGCTTCAGAAGAAATATCTTGGTATTGAGTCGGATATTATCAAGCAGCAGAGAGTCCGTAATAAGAACAATGACTTCTCCACAGAAATCTCTTATGCAAAGAGAACGGAGAAAAAAGAGATTGAGGCAATTATGGATGATGTTCGTGAGAATGACCAGTGTCTTTTCTTTGTAGGAGTTACCATTATCCTTATGGCAGAAAGTAAGAAGGAGCTTGAGAGTGTCTGCGAAACAGTAGAAACAATCGGAAAACGTAACAGTTGTACGATTGATACACACTACTTAAAGCAGAGGGAAGCACTCAACACGGCACTTCCGATTGGTGTAAGACAGGTGGAAACAATGCGTACCCTTCTTACCCAGTCGCTTGCGGTGCTTATGCCGTTCAATGTGCAGGAACTGAATGACAGTACAGGTAATTATTACGGTATAAACCAGATCAGTAAGAATGTGAATATTGGCAACAGAAAGAAGCTCATCAACGGAAATGGCTTTGTATTCGGAGTGCCGGGTTCCGGCAAATCATTCTTCTGTAAGATGGAAATGGGCAGCGTATTTTTATCGGGGGATGATGAGATTATCGTCATTGATCCGATGAACGAATATTTTGATATTGCACAGACTTATGGCGGAACCGTGGTAAATATGTCCACATACACGGACAACTATGTAAATCCGCTTGAGATGGATGTGTGGAGTCTTGATCCGAATGATTCAAAGGGAATGATAAGGGAAAAAGGGGAATTTATGCTTGGTCTTTGTGAGCAGTGTATCGGGGACAGCTTAAATTCCAGACAGAAATCAATCATTGACCGCTGCGTGAGAAAGATGTATATCGACATCGCAAGGGGCAGGGAAAAGTATATTCCGGTAATGAGTGACTTCTACGATATCCTTATGGAACAGCCGGAGGACGAAGCAAAGGATATCGCATTGTCTTTGGAACTTTTTGTAAATGGTTCCCTCAATATCTTTAACCATCAGACAAATGTTGATGTAGATAACCGATTCACGGTATATGGTATCAGGGACTTAGGCACGGAACTTAGTCCTATCACAATGCTTGTTATGATGGAGTCCATTCAGAACAGAATTGTAGAAAACGGGCAGAAGGGCAAGGCAACCTGGCTCTATATTGATGAGTTCCACGTCCTGCTTAATTCGGAGTATTCTGCAAAATATTTACAGCAGCTCTGGAAGAAGGTGAGGAAACAAGGTGGACTGTGCACGGGTATCACTCAGAACGTCGTGGATCTTTTACAGAACTACACCGCCACTACAATGCTTGCAAACTCGGAGTTTGTTGCACTCTTAAAGCAGGCGAATACAGACAGTTCCAAGATGGCAGAGGTTATCGGTGTATCAGAGGCACAGCTTCGTTTCGTAACCAATACTGCATCGGGAATGGGACTTATCAAGTGTGGTTCCGTGGTAATTCCGTTTGATAACCAGATCAGCAAGGACACTGACCTTTACAGACTGTATAACACCAATATCCACGAAAAGATTGCGGAGCAGAAGAAAAGGGAGGCAAAATTTGCTGATTAGAATTGCAATGTATCAGCCATTTGGACTAAGTTCCGGATGGCTACTTTTTACCTTTTTTAAGGATACAGAAAGAAGGTGGGAACATTGAAGATAAAAAAAGTGGATGACAAGCCTATGGTCATTCACACTAAGAAAAAAGCTAAGATTCATATGCATGAACCGAAGAAAGCTAAAATTAAGGGCAGTAACATTTACACTGTACAGCGTGGTCCGAAAATTGCCAGTGCAAAGATAAATGATACAGGTAAAAAGAAGTCTTATCGTAAGAGTACCATTCATCAGGCAGAGAAGAAAGAAAAGGAACCTTCAAAATTTAAGAGAAATATACGGGAGTCCAATACTTCTATCAAGACGAAGAATACCAATCTTCATATAGCAGGAAGAACGGGAGCACTTGCGACTGGAGCAGTTACAGAGCAGGTGGAAGGCGGGCAGGAAGTGTCACAGGCAGCTTATCTTGCATATGAAGCAAGCCGTCCGGTTACGGGAACTGCTTCAAGGGGAGCGTCACTTTTCAGAAAGAAAGCGGCAGCCGAAGCAAAGAGGCGTATCAAGAAGGTAGAAACAGGAAAGAAGCTGGCAAAAAAGATGGGAAAGAAAGCTGCCAGTGATACGGCAAAAAAGGTTGCCGGTGACACGACAAAGACAGCAGCGAAAGAAACTGCGAAAGAAACTGCGAAAGAAACTGCCAAGAACACTGCAAAAGAAACTGCCAAAACTACGGCAAAAGCGGCAACCACAGCGGCAGGTACAGCGGTTGCACCGGGAGCAGGTACAGCAGTCGGCATGGCGGCAGGCTATGCCACGGGTGTATCTATTGAGGCGAAGGATGTGAAAGCAGCGAACCGTAGCAGAAAGATTAAATTTTTTCTGGATAAGATGAAAGAACAGGAAAATCAGACGGACAGTGTTGTAAAACTGGTAAAAGATCTGATTGTAAAAAAGGCAGTTCTCTGGATAAAGGCGGCAGCTCCGATTATCGGACTTGTACTTTTGCTGTTGGTTCTTTTAGTGGTAATCGTTGCAGTTCCGGTTATTGCTGTGATAGCGATTCTTTATAATTCACCATTTGCCTTATTTTTACCGCCGCTGGAGTCAGGAGATACAGTGCAGACAGTTACAAGTGCTTATGTGTCTGAATTTAACCGTGATGTGAATACCAAAGTGAATGAACATACCGGATATGACTTTGGCGAACTGGTGTATGTAGATTATGAGGGAATGGATGAAAATCCAAGTAACTACTACGACATTATGGCGGTCTACATGGTCAAGTATGGTGTAGGCGATACTGCAACAATTATGAATGATATATCAAAGGGGTGGTTGCAGACTGTAGTAAATGATATGTGTTCTTATACTACAAGTAGTGGAACAAAAGATGTGGAGGAAACAGACGCAGATGGCAATGTAACAACTGTTACGAAGTCGGTACTGTATGTAAATGTTACGCTCAAATCATACAGAGATATGATTTCCGTTTATGGATTTAATTCTGATCAGATAGAAATGCTTGAGCAGATCATGAGTCCTGAGTTTATGGGACAGCTTGGATATGCCGGAAGTGGAAGCGGTGGAGGCGGTGGAAGCCCCGGAGTAAGTTCCATGACAGAGGATGAAATAAATGCAATCCTCAGTGGTATTACAGATAGCAGGCAGAAAGCAGTCTGCTCTTATGCCCTTCACAGAGTGGGTTATCCTTACAGTCAGGAATTAAGAGATAGTGGCAATTATTATGATTGCAGTTCACTTGCGTATTATTCATGGAAGGATGCAGGTGTGAATATCAGTCATGGAGGAGCAACTACAGCAGCGGCAGAAGCACAGGGACTTGATGAAGCAGGAAAGACCGTATCTTATGATGAAATGCAGCCTGGTGATCTTATCTTTTACAGTTTCACAAACAACGGAAGATATAAGAATATCAGCCATGTGGCAGTATATGTCGGCAATGGCAAGGTGGTAGAAGCCCTGAATGAAAGAGTTGGCGTAGTTTACCGTGATGTGGCAAGTGTCGGAAAAATTGTAGTAATTGGCAGACCATAGAAAATTGGCAGAGAGGGCGAAAGTCCTCTCTGGAACAGGAGGTAAGAATGGATTTAAAAGATATGATTCTTGTAATGGAGAATTATAAGGGAACAGAAAGAAATATGCTTATGACTTTGGAAGATTATAAGAAGTTCGTTGCCATTGATGATATGTCAGAGCTTGCAGATCAGATGCTGCTTCTTGGAAGAACGCTTGCGGAAGGTTTTACAGAGTATTACAGGGCAGCAAATGTTACAGTTTTTGCAAAATTCTGTAGAGATGATGTGGAACTGGGACGCTTTTTGCAAGGATATTATAATGATTCAAAGAAATTTTACTTTGATAAGGCAACAAGTTCCCCAGAGTGTATTACAAAGATGGATGAGATTGGAATGACGGATAGAGGCTGGATAGATGACTTTATCCTGCATTATGAAAAATGCGACAGGACATTTGAAAGAGGGCAGACATTTCATAATTTTAATGACCACGATTATATGGTACTTGAAGCATTATCTCCACGCAATCTTGTGGTAATGGATATGAAAAGCGGCTCTCTCACGATTGCTCTCGGAGCAACAGAGTATAAGCGATATCCGAAAGACGAGGAGCCAACAAAGGATAACACAACGATTGGGGTATCGTGGGAGCACGGGATTTATCTTGGGTCCACACTTTCGCAGACCAACTTTAAGGCATATAAAAGAGAATACGGGACACCTGAAAAGATAAAAGATGTTTATGATTACAGGGCGAAACTCAAGCAGAAGTTTTATTTTTATCAGGATTTGTCAAAGGATGATGATATTCCAAAAAATATGCAGAATGATTTCCTGCACCAGATGTATAAGGAATTTGGAACGATAGAGGAGGAATATTTTTATGACAGGCTTGAAGATGGAAAGTATGATGAAGGTTTTAAGGAAAGACAGGTAAAAGAAAAAAAGAGCCGATGAGGAAAAATGGAATTGGAGGCTGATATCGAATGGAAAAAGAATTTGATATTGAGATAAAAGAAGTTCTCTCAAGGGTAGAGACAGTAAAGGCAGAGTCACTTGACGATGCCATAAACAAGGCAATGGATATGTATTATTCAGAACAGATAGTCCTTGATGCGGAGGATATGAAGGGAGTTGATTTTTCGCCATACAGCGAAGAACAGCTCCCTTCTTCATTAAAGGAAAATGGAGGAAAGACACGATGAAAAATGAGCAGACAGCAGTTATTAAGGATATGGAATTTTTATTAAACGAACTTCATAAGGAATGGGAAAGACCGGGAGAGGTAAAATCGTCTGTCAGTATTCCATATGAGAAAGTTGAGGAAATCAGCAGAAAGCTGAATGTGATTGTCTATGAGACACAGCAGTCGGCTGACAGCGACGGACTTGCCTTTAAGCAGAGCATAGCCAAGTCAAAGCAGTGTTATGTGCTTCTCAGGATTATGCGAAAGATTGTAAAAGGAAAGGGCAAATGTGATAGACAGGCGGTTGATGCAGAATTTGTGATTGAGCTTGACGGGGAGGAGTCAAAGCTCTTTAAGGAAATGTTTGCAGAATTACTGAAGTAAAAGGAGGGTGACACATGAGTGTTGATATGAAGGTCAAAGCGATATATGATTCAGAAATCAGCAACATCACCCGTTCTGAAAAGAACTGGAAAGATGTATTAAAAGTTGCTGGTCAGTTATATCGCTATGAATTTGATAATATCGTTATGGTAACAGCTCAGAGATCACCGGAGAAAAGTACCCTTATGGCAGATTATGACACTTGGAAGAAAGTGGGAAGATATGTAAAGCGTGGAGCAAAGGGCTGTGCTATCTTCCCCTCAAGGGCACTTAATCCCCGTATGAGATATATTTTCGATATCAGTGATACAGGCGGAAAGAATGTGAAGCTGACTTGGGATCTGGAGGGGGAAAACCTGAAAAGTTATGCAGACTTTCTGGTATCGGAAGGACAGATGGAGCGGTATAAAAGCGATGACAGGGAATCACTAAAAAATACGCTAAAACAGTTTACAGGAACAAATGTTTGGAATATAATAAAAGAGGAGTTCGGAGATAGAATGTCCGAACTAATGCAGCTATCAGGTAGTGTGATAAAGGAATTCAACGAAAAACGCAAGGGCTTACAGCAGGATAGCGATATGGAGCAGTTAGTATATTCCAGTGTTATGTATGCTGTAGGGACGAGATGTGGATTTGACTTATCTGTGCAAGAACAGGATTTCAGTCAGATTGTAAACATCAAAGATGAGGAGATAGTTTACCGTCTTGGTTCCCTTGTATGCGATGTCTCCTGTAGTGTTCTTAGAGAATTTAGTAGGAATTTACAAACGATTGAGAGCGAAAGGAGAATATCATATGTTAGAAGCAATGACTTACAAGGAAGTGGACGGACTGCTGTATCCGGAGCTGACAATGCCGGACGAGACAGAGGATTTAACGAAGCTGGGCAGATACGGGAGAATGGCAATGAAGTATCTTCTGGAGAACGAACCGGCAAGGTACAAGACACTGATGAGATTCGGGAAGATGTACGAGAAGATGTCGGCAGTAGAGGAGGAAGCAAACCAGCTTTACGACCAGTTGGAGGAACAGTATCTAATGAAGCACAAGCCACAGAATCCATCATCGACAATGGAGATGTGGAAGATAAGAGAGCAGGCGAAGATGCAGGCAGAGGAAGTAGTGCTCCACCAGATCGTGATGAAGTTTCATTAGAAATACAGGAAGAATTAAATAGAGAGCTTGATGAGATTAACTCATTGGGTGTCAGTAAGGAAGCCGAATATACACAGGCTTCCTTTTTTTTCGACCAAAACGGGCAGGCTAGTTTTGGTGTGAAGCAGTCAGAGAAAACCAGACACAATGAATTTATGCGTCAGTATGAGGAGGACAGAAAGACTGCCCTTGCAGGAAAATATAACTATCTCAATCCGAAAAAGGCAGAAAGTGTACCAAGTGAGTATGTAAAAGAGATACTTATGAAAGGAACTGGCTTTGTCGGTGGAAAAGGCAGGGTGTGTGAAATCTATCAGACAGAGATAGACGCAGGAACCAGAGCAAAGCGTATCAAGGCAGAATATGGTCAGGGGGGTGCAAGCTGGCCGCTTGACGGTCTAGGCTTGCACGGGTATGACACATTTCACGGTTCGGGACTTCGTATCCAATGGAAAGATGAAGATGGAGAAGTAGAAGGATACGTTTCGTGGAAGAATGTCGAAAAGGAAATCGGTGTACTTATCCTTACCGGAGAATACCAGTCGGAGACACCTCGTATTGATGAGCTTGCAATGGACGGACTTCGTGAAGATGATGAAGTCATTGACGCAGAGTACCGTGAAGTTGATACGCAGGAGGAGAAATCAGAAATTGATGATTATGCTATTCCTGATGAGCCTGACAGTTATGCTGTAAACAGAAAGGCGGCTGAGTTACGGTATATTAAGCCGATTGATTATGCTGACCGTGTAGCTGCAATGGATAAAGATTTAAGAGATGCCATTGAGATACTTGTGTCAGAATGTAGCTGTTACACACCATTCCGTGCTTTCCTTATGGATGTGGTGCAATCGGATTTTGCATTTATGCCGAATAAGCTGGAACTGATCTGTGAGATAGCGATGGGAAATGTTCAGGGTGAGAGAAAGGCATATTGCAATAATCAGTATGGACTCACAGAATACACTTTAAGCAGTGCAGATGTGAAAGTAAGCTACAAAAACAGAAATGGAGAGAGGGCAGGGGATACCGTATCATGGCGTGAGGTATATGAAATCTTATCCTATATGGTAAAACAGCCATTTTACTGTGGAGAGGACCAGAAGGCAATCTATCAGACCATAAAAAATAAGATTGACAGGGAAAAGATGAATCCTGTTTACCGCAAGTTCTTTGATATTGAGGACAGTGTGAGAGAAAGCCGTCTTAAAACCAGAGAACGGGCGATTGCATATGGCTTGAATACCAAGATTGACACGGATGGTCGTATAATTTCTGATGAGGATAAGAATGTATCGGCAGATATTCCACAGAAGGATACCGAACCACAGGAGGCTGCCCCTGAAACACCTGCACAGGAAGTATTACCGCCAGTGGAAGGTCTGCGTGGAAAAGAAAAAACACAAGACCAGACAAAACTCAATTTCCATTATAACCTGTGGGAAACAGAAAAGGGTGGTGCAAAGACCAGATACCAGTGGAACATTGATGCAATCTGTACACTAAAGCAGATTGAAGCAGAAAACAGACTTGCAACACAGGAGGAGCAGACGGTTTTATCAAAGTTTGTCGGCTGGGGAGGCTTGTCACAGGCATTTGATGAGAATAATGCTGCGTGGAGCAAAGAGTATGCAGAACTGAAAGAGCTTCTTTCCGATGAGGAATACAGTGCGGCAAGAGCAACTGTAAATAATGCCTTTTACACTTCGCCGGAGATTGCAACGTGTATCAATTCAGCCCTTGTGCAGTTTGGCTTTAAAGGCGGCAATGTCTTGGAGCCGTCTATGGGTATCGGTAATTTCTTCGGAAGTATGCCAGCACCAATGCAGCAAAGCAGGCTGTACGGAGTGGAGCTGGACAGCATATCGGGAAGAATAGCAAAACAGCTTTACCAGAATGCCAATATCAGTATTACGGGATTTGAAAACACCACATATCCGGATAACTTCTTTGATGTTGTTATGGGAAATGTGCCATTTGGAGATTATAAGATATTCGATCCAAAGTACAACAAGTATAACTTCCGTATTCACGATTATTTTCTGGCAAAAGCACTCGATCAGGCAAGACCGGGAGGTATGGTTGCAGTGATTACCACAAAGGGAACACTGGATAAGAGCAATCCGACTATACGAAAGTATCTGGCTGAGAGGGCAGAACTTGTGGGAGCAATCCGACTTCCGAATACTGCATTTAAGGATAATGCAGGAACTGAGGTGACTGCGGACATTCTTTTTTTACAGAAAAGAGAGCGAAAAATTGATATAGAGCCTGACTGGGTACATCTTGGTGTCACAGGTGATGGCATAGCAGTCAATTCCTATTTTGCAGAGCACCCGGAGATGATGCTTGGTACAATGCAGTATGATACAAGTATGTTCGGACAGGACAGCAAATATACCGTCTGTGTGAATAATGATGAGAACTTCAATCTGTATGAAGCACTCAATAAGGCAATCAGTAACATCAAAGCACAGATGACAGATTTTGAGAGACTGGCAGATAATGAGGAACAGACAGAGGAAGTCATTCCCGCTGATCCGGATGTCAGAAATTATACTTACACATTCTTTGAAGGAAAACTTTATTACAGGGAAAATTCAGAGATGGTAAGGCAGAAAGTATCACCGACAGCAGAGGAGCGTATCAAGAGCCTTGATGAAATCAGACAGATAACAAGAGAGCTGATTGATATCCAGATGGAGGGCTGTAGTGATGAGGAGCTTGCAGACAAACAGCAGCTTTTGAATGTAAAATATGATAAATTCGTTGGAAAGTATGGAGCAATCACTTCCAAAGCAAACCGTACAGCGTTCAGGGATGACAGCGATTATCCGCTTCTTTGCAGTCTTGAAGAAGTAAATGAGGACGGGGAGGTGAAGAAGGCTGATATGTTTTATAAGCAGACGATTAAGGCAAAGTCCGTGGTGGACAGGGTAGAAACTGCGGTTGAGGCTCTTAATGTATCGGTCAATGAGTTTGGATATGTAAATATTCCTTATATGCTTTCCATTTATGAAACAGACAGGGATACTCTCATAAAGGAACTCGATGGAATTATTTTTCTTAATCCTGACCGTTACAATGAAAATAACCCGGACGCAGGCTGGGAGACAGCAGACGAATATCTGTCAGGCAATGTAAGGGATAAGCTGCGTGTTGCAAAGGCAATGGCGGCTGATACCGACAATCCACAGGCAGAAAGATTTGCCGCCAATGCCGCAGCATTAGAGAAAGTTCAGCCGGAATGGATTGAAGCCTCGGATATAGATGTAAAGATTGGTACAACTTGGATTGAACCGCTTGATTATGAGCAGTTTATCTATGAGCTGCTTAATACACCAAAGAGAGCAAGGGCAATCAGAACAGAGTATTATAATTCCGGTATTCAGGTACACTTGAATAAAATGAGTATGGAATGGTTCATTGAGAACAAAAGTATGGATAAACATTCCGTAGCAGCAACGAAAACCTACGGTACAAGCAGAATGGACGCTTATTCTATTTTTGAGGATACCCTGAACTTAAAAACGGTCACTGTCAGGGACAGGATTGATGATGGTGAGGGCAAGTACCATTATGAAGTCAACAAAAATGAGACAATGCTTGCAAGGGAAAAGCAAAATATGATCAAGGAGAAGTTCAAGGAATGGTTATTTGCAGAACCGGAACGCCGACAGAAGTATGTGGAATATTATAATGAAACCTTCAATAATATCCGCCTGCGTGAGTATGACGGAAGCCATTTGCAATTTCCGGGAATGAACCCTGAGATTGAATTAAAACCGCACCAGAAAAATGCGGTGGCACGAATCCTTATGGGAGGAAATACTCTGCTTGCCCACTGCGTCGGAGCCGGAAAGTCGTTTGAAATGATGGCTGCGTGTATGGAACAGAAAAGGCTCGGACTTTCCAATAAGACAATTATGGTAGTGCCAAAGCCGCTTATCGGGCAGACGGCAAGTGAATTTTTAAGGCTTTACCCGTCAGCAAACATCTTGGTTGCAACGGAGCGTGATTTTGAAAAGAGCCGGAGAAAACAGTTTGTATCAAGGATTGCGACAGGCGATTATGACTGCATCATTATGTCGCACTCGCAATTTGAGAAAATTCCAATTTCGGCAGAGAGAAAGGAGCGAATGCTTAATGAACAGATAAATGAGATCACCTATGCGATTGATGATATGAAGGAGCGGAATGGGGAACGCTGGACCGTAAAGCAGATGGAAAGCCAGAAGAAAAAGCTGGAGGAACAGCTTAAATCCCTGACCGATGAGAGCAGGAAAGATGACCTCATTACCTTTGAGGAGCTGGGTGTTGACTCTATTATGGTAGACGAAGCACACAATTTTAAGAACCTCGCCACATTTTCAAAGATGAATAATGTGGCGGGAATCAGCAGTAGTGGGGCTAAAAAGTCAACGGATATGCAGCTTAAATGCCAGTATTTATCAGAGATAAATGATGGCAGGGGCATTGTATTTGCTACCGGAACACCGATAAGCAATACGATGTGTGAGATGTATGTTATGCAGCTTTATTTGCAGAAATCGGCACTTGAGGAGATGGGAATTCATCATTTCGACTCGTGGGCGGCTAACTTCGGAGAAGTAACAACGGCATTGGAGCTTACGGTTGAGGGCAGTGGTTTCCGTTTCAAGAGCAGGTTCAATAAGTTTACCAATCTGCCGGAGCTTATGAACATCTTCCGTGAGGTTGCCGATGTGCAGACAGCGGATATGCTTGACCTTGATGTGCCAGCTCTGCGTGGCGGCAAGCCTATCATCGTGGAGTCGGAGCCGGACTGGTATGTGAAGCAGGTAATGGAAGAATTTGTTGTAAGGGCAGAAAGGATAAGAGGCGGGGGTGTTGATCCAAGTGTTGACAACTTCTTAAAGATTACGCACGAAGCAAGACTTCTTGGAACAGACGCAAGACTGATTGATAAGGACGCACCGAACAACCCGGACGGAAAGCTCAATAAGGTAGCGGAAAATGTCTGGAAAGAATATGTAAAAGGAAATGCTGATGGTCATATAGGCTGTCAGCTTATTTTTTCGGATATTGGAACACCGGGACCGGACAAGGACTTTACGATTTATGATTATCTGAAGGAGTCACTTATCAAGTATGGTATCCCTGCGGAGGAGATAGCATTTATTCACGATGCAAAAACAGACGCACAGAGGGATGCACTCTTTAAGGAAATGAGGACAGGTAAGAAAAAAGTCCTTATCGGTTCGACAGATAAGTGCGGAACCGGAGTTAATGTACAGACACACCTTGTTGCAATGCACCATGTCGATTGCCCGTGGAAGCCTTCTTCCATTGAACAGAGGGAAGGCAGAGGTATCCGACAGGGAAATAAAAACGATGAGGTGGCAATCTACCGATATGTTACAAAACAAACCTTTGATGCATACAACTGGTCACTTGTGGAAAACAAGCAGCGTTTCATCAGTCAGGTTATGACAAGCAAGGCAGTGAGCCGAAGCTGTGAGGACATTGATGAGGCAACACTTTCTTATGCGGAGATTAAGGCGGTTGCTACAGGCAACCCTTTAATCAGGGAAAAGATGGAGGTTGACAATGATGTCCAGAGATTAAAGCTCTTAAAGGCGTCTTATGATAATCAGAGATACGGATTGCAGGATAATTTTATGATCAAATATCCAAAACTCATCAAAACTGCGACAGAGAAACTTGCCAATGTCAGGGAGGATATAAAGGCAAGGGATAAGGAATTGATTGATAACCCGGACTTTGCCATTACCATAGGCAATGCAACTTATACAGAGCGAGTGGATGGTGGAACCGTAATGCTTGAAGCAATCAGCAAATGTAAGACAGGCGAAACCACTCCAGTCGGTAAGTTCCACGGCTTTGAGCTTCTGGTGGAAAAGAATTTTCTCAGTATCAACTATATGGTGCTTCGTGGAAAGACGGAATACAAGGCAGAACTTTCCACAAGTCCGGTGGGAAGTATGGTAAAGCTGGAGAACCTATTCAACGGACTTCATGAAAATGTTGATTTTCTGGAAAAGAAGATTGAACAGTACCAGAATGACCTTGAGGCTTCAAAGGCGGAGTATGATAAGCCGTTTGCATATAGTGCAGAACTGGAAGAAAAACTTGCAAGGCAGTATGAATTAAATGCCCAGCTTGACCTTGAGAATGCAAAAGCTATGGACGCAGATCTTGGCGGACCGGACAAAGAAAAGTCTGAGGACAGAATAGAAAATGCGGGCATTGTTGCAGAGGATAAGGGAATCTATATGCCGGACAGAAACAGGAAAAGATAGGAGTGAAACTCTATGAGTATAAGGAAAGTGGTCGCAGGACTACTGATTACAGCAGGGATTGCCATTATGGCAGTCCCTTTTTTCTGGTGTACAACCGGAGAGAGAAACACGAACCAGCTCATAAATGAATTTGAGCAGACATTGGAGGAGAAGCAGGATGAAAGGACAGAGGTTGAGAAAGAGCAAACCACCGTTAGTAAAGAGGAGAAAGCCATTCTTAAAGAAGGCAGTATCATCGGCATTATTGAGATACCGGGAATAGATATCAGATACCCGGTAATGGAAGAAACCGGAAGTGAAATGCTGAATGCCGGGACATGGAACAATGCGTTTTGTTGTCAGGTGCAGATATAAGGAGGCGGCAGATGAATAAGAGATACCGACTGGGGGAGATAGAAGAAGCTGTATCGGAAATGGAGGAGCTGATCGACACTCAGGACGATATTGCAGAGATTGATGATGACTTTCAGATAGTCGTAAGCGGCTGGTCTGTGTATGTCGAAAGCCTGAATCTGACACTCAGACAGGGAATAGCCTGTGTATGGGATGCAGAGGAAGGATTATTTATGCCTGATTTTGATGTGACTATCGTGTATGAGGGGAACATTGAAACACAGGAGTGGCTCTATTACGAGCAGGATGGAATGGTCGTTACACTTGGCAACTGGCTTAATGGCAGATTGTCTTGTGAACAGATAGAACAGCTTTGGTGTGAGCTTATCATACCGGAGCAAAACAAAGAACAAAAAGAAAGCGAGGAATAGTATATGAAGTATTCAATTAAGGTAAACGAAGTAAGAGCAAAAGAGGGCAGCAATATCAAAGGATTTGCAACAGTGGTATTCGGTGATTCATTTAAGATTACCAATATTGCAATCCTTGAGAATAAGGACAAGGGAGAACTTTTCGTATCAATGCCTAGATACCGCTCCAATGAGCGTGATGAAAGCAATGGCGTGATCTATAAGGATGTGTGCAATCCTATCACAGCAGAGTTTCGTGAGGAACTCTATACCAATATCCTTGATGCTTATGCAAGAATCAAGGAACCGGAGAAAGAGGAGACACAGAAGCAGGACAGAACACAGGAAATGCCTGAGTTTTCCGTAACTGTGACACCTTATGAGAGGGAAGGCAGTAACATCAAGGGACTTGCCCGTATTTACTTTGAAAACAGTTTCATTGTAAATAACATCAATATCGTGCAGGGCAAAGAGAAAATCTTTGTATCAATGCCATCTTATAAGACAAAGCAGGTGGATGAGCAGGGAAAACCAATCTACCAGGATGTCTGCTATCCGGTCACAAAGGATTTCAGGGAAAAACTCTATAATGAGATTATCTCGGAATATGAGAAAGCAAAGGATAAGAGCAACGAAAAAGCAAGGGAGAATGCCGAACAGAACCACGGAAATCCCGACAGGGAGAAAAAGGATACTCCCTTTCGATAATTAAGGTTAAGGGGCGGCAGGAGCTGCCCCGTTTATAAGGAGGAAAAGCAGATGGAAGCAGAAAAGACACTTACTAATGAGGAGATCATAAGAGAACTTCTCGATTTATTAAAAAAGAATACTATGAAAGAACAGGCAAATGATGTATTTGAGATATGCAGCTATGTGGATGTACTGGAGAAAAAGATTGATTCCATGACGGAAGAACTCACCAATATGCAGAATCAGATCAAAGAAATGCAGGAAGATACACTTATCAATAATGCAAAAAAAGCATTAACAGAAGCACAGGAGCGACTCAATGCCAGATGTGAGCAGATAAAGTCACAGGTATCTGAGATAAAGATACAGGTAAAATCTACTGCCAAGAATATTGTTGATGAAACAAAGGCAAAGGGAAGGGCGGCACTTTACAGGGTGACAGAATTTGTAGGAATCAAGAAAAGACTTCTCAATGTCAGAACAGCGGTAAAAGATATGATTGTATCTACAGACAGGGATATTGCAAGGACAGCACTTCTTGCAAAGGGACTCCGTGAAGCTGGTCAGACCATAAACAATGCGTTCCATACCTTTGCAGATAAGCCGGAGGTGGATTATTCGCAGAAGGAACAGAAACACCCTTTCACAAAGGCGGTACTTGCCCCTATGAAAGCAGTGAAAAAACTGCTTGTATCAATGGAGCTGCAGCTGGATGCCTCGATTGATAAGCTGGATAATCTGGCTATGAATGTGCAGTTTGATAAGGAAAAGCGTATGGAGCACACAAAGGATAAGGATCAGAAAGCACCGGATACAGAAAGAGAGATCATCTACTCACCGATGGTAGCTGAACCACAGGAGTACAAGTATAATGCAGATGCTTTTGAGGCAAGAAAAACATCGGAGGCAAAGCAGGAAACGGCAGGGAAGGAGCTGCCAAAAGTCAGGGAAGATAAAGCCAGATAAGTTTAGGGGCGTGGGAGTAAAATCCTGCGTCCTTTTTATCTGTTTTGTTTTAATAGCAGGCAAAAAATGGCGAAAATATAAAAAAAATGCAAGAAATGGCGAGTAATTTATCTAGGAATAAGTTATCCTATGAAAGAACAGCATGAACAGGCTGTTAAATCGTTTGAGGAATATTTGGAAAAAATACGTCCAACAATGATAACAAAAGAGGGAACTGCCTGCATGGACACTATTGATAAAGCATGGGCAGAGTATAAGGAAGTGGATGCAAAAGTAATTGAGGTCGGTGCAACGACTGATAATGCGAAATCATTACAGGCTCAGCAGATGATGACCGATGAAGCAGCACCAAAGTATCAGGCGTTGGATGATGCTTTACAGAAACTTATGGATTTGAATATTTCATTGGGAAATGCTGAACGTGCACAGTTGAGAACGATTATGATAGCTGCATTGACAATTATAATAATTGTAATTGCAGTATCAACGATTTATTCAAATAGTCTTTCCGTTGCAATATCAAAGAGCATTGAAAAACCATTAAATGAATTAAAGGACAGATTTATTACATTTGCAGAGGGGGACATAGATTCTCCACTTCCAACGGTTGAGTCTGAGGATGAAATTAAGGAACTTGTATCTGGTGTATCTGCAATGTCAGACAGAATCAGAGTTATCATTAAAGATTCTGGCAGAATGTTAAATGAAATGTCAGAGGGTAATTTTGCGATTGATACAGAGTGTGAGGAAGTATATACAGGAGCATTTACCGATTTGCTGACAGGCATAAGAAAAATGAATGAGGAGATTGATACAACTGTAAGAGGGGTAGATGATGCATCGGGGCAGGTTCTTACAGGTTCCACAAATCTTGCAGAAGCGGCACAGTCTTTAGCAGAAGGCGCAACGGATCAGGCGGCATCGGTTGAGGAAATGCAGGCAACTATCAATGAACTTACAAGCGGAATAAAAACAACAGCAGAAGAATTGGGAACAGCTTACGATGAAGCCTATAAGTATGCGGAGATTGCAGAAGGCAGTCGTGGAGATATGGAAGTATTAGTGCAGGCTATGTCACGCATAAATGAAACCTCTGAGAAGATAGGAGCAATTATCACACAGATTAAAGATATTGCAAGCCAGACAAATCTTCTTTCATTAAATGCTTAGATTGAGACAGCAAGAGCCGGAGAAGCCGGAAAAGGTTTTGCTGTTGTTGCGGATCAGATCAGAAACCTTGCAGAACAGAGTGCAAAATCAGCGGTGGATTCAAAAGCACTTATTGAAGCGGCTATTCATGAGGTTGGAGATGGAAATATGTATGCAGAGAAAGCCTCAACTTCATTGAGAGAAGTTGTGGATGGCATACAGGCGATTGCAGACAGTGCGAAAAAAATAAAAGAAATTTCCATTGAACAGGCAGACAGTATGGAACAGGTAGAGGTAACCGCAGAAAGAATTGCTGAAGTTGTTCAGAATAATTCGGCTGCGGCACAGGAAACATCAGCGACGAGTGAAGAACTTACAGCTCAGGCTACAACACTTAGCGGTATGGTTTCGGTATTCAAATTAAGACAATAAGAATAGACAGAGTTTTTAGTGGATGGTTGTTTTTTACACAGTTAAAGAATAATCGTCCACTTTTCTGTTTTGGGCAAGAAAATGTTTTTTACTTTTAGTTCGGTTATATGGTTATTTATAATAAAAATATAGAAACAATGCGTCGTTTAATAGATGAAATATGAAGTATATGTTGAGTTTTCTTGAGCTGAAATATAGGTCATGAGTTTTTTATAATAAGAATAACTTTATGCTTTTTTGAATAAAAAAGTCTTACTTCGTGCAAAAAAATCTTACTTCGTGCAGAAAAGGTGAAATGTTGTAAGATACTTGTCGATAAAAAAGAAAAATAAGGAGGTTTTCAAATATGAAAAAGCTTAATGAGGTAGCACTGAGATTACTTGTAAAAGCAGCATATGTTAATGCCAAAAAGGAAGCAGACTCAGCATGTTTGTTTATTGGTTATCAGCCTAAAATGCCATAGAATGTAAAAGAGCTGGAAGAAAAAAGTATATGACTGTGTAAAGAGTAATATTAGAACAATCTTTTAATGCAGATAACGAAACAGAAAGGTGGAATTTTAATGAGAAAAAAGAAATTGGTAACTATGATTGCAGCATTGGCACTGACTATAAGCTCTGCAACAATGGGGGCTTTGCCTGTCAATGCAGCAGAAAACGATGATGTCAAAGTAATGGATTTTGTGGATAAGGATGTTTTTTCAGATGGTGAGGAAGCACTCAACAAATATGATGAAAATGCCACAAATCTGAAATTTACAGAGTCAGATGCTTTGGAGGATAAGAATAACGGAATTGACACTTATGCAGGTATAAGTTTAAGATTAAGATATGCTTGGAATTATAGAACTTATCCGTATAGCTTTGAGGAGCAGAAATGGTCAACAAATCGGGATATTTATGATACATATGCTTCAACGGGAGAGGCGGATTATTTAAATCCTAAGTTTACATATACTTTGAACAATCCTACTGGTCCAGCATCATATAAGACTGCAATTCGTGAAGGCTATTTGCAGAAAGATGGCGAATTGCAATTATATGATCATGTAGTTTCGGGAAAAAATAACAATGTGCTATTGATGGTTGACAGTGATGTTCTATATGGGATTGTTGAAAAAGATACACTCACAAGTGTTTTTTCAAGTTCCTCAGATAGCTTGATTGGTGGAACTACTGACAGTAGAACAATAGATGGAAGACATAAAACACTTATCAACGTACAACTTAAAAACGGTGAATATCTTATAATGTTTACAAATAAGACGGCAACTGATAATAATCATTATGCCCTATATACAGGATGTCCACTTCCTATGATGCATACAGGAATGTTCGCAGGGACTCATAATGGGAAAGTATCTTGGAATGGTGGTGGCTTAAAAGCTGAAAAGGAAAGAATATGTCCGGCAATTACTATTTCGACACCATCAGGAGTAAATTCCGATTTGTTTGCTCTGAGCAAAGTATGGTTTGAAGATAAGTCAATGGGCGGAGCACAGGATTTATATGTTAGTGATGTGACTTATTATTATGCATCACCAGCTAATTCTTCCTACAAAATTTTAAGTAAGTCAGGAAAAACTTATAGTGACGATACACCATCCTCATGCTCTATTGCAGGAACTTATAAGACAAAATTCAGTGTATCGTGGAGCCCTAATTTGGGTTATGTTGGCGCATATTATTACGCAAACACAATGATGTATATAAATTATCTAACACCGTATGGACTGTATGAAGGAATGTAAATAAATATGCCACGGAGGGCGTTTTTGAACTGTAGAGATTTGAAAACGCCATTTTTATAACAATAGATCATTGGGAGGAGAAAATAGAAATGGAAATAAACAGTACTGGTTCTACATATGGAGCAGCATTTCGTCAAAAACCGATTTTTTTCATGTCTGGAAAGGAAACAGTGGCATTTTTTGAAGGAAAACTGAAGAAAAATATGACACTTCAGGAAGATACCTGTACACTTGGTAGCAATGACACTTATCGCAGACAGCATACCACCTATGAGGTTTCGGACAAGAAGAAGGGAAGCACATTTCTGGATTTGGATTTTCTGATTAAGGACGAAACCAGCAGTCTGAAAGGAAATCTCAGTGATAAAAAGGATGTGGATTTCTATAACTTTTCCATTCCATTTAATCGAACCATACAGAATTATTTTGGGGTTCAAATATACATGGACATGCCGGAAGGCTGTGATTATGACCTCACCTTATATGATGAATATGGCAATCAGGTCGGAAAGGCAGAATGGGACGGAGAAGGACGTAAAACACTGACCATCCCGAACTGGGATACAAATACCAATAAATATTGTATCAAGATAGAAAACAAAAATGGGGAAGAAGTTTCCCCGGATGATTATTATAAAATCAGTTTCAAGGTTTCTGAAAATAAAGAACAGGAAAAGACCGATGCCATAAGGGCGGCATTCGGGAACCTTCACGGTGCATACAGCCGGAAAGATGAAAATTGGAGGGAATACCTCGACAATTATAATGAAGTCCTGATGGATACAGAGAAAAATTATACAAAAGAAATGGAGAAACTCCACCAGAAGCAGTTTGAAAGTCTGCCGGAAGAAAAGAAATACAAAGGCGGGCGCACAGTGGATGAATTGTTGCAGAACATGGCGGAAGGAAAGACACTGGATGATGCTGAAATGGAGTATGTGAAGATTTTTGCAAACCTGAAAGATTTTGAGAAAGCACAGCAGAAGGCGGAACTGAAAAATGATTTTTCCGAGGATTTTGTAAAGGATCTGGAAAGCAAAGGGATCTCTCGTGATGAGCTGGAGGGAATGCAGATAAAAATTGAAAGCAATGGGAATGTAACGGTGAGTGGCATTGAAGACAAAGAGGTTCGGGAGCAGGTTCAGAAACTGGTAGAGGAAAAGTACAGTGACCGGATGTATCAGTATTACACAGGAATTGCTGACAGTGTGGGAAATCTGACGTCCAATACCTGGCAGTATGCCACGGATGTGCAGGAAGTCAGGCGTTACTTAAAAGGAGTTACGGGAGAAGATATTTCTCTGGAGAACCTTTACCTGACACCAGACGGAAAGATTGGCGGGCTGCCGGAAAAAGCCGCTAATCTGATCAACAAAACAAAAGACAATGCCAAGATAGAGCGGATAAAGGATGCATTGATAAATATTATAGGACATAATAGGACAAGCGGTGATCTGGGGATTCCAGACTTCACTTCGGAGTTTAAATTCAGTAATGGTGCTTTTTCTGTGGCAGACAGTGGTTTTACGGTGGATATGGCGGCATTGGATAGAAGGCTGACGCCCCAACCGCATGATAACATGTATTCGGATATGTATGAGTACAGTTTCAGAAAAGTACTATGATTAAATTGTTAACCCTGATGTGAAAGCATAAGGGAAAATAATCAATTTAATTTAAAGGAGGATTTTTTATGAAGCGTAAATTATCATTACTTCTCGTAGTAACATTATTATGTACATTGTTTGTAACACCTGTGTCTGCGGCTGAAGCAGCAAGTTATACAGGAGATCAGGCAGTGGTGACAGCCACAAGTGGTTCAAACTATTTTTCGAAAATCACGCCCAAGTTAAATTCTCTTAATGGTTCTTCTGCGATGGCAACATTGTCATCGGGAAGCTGCTCTGGTAATGAGAGAAGCATTACATCTGTGAGTGTGAACTGCAGAGTAAGTAGCGGAAGTTCCAGATATACATTGTATGTCATATCGCCGGATGGAACAACATTATCTAAAAGTTGTAGAACAAGTAGCACAACATATACTTTTACAGGATTTAACGGCGAAGATCCTAAAGGGGATTGGATTATTATAATCATATCAGATGGAGTAGTTACTACAGTAACAGCGACATTAAAAGTAAATTACAATTACTCATATTAAATACAGTATGAATTGAATTTGTAAAATTGATTTGGAAGGAGGTGGAATAGTATGTCAATTAGTATAGCTGGAAGCAGTTACGGACAACAGGCATATAGTAGCATTAACGTAAACAGCAAGCAGTATAAAGCTGCTGCGGATGAGTATTTAGATGCTGTTATTGCTGAAGAGGCTATGATGACACCTGAACAAAAAATGATGTATGAGTTGATGGGTGGGCGAGAAGCACACATGAAAAATGTGATGAGCAACTTTAATTCAGATGGGGATTTTATCGGTCCCGGAGGGGTTGTTGTTCCCGGCATGTATCATGGAAAAGATGGTACGGTGGATCGTTCGACTTGGCAGCAGATAATAAGTGTCTCTGACGAAGCACGACAAAAGATGTTTGACAATGTGAAGAGAGAGTTCATTCAGGAGAATGGAATTTCCAATGGCGATACAACAAAAAGATCAAAGATATTTAAAGAATATCAATTGAGTGTAAAGAAAGAGGATCGTGCGAAAGGAACATGGACTCTGCAACAGTATGAAGGCAAATATCGTTCTGCCATGTACGCGGCTGTAAAGTCAGCGAATCCAGACTGGGAGCCGGGACAGCCGTTTGATTCCAGCATATTGGATAGCGTAACAAGGGAATCGGTGGAAAGCAATCTGGTACAAAGTGGCAACCAGTTTGTTAGAAAATCTATTGATTACAGTGTCTAACTTCATGCGTATATTAAGGCGTTCGTTTCAGAGTGTTGTAATACTATCTAAAATGGAGCTACATAGTAATTTTTGTGGCTCAATTTTTAAGAATGTATGACAATTTATTCTGGTTGTAAAGAAGGGGGTCTTATGAAAAAATTAAGCAATTTGTTGGGAATAAATCTCATATCGCCTATTAGGTATATAAGGAGTGTAGTTATATGTGTGCCTGTTTTAATTACATTAACTGCATGTGGAAACGTACACTCTGAGCAATCTAAAAATTTAGATTCAACTACATGCGAAACAGAGATTGAACACAGTACAACTAGTGAGGCAAATTGCAATTTGAAAGGAGAAATCTTATTACTGGATAGCGAGGTGAATAGTATGGCATTAAATGATGAGGAATTAGGAAACATACAAAAAATTATAGAAAGCGGAATGTGGAATGAAGAAACCGCTGAGTGTATTGATGATTGTCTAATATCAATAGACGGTATGGATTATTATTATCATCAAGAATGCGGAACTATAAACGATAAAATACATAGGAGACATATGATCTTGAATAATGAGGACAAAGAGATGCTAAATAGTATAATCGCAAACTGTTCAGATTGATTCCTATGGTTATTCAACTAAATAATTGGAATTTTGAAAGGAGATTATAGCAATGAAAAAAGAATTTTGGCTTTTTTATGCCTGATAACGCTGTTTGTTTCTAGTATAACAGTAAATGCAGAAGAAATAGAAGTTGGTTCAAACGAAAGTGTGATGGCATACAGGTGATTGCAGACAGTGCGAAAAAAATGAAAGAAATTTCCATTGAACAGGCAGACAGGATGGAACAGGTAGAGGCAACCGCAGAAAGAATTGCTGAAGTTGTTCAGAATAATTCGGCTGCGGCACAGGAAACATCAGCGACGAGTGAAGAATTTACAGCTCAGGCTACAACATTTAGCGGTATGGTTTTGGTATTCAAATTAAGACAATAAGAATAGACAAAGTTTTTTACTTCCTGCTCGGTTAATTTTTACTTATATGGTCATTTTCTGCAAAAAATTGGTTATTTTCTGCAAAGAGTATTGAAAAAACCTTTTCTTAATGTAAAATTAGCATGAAGAAAATGGTATAATATTTACCGAAATTATAGTTATGAAAGGATGGGTTACAGCTATGCAGATTAGTGGATATTCCAGTGCCGCAATGTTGGCATATCGTTCTTCTGGTATGAAGCAAAAAGCAGGCACAGTGAAAAAGCAGGATTTTTCTCAGATGGTACAGAACACAAGCGCACAGGCAACAAGCCAAACAGATAAGACAGCGGCAACAAAAGAAGTATCCGAAGTCGATGAGATGGCAGCGTTCAAGCAGGAAATCTATGAGGAACTGGCTGAAATTGATAAAATGAACTCCTCGGCTATTTTGTCCAATTCTGTACATATCACAGAAGATGGATTCAAAAGAATGAAGGAAGATCCCGCCTATCGCAAAGAAATTATGGACTGGCTTCGGGAAGATGCACGGGTGTCACATTCACTTCCGTTTAATGCTCATGTTACAACAACAATTACAGGAGCTGGAGCAACTTGCTACGGGGCACATGTTTACCATGATGATAGTGCAGCAACCAAAGCCGCTAAAAAGGATTTGGCTGATAAGAAGGCAAAAGGTTCATTTTATCATTCAGATCGCACCTATGCTGACCGTAGAGCCGCACAGCGCAAGAGGGACAGCGAGTATGTGGCAAGTGAACGCCAAAAGCGGGAACTTATGCAGAAGATGATGCTGGAAAAGAGTATTGACCAAAAGGCACAGCGACAATTACTCGATCAGAAGGCTCTTGCACAGAATGTAGTTGACCAGAATGTAGTTGACCAGAAGTATGTTCAAGATTACTTGCTGGGAATGCAAGAAAGTAAAAGCTGGAACATTTGAGTATAAATAAATTCATTTATACTTTTATGTAATAATTATGGAAAGGAGGACAAGTATATGAAAAAGACACTTGGTAAAAAGGCTTCCGTCCAGAATGGTACTCTGGTTGCTTTTGGTAACTGTAGCTGTAATGCAGACTGCCGTATGTTAGGCTGCCAATGCACATCAAAGACTGCACCTCAAAACACTTTGAGCATCCAGAATTATGCGAAACTGATGAATGTTGCTATTTCTGGCAAGTGGGCATTCTAAAAACGGGATTCCTTAACTTTGGAGTACAGCCTATGGGTTTTCCCCGTGGCTGTACTTCAATTTTATATACGGAGGATTTCAGATTATGAAAAATGATTATCCATTTATTAAACTATTCAAAACCATAGATTATTTCTATATGTTTGATGTAAATACAGCATCAATTATCCGAATAAACGAAGATATTTATAACTATTTAGAGGATATTTTGAAAGGTACTGCTGTATACAATAAAGAACTGCAAAAACAAATCGACAGTCTGAAATCAAGAGGGTTTTTGAAGCCGAACGATCCAAATATCGAAGTTTCTCATCCTGCTCTGTCCTTTGTAGAGGAAAGTCTTGACGGAAATATAGGACAGTTGATTCTCCAAGTAACTCAAAACTGCAACCTGAGATGCAAATACTGTGTATATTCTGGTTCCTATGTCAATCGGACACACAGCAATAAGCGTATGAGTTTTGAAACCGCCAAAAAAGCGATTGACTTCTATTACAAGCATAATCGAAACAAAGAGGATGCAGTTATTGGATTTTACGGCGGAGAACCATTGTTAGAGATGGATTTGATTAAACGAGTTGTTGAATACAGTCAAAAACTTTTTGAAGGAAAATCCATCACTTTCAACCTTACAACAAATGCTACACTTTTGACAGAAGATATTATCCGTTTTCTCAATGACAACGGTATTGGAATAACGATCAGTCTCGATGGACCAAAGGCTATCCATGATAATGGCAGAGTATTTGCAGATAATTCAACTGGTACATTTGAAAGCGTAATGAAGAATCTGGATAGGGTCTGCAAAGTATGTCCAGAATATCTGAAAAATATCAGCTTTAACGCTGTATTGGATACAAAAAATGACTTTAAGTGTTCAAGCGACTTTTTCTCCTATGAGTTTATGAAAGATGCACTGGTTACAGCAACAACATTAAATTCAACTAGCAATAAAGAAAAAATATCTTATACAGAACAGTTTGATGTAAATTATCGCTATGAAATTTTCAAATACTATCTCTCTTTGATTGGAAAATACAAAGGAGATAAAATCTCTAAAATCGTCAAACAACAAGTTGGTTCTCTGAAAACAGATGTTCACGACAAGCTGACAACTCCTTATCTCAGAAGCAAGGTATGCCATCCATCTGGTCCATGTATCCCTGGTGCATTGCGGTTGTTTGTAAATGCTGATGGAAACTTTTATCCATGTGAAAGAGTAAGTGAAACCTGTGCAGTATTTCAGATAGGCGATCTTGAGAACGGATTTGACATAGAGAAATCGAAGACATTGCTCAATATTGGATCACTGACAAAAGAGCAATGTAAAAACTGCTGGGCGGTATACTTCTGCTCTGGTTGTGCATCAGGCTTAGAGGACGGGGATCATCTCAGTGCAAAGAAGCGATTAGAGCGTTGTGACGGTATCCGAGAAGGCTGTATTACTCGTTTTCAAGAGTATTGTATGTTAAGAGAAAACGGATATAAATTTGAAGGAGTGTAAGGTTATGAAAAAAATAGCAATCTTTCCATTTGACTACTATCTCCTGCCGGTAATAAAAAATAAGGATAATCTTCTCGATTTTCAGCTATCGCAGGTATTTTCCTTGCAGGGCTGGGGGATGGTGAATGATACTGTTTCAGCAGCCTGCAAAGATGACACAGCAGAAGATATTGTTGTGATGGATATTTTTGATGAGAGCGTCGATTTTGATTTTGATATTCTATATATCACAAATTCCAATCATAAAATCGGTAATGATCTTCTCTATCGTTGTGTTGAGCGAGTAGCCAAAAAGCAAAAGAATATCTTAGTTTCTAAGAAGTTAAACACAGAACAGATGAAACAGATTGAAGCGATCTGTAAGCAAAACAATGTCCATGTGCAATTTTTGTATGCGGATGTTTCAACAGATATTATCAATGATACTGTTGAAATGCTACATTCCATAGATACACCAATTATTTCAGTAAGCGGTGTGGATGAGAATACAAACAAGTTTGAGGTGCAGTTAGAACTATACAACCGCCTAAAGAAAGATGGGTATTCAGTCTCATGGGTATCTTCCAGAAATGAAATGCTGCTGTGTGGCGAACACCCACTTCCTGATTTTATGTTCCAGACAAGCATATCTGAAACACAAAAAATCTTGATGTACAATCATTTTGTCAAATTCATCGAGGAACAGGAATCTCCTGATGTTATTATATTGGGCATACCCGGTGAAATGATGCCAAACAGCAAATTACAGGTTGGGCATTTTGGAACCACAGCGTTTCAAATTTTCAATGCTGTCAATCCTGATTTTAGTGTGCTATGTGTCCATTGTAATGGTAATAATGGCGATTACTTTGATAGATTATTGCAGGCAATGGAATATAAATTCTCAGTTGAAACGGATTGCATATATATTAGCAGCATATCCAAAGCCCCATTTTCGTTGAACAAGATAACTCCAATCGAATATGTTTTATATAACAATGACTTCACCACAACAGCGATCTCTCAAATCGCCTATGATTCATGTCCGCAGTTTGATAGAAATACTTATGAAAAGTTATACCAGTTTGCAGTTGATAAGCTGCATGGATATGATGATCTGCAAGTCATGTAAGCAAGGAGAATGATTATGGATATTGAAAAGAAACTGAAAGAGCTGTTGAAGTCTGTTGTCAATGTTGATATTGACAGTTTTCCAGAAGAAGCAAGAAAGTTTCCATTATTGTCAGCACGGTTTAATGTCTATCCGCATGAAATGATGGGACTATATTTGAAAGTGGAACAAGCCTTCAAAATAGAAATTCCTGATTCTGCAATAGATGATGGGACTTTTAATTCATTTGATGGCATCCTGTCTGTTGTGACAGGAGCGTTAAATGAAAAGTAGGAATCGTCAAATTATAGGGTAGCAAGATATATTTGCTTAATCCAAACTCGGCTGATTTGTTTGGCGAACATTGGTATGGATATTGTTAGCTAAAGGAGATAGATAAATGAAAAAAGCATCAGTGAGTGAACTTCTCAAATTATTGTTACCCTATAAATTTAAAATTTTGGGAATTGTTACGATCCTGATATTAAATGCAGGCTTCTCGCTTATATTACCTCTGCTCAGCAAGTCGATAATGGATGATGGTTTTATAGGCGGAGATCAGGGCGTTCTGATTTTGCGTGTAATACAAACACTCATGTTAGTCATTTTAATTTGTGGCATTGACATTATGAAGGATAAAATCCGAATTGGAATACAAAATGACCTAAATCTGAATTTATCCAGAAATTTTTTCCGGCACTTGTCCAGATTGAATATGTCATATTTTGACGAAAAAAACGATGCTGAGATCTTGAATAACCTGAGAATGGATATTGAAAACATTTGCATGGTTGCAGATAATAGTTTGTTTTTCGTCTTTGCACAAATTTTTAGCATCATCGGTGGCATGGTAGGATTGTTTATCTTAAATGCAAAATTGGCAGGTTTGGTAGTCCTTTTAATTCCAATAAAATATTTGATTGCAAGGTACTTTGCCAAGCAGAACAAGAAAATCATGCAGCAATATATTATGTCAGAAGAAGTGTACTCGAAATGGTTCGGTGATGTAGTTTCTGGAATGAGAGAAATAAAACTGTTCAACCTATATCAACATAAATATGCTGAGTTTCAGGACTATCAAGAAAATATCGTTGAGAACAGTAAGAAAGCAAATCTGCTTTTGACATACAATATGACAACAGAAAAGGTCATTATGCAGATACTGATGTCTTGTATATACATATTGGGTGCAATACAAGTTTTTAATTTAGAAACATCAGTCGGAACTACATTTGCGTTTATATCATACAGTGCCTGTGTCACTTCTCCAATTACCGCAATTATGAATATCAAGCAAATGCTCGCAGGGATATTCCCATCAGTAGAGCGATATGTTGCTTTTATAAATATAGAGGAAGAACAAGTAGAAGGTGAGAAAGTACCTTCAATGGGAGATATTACCCTGACAGATGTTTCAATGTGCTATGACACCAATCCCGATAAATATGCAATAGAAAATCTGTCACTGACAATTAAAGCAGGTTCTAAAACGGCTGTTATTGGGACAAACGGCTCTGGAAAGAGTACATTCGTAAATTTGCTTCTGCGGCTGTATAAGTATAGTAGTGGAAGTATTACAATGAATGATATGGAAATAAGCAGCTTGAAGTTAGACGATTATCGAAATATGTTTTCTGTTGTGAGCCAGGATGTCGTCTTGTTCAACGGGACAATAAAAGATAATCTATGTTTATATAAGGATTTTTCTGACAGTGCAATCAAGTTTGCGATACAGGCAAGTGGACTGGAAGGGTTTATCAAGGATCATACATTAGATTATATTGTCGGGGAAAGAGGAACCGCTTTGTCTGGCGGTGAAAAACAAAAACTCTCTTTGGCGAGAGCAATTTTGCATGATAGACCTATCCTGATCCTTGACGAAGCTACGGCAAATACAGATATACATTCCAAGAAATACATCCACAATTATTTGTTGAATGAAGCTACGGAAAAAACAGTAATCATCATTACCCATAGTGATGAGGTTCTGCAAATGATTGACAATATTGTGTTTCTTGAGCAAGGTAAGGTATTATGTCATGGGACATATCAGGAACTTTTGTCACAAAACAAAGACTTTCAGAATATGATGGCAGCTTTGAATCATTAGCAGGACTATGCGGAGAGAGGACTTTTGAATGAAAAAAATTGAGGTTGCAGTTTTAGATAGTAAAATCAATGATTTATATACAGCAGAATTATTTTATTCAAAGTTTACATCAGAAGCTCATGATATGTATGATCTGCATGGAACGCTTTGCTATCTAATCATCAAACAAACATCCAATAGACTTATTGTGAGCAATTATGAGATACTAACGGAGAATGAGCGTGGAAAGGTTGAAGATCTGGAGCTGGCATTGAAATGGTGTGCCGATAAAAAAATTCATTTAGCAAATTTGAGTTTTGGAAGTAATCATTTTTTGGACAGTCCACAAATTAAAAAGGTCGTTAATTATTATGTCAATAAAGGTATGATACTTGTTGTCGCAACAAGTAATGATTTTTTTTCATCCTATCCTGCTAAATTTTCATCCGTAATTGGTGTAGCACAAAATCATTTAAGGTATCAGGATGAAGCCTTGCTCAGCCATATAGGGGTAGATATACTTGCTCCATCCAAGCATAAAATAAATGTATTTGAGACACAGATCGAAACAGAAATGTGTAATAGCTATGCAGCTCCGTATATTTGCTCGATGGTAGGTACACTGTTTCAAAAGCATGGTATCCTTACAATCAAGCAAACAAAAAAAATGCTTTTACAGAATGAATTTCATGAGCCTTATGTACCAGATTGGATTAGTAATGCGTATATATACGGGAAAAGACCAACATCAAAAGCAAAATTCTATTTCCAAGAAGTGTCTGATCCATCACAAGCAGATACAATTATTGTGTGTGAAGGTGCAAAAGTTGGGACAAATGACTTTATTGGAAAACATTGCGTAAATCTGACAGAGGAAAGAATAAACAGTTTTGATGATAACTATTTTTTCTGGACTTCTCAAAATAGAACACATCAAATAGAAAAAGCAAATCCTGCTGAGCATGATTTTGATATTCCTGTTATTAGTCTTACGATACCAGAGCTGGAGGACAGCTTAGAGTTGTTGTTTCAATTAAAAAATCTATTTGCCAAAGAACGCTATAACGCTTATGTAGCATCATCGGAAAAAAGCTGTGTTTTATATGACATAGAGTTTCTACCTGTTCTCGAAAACAGGGATACTCCACAAATCAAATATTTCTTATATTGGGAAACTTATTATAATCAATCAGACATTTTGTTAATCAGTAATTACAAAGAAGTAACTGAAAAATATATCCCCACGGATATTGATATTATAATCAAAAAGGAATCCTCTGGTTATGATATTGAGATAACAGAAAACGACCAACACCATAAAAGCACCCTAAAAAAGATTTGCTTGGATCAGACTGCAATAAAAGAAATTTATCAACAGTTATTGTTGTTGCTACAATAATGCAGAAAGGGGAAGACGATGTGGATAACATCGACATTTTGGGAAATACAACAGAATCTGCATTCAGGCAACGAAACAGGCACTGTACGATTTAGATCACCCAAAGGAATATGTTCCGAAAAGTATAGAAGTTCAGCGAGCTTGTATGAAAGAAAGAGAATTTTATGTTGCGTTTCTGGAAAAATTAGAAAAGTTATAATTCATAAAACAAAAAAGATGCAGAGCTGTATATTATCAACAATTATACATTTCTGCATCTTTTTATTTTGAACATTCCAATAGTAATACGTTAAATCGTAAATAACAGAATATAAAGCAGATAAAGACGAATGGTATCAGATGTGCCATTCGTTTTTTTAATAAAAGCACAAATTAACCTGCTTACGAGCATAAAATGATGTACGTTGGGTTGTTTTCTGGACTATGAGAATCAAAGTCCCATTGATATGATTAACATGGAAAAGAGGTGCAAAATCTTGGACACAGGAAGAAAAGATGCCAATATACAGATAGGAAAGAGACTAAGAGAGGCAAGACTGAATATGAACCTCGAAAAGTCAGAAATTGCGGATGTATTGGATGTTACAGTGGAACATTATCGAAAGCTTGAGGCGGGTATAACGGGAATATCTGTAGATAAAGTGTTGACACTCTATCATAAATATGGAATTGATCCTACATATCTGATAACAGGCGAGAGCAGTATGAAAGATTTTAATCTGGATTACTATGTTGCGAACAGCACAAAGGAGCAGAGAAATGAGTTTTTTGACCGTGTGCTGGCTTATTTATCTAAGTTGATTAGATAAATTGAAGTGCTTCCTACTTCCAAGCCCGAAAAGGAGGAAGTGTTATGCTTAATATTGCGGTCTGTGATGACAGCAGAACAGATGTAGAAATGCTGGAAAGTGCTTTTGATAAGTTAGCGCAGTACCAGTTTTCTTATGAAGTGTATTTTACAGCGAAGGAGTTGCTGAAGCATGTTATAGATGATGGTGAAATGTATCATCTGTATATATTTGACATTGAAATGCCGGAGATGAATGGTTTGCAGCTTGCAAAAGAAATCCGGAAAATAGATGCCAAAGCATTGTTTGTATTCCTGACTGGATATACGCAGTATGTTATGGATGTTTTTGAGGTTATTACCTTTGACTATATTTCTAAACCGATTACAGTGGAAAAGCTGGAGTCCGTCCTTTTAAAAGCCATGCAGTATCTTCATATGATAAAGCGTGACTTTGTCTTTCAGTTCCGAAAAAATCAGTTTCGTATTAGCTGCGATGATATTGTGTATTTTGAGAAGAAAGGTCGTCAGGCAGTGATACATACGATCTCAGAAAATTTCAAGGCAAATATGACAACTGAAGAAATATGGAAACAGCTTGATGATAAGGTCTTTGCCCATATTCATGTATCATATATCATCAATCTTGGGTATATCAGGGCGATTGAGGGAGATGAAGTAGTGATGGACAATGAAGAAAGACTTCTGATTGCCCGTTCCCATAAGCAGAATTTAAAAGAAAAACATATGGAGTTTGTAAGGAGGATGGTTTAAGGATGGAATATGTGATACGCTTTGCCATCAGCCTGTTTGATCTGGCAGTGTTTATGTATTATTTTCATTCCAATAAGAAAATGAAACCAGTATCAAAGGTATGGATATGGGCTGGATTTACCATTGCTGCAATTATATGGACATTTATCAGCAACATAAAAAATCCGTATCTGAATCTTGCGACTCTTTTGATTGTGCTTATACTGTTATCATTTTATTATGAATCAGGAATGTGGACGAGAATTATAAATATTGTGACATTCATGGGTATTGGAATGCTGTTTGAACCTGTAGCTTTGCTGTTACTCCATGCTATGAATTTTCATATGGGAGAAAGTTATAAATATTATTTTGTAATGGTAATATGCAGCTTTGTTCGTGGAAATGTGATGTATATTCTGTCAAAATTGATTTCAAAGAAAGGGATGCAGATTGCTGCCTTTCCGAAAGAAATTTTGGGTGTGCTGGTTATGGTATTTACCTTTACGGTGTTGAACTGTTGCTTTGTTATTCTTTTGTCATTGGAGGCGGGCAGTGAAAAAAGCCTGCTTATGTGTGCCAGTATTGTAATTTCCCTTGTTCTGACGGATTATTTTATGCTGTATATGATGGAGCGTTTTAATTATCTTGTGCAAAAACAGTATGAGGATGCAATGTACAGGGAAGAAATGCACTATAAAGACATCTATTATGAAGAAGCAGAAAAACAGAATAAGGAAGTGCAGAAGTTAAAGCACGATATGAAACATAAATTGCATGAACTGTATCATCTGGTGGAAAATAGTGATGGGCATGAACTTTCAGAGAAAATCGGTGCGATGTGCAAGGAATTTGAGCAGATAGATGAAAAGCAGTATTCTGATAATCCAATCGTAGATTCTGTGCTTCGTATTAAATTTGGCAGGGCAAAGGTAAGGGGAATAAAAGTAGAAACATCTATTCGTATTCCAAAGCAGATGCAGCTTGATCACGGGGATATAGGTGTATTGTATGGAAATCTTGTGGATAATGCGGTAGAAGCCTGTAGCAAGGTGCTGGAGGGACAGCGTTTTGTAAAGATTGAAAATAAGTACCAGTCGGGGATTTTGCTTCTTATAATAACAAACAGCAAAACAGGAAAGAGAAATAAAAGCCTGAAAACAACCAAGAAAGATAATATCAGACATGGGCATGGTGTTCAGAGTGTTCGTAAAGTGGTAGAAAAATACAATGGAACGGTCAGTTTTACAGATAAAGGGGATATATTTGAGGTTTCTGCAATGCTCTATGGAATTGAAGTGAAGGAATAAATGCAAAGCGTTACACTTAAATGTCAATCTGTTACACTTTGACGGATTTTCCTGTAAAGTATGATATAGTGCATTCATCAAATGAAAAGGAGGACATACATATATGTCAAAATTAAGAAAATTGATGAACCGACTCAGTCATGGAGCATTAACCAGCGTGGCAGCACTTGCCCTTACGGTAACTGCAACCAATATGAACCGTTGCTGCTGGTTTATTTTCGGACAGGACAAGTTACCGGATAATGCAAAAAAACTTAGAAAATTTTAAGGTGGTAACAGGGTATGATTGCTAAATTTGCAAAGAAGATAAATGAAATATTGATACAAAAGGGGATTGTGCAAAAAGAGGATGCAGAACTGTACCGATATGGTATAGAAAATGGCATTGTTGTTGCAGGAAACCTTTTGGCTTCTGGAATATTTGGCATTGTGACGGGGAGACCGGGACTTGTTCTGGTCTTCCTGTTATTTTATGCCTCGTTGAGAAGCTATAGTGGGGGCAGCCACTATAAGAGTAGAATCGGCTGTTTTTTGATATCAATGGCAATTTTATTTATTCCGGTTTATACATATGAGCCTGTAATGAAAAATGTTCCTAATGCCGTGATTTTATTGATAGGAGTTCTTGCCGTGGTAATTATTATTGTCCTTGCCCCAGTGGAAAGTATCAATAAACCGCTTGATGAGGAAGAAAGAAGGTATTATGCAAGGGTAACACATTGCATAACGGCATTACAGGTATGTGTTCTTATCATTTTGTTTTGTCTGGATCTGCAAGATTATTTTTATGCCGGGTATGTAAGTATAGTCCTGGTAGCAGTATTTATGGTTATGGGAAAGATTGCAGTGAAACGATATGTGAAATAGCAAAATCCTCTTAAAATGATATATTAAATTTCTGACTGCTTTTACATAAGATTGGGCTAAGATGGGTAGAAATTTACTCTTTGTCGTATTTCGTGTTGAAAAAATCGTACTTCGTGCAAGAAATATTGAAAAAAGTAGGAAAAATGATATGGTTATGGTGAAGTAGTAAAAAAATTATCAAGGAGGAATTTATCATGAAAGGTATCAAAAAAATTTTATCAATGGTTTTGGCGATTGTTTGTATCATTGGTCTTTTCCCGACAGCAAAAGTGGAAGCATCAATTGTAACGGTAAATGGTGGCTATACGACAAGGGCTAATGCGTATTCATGGGGTACATATAGTACAACAAATACGATAACTGTGGTATTGCCCGAAACAGAGGAAGATTTTTGGGTTAAATTTACACTTCCGAAAGAAAAGCGTGTGTATGCAAGATGTTCTTACAATGCGGAAAATGAAGGTATGTATCTTGAAATGAGAAACTCAAGTAATAGAATTTTAGATGAAAAGTACAGCCCTGACGATGTTTTGGATATGGACACGGTTATTCCATTTATGGCGGTGGCTTGTGATAATCTCACTTCTTCATCACAGACATATTATATTCATGTTAATCGTGGAACTTGTGAGGGTACAATGTATTTTTCACTTTCGATGAATGAGAGAATTAAAACTGGACGAGGAGTGTTTTCTTTTAGTGGAACAGCATCTAATCCTGGAAATTCATCAATAAGTTTATCAGGTGTAGATTCTTCTGTTCTTACATTGAATTTGGCAAATAATACTACAATTCCACCAGAAGCCATTGTTACATCAGTAAATACATCAGGTACTCAATCACCGAGTCAGGGAAATGTTCATCATATGGTACTTCCTGCAACAGAATCAAGTACTTGGTATACATCTACGGTAGCAAGTGCATCGAGTGGACATTACAATATAGATGTTTCGGATGGATTTCAGGCAGCACAAAGATGGCAATTTAAATATAATGCTTTAGCAACAGCAAAATCAACAATGAAAAATGTTAAAATAACACTGGAATGGGAGTACGATATAGCAAATACAGGATATAAGTCATATTAGAAATGTGGGTGATACTATGAATATTTTTTTTAACAGCCGAATTTATGCTAATCAGTCATTGCTTAATGTCCTGTTTGGTCAACAACAAAAAGCGACAATCAGTCGAAGCAATGGTTGTATAGGCACAAGAGATACTTTGACGATAAGCGCATCAGGAAAGGAAAAACTTACAAAAAGTACAAGTGGAAGAACACATAATACAAGTATTGATAGCAGCATTGACTTAAAGTCCTATATAGCTTCAGCCAAAAAAACGAATCAGGAGATCATTGAGAATGCAGGAACACAGATTAATGCGAAAACAAGTGAATATATGAGTACAGGTAAAGCATTTAGGGCGGCATTAACGGAAAAGTATTCTAAGCTTGCCGCAGAAGCAAAAACACATTTTAACCCAGAAAATTATATTCATTCCAAGTATTTTGATAAGAGTTCAGAGTATTACGAGACTAATCTGACTGATACAGAACGTAGGATTGCATATAATTATGAGATGCAGATGTGCCGGACAGGAAAAATAAATGGTGTAAATTATCAGGATTCTTTGTTCAGGGGAATTGAAGTGGACGGTGACAGTGTAGATTCGGATAAAATCCAATTTGAAAGAGCATTGATAAATTCGCAAATTTCAAATATTTTAAAGCAGGCTGGTGTAGATACATCTTCTATTACGAAAGATTGTACTTTTACTGTCGATCCATACAGTTATGAAATAACGGTAGATGGCGTGGATGAAGAAACAAAGGTGTTGATGCAGGATGCCTTAAATGTAGGAGATAACGGAAAAAACCTCTATAAGCATATATATTATTGTTCAACACAAGATGGCTGTGAGAGTTCTCAGATAACAAAGGAATCAAAAATGAAATACGAAGCATATCATCAAGTTTATAGTTATACAGGATATGAATTAGATAAACTTGAGGAAAAAAACGGGACATATTATACGGAGTCAGGAGAGAATATATTAGACTTAGTGGATAAGGCTGTTGAAGATTCTGGAAAAGTTCCGAAAGAGTTCAAGCAGCAAATGAAGAATTGGATACATGACCTGGTTTCAACTATGTCAACTAAAGGATGGAACAATGTGCCGGATATGACTTTAAGCATTTTATATGGAAAGAGTGGTTTAAAGGACATGAATCAGTTGATCACATATCAATATGAAGCTGATAGTACAAACAGGCAATGGTATTCTGTACTTTAGAAATATAATATTTTTGAAAAAATATAGGGAAGTGTGTCAAGTATAGTAATATAGTTTTTTAGATAAAATATATGATTCGAAATTTTTAAATTAAAAAATAAACAATAGAGGGAGGGAAAGCGTTTTAATAATGAATCTATATAAATCAAAAAACTATAAAATAAAGAACTATGAACAGAAAGGAATTATTCATGAAAAAGAGAAAAATAGCAACAATATTATTGGCAGCATGTTTGTTGTTAGGAAATGTCTCAGTAGCGAATGCGGCAAGTATTGATAATGGCAATAAAGTACATTTCAATACAGAAGATAACGACACGGATTTAACATTATTACAATCGAAAATTGCAACCGAAGAAGTGACTTGTGACTTTACGGATGCAACAAATGATGGAGCAAGTGCATATGCAGATACAAGAAGGGTGTCAAATAAATATATGTGGAGTGCAAGCACGATGGAATATAATTTCTCTGATCAGAAATGGACATCGAATACAGAAATTTTTAGTACATATGCAAAAACATCAGAAGGGTTTGTAATGTCTGGTTTCTTACTGAATCCAAAAGGTCAGAGCAACTATAATTCGGCATTAAGAGAGGGGTATCTGAATGATTCTGCATATGATGAAAATCAGGGACATTATTATCAATGTGTTGTTTCGGATGAGGACTGTAATAATATTACATTTATGTTAGAATCTAATGTTAATGTATTTATTTTTGACAATGATATAAATTTAATATATCGTTCATCGGATGAGGCGGGAGTTACCAGTTATTTTGACAGATATTATTCAACAACTAAAACGATTGCAGGAACGTCGAATAAGGTAATTAGTTTAGGTCTTATTGATGGAAATTATTATATTGTTTTTAAGGTAAAAGATGCAACAGCAACTACCGGTTATCATTATGGATATTATGCTGGACAACCATTGCCAATAGCACAAACAACAACCTTTTCGGATCTTACACATTATACAACAATAAAGTGGAATCGAAGCTCATCTAGCCAATCAGCAAGTACGCAAACATTGACCATTAATTGTCCTAGTGGAAGTGAAGATGAGTATGCATTGACAGGTGTGAAATTTTCGGATAAATCAAAAGCATTTGCTAATAATACATACGCATCAAGCATTGACTATTATTATACGCCAGCAACTGCTAGTTATTCAAAAAAACTAGCACAAACAGGTGGTTGGTGGAGTGACTTGGTTGACAATAATCCACCATCAGGATCAATTGATGGAAACTATGCAACATCTGTTACAGTACATTGGGTAAGTGGTATTTCTTATGTAAATGCTAGTTGCACTACAATGACACAGATGACATTGGATTATTTAGTTCCTTTCGGAATAATAGTGGGCTAAATATTTAGAAAGATAAATAAATTACGGATGGTATTTTTATACCATCCGTGGATTCCAAGAGGTGACGATAAGATGGGACACTATGTACATTATATAGGTGGCGGAATAGTAGATAGTAAAATATATGAGACAGGAAATGCAGCAAAAAGTTTTAAATCGCCGATGAAAGAATTAAATGAGCAAACGGTGTTAATAGAAAATGCCAAAACAAATAAGAATGATAGTTATCATCAGCATACGAAATACGATGATCAGGTAGATCGCTATTACAGTACATATGATATAGGAACATTGTTGCATAATAATGAAAGTTATTTAGAGGGAACAATCGATTCAAAATATGATGTAGATTACTATTCTTTTTCTTATCCGCAAAAAAGTTTTTACTCTAAAATGGGTATATCTTCAGAGATAACGATTTCATTGGAAAGCAAGAATAGTCAGGCATATAATTTAGTATTGTACGATTTATATGGCAATCAGATTGGAATAGCGACAGATGATGGACATGGTAATAAACAGCTTACGGTACCTAATTGGGACTGCGTTACATCAGATTATGTGATCAGAGTAGAAAATTCCAATATGACATCGGATTCCGGGGAAGGTTCCTATAGAATAAAAATTACGGAAACGAAAAACAGGGATACTTCAAGTAGTAATGTGCAGCACTCACAAGAAATAGCAAATGCAGATAATTCAGAAGAAAAAAATGCAATAAAGCAGAAATATGAAAAAACATATCAAAGCGAAATTGACAAATTACATCAGATGCAATTTGAAGCGTTGCCGGAAGATGAAAAATATTCGGGAACGGATAGTGTAGAAGAATTATTAAATAAGATGAAAAAGGGGGAGCAGTTAAGTGTGTCGGAAATGGCATATGTGAAAATATTTGCCAATTTATCTGATTATGAGAGAGCAGAGAAGTCGAATTATATAAAAAACGATTTTTATGCAGAAATAGAAAGAATAGCAAATGAAAAAGGAATTGAACTGCCAGATACATCATGGAAAATTGAAATAGATGTATCTGGAACTATTACGATTAACGGGGACATTACAGAAGAAAACAAAGAACAGATAAAAAATATGATATCGGAAAATTTTGCTGATGATATGTGGGAAAAATATATTCAGACAGCAGATATTTCTAACACACAATATAGATTAGTAAATGCTTACTATGAAGTGGAACAGTTCATTCAGAAAGCAACAAATGGACAGTATTCATTTGACGATATAAACGTAGATGACAATGGGAAGATTACCGGACTTCCAGAGAAAATGTGTAAAATAATGAACTCCCAGGAAGCCAATGCGAAATATGAGGAAATACGAGATAATATCTATATGCTGACGGATTATAAAAATCAATATGGATTGGAGGATATTCTTGCATTTAAGGCAGGGTATAATATTTCGGACTCTGAGGTAAGTACTGTGGGTACATCTGGCAATAATAGTGTTATGGATAATGCAGGATACTATAAAAATATGAAAACTATAATATAATGATAGAACCTAATAGAAATGGCGGGTTTAAAAGACATGAATCAGTTGATTACATATCAGTATGAAGCTGATAGTATGGACAGACAATGGTATTCTATACTGTAGCAATATAATTTGGGGGGAAAATATAGGAAATGTGCCGTCAAGATGATGGCACATTTTCTATATATATGATATTTATTTAGAGCCTATTTAGATAATATGCAGAGTACTTTATATTTATTTAATGGAAAAATAAAAATTACCGATATAGTAGGAAGATAGGAAGAAGGTGAGTAATATGCTGGAAATTGCTGTTTGTGATGACGATATAGCAGATCTTGAGTGTGCAGTGAATATGCTGCATAAGATTTTTACAAGTCAAAAGATTGCTTATCATATAGAGAAATTTATGTCTGCAAATCAAATGCTTGAAAATATCAGTCGTATTGATATCGGAATTTTAGATATTTCGATGGAAGAACTGAATGGTATTAAACTGGGGAGAAAATTGAAAGAAAAATTTCCAGATGTGAAATTAGTGTATATTACGAGTTATGAAGAATATTGTATGCAGGTCATTAACGAAGTTCATGCATTTTCATTTCTATGTAAACCATTGGAATATGATAAACTGGAATTGCAGATATTGGAACTTCTGAATCAACTGCCGGATGCCATAGTAGAAAAGAATTTTTATAAAGTGACTGACAGCAATGGAAAAGAGTATCTGTCGATCAAACTGAAACTGAGGGATATTTTATATTTTGAATACATAAAAAGATCCAGAAAAGTACTGATAGCATTGTCTGATATTACATATGAGTATGATTGTATCTTTGAAAAACTGGTTGAAGAACTGCAACCATATGATTTTGTTGTGAATTGTAGAGGAAATCTGGTTAATTTAAGGCATATTGAAAAAATAAAGGGCTTTATTATTTATATGGATAATGGAAAAGAACTTCAGATTGCACAAAGGAGAAGCAACGATTTTAGAGAAGAAGTAAATAAATTTTTGCAGAGAAATTCATAGGAGGAAAAATGAATACGATTTTACTGGTATTATGTAATGCACTTTCATGTTTTATAATAAGTACGATATTATTTCAGTTTATGAATGGAAAGTATAAAAAGAGTAGTCGAAATAGATATGTATATATTGTGATTGAGACTACCACAGTAATATTTACATTCTGTATAAATATGCTCAATCATTCCATATTAAATCTAGTAGTCTGGGGCGTTTTGACGGGGATTATAGTATATGTTCTGTATTATGAGGATATAGATAAACCCTTAAGACGTATTATTGAATGTGAAGCATTAGTATTTTGTATGTCTGTCTGTGAATCATTGGGAGTGATTCTTTTACAATGCATTTTGCAAGCCGCAGATATAAAAAATGTGAATGAAACGATGCTTTATTGCCTTGAGGTAACATTTTCAAAGGTGATACTTATTTTTTTGTATTACACATTCATAAACAGGTTTGTGAAAAAAAGTGATGTCCCTTATTCAAAGACACGGTACATCATGTATGGAATTATACTTCTATACAGTCTGATTAACATGAGTGTAATTGTAGAGAATTTTAAAAATGGAGAAGAAAATTATTTGTGTGCAGTCAACATGGGATGTATTGTTCTGGCAGATTTATACCTTTTATATTTTGTAAAAATGGCAGATGAAAAGAACTATTACGAAAAGCAGTTGATCGCATTAGAGCAGCAGGCAAAGGTACAATACGAATACTATTTGACCCAGGCAAAAAAGTATGATCAAACCATTCAGATATTACATGATGTAAATAAGCATATTAAAGCAATCGAAGGGTTATATGGTGCAGAGCAGGAAAAAACGGCAGGAGAATATGCAACAAAGATCAGAGAGTTGTTGAAGCCGCTTATTCCGGTTCAATACACAGAAAATCCGATCTTGAATATACTTCTTACAGATAAAGAATCTGTTATGAGAGAAAAGGGGATTTCAGTAACAATAAAGGTAGATAATGTGAATTTGAATTTCATTGAACCAATCGACATTACAACTATTTTTGGAAATTTATTAGATAATGCGATTGAAGCAACAGAAAAGCTGAAAGGCGAGAAATATATTTGCATTAAGATTGGTTCATATCATAAGATGATAGTTGTCAGCATTGAAAATAATTGTAATGAAGTAAAGTGGAGAAATGGTTTTCCAGTATCAAATAAAGGAAAAAATGGTGGAATAGGATTGCTGAATGTTCAGAGCAGTATAAAAAAATATGATGGAGATTTAACATTGAAGAATGATGGAAATAAATTTGCTGCTGAGTTATTCCTTAATTCATAAAAGAGCATTTTTGGCTATTTTTTTGTAAAGAGTCTTACTTCGTGCAAAAAAATCGTACTTGGTGCAGAAAAGGTAAAATATCAGAAGGGGTGTGTCGATAGAAAAAAATAAAGTGGATGATACATATAAAAAATTTAATGATGGGAGGTTTCGCTTATGTCAAGAATTACGGACTACGGTTTTTTATTTCAAACAACATTTGGAACATCAAAAACAAATTTGGTCAACAATATTCAGTTGTCCAAAATGAACAGCAGTTCTGTACAAAAACAATTAAAAGCAGCAGGGATTGACACAAACAGTAAAAAGTATAAAGCAGCACTGAGTGAGATGATGAAGAATGGAAACGGTGCAATGTTTACAAATGTTCAGGCAATTAAGAACCTGATGAGCCAGTATGACAAAAACGGAGACTGGATTGATCCGAATACCGGATTAACAGGACTTGCGGTAACAGATGAGAACAGAAACAGTTATAAACATATCATTTCTATTCCAGAGAGCAGCAGGGAAGAAATGTTTGAACTGGCAAAGAAAGAATTCTTAAATGAAAACGGTACTTTAAATGGTGATACTACCAAAAGGGAGAGTGTATATAACAATTTATATAGAAAAATGGATAAAGATGACCGCTTATCAGCAGGCTGGACAATGGAACAATATGAACATCAATACAGACAGGCATTTGCAGAAGCAGCAAAAGCCGCTGATCCTACATGGAAAGCTGGGAAACCAATACCGGCTGGTGCATTGGATGGCATTACCAGAGAGTCTGTTGAGAGTGGCAAGAAATCAGTAGATATAAAAATATAGTATGTTTTTTATGTGGCATATATTTCATTTTTGAAGGAGGTTGCTAATATGAGAATATCAGAAAAAGCTAAAAAGACGGTTTCAAGAAAAACGTTTATGGCAGTTGTTGTAAGTATGATGGTTTGTTTGCTTTTTGTAACACCAGTATTTGCAGCTTCAAGTTTTTATAGTAAGACAACTACTAAGCTGAATGCTATTAATGGAGGAAAATCAACAACCAGCAGTTTGTCATCTGGTAGTATAATTGGATCAGATGCTTCAATCACACAGGTTAAATTGGCAATCAATGTTTCGAGTGGAACTGATCCATATACCCTTTGGATAAAGAGTCCAAATGGAAGTTGGCATTCTTATACAGGTCCGACATCTAGTAAAATATGGTATTTAGACGATTTTAATGGAGAAAATCCGTCAGGTACATGGCAGATATATATTGTGAATTCAGGAACAACAACTCATGGAAACATATATCCTGTATCAACGGTTACAGTAGGACTGACTGTGTATTATAATTAAGAATCAATGGTGCTGTTAAATAAGAAATGAAGTATATGCCATAAATAAAGTCCTCTTGAAAGGAACAGTAAGTTCGGTACAGGAGGACTTTTTTGTATGTTTTTATAAAGTATTATATTGTATGGATTCAAAAAAGCGGCAAATAGGATTCATTTCAATGACAAGTGTTTATTATTAAGAAAAATGTCACTTGATAGATAATTATGGAAATAATTACATTGGTTTGTTATACTAAATAAAAAGCAAAGGGGGAAAGTTATGTTTAAGAAGATGCCGGTATGCAGACTGATGATTTCGTGTCCTTCTGATGTAAAAACAGAGGTAGAGATTATAAATAGAGTTGTGGATAACATAAATGATTCTATAGGTATTTCTATGGATATTTTTGTAAAAACGCTGTATTGGTCAAAGAATGTTATGCCAGAAGCGGGAAATTATCCACAAAGCATTATCAATAAACAGATTTTAGATAAATCGGATGCAATTATTGCTATATTTGGTAATAGAATAGGAAGTCCTACACAACATTATGAATCAGGAACAATAGAAGAAATTGAATTGATGATACAGAAGGGAAAACAGGTATTTGTATATTTTTCTGATAAGCCAGTACGAAAAAGTGAAATTGATATGGAAGCGGAGACAAAGATACAGGCATTTAAGGAGAAATACAAGGACAGAGGAATATATGTTGTTTATGCTTCTGATGAGGAATTTAATGATTATGTCAGTATGCACCTTACACGCTATCTTACAACGGAACTTGCAAATGAAGTAAATCGTGTGAATGAGCATACAAGATTTGACGATTCTATATCACAGAGAAAAGAAGTTGATTTAATTTACGATTATACTAAGTTTTATGATATAAAACAGGTTAGTTCTTATACTGATTCAAATATTATGAAAATAAGAACACATAAAGACAGTTTTGAAATGGATATTGACATAATCAATGTAAATAAAATAGAAAATCAGGAATTTGCAATGGCATTATTTGAATATGCTCCATGTGATAACTGGTCAGCTTTTTTTGAAGCAGGATATTTTTTTGAATTTGATGCGGCAAGTAGTGGCGATATAAGAGCTTTTCAATTGGAAATAAAAGATGATATACGAAATAAGGTAATTGATAGAACATTACAGGTTAGCTGCGAGGAAGAACATTTCCGAATATGGATTCCTTCTACAACAAGAGATTCAACTGCGTGGAAAAAAATATCGCAGGTTTGTTTTGTTGTATTTTTCAATAGTACATATATTGATGGAGAAAAAGGTCTGTTGACAATCAGAAATCTTAAAATGGTGCCCCGATAGGATAATACTTTGAAAGTATACAGAAAAGTCTGAAAGATATCGAGGAAAATCATGTAAGAGGTAATGATAGACTTATTTAAGTAGGTAAGCAATTTTCGGATTTAAAGCAGTAACAGAAAATTAAAATTGTAGATAAGTAAATAAAATAATAGAAAAAATTATATGCATCTAATCCATTTGCGGTTTAGGTGCTATTTTTTTTACAATATGAATGCGATCGCTCGTAATATCAATATGTTTATCAATAAAAATATATGAAGCAACAGAACAGATGATATTATATTCATCAACATTTTTGCTTTTTAATAAGTGAAAAGTCTTACTTCGTGCAAAAAAATCGTACTTGGTGCAAAAAAGGTAAAATTTTATAAGATGCTTGTCGATAGAAAAAGAAAAAATAAGGAGGTTTTCAAGCATGAAAAAACTTAATGATGTAGCATTGAAATTACTTGCAAAAGCAGCATATGCAAACGCAGAGAAAGAGGCAAATTCAGCGTGCCTGTTTATTGGCTATCAGCCTAAAATGCCACAGAAAGTAAAAGAACTGAAAGAAAGAAAATAGTATTTTCCTATGGACAAATTGCTGAAAAATGTTCTATCTTGCATGAGGACAAAAGGACTTCTGGATGAAAATGAGGAAGATGTATATCGCTTTGGCTTAGAATGCTTATTGTTAGAGGTGGTACATTACTTGTCATACATAGTAATTGGTTTTGCTATGCGAATGATAATACCCATGATTGTAACTGCAATGGTGTTAATACCATTGCGTAGAAAATCGGGCGGCTTTCATGCGAGAACAAGGAGTGGATGCTATTTATTTTCATGTTCCATAGTTGTTGCGGTATGTTTATTGGATAAAATCATTTTTCCACTATGGTTATGTACTGTAACTACATTTGGGGCAAATGCAATTATATTTGCATTTGCTCCAATAGAAAATGAAAATCGAACATTAGACCAAGAGGAACAGAAAAAATTTAGAAAACAGGCGTTAATAATTTTAGTATTGGCAGATATGGCAATTATTATATCACACAAAATTCATATTGAAGTATGCCAGTGGTTATTAAACGGTATGATAGTTGCTGCACTACTGAATTTGTGTGGAAAAATTCAGACAAAATGCAGAGCATATGAAAATTAAGAAAATATGGAATGAACAACTGATATAAAAGGAAAGGTGAAGTTAATTTATGAAGAAAAAAATTTTATCAGGAATTTTAGCATTGGCAGTAATGATTTCATGTTCAAATGGAATAAGTGTCAGTGCGGAAACATTGCAGTCAACACCAGAAAATATTATATCTGAAAATGATGGACAGATGGAATTTCTGCAAATATCAGATGAAGAGGTTCCTGCAACTGAAATTCCCGAAACAGAGCTGAATGTTGAGGAAAGAAACTATACGGGAACGGAATTATCATTATCTAGTATTATGCCTTATAGTGAAAATGATGATGTATCTAATGCAGATCCTAATTATGCATATCTTGTTGAGAATAATAATGCATATCAGGGAAGTATAGAAAATGAAAAAGAATTTCGGTGGTATAGATTTGAAATTACAGAAAAAAGCAAGGTGACGGTCTTTTTACAGATGGCTGAAACACTGGACGCTGATTTATATATGTTTTCCCTAGATACAGAAACATATTCTTTGAATTTAGTTGGAGGAAGTGCTACTGAAGGCTTAGGAGTATCTGAACACTATGCAGATGTCTTGGAACCGGGCATATATTATTTTGCAGCAGGCGGATATGAGGGTACAGGAAATTTTGCGTTTGCATTTTTTAATAGTGCAAAGGATGCTGGTTATGAAGTGAATGATACATTATCAACCGCAACAAACATCTCAATAGGCTCAAGTGCTGTTGGTGTATTAGATAGCCCGCTTGATATAGACTATTATAAAGTATCTGTTACAAAAGGATATATTATGAAATACTCTATATCAACAACAGACGACTATTCACTTGTGTATGCAGGAAAGTCAGGAAGTAATGCCGCAATATATCAGGTTGGAAATGAAGATGATAAAGTATTAATTATGCCGGGGGTATATTATTTTGCGGTATTAAGCAAGAATAATATGTATTCTGCGACGTCTGAATATACAGTTAATTTCACAAAAGTACATGAACTATCGTCTGATAGTTCAGCAAAAGTGATTGGAATATGTCAAGAAGCGGGAATTGTATTTCAAACTAATAGTTCTGGTTCTGTATATTATGTAAATGGAAACCCTATTGATATAAGCTATTCATATTCAAATAGCAGTTCTAATTCTGGCGGTTCACAGTCATATAACATATCTATAAAGGATAGGGATGATGTTTATGCGTATTTGGGTGATGATGCACTTGCACCAGCAGCCATATATTATATGAAGTCGACAAGACCAGCTATGAATGTAGGGAGTAGAGCAGCTTTAGAATTGACATTTTACTCTGACAGTAACTTTTACAGCGTTCATTGCAGATGCACAGGCGCATATAAAGAGAATAATTTGTGGCAGGATTTTAAGGCTGTAACAGTTATTATTGATCCATCAACAGGTAAGTTAATAGATATAGAAAGTTTTAATTATTATTATGATTATGCAGTGGGATCAAATTCCTTGACATTTACCAGACGTTATCCTTCTATGACATTATATAAATATGGAAATTGAGGTGTAAATATGAAAATATCTAGTTATATGAATAATATGAATCCCATAATAGAAAAAAATGATGCTAAAGTTCAGAAAGAAAATAAGCAGGCAAATGAAAAACATACGATGGAACAATCCGTAAAGCTTTCTATTTCTAATGATGGAATGGAGCATTATCGCAAACATATACAGCAGAACGGGCAGGAAACCTATGATGATGTACTTCAGAGGAGAGAACTGTTAAAAAGTGGAAAAATCAGTGATGTAGATTATGGTTATGAGATTTCAAAGAAAGCAGCAGAATTGAATAAAGATGCTGCTAATGCTGGGCAAAATGCTTTAAGCACTACAGACAGAGCAAATGGTTATGTTGCAGCATATGCAGAGTTGTATGATGAAATTGTTCAAGGATATGAATCCGGCACAAGGGAAATATATGTCACAGATGAAAATGGAACTCATAAGCTTACAAAGGATGAAGAGTTAAGCAATTTAGATGTTGCATATAAAAAAACAGTGGATGACTTTGTGACAATGGAGACAACAAATCAGCATGCCCGTGGAATTATTGGTGAAGAAATGAATAAAATTTCAAAAATTACCGCAAGATCAACTTTGGCATCGACTTACATTGAGGAGCAAAAAAACAGAGGAAAGGATGAGATTACTGAAAACTTAGGAAAGAAGATGTATGGTGCAATTACCTCATTTAAGGAGAAATATACAATGATTCAGCCTAATAGAGAGCAGTTGTCGCAGTTATTGATGAGTATTAAGATTTGATGATGTTAGTACTATGATTTACAAATAAAAATAGTAATTATATATCATATTGAGGCTGAGAGAAATCTAACAGGTGACATAGTCGGAAGAACTCCGGATAATGAAGAAAGGTGGAAAATAAAATGAAAAAAAGTTTAAAAAGATTTATCGGAATGTTGGCAGTCGTTGCACTATGTTTAGGTATACTAAATATAAATGCAATTGATGTACAAGCAGCAACATCTATTACAGGTAACAATACAAGATCAACAGCTTACAATTATGGCAGATGGTCATCAATAAATTCAAATTATGCGACTGTTATTTTAGAGAGCGGACAAACGGAGTCTTGGTTGGAGTTTACATTAAGTCCGGGCGAACACATTTATTTAAGAGCATCATACGAAGATGGATATGCAGGTGAATGGTTCGAAGTACAAAATGGGGTAGGAATTACAATGGGTACACCTCAGTTTACACCTCAGGATGTTTATAATGCAGACAGTATTACACCAGATATATATTTAGACTGTGACAATGATTCAACATCTACAAGAAATTATTACTTAGTTCTACATAGAGGCAGCGTAGATATAAACAAAAGTATCTATTTTTCATTGTCAGCCTATGACAGAATAAAGACATCATCAGTAAGTGTTTCAATTTCTGGTACAGCATCTAATAAGGGAAATAGCAGTATTAGTATGTCTGGTGTAGATTCATCTGTCATATCGGTGAATTTGACTAATGATACAAAAATTCCTAACAAAGCTATAGTTACAAGTATTTCATCTTCTGGAACACAGTCTCCTAGTCAGGGTAATGTGCATCATATGATTATGCCTGCAAGTAATAGTATTTGGTATACTTCAACGGTATCCAGTGCAAGTAGTGGGCACTATAACATTGATGTCGATGATGGGATACCTGTTAAGCAGAAATGGAGTTTCAAATATAATGCTCTTGCTACAGCTAAGTCAACAATGAGAAATGTTAAGCTAACGATAGGGTTTCAGTATGATTTACATGATACAGATTATAAGACTTATATAAGGTAGGTGGTATAGTATGGTTACTGTAAATAATTCTGACTATTATAATAACATTCCAGCGGGCAGGGATTTAAACAACCTGCCCAATAATTCCAGCGCTGGTACAACGGTAGGATATCAATATGATGGACTTACAGAGGAAGACCGTTTCGTACAAAAAGTTATGCAGGAGCATTATGATAAAGTGTACAAAGAAAATATGTCACATTCCGATCCAATGGCGTATGTCATATCGAAATATTGTGATGTGACTTCACCTAATTTTTGCTCATATATGACAGAAGACCAGCGTTCCATAGCTTACCGTACGGAGAAAAGAATGTTACAATCCGGAGGAAAACCTTTGGGTGGATTTGCACGGTATGATTATGCATTAAGGAATTACAAGGATGTATATACAGGTGGTTCAAGAA
>OGIC01000183.1_pt1 | contig 47839 bp, 84 predicted proteins | sample 1571681 | NCBI WGS metagenome assembly OGIC01 (sample SAMEA2582046, study PRJEB24529) | metagenome | biome: Human gut stool | place: China | collected 2011
GTGCGCCCATTATTAATCACACCGGGCCAGTGCGCCGAATTCATTGACAAGGAGTCGGAAGACCTTGCTGGTGTTTAGCCGTTAGGCTGCTGCCAGATACATTTCTTCGTTTGCATTTATCTTTGTGGTCAGTTTCTAAAAACCCGCAAAGTCGCACCGAAAACTATCGGAAAGAGCACTGCCACTTTAACCCGCTCGACCCCACAATACGCCGCCGGCTGCTCCTCAATGCTCTTACCTGATAGTTGCCGGTTACGCGTCCGGCGTCTTTCGACCGCTAATTCGATCACTTCTTCAATTTTGCGTTGTAATGTCGCTATACCATGACCCTTTATCATGTGCGCCTGCGCATTTTAGCGCTTCGCCGGTATTTTTTTTGATGAGGATTGTATCGTTAATCTCCTCTATCATTCCTGGACTTACCTCAACGCTAAGGATTACCAGTAGCGACATTATAATTAACTCAATCAAGTTAACCTCCTGTGCTGTTGATTTAAATCTACACCACCAATCAAAACCTGTCAACATGATATAATGCGATTGTTTAGCTAAACACAGAGGATTCTAAACATGGCTATTTGTGCAAATGATAACGGCATCATCACAGGTCGCCAGTCGCTCATTGAGCTGGCTGATGGCTGCTGGGATGCTGTACCAGCAGAGGAAGACTGGAAGTTTTTTGCTCCCATGACCTCAAAAGGAGTCGACTTCAGCCCAAGCACCACCACTTCTGAGGCTGATGATGGCGATGGCTTTGTCGCAACGCTGGTCACTACCGCAGACCTCACCATTTCTGGTGATTTTGAAGTTCGCAAGGCTGACAAGGCTGATGAGTATGGCGTGCACAACCTCATCAAATACTTTGTCACAGAAGTAAAAGCTCGTCGCCAGCCGTCACTGTGGGTGCGTCAAACCACCGGTAATACCGTTGTCGTTGCTTACTGCAACATTACCGCTCTGAGCTATGATGGCGGCACCAACGACATCATCACCGGCTCGGTTGAATTCAAGCCGTATGATGGCTCTACCGTTGACGTGTCCAGCATCGAAGATTTGACGCTGACTACTGATATCAGCGCAACAAAAAGCGTTGCTACTGGCGCAACTCTGACGCTTGGCCCTGTTGCGGCTTCTGGCGGTGTCGAGCCTTATACCTACCAATGGTATAAAGGCACTTCGCCGATCAGCGGTGCTACTACCGACACGTTCACCAAGGCCACTGCCGCCGCTGGTGATGCCGGTACGTACTTCTGCCGCGTGATGGACTCGGCAACCAGTCCTGATTACGTTGACTCCACCAAGTGTGTTGTTACCGTTGCGGAATAAAGAAAACCCCCGAAAGGGGGTTTATTTTGCACTCAGAATATCTCGAAACTTTTCTGAAAATTCACGCCTCATTCTCTCAATGTCATCGTCCATATCCTTAAATTCAACCTGCTTTCTTGATTTTTGCAGAGTGTACCCACATCGCGCCATATACCAAAGAAATGTATCAACCACGTAAATATGACCATCGCGTGGATTACCGTTTTCATTGGCGTTGGTGATTGTATTGTGCATGGCCTTGAATACGTCTTTCTGGTCATGGAAATCACGCATGAATTCAGGTAGATACTCCCCGCTTTCCAGCCACTTTGTCAATTTACTCATCACGCCTTCCTCGTCTTGTTCTTGATGCCCCACAAAATCAGATTAGCCATAAACTCAGATCGTCTCAGGTGAATTGCTATCGCGTAGTTTATGTCAATGCGCTGTCCTGCATATGCAGATATCACATCTTCGTCGTCTTTATTAACTGGCATTTTTGGACTCCTGCATCATGAGGAAGACAATCATGGCGGCACGCAGTGGATTTGCATCAAAAACGGCATCAGAGCTTGCATAAAAACAAACATCAGAATCTCCGGTGATGCCATCAATTACTGTATCAATTGGCGCAGCAATCCATTTGTTATCGAGTGACACGATGCTTATCTTATTAGCAACGATAATCGGCCATGCATCCGCTGGGTTGTTGCATGGGTTAAAAACATGCCAATTTGCACCGTCACCCCAATGCACCGCCATGTCAGTATACGGGAGCCTTGATATGCAGTCGTAATCGACCACAATCTCTGCAACACGTAAATTAATCTCAAAATCACTCATCTTGCTGTAATTAGTGCTCATCTCTTATCCTCCACCACTACGCCAATCTTAGCCAGCAACAAAATCGCCTTTACGCGGGCCTCTTCATAGGTGTATCCCTGGTCAATGTAAAGGTCGATGTAAAACCTCAAATCAGCATCAGTCTCGTTCATATGTCAAACCCTCAATCACCTTATGCTTTCAATCTACGTCAGTCTTGCGCCCCCTGTCAATGGTATAATTACGTCATTATGAAAACAGGATTTAGACATGAGACAACGCACACCGCTAACAGAAATCGGAGAGATGCGCATCTCCCTGGCTGACAAGTCTTTTTTCTTCAAACCATCATTTGCGGCGATGAATGAACTTGGCTCGCCAAAAGAGATTGTCGAGCTGTACGCTACTCTTAATGGCTATGAATACGCGGCCATACTCGGCGCCATTCAGTCAAGGCCGTATGGCGCGCAGATTCAGGTGGCAAAAATCCTGTCACGTCCTGCCTATGGCAAGAAAGTGCTCAGCGCCGCCTGCCTCATCATGCAGTCCTGTTGTGATGATGATATCTCGGTGCTCATTGGGTCATGGAAGCCGACTCCGCGCGGTGTGAAGTACGTCACCGGAAGAATGCCAGTAAATGACATTATTATTATTGCTCGCAACCTGATGGAGCATGGCATCATCGGCAAGTCTCCGCTCAAGGTTCCTCAGCGCTCGGAAAACCAAAAGCGCACAACCAGTGAATTGAGAATGTCGGATTACATCATCTCAGCTCGCACTCATTTCGGCATCACCCGTGAGGAAGCGGAAGACCTGACCATGACCGAGTATCAGCAGATGATAAAATCAAAATACCCGGAACCAGAAGGCATGACGCGCGAGCAGTATGATGCGTCTTATGAGCGGGCCAAGCTGAATAAACAGAAACTGAAAGAGAAAGCCGCCAGAAAGGCCGCTAAAAGCAAAGGAGCAAAATAATGGCAGAAGAAGTTGGCGGCATTGTCTATGAGGTTGGCATGGAGGTCTCGGGCCTCACTGCTGGCGCCAAACAGGCTGAGGATGCACTTGACAGCATTGACAAGTCAGCACAGAACTCATCAAAAAGCATGGATAAGCTGGATGGTGCGGCATCATCATCTGGCAAAGAGCTTTCAGCCCTGGCAAAAATTGTAAGCTCCATTGATGCAACGCTGAAGGATATGGCTTCATCGTCGAAGACTGCCGCCAGTTCAGTAGAAGCAACAACCTCAAGCGTCACTGGTGCCGAGAAAGTTATTGCAGCACTAAACCAACAGCTCGCACAGATGCAGCAGGCTCAGGTATCCGCGAACGCAACCGGCCTTGCACTTCAAAACTCAGTCAATCAGGTCACTCAGGCAATTCGCGCGCTTGGCGCTCAGTCAACTGAAACGGGTGGCTCAATATCTGGTATTGACAGGATGATTGAGAGCCTTGGAAACCAGATCGCAATCCTCGACGAACAGGCGGAAAAGGGCGCAAGAAGTGCGGCGATACTGGCTGCGCAGCTTCGCGCTGGAGATAGCGCCACTGACGCACAGAAAGCAAAAATATCTGAGCTTACTGGCCGTCTGTACGACATGAAAAATGGCACCGAAGCCGCTGGGAAGTCCACCGGTAACTTTAAAAATATAATGCAGCAGGGTGGCTATCAGATACAGGACTTTATCGTTCAGGTTCAGGGAGGGCAGTCTGCGCTTGTGGCATTTAGTCAGCAAGGTTCGCAGCTGGCTTCTGTGTTTAGCCCCGTGGCAGGCGCCGTGCTGACCATCGCAACGGTTATTGCTGGCTCACTGATAGCGTCACTCGGAAACGGCAAAAACGCCGTTGATTCACTGAAAGAAGCCATAGCGACCATGGATAGCGTCGTGTCGGTTTCATCTTCTGGTGTCGCTGTCTATACCGACAAATTCGCCCAGCTTGCAAAAGCCAACTCAGCGGTAGCTACGCTGATGCGCCAACAGGCGCAGCTTGAGTTACAGGCAGCCCTGTCTAAAGTTTCAGCGGAAGTAACGAAAGCATCAAGTGACTTTATCGGATTTGGCGATTCGCTTGTTTCATCGCTTGGTGGTGGCTATGCCAGCGTGAAGCTTTTCAATGACTACATGTCGCAGCTTAATATCACAACGAATAGCTGGACGGAAGCCATTAAACAAGCATCAGCAGCGGGCCAGGCCGGTCAGACGTCAATGAATGGCATGATTGCCACGGTAGGCGCGTTAGCTGGTAAATTCCAGCTCTCAGACCAGCAGGCTTTCGAATTTGCAAAACAGCTTTCTGATATTGCAAAAAACCCATCTGATGAGAAGCTAAAGGCGCTGATTGTCACGTTACAAAAAGTCAGCGAAGGAACATCCAGCGGAGCGGCAACGGCACGAGAGTATGCCAAAAGTCTACTGGCCATTGTAACTAGTACGGCTGATGCAACACAGCGCCTAAAAGTTTTAAAACAAATGACTGATGAGTTAACTGACTCTCAGGATAAGGCGTTGCAGCAGGCTAAGCAGACCCTTTTCATTGAGCGACAGACTGGCGTAGAGAAGCAGAAGGCTCTGGCGTGGCGTGATGCTGAAAATCAGGGGCTGAAAGCCGGTACTCAGGCATTCCGTGACTATTACAATGTTCGCCTGCAAACCTATCAGCAACAGGAGAAAAATGCACAAGCCCTGAAGGATGAGCGTAGCGCGCAAAGTGCGGCAAACTCAGAGGCAAAAAAAGCAGCCACAGAGCAGGAGAATATCGCCAATAAACTTGAACAGCTTCGCCAGAAGTCACTGCTTACCGCTGAAAGTACAAGAGAGCTTAGCCGCGAACAGTCAATACTGGCTGCTCAGCAGTCTCTTGGAAAGGGAGCCACTCAGGAGCAAATTAACCTCGCCGGGCAATATGCGGCTAAGGCATGGGATAATGCCAACGCGCTCAAGGCTCAGGCAGAGGCGGAGAAACAAAGGGTCGAAGCTGTAAAGGGCTTCGCTGCATTAAAATCGCAGACATCCCCAATGTTTGCCGTTGAAACAAATTATCAGAAAGATTTAGCAGCGCTCAATGCTTACGCGGTAGCTTACCCGCAAAAGATAGCGGAGGTTGAGCAGGCCAGAGCGGCTATTGAGGAGCAATACCGCCAGCAGCGTCTTGATGCCATGTGGCAGGAGTGGAGCCAGCAGAATGCGGCTACGCAAGCAGCAGCCGCTGCATTTGATGCTTTTGGGCAAACCGCAAGCAATGCCTTAACTGGCGTTCTGACTGGCTCAATGTCTGTTAGCGAGGCGCTACAGTCAATAGGGAGCACTGTGTTGAACGCTGTGATTAACTCATTCGTTCAGATGGGCGTGGAGTGGCTTAAATCGGTCATCATGGGTCAGGTTGGAATGACCGCTGCATCAGGGATGGCAGCAGCTCAGGCACAAGTTATTGCAGCAGCCATGGCGCCAGCAGCAGCAATGACCTCTCTTGCTACATCTGGAGCCAACGCAATCCCTGCGCAGGCTGGCATTGTTTCCACCGTTGGTGTGGCTAAAGCAATGTCTGTTGCCGGGGCATTAAAGAATGGCGGCCCTGCGCAGGCTGGCTCAATGTATCAGGTCGGCGAGAACAACCTACCTGAAATCTTCCAGGCCAGCAATGGCAATCAGTACATGATACCCGGGGACAACGGAAAGGTTATCAGCAACAAAGACCTTACCGGCGGCGGCAGTGGCCTTGTGATTTATAATAGTGTGACAAACTATACGTCATCAAACGTGACAACCACCGCAAAAGATAATGGTGACGGCTCTGTTACAATTGAGACTATCGTTGCCGACATAGAAAATGGCGGCCCTATTTCTCAGGCTATTACCAGCAATACCACTGCAACCAGAAGGGCAACAGAATAATGGCTATAGCTTACCCATCATGGCTACCGCTTGCGCAGCGTGCCAGCAAGAACATGACGACTCAAACCCCATTCCGCAGCGATCAGCCTGCGGTTGGGGCGCCAATATTTCAAAAGTTAACGACCGATGTTGCAGTAACATGGAGTTTGACATGGGTTTTTACTCTGGAGCAAGACCGGGCTTTCATGCAGTGGTTAAGGAGTCCAAAGTACCTCAATAAATGCAACGAATGGTTTACAATGGATGTTGATCTTGGAGGTAGTGGAAGACAAAAACAGACATTGCATTTTACTGACTATCCAGTTCAAACCAGCATCAATGGTGGCGTCGTAACATGGACAGGAAACGTGATAGCAAAAACGTTAAATAATAGTGATGATGGCTCTGATGATATTATAGTTGAATATCCACCAAGCCAAAGATTGTGGCTCGATGAAATTGTTAACAGAGACTGGCCGGAGTATCCATAATGCCAACATTGCGTGAATACCAGTCGAAAAGGCCAAACTGGAAACTGTATGACACCATAACCTTTTATCATTCTTCATTTGGTTATGTCCGGCTAGTTGGCAATGAGTTTTCTGATATTGTACTTGGCGGTCAGACTTACCAGCCAGTGCGCATGGATGTAACCAGAAGCCAACAATCAAACACGCCGGTAATCAATGCCACGCTGAAGTTTGCGAGACTAGCTAATGACTTTAAGCAATATTTAAAGTTATGGTCAGGTTCTGGACGCATTGAGCCCATCACTGCGTTATACCAGCGTTTTGACGAGACTGACAAAGACACACCATTAAAACCATATACGCTTTATGTGAACGATGTGACGCTTGATCAGTCTGATGTAACTGTCTCCATCTCCATAAAAAACCCAATCAATGGCAACGTGGCAAAACTTTATGACATCACAGAATTCCCCGGACTGCGTACCGTTTGACGATTTTGAAAGGATGATGACTGGTAAGCCATACGTCGACAGGTGTTGTCACGTTGACGCGGTGGACTGCTGGGGTCTGGTGGTGCTGTTCTATCGCCTGTGCATGAATGTTAATGTCCATCATGATGATTCATATTCAAGTGGCGGCGATTTTGTCACTTGTTTCAATGGGGAAATTTCATTCTGGAAAGACACCGAGCGGCCAAAAATTGGCGATGTGGTGGTTTCCTATCGTGGGAGTTATCCGGTACATGTCGCGCTGTGGTGGGGTCGTGATAAAATACTGCATGCGCGAGAGAAAACGGCAGTCAAGACAGACCGCCTTAAAACACTCGAAAAATTATCAACAAAATTAAGGTTCCTGACTTATGCCGGTTATTCACATTCAGAAGATGCCAGGGGTTCCAAAAGAGACGGGTGATGTTCCTGCTGGCACTAATCTGTGGAGATGGCTGGAGAATTCTGGCCTTCCATCTGATATCAGGATCGCATTGAATGGCCGCATTTTTGGCCTTGATGATGAATTGTCGATATCGTTAAAACAAAATGATATAGTTAACATTTACTGCCAGCCTCGCGGCGCCATTGGCGACCTTATCAGCACGATACTCAAGCCTGTAACTAAGGTTCTTTCTTTTCTGTTGCCAAAAGCATCAACACCATCAACCAGCACTGGCACGACAGTTGAATCACCGAACAACAGCCTGAAGTCGCAGACCAATATTGCACGTAACGGTGAGGCAAGACCTGACAACTTCGGTCAGGTAAGGGCATTCCCTGACCTGATTCAGGAATCGCTTTTTGAATACATTGACGATCTGAAGTACGTCACTGAGTTCATGAACTTCGGCCTTGGGAAATACACCATTTCATCAGTTCGCTATGCGGAAACTAATCTTGGTTCTCTGCCCGGCGCCACTCATGTCATCTACAATCCAGGTGATGTGATTGGACAAATCATTGAGCCTTACCAGTTCGACGGGCTTGATGGTCAGGAGGTTCCGGGGCTAAACGAGTCAGAAGATACCCCGATAGAGACGGCAACCACAACATCTGTTACCAGTGGAAATTATGCTGGCGGCCAGCTGTTGATGGTCATACCAAAAAACACCGATTTCGATTACTTCATGGGGCTATCCCTTCCTCACTCGGTAACATTAACAATAAATATCACTTACAATACAACATCCGGACCTGTAACAAAAAATATCGAACTCAGCGGTAACATCATTTCAGCTGAGGAAACTGAGACAGGCGTCATTCCTGATATTCAGTATTTTTATAATTTCACATTCAATAACCTGACTGGCGAAAATCTTGGCAACCTGAGCGGCGCAACCATCAACAACACTTATTTTCAGATTGTGGATAATGAGGCGCTTGTTGTTGGCCCATATGTTGGGGCTGTGGAATCAACGCAGGTTTGGGTTCACGTTCAGTCTGAGCTTGGGCCGACCAGTGGCACGGCAGATTATCTGATCAAGGTATGGGCGGTTGATGATAATGGGGATGCCATTCCAGGAACTGAGGAGCAGCTCGCAGACAGCATTGACAACCCATTTAATCAGACAACAAAAACCTATTATCGCACGTATAAGTTAACCCCTGCTTATGGGCTGGCTAAGTATGCCATCAGCATTGAAAGAACAAACAACTCAAACTCTGGCAACCGCGTAACATTGCAGGCAGCGCACGCTATCAACATCCGCGAGAATGTGGTTTATCCTGATGATACCCTTGTTAAAGTAACGGTGAAGGCCACACTTCAACCAACGTCAGTATCTGAGCGCAAATATAATGCGCTGATCACACGCTGGACTATTGGATACAACAGAACAACCGGGACAGTCGACTATACGTTAACTCCATCAAGAAGTTTTGCAGATTCAGTGCTGCATAACTGGCTTATTACCGCTGGTCAGTCTGAAAGCACTATTGACGTGGGAAGGCTCTATGAAATAGCTGATGCGCTGCCTGATGAGCGCCTTGGGTATTTTGATTACACATTTGACGATGAGGATAAGTCTATTGGTGAGCGAATTCAGACCATCTGTGATGCGGCTCGCGTGACGGTGTTTTGGGATGATGGCGTCTTGTCTTTCTCAAGAGATGAGCAAAAATCAACCCCTGAAACTGTTTTTAATACCAGAAACACGCAGGCTGATGGCTATAAAATGTCTTATGACATGACTTTGCCGGGTTCATATGATGGCGTAAGCGTTCAGTACCGAGACCCAAACACCAACAAGCAGGCTTACGTTTATTATAAAGTTGGCACTTCTGGTATCGAACCGGGAGAGCCAACTAAGCCGAAAAAATTCGACATGCTATATGTTCGAAACCTGTACCAGGCAACAGACCGGGCCATGCTTGAGTGCAATCGCCTGATGTACTCACGTCGCGGAATGGAGATAAAAGCGCTTGCTGATGGCGAGTGGGTGAACGTTGGCGATATGATTTCTGTTGTCGACATTTATGATTCAGTGCAGCAGACTGGAGTTATCCGTTCAAGGTCTGGAAACGTATTTACCACCAGTGAACAGCTCACGGCGGGAAGCGGCCTGTTTGTGGTTATCACCGGCGCTAACGGGAATGTGTCAGAACGCCTGGCCTGCATCGTTACTGGATTGAATACATTCGAGTGCGCATTACCATCTGATTTCGAGTTGAACATTTTTGACGGTGTTAATGTTCAGTCAGAATCAAGATATGCCATCTCCACAGAGGTCGAACTTGACTCAACGTTATGGACAGTCAGCCAGAAAACTCCAGGTACAGATGGCACGGTGTCTCTCACAGTAACTGAGTACAATGACGCCATGTACGCCTACACCAACCCTGTTGCGTGATACAATAGGGCAATTAATGATTATGGAGATTGCAGCCAATGGCTACTACCCCAACTAACAACCCAATCCCTTCAAATGACCTCGATGATTTCAGATTCAACTGCGAAAAAGTAGATGAAGAGGTTAACGGAAGTGCTGATTACTACACCGACCGATTCGGTGTACAGCGGCTGACCAGCACAGGAAGAAACAATGCATTTGATGCTCAATTGGCAGAGCAGCAAGTAGAATATTCTGATTTATTAGAAAATTTAATCCCCCTAAGTCGTCAATACATGACCCTGGCGGCGGCGCAGGCTGATATTGCTAATATCCCCGAGGGTTCCACAACCTACGTGAGAAGTTCAGACGGCAGCTCGCTGGCTGACGAGTACATCAACAACGGTGGAACGCTGGAGGCAACCGGGCGCCGAATGCCATCACAGGTTTATATCGACTCCCGCCTGACCGTCATCCAGCAAATCCAGGATCAGTCACTCTATCGAGACAGTGTGGCGGGGTTTTCATTTCCGGTCATCTCAGCTGATAAACGTGTTATCGGATTTAAAAACGACGGCGGCGTGTATGTAGCAGACGTTGAAATTCCCGGCACAGATAAAATACCTCCGCGCGACGGGCCGCAATATATTTCCATTGTTAAGTCAAAGACGGACGGTCGCGTAGGTATTGGCTTTAACCCGGATACTGGCTTAACATTCGCTCTGCTTGATGATGATTCCGTTGCGTACATTGCTGACAGAATTGGTGGTGGAGGCGCTACCGTTCCTGAAATTCGTGGGGAATGGGGTTCGCGTGTATTTAATCCCAGACACTATATCGGCGACGAATACAACACAGCTTCTGTCCTTGATAAAGGTTCACGTACTTTCGACGCGCGTCAGTTATCTGACGGTGTCCAGGATACGCTGGTGATGGGGGCGCCACTGGCTACGGCAATCCGTATTGCGTTGGTATATGGCCAGTCAAATGCGGGGCTTGGTGGCTCGACAGGCCGCATTGTTGATAGTGCGCCGTGGGCGTTTTCTGCATGGGGGTTTGCGGGAGTCAACGGCAGTAGTCGGCAGGGAACCGTTCATTTATCGCCAGCATCGCTCACCGACTTTGTACCGGCGCTGGACTACTCTGCTGCGCAGTCCCCAGCGATTTGCTCGGCGTACGGAATCACGCAGCGTAACGCAGAGCTTGGGCGGGATGACCCGGGTTATATCGCCGCAACCGCCTGGCATGGCTCGCAGCCTATTAGCTCATTCTACCCGAACGCGCAGTCGGGATACTGGAACTACGAGAACGCAGTGACGTTCCTGCAGCGTGCCGTAGAGATTGCTGCGGAGTATGGCCGATCTGCTGTGCTTGACGTTATGCAGTGGATTCAAGGCGAAGCGGGACCAACCGGTCGCGATAACTACGCCACTCAGTTGAATGACCTTTTCAACACTATTCTACCCGGGTACAAAGCCGCAACCGGACAGGCTAATGATGTTCAGGTTGCTATCTGGCAAACAAACATGTCGAAAGCCGCAAGCGGCGAGAACTACGCCAGTCAGGGACAATGGGACGTAGCGAAGAGCCGCGCAGATAGTTTCCTGGCTGGACCGATGTACCAGTTTAAGCTCGGTGACGAACCGGGTACTGGTCCCAGCACTGTTCACACAGGGCCAGAGGGCAGGTTGATGCTGGGTGAGACCTATGCGGACGTTTACTCCAGCATCGTTGATAAAGGAGCGTGGAAACCGGTACAGCCGGTGTCTGCGGTCCTATCCGGAAATATTGTCGATATCACTTTTGAAGGCACGCCTTTCGAGGCCTTTGGCGCAAAACTGTCAATCGATAGCGATTGGGTTCCAGATACGCTTAACCACGGCTTTTCTTTCCCCGGCGCGACCATCACAGCCGTTGAAATTACGGGAGCCAAAACAGTACGTCTGACCCTCTCGGCGGCACCGGCGCAACGTACCCTACGATATGCGATTGACGCATTTGATGATGTCACCTACTGGCCAACACGTCGCGGTAACCTAATGGTCGAAACCGACCGAAAATCCTGGTGGAACAGGCAGGGTGTGAATATCCCGCGCAACGTTCGCCACTACGCTATTCGTTTTGAAATCACTGTTACGGAGTAATTAACATGCCCGGAATCATTGTTGCACAAAATTTCAATAATACCGCGTTGCCGGCGGGGGAAAGTCTGGCATCGGCGCTGATTGCCGACTCAGGCGTAAAAAACTGGTTTCAGGCCGATGCGAATTCAGTAACGCTGAGTGGTAATGATATTGTCTCATTCAACGATCGGAAAGGGACCGCCAGCAAGTTGACCCGCGCTGATGCAGCCAATGGCGCAACCCTGGTCAGCAACGCATTTGGACAATACTCCGGGGCCAGATTCAACGCATCAGAATCTGATCGCTCTTTATTCAGCGGAGATGTGCTGGATTTAACGCAGCCATTCAGTTGGTCAGGTGTGGCCACACTAAGGGCGCTGGCGGCATCAAGTAACCTTTGTGGTACATTCACCTCCTCGTCTGTTCGGGCCATACTCAACGTAAGCCCCACTACCAACGCCGGGAAATTACAGTTTCTGTATGGGTCAGCAAAATGCGTTGGCCCGACACTGGATCTTGATACGCCGTTTGCGTTCGTTTGTGGTTATGATGGGACGAATATTTTCCTGCGCGTGAATGGTGTGATGGCATCCGTTGCTGCTGCTGGAAGTCCTTCCTCTTCGGCATTCGCCCTGGGCGCATTACCGGGTGGTTCTCAGTTCTGGGATGGTGACGTGTCCGACCTATTTCTGTGTACCGTCGCAATGAACACCAGTGCTGGAGCATCATTGCTCGCAAAACTGACAGCCTTTTATAAAGACGTTTATGGACTGACGCTGTAACTGTACCGCCCGGTAACCGTATGGAAGAATTACCGGGCGGTCATAGCATCTATCATAGAAATTGATATCTGAAACTTTCTTGATCTACCATTTCCATAAAACTACTGTATATAAAACAGTGTTTACCGGATGGTAGGTCATGCACCATCAGTCAGACATCGCCGAGAACTTGTTCAAGGCTGATGGAATGCATCATGGCCCTGAAACTGGAGCTTGGTTGACAATCGTTTTGCTGTATTGGTCCTTATTTAAATAACAAAAGGGCCTTTCGGCCCTTTTTTCATCAAAACGGGATATCATCATCAAAATCCATCGGCGGCTCGTTTGCCGGTGGTTTTTGTGTATTTGATGGTTGCTGAGGTTTACCCCATCCTGACTGCTGATTGCTTCCTGATTGTTGTCGCTGCTGTGATTGTTGGTTTCCATTATCACTTGATTTACCACCAATCATTTGCATAACGCCGTTCATCGGCTGCAAGACAATTTCAGTAGTGTATTTTTCAACACCGCTTTGATCTGTCCATTTTCGAGTGCGTAATTTACCCTCTATGTATACCTGAGAGCCTTTGCGCAGGTATTCGCCAGCCACCTCTGCCAGCTTATCCGAAGATAACAACGCGATGCCATTCAGTTTGCTCTTTCTTTTCACCTGTGGCCTTGTCATTCCACTGTTCTGACGTTGCCAGAGAAAGGTTGCACACAGCGCCGCCAGATGGCATATATTTAACCTCAGGGTCTTGTCCGAGAGTGCCCAAAATGATTACTTTGTTGATTCCGCGAGATGCCATAATTTACCCTTAAAAGTTTTCGATGTTCTGTTGAGATGTTGATGACTTCTCTTCGTTTGCAGATGACGTAGGCGCATCTGCTTTCTGGAGTTTTGCCGGGTTGAAATCGTCCTGCGGCGTGATAGTTACAGCTGCTGGAGGTTCATCATTAATGAATGATTCAATGCGCTCATACTCTTCTGCTGATGCCTTGAGGGTTGACCATATTTCCCTGATTTTCTTTTTGACTGAATCTGGAATATTTGCAGCCTCAGCATTCAGTGCTGCAACTCCGCGTGAAGCGGTCATTTGCAACTTAGAACGCCAGTGCTCAAACTCCTCATCAATCTTAACACCAGACTCAACCCATTTAATTAAACCTCGCCCATGAGCTTCACCAATATATCCATGATGCTGACTATCTCGGCCAGATTCAAAAAATATCGGGCGCAGTTCTTCTGGTAGCTTGGTAAAATCCTGCACCTTTCCGTTGTCATACATCATCATGCTGACGGTCATTTCAAACATAAAATCCTTTTCACAGACCGGGTGCAGACCAAGTGGCATAGGGTCTTTGGGGTTGCTGAAGTCGGTTTTATTGCGTGCACGCAGGCACACGATGATATGCATATTACTCTGCAATAGCGCACTCATGAACTTCTTATGCTCAGCCTTGGCGCGCTTCCAGTCTGCCATTTTTTTTCCTTGCAGCAGCGGCTGATCGGCAATATCTGAACAGCCACCCTCACCCTCCCACTCATGCGAACCGGAATCGATAACCAGCACTTTAACGCCTGCTTTCTGAAACTCTTCGATAGCCTGGCGATAACGGGCAGGACTAAATGGCGCATACAAATCAGCATGCAGGAATTTTCCATCAAGGATATTTGAATAAAGACGTCCGCGACCGTTTTCCGTGTCCAGAAAACCTATTTCAGATGGTGAGTCAACCATGCCGCGCGCAAGCTTGAGTGCGCTGTATGTCTTCCCACTACCAGACTGGCCGGAGATGCCAATCACTACGCGAGAACCTGAACGTTCAGCAGGTTTGATATCAAGAATTCCCATCACTTCACCTCATTTACTATAAATTAAAACTACCAGTTGCTATGTTTGTCATTAATTCCATACTGGTGCTTGTACCATTCCGGTGTTTCCATTTCGATGACCGGATTACCCATTGAGTAGCCGGGCCATGAATTGGCTTTTTTGCATGCCTTATAGATTTCCATCGCGCTGCGCAGCTGAATGCGACCAATGCGTAACTGCTCATCAGTCAGGCGAATCAACGCAGGGATGAATGGAGATTTTTTCTCCTGAACCAGAAGGTTTACCGAGCGAGGAGCATGCCCATAAGCCTCGACAAACATGTCGTGCTGCATTGCCATCTTCATAAAGTACCCGAGCCGGGCTGCATGGCGGAAAAAATCATCAGGCTTGGCGCTCACCGATGTTTTGTAGTCGATGATATCACCGCCGCGAGTAAGACAGTCAAAGCGTACCTTTGATGGCTCACCAAGCAACTCACCGAGAATTGACACTTCGGAATAAGCACCAGAAAGCAGGCTGCTGTAATAGCTGTTTGCATGGATTACGGCGCGCATCTGCATGATGGCGTCATAATCATCGCCTTCCAGCATTGATTTACCAGTAGCGGCCTTCTCTGCTTCTTCACGGATAACATCGTAAATCTGCACTGTCTCGCCAGTGGTCTGAATGATTTTAATCACTTCAGCTTTCGACTTCCCTGAAAGGCCTTTGATACCGCGCTCTTTTGCCCATGAGTTCATGTCAGAAGCAGTTACCAGCACCGTGCGATTGCCATCTTTGTCTTTTGGGAAATCTTCAACAACTGGCATGCGGGCATATTCTGCTTCGAAACGCTCAGGCTCAAGCAGTGCGGTATGGCTACCAGTACCAAATATCAGAGCCTTTGACTGCTCATCTTCTTCGTCTTTGTAGCGCCATGCTGCCGGGCAGCGGTCGTATATGTTCCACAGACCAGAGCCGTTGATGTGCTCGGTGTCAGCATGATACTGGTCATTACTGAGTTCGTTGTTTAAATAAACTTTCATCCATCACCTCTTTTTATTGTTAAATCAATCTACATCAAACCACGTCATTCATCAAGCCCAAAATAGAATAACGTCGCTCTTTTTATCTCCTCAAGACCATAAGCAATAGCGCCAAAGTGACCCTCTGCAATGGCGCACTCAAGAACCTCAATCTGCGATGGCGATACCTTTGATTTTGTCTTATCACGCCTCTTCAGCTCAATCAGGCCGCATTTATGATTAATGCCGTGAGTTAGTATCACATTGTCGCTTACTCCGCTCCTGACGCCCATTTTTCGGCGTTTTTCGATGAATTGCGGCCCGCTCTTTGTTCCAGTTTCGTTAGGCACATGAAACCACAGGGCTTCAGGGAATCGGTATTGCATCCACAGACCATACGCCATCTGGTCAGTGCCTTCCAGCGGACATTCACCGCGATAACCGCTATCAAATACCCATATTCCACTATCAAGCTGCTTCAATTTGTTCTCCTATGAAATCCTTGCGGTGGATGATATCGCGGCCTTTATCGTTAAAGCGATGCGTGATGCGCTTAGGCGCGCGGATTAAACCGGAGTAATGCATGAAAGTCTTCGCATCATGGCAGTCCATCATTTTCTTCAGCATGGACTTATCTTCAAGATGAGGAAGCAGAGCCTTCATTTTAAACATGTCACGCAGGTGCTTTGGCTTGCCTCCGAACGGATAAAATACCTCATTTGCCCAGCCGGTCTTTCCATCAGCTTTCACCACCAGGTAACGATAAAGAACCCCTTCAGCGTCTTTGGTCAACTCGACCTTAAAATCTTGCACATCTGTCCATTCCTTATCGGTATAAGCGCGCTCATTAAGCGCCGCATTAGGGTCGCGCAAAACGTGATCGCATTGACGGCAGTAACGAGCTGTCGGGTCGTTTTTTGTGCCGCAACCATCATCAAAAATACGGATGCCGTGCTTGTCGAAACCGCAGCGAATGAAGCTGAAAAACTCTTCGCATCGTCCGTCTGGCGACGTTGAGTCTTTACCGATGCAACGCCGTGCATATGGGCTGTTCATCGTCTGGCATTTAGGGCATGGCACCTGCTCTCCGCTGCGCTTGGCGCGCTGTGCTTCTGCTTCCTCAAGAATAGGGTCTTCGTACAGACCGCCAAGCTCAAACATGGTTCCGGTGAAGTCAAGGCAAAGATGGTTTTCTTTCACCAGACCTGCGGCAATCTGCTCAGGCTTTAAAAGGCGCATTGGTCGGCCAAGCAACTGCGTCAGAAGCGTCAGGGACATAATTTTTCTCAGGATGACAGAAGTATCCCAATATGGGATGTTGACGCCAGTAGTGAGGCAGCCGATTTGCAGCGTGTATTTTTTACGCCCGGTGGCCGCATCTTTCAGTGCTTTCCGTCTGGCTTTCTGCCCCATATCCTCGGTAACAATGGAATAACTGCCTTCTGGTAAGTATTTTGCAGCCTCCTTGCAATGTTTTTTACCGGCGCAGGTAATGAGCACACCGAGTCTGTCGCGCGTAAGTTCCATGACTTTGAGCATGATTTTTTGTGTCAACGTACCCTGCTTAAGGATTTCTTCCTGCATCTCCTTTAGCTGGCTATCAGTAAAGTCCTGCACGCCGTCAACATCACTACTGGCAAACTCATGCAGATCGTATTGCAAGTCCTCGATATCCTGCCCGCCAAAAATTGTCGGCACCAGAAAACCAAGGTCGACAAGGTATTTCGTGCTGATGTTGACTATTTCGTGCTTCCAGTAAGCTCCCTTGATCGACTCAACGCCGCGAAATGGGCTTCCTGTGTAGCCAATGACAATCACCTCATGACCATATTTCGCTTTACAGCGCCGGTTAAGTTCATTCATGATGACACCGTACTGCGTCTCTGGTTGCTCTGATATTATGTCCTGCCAGTTAACCTGATGGCATTCATCAACCAGTATGTAGCGCGGGGAAAAGTCTGATAACAGTGATTTCGTCACAGTGCCATCATCGGCTGCCTTATCAAAAAGACCATTTATTATTGTGCCCTCCGTTCCCGCGATAAGCGGATAGGCATATGCCTTACGCCCAAGTGAAGCGCTAAACAGAGAGTTTTTTACGCTCAGATTCCAGAGTTCCTCTGCATCCTGCTCAATAATTTCGCCTTGTCGCGCGATGACAAGCCCCTCCCAACCCATATCCTGAAACCGACGGGCAATCATGGCTATCATGATGGTCTTACCGGCGCCAACTGAAGCGGTAACATAACTTGGCTTTGGCTGCTTACCAAACTTGCGGATAACCTCTGCTGTCTTTTCATATACCAGCCACTGATAGGGGCGCGGTTCAATTTCCCCGGTATGGATGCTGGCCCGCAGCTTATCCATATCCAGCTCAGCAATCATTGCATCAATTTTTTGCACTTCATCCACCTTTGTGTTGCTCAATCTACGTCACAATAGTAGACTGAATCTACGGCAATAATCAAGGTTAAATTATGCGATACGACTGGAAGGATATAGAGCCTTTAATGGTAGGAAACTGGCAGGCTGCCATCATGTCGATAGTTAATGTCGACATGAGAATTTTCAATGGTAAACATCAGCCATGTCCAAGTTGCGCTGGTAAGGACAGGTTTAGATTCGATGACCACTTAGACTACAAAGGTGACGGCGGCGCCATCTGCAACCAGTGCGGAAACGGTAGCGGCATCACCTGGCTAATGAAGCTGTCAGGAATGACGTTTCCAGAGTCAATGGAGGCACTGGCCGGATTTCTGAATATGCACCCACGCGAAAAACTTGAGGCTATTAGAAAGCAACTTCCGAAGGTCAACCATGCTTCTGACTACCTGACAGAGGCAGAAGTGGCGGCCATCATGGAAAAAGCAGGAGGCGACACCATAACCGGAAAAACTGGTGAACTGGTGGCGATACCGCTGTATATGGCTGGAACAATGACGCCATGCAATGTGGCATTCATTGCTGACGATGAAAGCGTGTCATTTCGCGCGGGCTTTAGCCATGAGTACACTCGCGGAAGACTTACGCGCGGCGCAGTGACACCCATCGGCGATAATTCGGAGTGGACATACCTGGTTGCGGATTACTTCGACGCCTGGCGATCGCATCGGCTTACAGGTGCTCATGTCTGGTGTTGCTGGTCGCCGGAAAATATGTGGGAAGTTGTGCGCAATGTGAGAGATGAACAGCGAGCTAAACTTCGCTGCATCATTAATAATAATTTCGACGAAGTATGCGCCGCCGAGAATGCTGGCCTTCCGATACTGATTACTGATGACGGGCAGGATATCCGTTACAGCGGCGCCATCAGAAAAAGGCTGTATAAACCAGAAGAGCTATTTGAAGCACTAAAAAATGAACCCTCCTGATGGAGGGTTTTTGTTATCGTATCATCAACTTTCTTATATCCACACTTCCAGAAAGATGACGATGCCAGTAACTATCAATAACGTGATAGTTTGATATTAACCAGCAGCCGTGCAATTTACTCCAGAAAAACCAAACACTCCAACCATAAGGCCTAAAATGATATGCGCCTTCTGACCTTACTAAGTAACCTTTTATCTTCATCATTTAAGCCTCGGATTCAGGTAAACAGTGTTATTGAGGAATACGCAATATCCATCCTCTTCAAGAGACGGCAAAACGTTTGACTTTAGTCTGTCATAAATATGCGGTATGCCCTTGAATGGTCTAACGTTTTTTAGTGAATCATACAGCCATTTCACCGTGACATTTGTCTTTCCTTTTTGCGCAGCTGTTCGCAATTTTTCAGCAACAACGTCTATTTCTGATTTCTCGCCAGCGTATCCATTTGACTCAACGGCATCGGTAAATGTTTTTGTTAGTGCATCATAAACGCTTATGGCGCGGCTTATGTGCTCCTCACCAATAATTTTTGAGCGACGACCACCATCGCACCAGTTTTCAGCGGCATGGAATATTGCCGAAAGCCTGATTATTTGTTTGTCAGCCTTACCCATGGCGCCACGAAGCAAAACGTGATCCCATTTACCACCTGGCAGGAAATTCTTTTCCCACTGGTTTCGTAAAAGTCCAATCATACGCTGCGATTCTTTAGCGAGGGATAAAACAACCTTCTCAGAAGCCACAAGGTTATGCACAAATCTGGCATATTCGGCTTTTAATTCTTTCGGCATTGGTTTGCTTACCGGGCAATCATTTTCCACATCCCAATGCTCACGATAACCCAACATTGACTGCTCACGAAGCATCAGGAATCGCTCTGACAATCCATTACCCCTGTCGCCAGCCGAAAGAATGGCATCAATACTTTCATCCTGCGCAATGACGCTGATGTTACCAAGCACATAGCCAGATGAAACACCACGACCAACGCGAGCTGAACCAACAAACCCGCCATCCCAGCCTTTAAGGATGACTTCGGCGTTAGACTTTCCTCCATCCTTGCCATACGAAAGTCCAAGACAGGTATTTAAAACGCTTGCCTCATCACTTATCAGGTTGAAAAAACCACCCTCATGAATTGCCTGGTGCTGCACAGCTTCTGGCGTTGCATCGGTTAACGGGTAGGTGATGGTGTAAAGACTTTCCAGCTTTTCCTTCTCTTTCGCAATGTCATCTCCAATGATGGCCTTCGCGTTCTGATTCGTCGCTTCCTTGTAAGCCTTCATCAGGTCTTCAATGCGAATGTTTATCTTTACAATTTCCTTCTCCATCTTTTTTGACAGGTTGTCATACTCAATTTTTATCGGGTTCATATGCATTGAGTTGATGGCTGTCTTGCCAGCTGATGGCGGCTGCGACGTCACCACATACAAGGAAACAGGCAATTCAGAACCGTAGTATTCAACGCTAAAATTTCTCGTCATGGCACTTGCTACGCAGCCAAGCAGGTGCATGAATGACGTGCTAACTGGGAATTGCACAGCCCTTGCCGCTGCAACTGAATATCGCGTTATCAGGTCTTTCCTGTTGTCGCTGGTAAGCTCTATCTCCGAATATGTTACATCCTTCTCCTGTCCTTCCTTGATTTCCGGCCACATGTTATGGCTTGGTGTCATGCCATGATGAATGGCTACACGAGCCGCAGAGGTGTGCGCCTCTCTTGCCTGGTTGAATATTTCCTGTGCTGTAATCATTTAAACCTCATACTCGGTTGCAAATGATTCGTGTGGGTTTTCTGATAGCCACTTCTTGGCCTTTAAAACAGCAATATTTGCTTCTTCTGCTGTTTCGAATAACCCAAGATCATACCTTTTTTTGAGAACCATTACTCTTGCTCTGAATTTTTTCGATGCCTTATGGTAATCAACGCCATAGTAGCCAGTTTTCGATTTTGGCGAAGCAACCCATCTTGCACCACGGCCATTGTTTTTCATTTTTCGCTTCAATAAAACGCCATGATTACTCATTTGCTAACCCCTCCCTTTTCATTCCCTAAAAAATACCACCAATCTCCCCAAAAATCAACACCACTCAATTCAGCATGTTAGGGGCATCTGGGGCAGCATTGGGGCACCCTAGTTGCCCCAAACTTTTATGCTCTAAGTATATGTATTATAATAATAATAGTAGTAGTTGGGGTAATGGGTAATATTATTATTCATATTATAGGTATTATTTTAACAATAAATTAACAAACTGGCGGCATTTTTATATATACAAGGGGATGGGTATCAAAATTGCCCCACTGCCCCAAAAATGTTAAATCCCTTTAGTGACAAGGATTGCGCGTGGGGCAGCACCATTCCCCAACGCCTTACCCACAGGGGTAAATTTTACCCCAGGCGGATTTATTTTCACCATCATATTGACGTAGATTGAGCGCCATCGTATAGTTACCACACCAACAACAAAGAGGTGATGAAGAATGGCGAAGATCTATAAGGCGGTAGATAAAAAGGATTCGGGAGCTGGTTACAAATGCTGGCTTTTAAATGATAAGGGTCTTGCAGTTAGTTATTGGCATCTTCCTGATGATGAGGAAGTTAAGGCAAACATGATTGCAGATGGTAGTTTTCTGTACTCAAGCACTGCAAGATTTAAAAATGACGCCATCAATCCTGTACTCATCTCGGAGTGGTAATCATGACCAAAGCAATCTACACACGCACTCAACTGGAACCAGAAATGGGCGCAGTGAAAGCGCAAAACTTTATGATGGCGCAGGCAATGCATGCATACAGCAACGGTAAGCGCGTCTGTCGCGTTTTTAGTGGCGAAGGAAAGCAGAGAGTGCTTGAGCAGGTTATCGTGTCATCTGGTGGAAACTAAACCGGTTTAGCAGCGATGAATAAATTACTGGCAGTGGTTTTACTGGTTATCGCTAACGCGGCAAGCGCTGAGACTATATGGGTCACGAAGTACGCGCTGACCCGTGGCATTCAAAAGTACGAAAGCGCACAGCTATTTGCTGATGGGCAGATTGCCGTAGTTGGCGATGTTTACTTTAAACGTGGTGAGTACTGGCTTGATGAGCAACAGGCAAAAGAGCATGCGTAGAATTTGCGGCAACGCCGTGTATCTGCACTGATGCGTGAGCTTGAGCGTTTACAGGCGGTTAAGTGAGGATTTATGGATATCGAAATTAACGAAGTTCAGGAAATTATTAAAAACCTTGAGGACAGTGGTGAACTCTCAATCAAAGAGGAGAAATACCTCAAGATTGCAAAGCTGTGCGTGCAGCTGGCTGCGGAGAATGTGGCACTGAAGGAGGAGTGTGGCGGCAATGGAAGTTATCGCAACTGCCCAGCTTGCACATTCTCTGAATACATTGAGGCACCGGAAACCCCCGCCACCGATCGCATCGTAGCCGGGATTAAGGCTGATGGGGTGGAGGAGTGGGTTTCCAGTAGAGGTGGACGCTGGAATGGAACGACCGAAGAAGCGCTGAAGTTCGCCAAGCAGCTGCGCGAGGGGGCCGACAAATGAGCAAGTCATTCATCGTAATTATCCGGCGCGCCTGGTGTAACGAAGGTGGGCACGGTATCGAATATTCATCCGACCTCATCCACTACGAGACCCGCAATGGAGCCATATCGCACGGTTTTTGTACTGTATATAGCGACGACTTCAACATCGGCGTAATCGAGGGCGGCAAGTTGATTTCATTTGACTGGATGGATAAGCCGGTTGGAGAAAGCGAAGACACGCTGGCGCAGATTGCCGAGCTAATCGGCCTGGAGGATGCAGCATGACAACTGATATCACCGAACTGGCGAAACGTATGAAGGCCGCTGCAGAGAAAGCGACTCCGGGCGAATGGTGGGCCGACGAAGTTAAAAACGAAGGATGCTACGGGTCTGACGATGACTGCGTGGAGGGATTCACCTCATACGCAATTTATGGCTCTGACGGGCAAACCCTCTTTGATTCGCTCAACAGTGACGCCGCCTGCATCTGTGAGGAATACGACGGCGAGGGGCATGTGGCATGGGATGAGACGGCGCAGCGTAATGCCGAATTCATTGCCATGGCTAACCCTGCCAACATCCTCGCGCTGCTAGAGGCGCTGCTAGAGGCGCTGGAGAAGGCGCAGGGGATGGAAGCCTACTGGAAAACTCAATGCCGTGGGATAACAGACCACTGCGAGGAATTGCAGGCGCGCATCGCCGGGCTGGAGTCCCGCACCGTCACCGTGAAGTTGCCAGACATCATGCCACCAGAAGCGGCACCGGCTCATTACTGGGGCTCAGGTGAGTCAATGGCTTATGCGGATGGATACAACAAATCGGCGGCGGATTTAAAGACCTCTTTCGCTCTGTCCTGCTCTTCTGCTGGCGTTAACGTGGAGTTTGAATAATGGTCATCTCACCAATAACGCTGAAGACGGCGCAGGCATTTATCGCCCAGCATCACCGACATAATAAACCGCCACGCGGACACAAATTCAGTATCGGGCTGAAAAACGCCGCGGGCGAACTGATTGGCGTTGCGACGGCCGGTCGCCCGGTAGCTCGTCACTTTGACGACGGGCTGACAATTGAGGTCAATCGCACCTGCACTACTGGTGAACGTAACGCTAACAGCGCTCTGTATGGCGCAATCTGGCGCGCTGCGAGGGCAATGGGATATCAACGCTGCATCACATATACCCAGGCCGATGAATCGGGCGCGTCACTGCGTGCTGCTGGTTTTGTGCGCGTCAAAGAGTTACCGGCTCGGCCTGGCTGGGCTGCGTCAAGCCTGGCATTGAAAGATAAGCGTGACCCGGTTGGTAATGGTGGTGTGCCTCGTGTTTTGTGGGAAATCAGGAGAATGAAATGAATCACACGCTGAGCGATTCACAGTTGGAAGAAATGATTAAATCGGCTGTTAATTCATCCGGCCCGTTACCGCCTGACGAAAAATTCTCACAACTGGTTTCAGCGCTGCGAGAGCTACAGGAACGCCGCAAGGCTGACAGCGAGCCGGTGGCAGAAGTGGTTTCAATTTATGGCGACCCCGAAGCCTTTGGGGAGCGAGAGATTAGACCGCTTGTCGGCATTCAGCAAATGCCGTACGGGACAAAGCTCTATCGCCACGCGCAGCCGGTGCTGGAAATTGAGAGAGAGCCTGTTTTCACTCTCGAGGTTGCGCGCGCAGACTACAAAGGACAGAAACTGGGAAATCAATTTGGGTTTATCACTCTTGATGCGGCGCGTGAGCTGAAAGAGGGCAATTACCAACTCTACACTGCGCAGCTAGCGCAGGTAGTGCCGGATGATGTGCTGAACGCATTGCAGGAGGTTGCCCGAATACGCGCATACCTGAATAACCTCGACGGAGATTGCCGTGGTGTAGGTAGTTGTCTTTGGGAGGCTGAAGAGAGGTTGCTTGAGATAGTAGCGCAGCGCTCAGCCATGCTCAGTGGAGGTAAACCATGAAACCCTACATCATCCGAAGGCTTATTGCTGTAGCGTGCGTTGCATTCTGGATTGCTGCTGCATTAGCCGCCTACTTTATCGTGAGGTGATTTATGCTGTGGAGCGATATTCAGGCTGCATGCGAAGAGGCCGACTTTCTTTATGAGGAGACCGGAAAGCATCATGCCGTCATTCAGGTTGGCAGTATGATGATGGTTGTTGAGCATAACAGCATGCTTCGGCATATGTACTCAACGACGAGGTATCAGTGATGCCGCAAAAATCAAAGCAGGAGGTGTGGCATTCCGCACGGCTAGAAGGCGTCGACCACTTCATAGCAGCAATAGCCAAAGCTTTTCCTGATGCTATTGAAGTAGTTCACGTTCAAAGCAATAATTGTAATGTTTGGTGTTATGCGAAAACTGATGTACAATCATTACATCAATCATCACCCACCACCCTTTAACCCGCTTCGGCGGGTTCTTTTTTATCTACGCCATGTGGTAAGATATGTCCTATGTGAGTTACTCAAAGGACACATATAAAATGGCAAATCCGAACCCTAAGCACAAATTTTCATCCAGTAATCAGCCGCCACCAAGGGGAAAAAGCTACAGAACAGTACTTCTTGAAGCATTGCGTGCTGCAAATACACCGATGAATGAGATTGAATTCGTTACGTATTACATCAATAAGGCGATGACATGCGAAGACGCTCAGGCTACCGGCATGCTGCGTGAGATATTCCTGCGACTGAACCCAATTCCAAAGCCTGTAGCCCCCCCTGTTGAGTTTGATTTCCCTGCTGACGGCACACCTGTACAGAAGATGGATGCGATTATCAAGGGCGTCTCTACTGGTGTTGTTCCAGCTGACATTGGCAAGATGATGGCTGACATTCTGAAGGCCGGGCTTGATATCGAAGAAGTAACAGAGCTTGCGGCGCGCCTTGAGCGACTGGAGAAGCTACTGGAGCAGCAGAATGGATAAGAGCATCATGGCTTGCTTTTTAGCATCAATTATTATGAGCTTAACAAGCATAACCCTACCAACTAATGATTTTACTGGAAGCATATTTGGCTTAATGTTCTGGTGCATTGGTTGGGTTATTGCTTTTGCGAGGGTGAGATATGTTTAAACTATCAATGTCACTAATGGCCTGTGCCATGCTCATGTTTGCTATGGGTGGTAAGTCAAACGAGATTGCATTTGCGATATGGGGCATCATGTTCATGATGTCAGCGACAATAATTACTATTGTGGGAACATCCCGCCATGGCTCGTAAACGCCTATCTGCACTGGCAATCGAAAAGCTGGAGTCGCAGGTGGATGATGCGCTGACCGATGTTGCCGAGTCGGCTATCTTCGGCATCTGCGATATGCAGAAGAATGTCATCAAGCGCCTCAGAATGACTGCTAACGGCGTTGAAGATGTCACCCATGCAACCACGCAGGCCGATCACTTAATCCCCGCAAAACTCGAAAGGCTGCTTTATCCGAAGCGTAATAAGGTCGTCTTTGGTGGTCGCGCATCAACAAAGACCCGTACCGTGGCAACCATACTCACCGAGTCCGCGCGATTCAGGCCAGAGCGTATTGGCTGCTTTCGTGAAATTCAGCAGTCTATCGAGGATTCCAGCTATCAGGAGCTGGTAGATGAAATCGACCGCAAAGGCGAATCATCGGAATATCGCTGCATCGACGGCAAGATAACCCACAAGCGAACCAAATCAAAATTCAGGTTCCGCGGCCTTTATCGCAACATCACCGGTGTCAAGGGTTTCGCCGGGATATCAAAAGCATGGGTGGAAGAAGCTGAAAACGTCAGCCAGGCATCCTGGGACATCCTCGAGCCTACCATCCGCGCAGAAGGTTCTGAGATATGGGTGACGTTTAACCCCAACAAAGAAACCGATGCCACATGGACTCAGTGGGTGGCGCCATATTACGATAAGATGGTTGATGGCATCTATGAGGACGATGACACATTAATCATTGAGTGTAATTACCGCGACAACCCGTGGTTTTATGACACCCCGCTCCCGGCATCCATGGAGAAAATGAAGGCAGTCGACTTCGACCGTTACCTCTGGATTTGGGAAGGTAAATTCAACAAGCGCAGCGACGAGCAGGTATTCGGTGGCAAATGGCGCACAGCATCGTTCGAGGTTAAACCTGAATGGCATGGCCCTTATCACGGCATGGACTTCGGTTTCAGTGGCGACCCTGCCGCAATGGTTGAGGTGTGGGTGGAAAACCTGCCCGGCGACCGGCGCAACGTTTATATTAATCGCGAGTATGGCAAGGTTCATCTTGAGATTACCGACCACCCGGCAGCAATGGACCAGGCATTTCCGATGGCACGTAAGGCCCGCTGGTATGCTGACTCATCAAGGCCGGAAACCATCAGTCACATCAAGCGCGCTGGCTTTGACATTCATCCATGCAACAAATGGCCTGGCAGCGTTGAGGATGGTGTGACGTGGCTCAGAGGCTGCGACAACATCATCATTCACGACCGCTGCACGGAAATGAAAAACGAGGCTGCGATGTACAGCCACAAGGTCGACAAGAACACCGGCCTTGTGCTCACTGAAATCGTTGATAAATACAACCACTATTGGGATGCTGTGCGCTATGCGCTGAATGACTACATTGTGCAACGAGGCTCTGGATGGATTAGGCGAAGCAGGAAATAAGAAAAAGCCCCGTTGCCGGGGCCTAGCTGTAATCAATTGCAAAGCTGAATGCTTTTCCATGTTTTAAATGGGACACCTATCGCCTCCCAGAACTCCTTATCTTCAGCAGCAATTAATCTAAAAAAATCTCCCATCTTCCAATAAGAGCCATTTTTTATTGACTCACGCTCCTCGTTAAGTTTTTCAACAAAGTGCTCAGTCCATGTGCAATCTTCATTCCAATTAGATTTAACGCCGTTGTAGAGTGAGTGAATAAAGCGATCAACGTATGACGACTTACTAACCTCAATCCCCATTAAAACCATATTTATTACGCGAACCGCATATAAGTTTTGTAATTCAGTAGTACGTTCTTGATATTGCATTTTTGCACCTCATTCATTCTCGGCCCCGAGCCGCCTCAATGACTACAATCTACATCAGCCACGAATCCACGTCAACATTTATAATAAATCATTTGTAAAGCCAGCAATGAATCCCCGCATTGCGCATGGCGGCATAAATCACATCATCAGACACGACCGCCATTGCCACCCTTTCTGCGTCAATCTGCTGGTGCGAAGCCATGATGTCATCATAGAAAATATCGTTAGCATGCAGCCATTCATACGCATGCTTTGCCCTCATGATAAGCACATCATGCCCGGCAGAGTAGAGTGACTTAGCCAGTGCGACGTTGCCAGCAATAGCATTTCCTTCCGCATCGCGCAGCACACCATCAAGCTCGAAAATGACACATTTCATAAGATTTCTCCGAGAGGTTTCATTTTAATCTACGCCATGCTAGAATCTACGTCAAGGCGCATTGACATAACTACATCACCGGGGCATCATGAAGGCATACTCATCTTTTTCGTGGGAGCAGAAGGAAAAAATATACTCACTCGCAAGAGCTGGTGTGTCGGATGAGGCGCTGTGCGAAAGGTATGATGTTGATGAGGCTATCCTGCTGCGTATGTATGATGAGGTGCTGTGTGAGTTGCAGCGGCGCCGGGGATACAGTGGACTGAAGACGATTAATGATTTCTTTCGGAACGTTGATTTGATTGGTGATGGTGATGATAAAGAAAAAGCTGCAAATGAAGATGCGCAAAGCCGCAATGGAGAAGTACACGAAAAAAATTGATATTAGTTTTATTGATGGCGTCGGCATGTACAATCACGCCTGCCATCTGAATGCAGTTAATCGCGCAAGAGCAGGAAACAGCGCAGCCGTGGTTGAGGTTGTTATGATTAATGACGACTCAGTAACAGCGCATTACATCAATATGCAGACCGATGGTAAATATGTTGATTACACCCTTGGATGGCACTGGTCAGGGGCTGATTACCGATTTGTGCGATACGTTCCTTTCACTGAATGGAGTGATATAACAAGTTCTCTTGATCGACTCAAGGTAGAACTTTGTAAGCCAGTCAGCAAATGGATGCGCGCCTTTATGTTAACTAATAACGAAATGTGTTGAGGTGATTTATGATTATTGAAGATGAAACCAAAACGTCAATGTGCGCAATAGCTATTAAATTTGGTCCTGAATTAGTGATTACGCAGGGGTGTGACGCTATTATCATCGACCAGCAGCAGGCCGCGCAGCTTTTCGAGGCTCTGCAACGCTGGGTTGATGATGAGGAGATTGAGTGATGTATATCAAAGACCCGATGCATCCAGGAGAATTCCTGTTAAGTGTTTTCATGAAGCCATATGGCATCACTTGCGAGGAAATGGCAAGGAATCTAGGCGTATCCCCGTCAACTATCAGCAGGATTACAAGTAAGAAGATGAACTTGACTGCTGGTATGGCTATGCGCCTTTCTATCGTGGTTGGCAGGACGCCTGAGTCTTGGATGAACATGCAGAATAACTACAGCCTGAGACAATTCATCAATGATGATAAATCGGAGCTATCATCTTTAAGGCCAATGAAATTTGAGGCCGTATTTGATAATGAGGCCGAGTGATGAGCATTTACTTTTATCGTGGTCATATTGAGGAGCCAGCATCCGGGCGAAATGTTGGTAACTTCTGCGGGACTGTAACGGCCTCTGATGCCGTAAAGGGCTTTAATGCTGCTTACGTCAAGCAAGTTCAATGCATTAACTCAAAAGGCGGCAGCGGTGAGATTGTGACATTGTTGCGCGTATCATGACCACATCCAGCGGTTACGCCATGCTATAATCCCATCCATGCGATGGGATTTTTTATGGTGACGAAATGTCAAAGTTAGAGGCGGTAAACGCCTATATTCAGCAGCGAGTGGCGAACAATAACAGACTCATCGAGCGGCAGCGCCGGGAGTTTGGCGGTGTAAACATAGACCAAAAGCACACCCGACTGTATGTCGAATGCGGCTACCCTGAAGAAATCACCGCCGAGATGTTCCGCTATGCCTATGAGCGCTATGCACCGGCAACAGCTGGCGTCAATCGCGTACTCGATAAGTGCTGGCAGACTTCGCCGCAAATCCTTCAGGAAGGCGCCGATGATAAAGCAAGCACCCCGTGGGAGAAGGCCGCCAATAAGCTGTTTAAGCGTGCTGCGCCATTCATCAAGGATGCAGACCGGCGCAACCTCATCAACCGCTATTCCGGCCTAATCCTGCAAATCCGAGATGGGAAACAGTGGAGTGAGCCGGTAGACACCACGAAAACAAGACGCATCAAGGATGCTGCCATTATCCGTTACATTCCGGCGTGGGAAGAACAGCTTCGCGTTAGCGAATGGGAAAATGACGAATCCAGCGAAGACTATGGTCAGCCGAAGATGTACGAATATCAGGAGTCGGTAGTCGGCGCCTGCAATAGCGACGGCAAACCAACGCGCTCCCTGAGCATTCACCCTGACCGCGTCATCGTATTTGCCGAGGGTGCGATGGATGGCTCCATTTACTCTGGCGTCCCACTTCTTCGTGCTGGGTATAACCACCTCATCGACATGGCGAAAGTCACCGGTTCAAGCGCTGAGGGCTTCCTGAAGAATGCCAGTCGGCAGCTCAACGTTAATTATAATAAAGACAACGTTTCCGCTCAGTCTCTAGCTCAGCAAATGGGCGTGCCGCTGGAAGAGCTGGCAGATGTGCTCAATGAGGATGTGGCGCGCCTGAATGAGGCGATTGACGCAGCGATGTTCACTATGGGCGCTGATGTCAAGGTGCTATCAGTGACGCCAGCCGACCCAGGCCCAACGTGGACTATTGCGGCCAACCAGTTTGCGGCATCCATCAAGAAGCCATTCACCATCCTGTTTGGTCAGCAGACTGGCCGCCTTGCGTCCGATGAGGATAAAACCGACGACGCCATGAGCGCCAAACAGCGCCGTGAGGACTGGCTGGACTACATCATCTCGGTATTCATTGACCGGATGATTTCCTTTGGCATTCTGGACAAGGCGCCAGAGAGCGGTTATTACTGCAAATGGGACGACCTGCTTGCACCTTCCGAGCTGAACAAGGCCGACCTGCTAGTCAAACTTGCCACCGCAAACAAATCTGTATTCGACGCAGGCCAGATGGCCCTGATGACCGCAGATGAGATGCGCGGCATTGTTGGCATGGAGCCTCTGGAAGAGCAGCTTCCTGAAGGATTGCAGGAAGGTCAGCAGCAACAACAAGACCAGCAATCGCAGCAAGACCAACAGCAGGGCCAGACTGATGCGCCTCCTCAAAATTAATGCCCGGCTTCCGCAGCCAAAATTAAGCATGAGCCTGACAGACCCACTAGGTGCAGTGGGTCGCGTCAATAAGATGGTGCGCGATGTTGATGCCAGATATGTGACACTAAAATCGCAGGTTGCCGAGCTGTTCCGCACGATTCCTGTGGCTACCGGCAATGCGGAGGCTGGAAATTATTATTATGATTTCTCCGCCTACCGCGCATCGACATTCTTTGATGAACTTCAGCGCATTCTTGATGGTCAGTTGCTGGAAGGTGATGATTTCACGCATGGAAGGTTGTGGGCCTCATCCTACGTCAGCGACGCCATGTATGCTGGCACGCAGAAGGCAAATTCAGACCTTGGCGACCTGTCGTCGGCATACAAAGACAGCAGGCCTCTTGCTGAAATCCTGTACTCTCAGCCGTATCTCGACAGACTTCAGCTTGCGTACACGCGCACGTATAATGATTGGGGTGGCCTCTCTGATTACACGCGGCAGCAGGTGGCGGAAGTCATTACTGCTGGCATTGCAAATGGCGACGCTCCTGGGGTGGTTGAGCAAAACATCGTTAACCGCATGGACGTGTCAAGGAGCTATGCGCGGTCAATCGCTCAGACTGAAATTACCAACACCCTGCGTGAGGCTAACAGGCGCGAAGTGAAAGAGGCGCAGGTCACGCTGGGGATGGATACCATCATGCTCTGGCAGTCGGCGCTTATGAAAACTACCCGCGTCACTCATGCCGCGCGTCATGGGAAGTATTACACCCCGGAAGAGATTGATGAGTTCTACAGCGAAGGGGCAAACCGCCGCAACTGTCACTGCGCGCAGACTCCAGCGCTGGTGATGGATGGCAAGCCTGTGATACTTGAGAAGACGCAGGAAAGGCTCGATAAGCAGCGTGAGGCGTGGCAGGATGCACACAAGAAAGCCGCCTGATGGCGGCTTAATTTTATCTAAGCATCATGCACACAACAAAGATTATTATTGCGTAGCATAATATCTCTATAATGCTGAATATTGTTTTAATCATCCAGTTTCACTCCTGGAATTTTACCTGCTGCGATGGCATCGTAAGCCCTGGCGGCATACTTGGCTGCTGTTGCCATTCCTGTGTCAGGAATTTCTCCGCAAATTGCATCAGTTATTTTTGTTATTGCCTCCTCGCGCTTCCGCTCCGCTTCTGAGCGGATGTGGCGGAATTTGTAACCATCATTTTCATACAGGATTGCAAAATCCCCGTTATGGTCAATTATACAAACTTGTGACTCTTGTCCTTTCTTGTGATTGAAGTGAACTATTTTGCATAAAGTCCACTGACCTGAAAATACGTTCCTGTCTTCTGTAACCTCACACTCACAACCAACCGGCGGCAATCCTTCGCCATTCCAAACCGGCGCAGTATCCTGACCGATGCACTCATTCAGGTCGTTTTCGTCATCCGCTTTGGCCTGCTCTGCTTCCTGCGGCTTGTGCAGGCGGTAGGCGATAATATCAGAATCAGTTCCTTCATGAGTCCAGCGCCAACAGTCTGCAATGTTGGCGGACATTCTTCCACCGTGCCCGAATATAACATCAACCATTTCACGGGCATCCACCGGGCACTCACCACCACCCCACTCAATCCAGCCGTCATTCTTCGCAGCCAGCGCGGCTTCGTACTGTTCGCGGGTGATGATGGCGGTGTCCCAATCGTCAGCAACGGCGTCATATTTTTTTATTTTTGCGTCTGCGTGACCTGTTCCATTATTTGCTAACCATATATTTTTTTTAAGATACGGAGCTTTGTGGTATCCAAATGCCACCCCTTTGTATATGCTACTCCCGTTATCCTGTGTAATGAACTCCACTCCATCAGGCCATTGCCAGCCATTCATACCATCCTCAACCAGCATATCAATAAGCTTCATTTCTTCTTCCGTTATAAATGCTTTTCAGTTCACCCATCACATTCAGCCATGCTGCATGCTCATCCATGCCGCGCATCACCAGCTTTACGTAGCGATTACGGGCCTTAAACATCAGGCGCGGGCACATTACAAGTCACCCATGCTTGATACGCAAAGCGCAATTGTGATTGCCTTGATTTCTTTTGGTGTCTTGTTCGGCATTGAGTAGGCCATCTTCACTGTTGCACCAAGCACCTTGTTGGCATCCACTCCGTACTCAGGACTTTGTGCTACCGCCATTGCTATGCTCTGAGGTACGCCGGAATCACGAGCATCAGCCGCGGCGAATCCAACATCACCAACTTTGTTGCACACTTCACCAGCCGATGCGCCAAATGAAGCCATTGCGAATACTGCTACTGCGATAAATTTTTTCATCTTGAATCCCCTGTGTTTGTGTAACTACATCATCGCCTACGATTCAATCTACGTCAATATGTTTATGATAAAATAATCTGCATCACCGGAGGTAACAAATGAAACTATCAACGCGCGGAAAGAATTTAATTAAATCTCATGAAGGGCTGGTGCTTGCGGTCTACCCTGACCCGGCGACCGGAGGCGCTCCGTACACCGCCGGATACGGTCATACCGGAAGCGACGTTAAGCCGGGAATGAAGGTCACGCAGGCAATGGCTGACGCATGGTTTGATAAAGACGTAGCGAAATTTGAAAGCGGCGTCTCGTCACTCATTACCGCCCCAACAACTCAGGGTCAGTTTGATGCAATGGTGTCGCTGGCCTATAACATCGGCCTTGGTAACTTTGGCAAATCAACGCTTCTGAAAAAGCATAACGCCCGCTGCTACACCTGCGCCGCCGACCAGTTCAGGGTATGGAATCGCGCCAATGGCAAGGTTATGAACGGACTCACCAAGCGCCGCGCAGCCGAACGTGAGGTATACATGTCATGAAGCGCCTCAGTAACTGGCTTATCGGCATTTGGGCGTCATTCTGCTCGCTGATTCAGCTCTGGCCTGACGCTATGGTTCATGTGTGGGCTTTCATGCCTGAAGACCTCAAGTCTGCCATTCCGCCGATTGCGGTCAAGGCGATCAGCTACAGCATCCTTCTTGCCTCGCTATTTGGAAAAATGCACGGCATGAAGAAAGAGATTAAGGCGCTGAAAAATGACCAGAATTAAGTTAATTCTAATCGCCATAGGCGTCTCGGTAATCATTGCTGCATCTGGTTATGGCGCTGGATACCTGAAAGGATGGTATGCGCGCAGCGAAAAGGTTAATCTTGACGCAGAAAAGCGCAGGCAGGCGGCGCAAAGCAAGCAGGCTAAGTCCACGACGCAATCTCAGCAGGTGCGTGTTGTGACTGAAACCAAATACAAAACCATTTACCGTGACGTGGTGAAATATGTCTCCGACCCGAATCGTAATGTGTGTGTTTTTGATGATAACTATCAGCGGTTGCGCCAACAATCCCTCGACGCCGACGCCTCCATCAGCAGAGATGCTGGGTCAGGTGTGCGAATTGTCGAAAGTGGCGCCAAAAAATAGCGACGAAAGTATCGCTATGGAGAACCAGAACACGGAATGTGCCACGAAAAGAAAGATGACGATTTACGACTGGCAGGATTGGTATCGTGACAATTTTGGTAAGTGAGATGATATGAAAGAAGACATCGCAAAGCAAAAATACAACAAGATGGCGTCTAATGTGGCGTCAGGCAGGGCTGGTTATCAACCAGCACGCAAAAGCCGGTATAGCAAGACGGCAAAAGATGAATACGGTCCTGCGCCTCAATTCCTGTAGCAATAAAAAAGCCCCGTAAAGGGGCTTTGTTTTATCGGATTGATAGATACTTAGCTAACTCCCCATTCTTATCTAGTTTGGCCATCTCAATAATGTCTTTCCCTGACATTCCGGCAGTGTTACGCGCCACCACAACCCCACCTTCTACAGTGAGGTTAACACCAGATGACTGCATTCTTTTGACGAATTCCTCAACTTTCTTACTCATATAAAGCCCTCATTTTATACCCAAACATAACTGCGTTCTGATGCTCAACACTACCAGCAAATGCCAGATAGCGGCGACTACGGTTGCTGGTGATGATGTAGGCTGCTGGTTCGCTGAACCTCGGTATGTGATAATCTCGCCGGGCAGGCTCATGCAACTCTACCATGTCAATTTCAATGCGTGGCGTTGGATTTTCGATTGGCATTATTTACCAGCCTCCTCTGCTACCTTTTCTTTCATCGCCATCATAAGGATAACCGCGGCAGCGTAAAAACCACCAAGCCAGAAGTAGCCAAGTGCGAACATCGCTGCTATCTCGCAGAAAGATGTTATCGCTCCATACTTTTTCTGAATCCATAGCGGCTTTTTGTATCTTGCAACCGCCTTTTGTAGCAGATCATCAGATGAAATGGTGCTGATAGCAACAATGATGCCACCAATGCTGATGAACCAGAAAAAAGCCATTGCCATATTGTACGCATACACATCCTGCATAAACAGGCCGAAGTAAATCAGCGGCCACATCAGGAAGATATCCCATGCGATGTTTTTCAGGAGTCTTTTCATAGCTTCACCATTGACGCTTTGCCTAGCTTGTTGTTGACGTGCTGGATGCACTTGATAATCTCCCCAACCTCATCATGAGTAAACAAGCTGCAATCATATGCAGCATTGACCTTATCACCTGTCACTTCAATAGTCAGGTGCTTGCCTTTAAATCGCGCAGCAAACCCATTGCACTCAAAGTGCCCTGATTCTTGCGCTGCATTATCCGCGCATGCATTGGTAACTTTCATCACTTTATCTCCCCATTCAGTTCATTAACAATTAATGTTGCATAGCCAGCAATGTCTTTCCAGCTATCGTCGTATGTCGGGTCGCCATTCAGGATGCGGCCAATTTTATGCTGAATCATGTCGAGCGCTTCCTTCTGGCTCGCCGTCAGGTTATTCCAGCCGTCAACGTCGCGCATGGTGTCCTTCAGTGACTGCATGATATCTGCGCAGTCTTTGAATTTGCCATAGCGGCTGCCGCGCTCGGTGATGAGTTGCTCCACGCCTGGATATTCAATGGCTACAGCTCCAGCAATATCGCGTAATGGAATGTCTTGTATTGTTGCCTCTGGGGCACCGATGCAGCCATTAAGGTCTTGCTCATCGTCAGTGATTGGCTCGCGATGGGCAATAACGATATCGCCAGTTTTTTTGATATCTTCTTCCCGGCCTACATAAGCCATGCTGAGATAGTAGATTTCTCCACTTATTTTTTGTTTAACAATAAAACAAGCGTCGCCATAGCTGTAAAAATCAGCTTCATTTCCTTTATGGTATTTGTATTTCATCACTCCACCCTCAATGTAACTTTGTTTTTTTCATCCACGCTGAAGTGTTCACGCACAAACGCATACATTTCTTCAGCGCTCCATTCCCGCATTGCTACATAGCAGTGCGCGTAATATCTGACATCTCGCAGGCTTAACGGCTGGCGCTTAGCGATAATCTCAGTCAGTACTTCCAGTGGTTCTTTGCGTTGTCTCGCCATTGTCGCTCTCCTGTGAAAATCATCTTGACGAATCTACGTCAATTAGTCAATACTAGATGGTGTAGATTATATCACAGTGATGAGGAGTGGTGTGGAATGAAGAAGTGGCAGGAGGTGACAGAGGTTCATAAGCGCGATTGCCGGGAGACTCTGCAAATGCTTAATGTGCCGGAGTCAATCATTAAATCTATCGAGCAGCGCATTGACCTCGCTGCTATGGAGGCCGCCCATGAAGCCGAGGAAGCGCAAATGTTGTCATGGATGGACAGAACTCTACCGGGCGTTTTACATCGTAGTAAGACTACCGATTGAAGATGATGACGGGTATCTGCACAACCATAGTCAGGTACTCAAATATTATGGCGTTCACTACAAAGTGCTGATGGAGAGAAAAAAATGACTACTGATCAGGTGTACGAAAAAGAGTTGCTGAACAAGCTGGAAGAACTCGACCGCACTCGCGCATGGGTTGAAAGCGAATTGCGCGAAGTTCGCAACCGCATGCAGCGGCAGGTTAACCGAGAAATTATCGAATGGCGCGAAGGGCGCCCGCATTTCAGCAATATTGGTGAATGGGTGGCGAAATGAAACCAATGATGAATGATGATGGGCTGCTGGAGTGTCCGTTTTGCAACAGCAATCCATATGAGGATAGAGACAAGGCTGATGGCGGTTATTTTGTGGCCTGCGAGCAGTGTGGATGTAGCACCGATCACTGGTTGAAACAGGAAACCGCAATCATGAAATGGAACACCCGCAACGGCAACCTCTATACCGCTGACGACTACAAACAGGATGCAATGGAGCGCGCAAATGGACTTTAAGACCCAACTCATCAGCATTATTGAAAGGCATCCAGGCGCAACAAACGCAATGCTTCGCAAGCAGACTGGCGTCAATGACCGTGTAAGAATAAATCTCTGCCTGGTAGAGATGGAGAAGATGGGGTTCATTGTCAAAGAAGAAGGGATAAGTCATGGTCGGCGCTGCTTTAAGTATTTCCTCAATCCCGATAATACTGCGCTTGACCTGGCAATTCAGACGTACCTTGAGGCGAATCCGGGACGCAAGAGCAAGCAGATAGCAGAGGCTGTAGGCGTCAATTACACCATCCTCAAGGCACGCATGCGCTATCTGGCAAGCATTGGTCAGGTTGATCGTGAAATGCTTCCCGGCGGCGCATGGAAATATTACTGGCAGGAAATCATCCCGTTTGGAATGAGCCGTGACAGGATGATGTTTGAAAAGCTGCTTGCTGGGGCGCGCCAGTTATGTGGGCGGTAAAGCATAAATCAGGAACCGTGCTGTTTGTCACCAATTGTGAGCGCACGGCCAATAATCGCAGAGAGATGGGGTGGATAGTGGAACAAAGAAAATGCAGAGTAACAATTGAGTGGCTAAACGGAAAGAAAAGCACCTTCTTCGCCGATGAATGTGTAGAGATGGATAACAGCATCATGCTGTCAGTTAATGGCACTGATTTGCACATTCCATGGCAAAACATGATAGATGGCGAGATTAAGTATTTTGATGAGGAGGAGAAATGACGAGTAGAGAGCAGTTTGAATCATGGCTAGAAGATGTCCACGGATTATACGGGGAAGATGTCGAATGGCAGCCAGAGCGCAATTGCTACGCTAAATTTGGCATTCACCTTGCCTGTGGCGCATGGCAAGCATCACGCGCAGCAATTGAGATTGAGCAAATGAAAGCTCTAACAACCAGAGATGCATTGGCTGCTGGTTATACAGCGGATTATGCAACTGGAGTGGAGCATGGAATTCAGGTTATGGAAAACGCAATAGAATTGGCTGGATTAAAGGTGAAAGTATGAAACTACAACTTAACGAAATCATGGAAGCAACAATCAGCGAACTGGATGACATTGATATGACGCTTGCCTTTGAGATTGAGGCTATTGAGCGCCAGCTTGCTGGCAATCAGAATGGAAATAAGGTATGGAGAGAGAAGGCTATGAAGGCAAAGGGACATATGCAGCGCACTCGCGCGCTGGTTCGCACTCGCCTTGATAAGCTCTACTACGGCGAAGAAAGAATGTTGCACGGCGCTATTCTGGCTGAAATCCGCAAAACGATGCCTGTCGGGAAATTTATGGATATGGTTTATAAAGACAAACGTAATGCGGGGTTGTTATGATGCGCATGTATCAGTGCTACAGGTGTGGTGAATCAAAGGATTGGTACAGGTTTAACCCTGGTCAAAAATATTGGATTAGAAAGTGTATCCGTTGCGAGCGATCTCCTGTTGGGTCAATGCCTATTAGACAGGATTCATCTCACGTGTTTCATAGTGGAAAGATAATGAAGGTGTGCAGATGATTCCCGTGCTATGAATTACCGGAGCAGACAAATTCTGCAAGATAATTAATGTCGGCTAACTTACTAACGTAGATGCATATGGAATTCCTTTTTCTGCACAGCTGACGCCATGCTCGTGCTCACAGGTAATGCAATCTCGGACTAATCTGTTACAGGAATTAACTCATGGCTGTTACCTTGCACTCAGGAGGTAGCAGCCATGCCAATCATACTGATATCATTCTTTGCTACTCTTTTCGCTTTTACCGCATCTCCGCTTTACCTTCTCGCGTCCGTTTCGTGGTGCATATTCATGGTGTGTTATAATCCTGGCATAAAGTAAGCGCGGAGAAAGGTCATGATTGTCAAAATTGGCGACAAGTGGGTCGTTAAATCTAAGGATGGCTCGCACCAGTTTGGCGAGTACGACACCGAAGAGGCGGCGAAAAAGCGCCTTGCTGAGGTGGAGGCATTCAAGCACATGAATAATAAATTACAGGTTAACATCCTGTACACCATCAACTCAGCCAGCAATATCAGTGAAAAAGTCATTGATGGCGACCCGCATTATGTCATCAAGAACGTTGTGCCGGTTGTGGATGACATTGTCATGAATGGCGGCCTGTACCCTGGCGATGAGATTAAAAAATCATTCCATGGGCTTGACGGGAAGCCAGCGCCATATGACCACCCGAAGATTGACGGCAAATATGTGTCAGCCAACATGACGCGAGCTGCCAATCAGTTCAGTGTTGGGGCATGGATTGAGAACTCATCTCATGACGGCAGCAAGGCGCTGGTAGACCTTTATATTAATAAGGTGGTGGCTGAGCGATCTGATAAAGGCAGGGAGTTGCTGTCTCGCATTGATGGCCTCAAGGCCAACAGCGCCGATGCTGAGCCTGTTCAGGTATCTACCGGCCTGCTGCTCAACCGCGAGCAGGCATCAGGAACTTCTAAGGGCAAAAAATATTCCTGGATTGCCCGAAATATGGAATGGGATCACCTTGCCATTCTTCCGCCTGGTATTCCCGGTGCTGGTGGGCCTGCTGATGGTGTCGGTATCTTTGCTGCTAACGGCGAAGACATTGAGCGTGTTGTAGTTAACCTTGAGGAATCGGCAATGACCGACGAAAGTGCAAACAAAATCAAATGGTGGCAGCGCGCCATCAATCGCCTGACTGGCAATCAACTGTCATTCACCGATATTACCGAGCAACTCCGCAATATCATCAAGGCCGAGATGCCAGCCGACTCATGGCCTTATATCGTCGCCGTTTATGATAATTACTTTGGCGTTGAGATTGACGGCACCATTTATATGCAGTCCTACATCGTCCGTGAGGATATGGTAGAATTAGTCGGTGAACGGGTTAAGGCTGTTTATAAGACAGAGCTTGAACCGGTAAAAACAACTCAAGGGGAAATCTCAATGACTAACGAGGAATTACAGGCTGTATTAGCCGATGCCCTCAAACCGGTTCAGGAATCGTTGACCGCAGTCAACCAGAAACTGGCCGATGTGGAGGCGCAAAACAAAACCCTGCGCGACCAGCTGCAAGCCAATGCCGCACAGGAAGAAACCGCAATGCGCGCCGCCATTATGGCTGAGCTGAAGTTGCCGGAATCTGCTGTTAATGCGCTGACTGGCGAAGCACTGCGTGAAACCTATGCACTCACCAGTAAAGCGGCTCCGATTTCCGGCGGGTTCCAGCCGAACCGTGCCGAAGAAGATTTTGATATGGAGGCACCTGAATAATGGCTACTATCCGTTATGGCACCATCATCGGCGGCCCGGCCCGCAAAAACGACCCGCAGTTGCGAGAAGGTCTGATGAACGTCGCTCTGCAACCGGGCGCACTGGTCGACTTCAACTCCTCTGACAAAATCATCGCGCATGCGACTGCTGGCGGTCATGGTTTCCCTTACGTCCTGCAACACAACTATGTTGGTGGCGGAGACGTGAGCGAAGCTGTACCGGCAAATGCTACCGGCATGGCAGTGCAGTGCGAATTTGGCGTAACGTATCACGCTCTGGTTGCGGCATCATCCGCGCTGGTAAAAGGTACTCCGCTGGCAAGCAATGGCTCCGGCGCGTTAAAAGTGGCTGGCACAGGTGATAAAATCCTGTTCTATGCGTATGAAGCCTACACCGTAGCATCTGATGGCGCTGAACTCGTTGCAGTTCGTCGCGCTGGCAATGCTGCAATGCCTGCGGCGTAAGGAGCCGAACAATGGAAAAGATTATCTTTACGAAAGGCCTGATCACCAACTCGCAGGTGGTTAAAGAGCAATGGCGCCATCTGACTGTTGACCGCAAGGTTTTCATCAATGGTGAAAACGCTCTGGCGAAAGAGTACGGCGTGAACGCCACCGCACTGGTAACGAAAGACTACTGGCGCGAAGTGGATGACGTGACCACCCGTGTATTCCGCAACGAGTCCGGCATGGACATGATGGCCGACCTGATGACGCTGGCGACCAACATCAACATCGGTAAGACCGTGGCAATCAGCCGCATGGCCTCTGATGCTGGTAAGGTTGTGCGCACCATCTCCGGTCAGGAACCTGAAGACCTGGATAAAACCCGCTATTCCTACAGCGGCGATGTAATCCCGATATTCAAAACAGGTTATGGCCGCGAGTGGCGTGAACTGCTGGGCATGCAGTCTGAAGGTTTCGACCCGCTGATTGATGACCAGGAAAGCACCACCTTCAACCTGCGTGCAGACATGGCGGATTATCTGCTGGTCGGCGATGCAAGCCTGAACGTAAACGGCGTTTATACTGCTTACGGCATCACCAACCACCCGAACACCGTGCAGCTCAACCTGAGTGCTTCTGGTACTGGCGCGCTGAACATCGACCTGCAAACGGCAACCCCTGATGAAATCGTTGAGTTCTTCAACCAGGATTTCCAGGCGGTTCTGGATGCACAGAACGTGTTCGAGCCGGTTACTCTGTGGGTATCTCCGTCTGTGCGCCGCTCCTTCAGCCGCCCGTACTCCAACGCGGCAGGCTTCAAAGGCGGCACCATTGAGGATTATATCCTCGCATTCGGCAAAACCGGCAATGTTGGCCGCATCGCGTCTATCGGCACCAACTTCAAGCTGACCGGGAACCATTTCGTCGGCTATGTGAAGAATGCGCTGTATATCCGTCCTCGCGTCGCTCAGCCGGTATCCACGTATGCAGAGCCGCGTACCACGCCGCATGCTAACTTTAACTTCCTGACCTGGGCTGCTATGGGCTTGCAAATTAAAAAGGATTTTGCGGGCCGAAGCAAGGTATTCAACGCATACGGCACGCAAACCGCGCTGTAAAAACAAAGGGGCGAATAGCCCCTTTTAACTATCAGAGGTTATCATGGCTAAATATGAAGTAATCGCCAGCGGAATCTTCGTCAAGGATAAAGACGGCCGTCTGCGCGAGCTTGCCATTGGCGACGTCATTGACGAATCCACTCCGCACATCGAGTCAAAACTTCGCCCGGTTAGTGAGAAAGTCCTGGAAGTTGCAACTCCGCAAGAATCGCAGCCAAAGGCAAAGAAAACCAAGTAAAATAAACCCGCAAACAAGCGGGTTTTTTATTGGGGGTTATCATGGCTGTCAGGTACGAAATAAACACAACTCCAGCTGACGGAGAGGTTTTGCTTAGCGAAACCATGTCAGCAGACTGGACTGCATTGCAGGTGCAGATTGTTCCATTAGACTCTTCCGGCGGTCATGTACCATTAACAAGCGGCTCTGTTTCCGTAATGGTGTCGCCGTTCGCATCTGGTGACTTCTGGATTGACGTCAACAATAATAATTATTATGGGGTCGCACTGCGACTGAAGGTGATCAAGTCTCAGCTTCCTGCTGGCGTTGCATCCCTGAAAGCCCTGGTGTGGCGAGCCGATACATCAGTGCCATCGAGTCAGGTTGTCGCGCAGTCCTACTCGGAGCTTGCCAATAAGCAGGGAAAGCTATTCACCGCATCGCGTCGCGTAACTGATGTCGCTGGCGGAGCTAACCTTGACAGCATTTTTATTACCGGCTCAAAACAGGTTGTGTTTAACCAACGCATCATCGGATACACCGGTAAAGGTGTCGTAGCGTCAATCTACCGTGGAGCCGTAGCCACTGGCGGCACCGCTGCGGAGATTAATAACCCAAATGACATCGCGCCGCATACTGCAACAGCGCAGCTTCTGACTGGCTCTACTGTGACAAGTATCGGCCAGCTGACGGTGGCCGCGACGTATAGTGAAGGAAACGCATCAAACCAGGGGCAGGGTAATTCACAGGCAAAACTTGGTGAGCAGGTCATCATGGCGCCTAATACTACCTATCTGTTACGCATCACGTCCCTGGATACTGCGGCGCAAAATATCAATGCTTACGTTTCGTGGTTTGAGGATGACGCTTATCTTCCGTGATAAAAGAAAAGCCCCGTAAGGGGCTTTGTTTAAAAGCGCTCTATGACAGAGGCAAAATAAGCGCCTCTTAGTTTTTTATCAACTGCATGATGGAATGTTGAGAATTGCCCGCTCCCATCAGGAACCGCTTTAAACCATGATTGATAATATCTGCCATATTCGCCAAGGTTTTCCCATTCTTTTCTTTCATCATCAGAAATGATTCCACTATTAATTGCCGCATCAAGTATTTGGCTTTCCGTGTAATCTCCTCTCATAACAAGCATCCCACAAGAAGAATCATTGTGCAGAATGTCAATTTCACCATCTCTCTTTTTCATCACTAAATCCTCATCGGAATAACTGTTATTTTTTGTTCTTGATGTAATGCTGCTTTGCAATATACAGCATCTCATCAAATGATTTTCCGGTAACGCTTCGGCATTGTCGATAGTGTTGTAACGCAGCCTCTATGGCCGCGTTGTCGATGCCTGGCAGTTTTTCGCGCAGGTTTTTCTCTATGAATTGTTCGTGGTTCATTGATTCATCCTTGTGTCGTACTGTGCTACATAGAAAAAGTCAATTGCACACCAGACACCTTTATGTTTAGTTTCACCAGTTTCTCGGCATACCCATTTTTCAAAACCTTTATTATCATTATTAGCAGTCCATGTTGTCACGGAAAAAAGCGTACTTACCTGGACTATTGCCCCATTGCCATCCCTGTCTCCAAAGAGAATTATTTTATATGCCATCACAGCTTCTCCAGAATCGCCAGCACTTCACTCAACTCAGCGGAAGGAAGGCGCAAAAACTCCTCGGTCTCCTGTGCCACATGACCCTCAGCGACAACCATGTGATCTGCTTCTTTCAGCAACTGAATCAGGCGGTCAATCGGCTTAACTTTTTTGGCCTTGAGAGTTTTAGCTGTCACCTTATCCTTGCCCTGCGCTTTCGCTTCCTCAACGGCAGCATCAATAACGTTAACTGCATCATCGCCATGCTCACGCGCCACTGCAACGGCGTTGGCATAACTGATTTGGCCTGCATTGATACGCTGCTTGATAGCGTCAGGTACATCACCAAGTGACAGGTGCATCTGCACATCAGAAACAGAGCGGCCGACCTTCTTGGCGATTTCTTCATTCGTCCATCCGAACCCTTTCAGGCGCACATAAGCCTTTGCGCGCTCAAGCGGGTCGAGCTGTTTACCCTGACTGGATGACACCATGAAGGCGATCTTGTCCGCTTCATCGCCGGTGAAGTCTTTGCACTCAATGCGCGCAATTGGTATGCCGCGCTCAATGGCACGCAGTGCGCCAAGATAACGATGCTGGCCGTCAAGAATCTTAATGCGCTTTCCGTCAGCATCAGGAATAACAGTTAACGCCGGGATTGGCTGGCCTGACTCCCAGCACTGCGCGAAGTATTCAACATGCTGCTCATCGGCTTCGCGTATGTTGTACCCCGGCTCAAGATAAAGCTGATCGACAGGAACCTGATAACCTTTGTTGACCACGATTCCGCCGCGAGTTTCTTTGTCTGAGTAAATTTTTCCGAGAGATGTCATCTTTTCCTCACTTTGATAACCAGATTGCGCTGGCAATGGCGAATCCGATAACGATTAATGCCAGCTTGATTTTGAACTTATCCCACGCTTTCAGGTCTTCTTTGCGGATTTCGTGGCGGATCATTGGGATTCTCCGAGTGCTTTGGAGATTGCGGCGCGAGCGAATTCTATTTTATCAACCTCATCTTGATAAATGCCCACCCATGACTCGCCATTTTTATATGTTCCTGAAATGTCCACGTGGCCATTCTTTACTCGCTCCATACGATGCTGCTCCATAGCGATAATTGCCATCGGCAACGCCCACTGCAATGCATCCAGGAGATCACTGGCTACTTGCTTATTTACAACATGCTCATACGGTTCAACATTGGTTGCGTATTCAAATTTAATGCTCATCTTCATCACCTCTAACATTTATTGTTGTTTCTACGTCATCACTATAGCGACACCCTCAATCTACGTCAACACTTTATGATAAAATTAAACCAACAACACTCACCCCGCGCTGTTCCGTCCTGAAAAACGTAAGGCGGCGAAATTGGATATAGCAATCGGCGTTATCGTCATAGCGTTTTCGCTGGTTCAGGTGTACAGATGCTGGAAGTTCATCATTCGGAGAATAATTAATGAGAGACGCGCTTCAGCACGCCGCAAACCAGATAATTAGTGGCACTGTCGGCCAGGTAATCGACAAAGCCGGTTATACATCCATCGGCACGGGTCTTGGCCTGAAGGTGGCAGAGCAGACGCCGGTCGCGCAATCATACATTGCATCAATGATCCCCCATTCGATTACCGAGTGGGCAGCGGTAGCTTCTATACTTGGCGCGCTGTCACTGGTGGCAAAAAACCTTTTTGAGATGTGGTGGAAGATTCGGGAGAGCAAAAAGAATGGCAGCACCGACAGCAAGTGAACTTGTCGCCGCCATGGCGTCAAGAGGAGTAACTATCACCACGGCAGATGCAACGGGCATCCTGTGCCTGGTGGCGAGCATCACAGAGTGCCTTGAGCTTAATTACCCTGAGGACACATGCAGGCAGGATGCAATTCTGCTATGGGCATCTATCCTGATCGCCTCAAACACTGCCGGGAGATACATCACCAGCCACCGGGCGCCATCTGGTGCGTCGCAGTCATTTGGTTATGGCAGCAAGCCGTGGATGGCCCTTTACAATCAGATGAAACTACTCGACACGGCAGACTGCACAGGCGACCTTGTGGAAGAGCCTGATGGGGCAGCAAAGCCGTGGTTTCGTGTTGTCACCGGGAGTAAGTGCAGATGAAAACGTCAACATTAACTGTAAATATCGCAATCCGTAAATGGTGCATTCCGCTGCTGGTTATCCTGGTATTGCTGCGCCTTCCTGTTCCGCGCTGGGTTTATACTCTTGAGGCCGCGCCATGTCAGCAATAGCGAGATGGAGCTATACGCAGCCATGCACAATCTGGCGGCTTACTGGCAAGGATAAGTATGGCAAGCCAACATTCGCCGCGCCAGAATCCATCATGTGTGATTATGGCTTCGATAAGAATCTGACTACTGGCACGGCTGGCAATGAAATTGCACAGAAAAACACATTCTGGACGGAATACCAGAATGCGTCTGTTGGCGACTTCATCATGCTTGGCACTATCACCAGCGCTGACCCTTTGGCCGCCGGAGCTGACCAGATTAGAAACGTCGTGAATTACGGCAATACGCTGGACCGCAACGACCTTCCTGATTTTGCACTGGTAACGGGATAATGTATGGCCGCAAAAATGCGAGGTATCCAGCAGGCGATTAAGCGCACCCAGCAGATAGTCGGCGAGATTACTGGCGAAAAGGCTGTGCGGGCTATAAAGAGCGCCAACTTTATTATCCGCACTGAGGCGGCCAGCATGACGCCTGTTGATACATCCAATCTCATAAACAGTCAATATGACACTGTTGAGGTGAATGGCACCCGTATAACCGGAAAGATAGGGTATACAGCAAAATACGCCCTGTATGTGCACAATGCGCCAGGTACGCTAAAAGGGCAGCCTCGCGCCCACTTTGGCAAGACAAGTAACCGCTCTGAGTTTGGGCCGCAGCAGGTCAGGGAGTTTGGTGGTGGCTCATTACAGGGAAACTATTGGGACCCGAGCGGCGAGCCTAAATTCCTTCTCAAGGCTGGCGAAAATACACGCGAGCTTGTCGATCAGGTAATTAAAAAAGAGATGACGCTAAAATGAGAGATATGCTTGAGCTTGTTGACCAGTACCTTAGCGATGCCGGTCTTTATGATGGATGGACTTCTCAGCTTGAGTTCTGGAACGATACCGAATTTGGCACCGACCGGTTTATGGTGCTGCAATCCAATGGCGGTACGAACGTAAGCAAAGACCTCAGCAATGATTATTATTTTTCGCTCTATGTTGTCGGCCAGCAGGGTCAGTACAACATCGAGGAGACAAAAGCAAAAGCGCTTGATGTCATCTCATATATCAAAGAGCATCCAGTTGATAGTTGCATTGGCATGATTCAGTTGCAGGCGCCGCTTGGTCGCCCTACGCTTACGACAGAGAAAAGGCCTGTTTATGAGTTGCTGCTGAGGGTTGTTTTTGGTGAATAAAAAAGGCCGCTGACCGGCCTATTTAACCTTCATCCACAGTGATTTTGTGTTTAGCATGGACTTTCTTTTATGCGGGTTTGCTATATGGCTAATTGACTTCATAAGCCGTTGCTTTTTATACCAATCAGAGCTTGGTGGAAATAATGGCATATTACCCTCTACATTTAGTTTGTAGTTGTGGTTCCCGCGACAGGATTCGACCCTGTAATCATCCGATTATGAGTCGGGTGCTTTAACCAGTTAAGCTAAACGGGAATTTGGTGCACCATACTGGATTCGAACCAGTTACCGATTGCTTAGAAGGCAATTGCTCTATCCTGATGAGCTAATGGTGCGTTGTGTTGTGGTGCTGTGCGTCAGCAATTCCTTCGTCGCCTTGGTATCCGCCGCAACCGAACCAACTAGCATCGGGAAGACCACAACGATAAGAGCACTGCACTTTGCTTCGTACTCCGTGGCAATAAAGTCCACCATGTAAACCTGCAATGCTCTTACCCGTTGTGTGTTGTGGTGGCCGGTGCTGATCTCCGGCTTTCTCTGGCATTACACGTACCCAAGACTATTCTCCAGAGATAGCGCTGTCCTCATCAAGGGGTGCCGTCTCTAACGTATCAGCCTACGCATTCACCACAACGGAAAGAGCACTCAGTTGTACCTGCCAGTTGTGCCACTAGGAAACGCTTTCGCATACCGTTAAGCTCTTTGCAAGTTCTTTAATGCTCTTACCTGTTGTGCGCCCATTATTAATCACACCGGGCCAGTGCGCCGAATTCATTGACAAGGAGT
>OGIC01000194.1_pt1 | contig 46653 bp, 69 predicted proteins | sample 1571681 | NCBI WGS metagenome assembly OGIC01 (sample SAMEA2582046, study PRJEB24529) | metagenome | biome: Human gut stool | place: China | collected 2011
TGGGTGTACGGTGATGCATGGGTGTCCGGCAATGCAATGGTGTCCGGCAATGCAAAGGTGTACGGTGATGCAATGGTGTCCGGTGATGCAAAGGTGTCCGGTGATGCAGATTACGCCACTATTCATGGATTTGGTACTCAATTCCGCACCACTACGTTTTTTAGATGCAAAGATAAAAAGGTCAGAGTTGCATGCGGATGCTTTTTCGGAACTATTCCAGAATTCCGAGAACAGGTAAAAGATACCAGAAAAGGGAAAATCGCAGAAGAATATCTGGTGATTTCCGATTTGATGGAAAAGCATTTTGAGGTGAAAAGTAATGAATGACATAGAAGAATACATTGAAAAAAACGCACAGGTTCATCAATTTGCCGCAGAAGTGGCAAGAATCATATCTGGTATCCCACAGATGCCAGAGTTCTCAAACGAGCGCCTGACAGTATCAGATGTGAGTAAAATGACAGGCATTCCTACACCATCTGTCAGAGCAGGAATCATCTATGGATGGCTGCCTATCGGTACGGCGTATCGTGGGAATAAAGTGATTCACGACAGAAAAGGTTCTGGCAGAATAGAATTTGTTATCTCTCCAAGAAAGCTCTGGGAAGAAACAGGATATGTCTGGAGAGGGAAAGAAGCATTAAAGTGATAGTGCCCCGGCGGTGAAGCCCCACCAACCGGAGCGTTGCACTTACTAATCTACGCTTAGTAGGTACAGGTTAATTATAACTTCGTATCTGCTAATTGTAAATACCAAAAAGGAGAAATTAGCACGATATGAGCAGAAATAGCACAAATAAATGTGAAAATGTTCCGACATGGGACGAACTTGAGTTCATTCTTGCGACAGAAATTGTCGAAGAAAGTAGAAAAAAAGCAAGAAAATGGTTCACGGCATGGATTGTGACCGTGGCCGCACTGGTAGCAAGCAATCTGGCGTGGATTATGGGAGAAATGAAATGAAAGAGTATGCGCTAATTGCTGTTTGCATGCTTGCCGGGAAATATGTGGACATGCCTATTTGGCTGAACATCTTTTTCGGTATCTCGGCAGCATGGGCGGTTCGTCAGATGAAAGTAGACTGGCAATAGGAAATAAGGAGGATAAAGAAATGTTCGAGAAAGAAATTGACGAAATTTACGAACTTTGTAAAAGAGTTGTGAATGAAGTTCCGACAGCAAATGTGGACTTTGATTTTTCGAGCTATGGCTTGGAAGCAAGAGGGCTTAAAAGAAAAGAGGATGTTTTCCTTCCTGAAGACGTTTTTAAATGGGATTTATATCAGAATGTATCTCTTGACCCATTTTACGAGAAAGAAAGCCGTGATAAGCTCAATAAAATCAAAGCATTCTTGCTAGAACTTCTGATAGATGGGAAGTGTCCAAATGAGTAAGCAGATAGCAATTATGAAACTTCTTCCCAGTCTGGAGATAGCAGGATGTATTAACGAATTGCTCAGAGAGCTTCAGTCCAGAGGGGATCACATTTTGGATTATGAAAACTGTGATATGTCTCTGGATCATATCGAATGTCATGAGACAGATACATTGTATTGTTTCTTTAAAAGAGAGGAGAAAAGATAATGAAATTGTACGAAATTGATAACGCAATTATGGATTGTGTAGACATGGAAACAGGAGAAATCATTGATGTTGAGAGGCTTTCTGCTCTTCAGATGGAAAGAGATCAGAAGATTGAGGGTATCGGTTGTTGGATTAAAAATCTTCTGTCAGATGCAAAAGCCTTAAAAGAAGAAAAAGATAACCTTGCAGCACGTCAAAAAGTTGCTGAGAACAAAGCAGCTTCATTAAAAGAATTTCTTTCAAAATATCTGGACGGTGAGAAATTTAAGACTGCAAAGGTATCAATTTCTTACAGAAAAAGTGATTCTGTAGATATTTCAGCGAATGCAACTGTTCCTGAGGAGTTCCTTAAATATGTAGAGCCTACACCTGACAAAATCGGATTGAAAGCTGCATTGAAAGCCGGAAAAAAATTTCCGGGAATTTCACTAAAAACTTCTCAGAATATTCAGATTAAGTAGGAGAACGCTATGAGTAATTTTGAAATCCGTATTCCGGCAAGAAAGAAACAGCCTGTAACCGATAAGGATAACCCGGTTGTGAAAGTATCAGCAGGTGCATACAACGCACTGGTTGAAATCTATAACGAATCAACCTTATCAATGAAAGATATCGCAAGTTTGCTGATCGTTGAGGGCAGCAAGCATGTGGTTTATGACAAGGAGGAGTAGAAGTGAATATATATGAGAAGTTAGGGATTATTCAGTCAAAGCTGAAAGCCCCTAAAGGACAGTACAATTCCTTCGGGAAATACAAATACAGAAGTTGTGAAGATATTCTGGAGGCTGTAAAACCGCTTCTGGCAGAAACAAAGACTGTATTAAGCGTCACAGATCGGATGGAAGTTGTTGGAGACAGAATATATGTCAGAGCAGAAGCTCATCTAAACGACTGTGAAGATACCGGCGAGATTACAACCGTTGCTTATGCAAGGGAAGAAGAGTCTAAGAAAGGCATGGATTCTTCACAGGTGACAGGTGCAGCTTCATCTTATGCCAGAAAATACGCTTTGAATGGGCTGTTCTGTATTGATGATAACAAAGATAGTGATTCTACTAATACAGGAGAGAAAGAAAAAACGTCCGGCAGAAAAGCGGAATCGGTAAAAGAAACCGAGATGATTAGTTCCGAGACTACTATGTCAATCAAAAATATCATTGATAAGTACCCGGAAGCTAAGCTTTTGGAACAGATCAAGACTCGATTTAAAGTAATCGATATTAAGTCTCTTACCAAGGAAAAAGGTCAGAAATGTCTGAAGATGTTGATTGACTATGACAAACAACATACAGAAAAGGAGTAGCAGCATGAATAAAGTAATTCTTACAGGAAGATTTACGCGTGATCCAGAAATAAAGTACACCAATGATGGGACATCTATTGCAAGGTTTTCTATTGCGGTAAATAGAAGATTCGCGAAAGAGGGTTCCGATCAGAAAGCAGATTTTTTGAATTGCATCGCTTTCGGAAAGTCGGCAGAATTTATCGAGAAATATTTTTCTAAAGGAATGAAAGCGGATTTATCCGGGAGAATCCAGACAGGATCCTATACGAATAAAGACGGCGTGAAGGTATATACAACAGATATTGTTGTCGAGGAAATCGAATTCGGCGAAAGCAAAGGTTCTTCACAGGTACAGACAGCATCGCCTACACCGAATCCAGAAGCCGACCCGGACGGCTTTATGAGCATTCCTGATGGTATCGACGAGGAGTTGCCATTTAATTGATACAGATTGATAGCAGGGAACATCAGAAAGTTATTGATGGCATTAAAAAGGCATTTGACGAGGCAGGGGAAAAATGGTTCGTGTCAAAGCTGTATGTGGGTGATTACATGAATTATGATAACCCGCGTTTGGTAGTTGATAGAAAACAGAACCTTGCAGAGTTATGCGGAAATGTGTGCCAGCAGCACGAAAGATTCCGCGCTGAGATTATCCGGGCAAACGAAGCAGGAATAAAACTTGTCTTCTTATGCGAACACGGGAAAGGAATCGAAAAGCTGGACGATGTTCTCTGGTGGGAGAATCCCAGGGCGAAGAAGCGGGTTAAGAAAAATGGTGTTTGGATCGAACAAGAACAGAAAGTTATGCACGGCGATACGCTGTACAAAATTCTATGCACAATGCAGAGAAAATATGGCGTTGAGTTCCTATTTTGTGACAAGAAAAATACTGGAAAACGAATAATGGAGATTCTGTCGGATGGACAAAGAAACAATTAAACAGCAGAACAGTATGAGAGATGTTCTTTCCAGATACGGAATGATTCCGAACAGAGCTGGCTTTATCAGTTGCCCATTTCACCCCGATGACCGTACTGCTTCATTGAAAATTTACAAAGACAGCTACTATTGCTTCGGATGTGGCGCGACAGGAGACATATTTACATTCGTTCAGAGCATGGATAATTGCGATTTTAAGACAGCCTTTCAGATTCTTGGTGGAACATACCATAAACCTGATTTTTCGTCCAGAATGGCAATATATCACGCTCAGAAGCAAAAAGAAATGAGAGAGAAGGCAGAGCGGAAGAAAAATGAAGAATTGCAGGAATGTTTGTCCGATATTGACTTTTACAGGTCTATTCTTGGCAGAGTAAAGCCATTATCAGATGGCTGGTGTGAAGCATGGAACAAATTACAGCTTGCATTATATAAGCATGGATTCATAACAGGATTGGAAGAAGGTGATTAAAGAAAATGGAACAGATTAACAAGCTCACATCAGAATCAATTCTGGAAGAAGAAGTGTTTAATGAGATATTCAAGCAAGAAGATGAAATTTACAAGGCACGTTTGACATTGACTCTTCTGGACAGAGCGAAAGAGCTTGGAGTAAAGAAGAAATTTGAGGATCTGTTAAAAGTCTACACAAAAGTACATAAGCAGATCCTTGAGAAAGAAAAGCAAGAGAAACCTGTATCCGCATTAAATCAATGGACAAATTTCTCTGATTGCGAATATGACCGCATGAAATGTCTTAACTGGATGGCAGATGATGAGGGAATTAGGATTTCAAATACAAATCCAGGATCACCGGATATTATAGCTTGTTATCACCCTATTCTTCCAATCGAACGAATGAAGAATCTGGAGACTGGAGAAGAGCAGATTAAGCTTGCATATAAGCGAAACGGTAAATGGTCTGAAATTATCGTTCCAAAGACAATGATTACATCCGCGACTAAAATCGTAGGGCTGTCAGCGTTGGGAATTTCAGTCACTTCGGAAAATGCGAAGTATCTGGTCCGGTATCTGTCGGACGTGGAAAATGCCAATGATGATTATATCAACATCCAATATTCTTCCAGTAAAATCGGGTGGATTCGAGATTATTTCCTGCCTTACGACAAGGATATCGTATTTGATGGCGATATGAGATTTCGGCAGTTATACGAAAGTATCAGTGTAGGTGGCAGCAGAGTAGAGTGGTATGAACATGTAAAAAAGGTTCGTGCTACTGGAAGAATCGAACCAAAAATCATGTTGGCCGCAAGTTTCGCCAGTATTCTGATCAAACTGGTCGGTGCCCTTCCATTTTTTGTAGACCTCTGGGGAGAAACTGAGGGTGGTAAGACCGTAACACTTATGTTAGGAGCTTCCGTCTGGGCGAACCCAGGTGAATCACGATACATAGGAGACTTCAAGACAACAGATGTAGCCCTGGAAGCAAAATCTGATATGCTCAACAATCTTCCGCTAATTCTGGATGATACTTCCAAGGTATCTGCTAAAATCAGGGATAACTTCGAGGGCATTGTGTACGACCTGTGTTCCGGCAAAGGAAAGAGTCGTTCTAACAAGGAACTGGGCGTGAATCGGGAGAATCGCTGGCAGAACTGCATTCTGACTAACGGTGAACGTCCACTGGTCGGGTATGTCAGCCAGGGCGGAGCGATTAACCGAATTATTGAAGTTGAGTGCTCTGAAAAGATATTTGACGATCCACAGCTTACCGCAGATACCCTTAAAAAGAATTACGGGTACGCAGGAATTGATTTTGTGAATGCAGTTAAGGAAATGTCCGTTGATGATATAAAATCCCTTCAAAAGTACTATCAAGGGCTTATACAGGACGATGACAAGATGCAGAAGCAAAGCATATCAATGAGCATTATCCTGGCAGCAGATAAAATCGCAACAGATCAGCTGTTCCATGATGGCCAGTACATTGACATTGAGACGGCTAAGAATCTTCTAACAGAGAAAGAAATGGTATCTGAAAACGAACGCGCTTACTGGTTCGTGCTTGATAAGATTGCCATGAACGGAATTAAATTCGATGATAACCCAGATATAAAAACAGAAAGATGGGGAATTATTGACAATGATCCGATAGAGAAAACGTCAACTGCAATAATCTATAGCGCAGCGTTTGATGATCTGTGCAAAATCGGAAGATTCTCCAGAAAAGCATTTTTGTCATGGGCTGTCAAGAAGGGACTTGTGGAAACCGACAGTAGGGGTTATCCGACCAAAGCAAAAAAACTTGACGGAATTGTCACCAAATGTGTGTTTTTGAAAATTGTGGATGAAATTCCAAAAGGATTTGTTAATTGTAATGATGATTTTGAGATTACAGACGATATTGTGTTTGATTAACAAACAATTCGTTCAAAAGGTAACCGGGTAACCTAGGTAACCTTTGATTCTGTATATATATATTTGAGTATTTATATGCACATATTGAGTATAAAAGTTTCCCTATATGAGAAAGTCAGGGTTACTCGGTTACTCGGTTACCTACCTGTAAAATCAATGGTTTACACAAATTAGTACGGTTACATCTCGGTTACTGTGGGTTACTTATATTAAAATAATATAAATATATTATATTTATAAAATAAAATTAAATAGAGCGTATACAGTATATTGTATACAATATTCAAAGGAGATGATAAAAATAAAAGTAGAAGCAAAGGATATTCCGTATATTCAAAAATTTATGACTGAATTTTGGAAAGCTATAAAAGATTTCTATTCGGCCGAACTTACAGATGAATATTCCAAGCAGGCTACTGATCGTCTGATAGAGCTTGGAGAGTATGCGGAAATGTGCCCTGATAATAATGATAAACAGTTTATCAAGAATTGTCTAGTTGCTTTTAATAAGCTGTTAGATTCTAAACAGAGGAAAGTGATGCAGAAAGAGATATAGGGCGTTGCTGAAGATGATGTTCTGGTGCAGATCGCAAGACCAGGACTGGATGTTGATTTGAATTTATGTTTATTTTGAAAGGAGTATCAAATGATTGATTGCAAAGGAAGCAAGTTAAACATTGGTGACGAGGTTGTATATATTCACGGCAAAAACTCAGATTCCCGATTACAGACCGGATTCATAACAAAATTTTATAAAAGTTATTATGGGCGTGATGAATGTAGCGTAGGAAAAGCGACTCATATTTTAAGCCATAGAGTAATGAAGCTCAGTTAAAAGGAGAAAGAAACATGAAACTGTATGACGTATATGACGGTTCAAAGTATATCGGGGAGCTGACGCTTGCTGAAATATCAGAATTGACAGGAAAGACAAGAAGCCAGATATCGTAGGCAATCAGCAGGGCATATGACATTAACGGAAGATATGCGGTCATATATGATGGGCAACAAACAATCGCATACTCAAACAAGAATGATCGTAGGATGTTGATGGAATTTGACATTCTGACTCAGAAGATAAGGAGGGCTGTTGGTTGGGGAAGTTGAAAATTAAAAAATCAAAGAATCAAAGAAGCTTAATCCCGGCGCCACTTAACATAACTGGCTTTACAATGGAGCAGGATTCCAGACAGACTGGCGTAAGAATCGAATCTCTTAAAGCGTATTTGGATTCAAAAGAACAGGAAATTAGAGAACAGCTTATCAAAGAATCACAGGAAAAGCTGTGGAAAGCAGAAGATTATATTGCCGTGGCAAATATTTTAATTTCTGTTATTGCCATCAAGAAAGCATGGGGATTCAAGAAAGCAAACCAGAATTTCATTGATAAGATTTCTGAAGCCGAAAGATATGTTGAGGAAGTCGGTGTTGAAGCAGCATACAAGGAAATTAAGGAAGAAATGGGTTTGCAGATTGAATTTGATTCTTTTGATATTAATAGGGAATTTGGGTTCGGAGAGTATGAGGAGAAAGGATAAAAATGAAATTTATAGATTTTTTCGCAGGAATCGGAGGATTTCGTAGGGGAATGGAATTGGCGGGGCATGAATGCGTTGGTTTTTGCGAATTTGATAAATTTGCTACTGCGAGTTACATCTCAATGCACTTGCTGACAGACGAGCAGCGAAAGGCATTGGAAGATATTCCTATCAAGAAAAGACAGAAGGAAATATTAAAGGAGGAATACAGAAATGGAGAATGGTACGCAAATGACATTAGAAGAGTGTATGCCGGAGACATTCCAAAAGCCGACTGCTGGTGCTTTGGATTCCCTTGTCAGGACATATCCATTGCAGGAAAGCAAGTCGGATTTCAAGGAAACCGTTCAAGCCTGTTTTTCAGAGTTATGTACCTTATCGGACAGCTCAAAGAAGAAGATAAACCCACTTACCTTTTCATTGAGAACGTTAAAAATCTGCTTAGTGTTAATGGAGGATGGGATTTCGCCAGACTGCTCATTGAAATGGAGCAGTGGGGGTATGATGCAGAATGGCAGGTGCTCAACTCCAAAGATTTCGGAGTACCGCAAAACCGGGAAAGATGTTTTATTGTCGGGCATCTTAGAGGGAGAAGTACCACAAAAGTATTTCCTATCGAAGGAACAGATGGAAAAAATAGTGTTTCGTTAAATCTTCTTGGTTGTCTTAATGGTAGAAATTCGCAGCGAGATAGAGTTTATAGTGACAATGGATTAGCACCAACAATCAGTACGAAGCCGGGAAGAAATACAGAACCCAAAGTATCCATATTATTTGATACAAGTTATATTGGTCAAGATGGAAAAGCACGCATATATGAAAATATTTGTCCAACACTAACAAGCAGAGATTATAAAGAGCCTGGAAGTGTCGGAGTAGTATGCAATGTGAACCCGTCAGGAAAAGGAATGAACGGAAATGTGTATGATTCGACTGGCTTAAGCCCTACTTTAACAACAAATAAAGGAGAGGGAAATAAGATTGTAATCCCAGTATTGACACCAGATCGTATAGAAAAACGTCAGAATGGAAGAAGATTCAAAGAAAATGGTGAACCAATGTTCACATTAACATCTCAGGATAGACACGGGGTCGCAATTGATCCGCTCGGAGTATTGCGTAACGTTCGCACAGAATATGGAAAAGAAGTTGCCAACACACTCGACACGAGTTGCAATCAAGGAATATTTGTGCAGGTATCAGAAGAATTAACGGTATATGCAGTGTGGTACGAAAAATATCAGTGTTATATAGCAATACGAAAGCTGACACCGCGTGAATGCTTTAGACTTCAAGGTTGGTCTGATGATTATTTTGATAAAGCACAGTTCGTAAATTCTGACAGCCAGTTATACAAGCAGGCGGGAAATGGAGTAACAGTGACAGTTGTAGAAGCTATGGCAAGAAAAATAAAACTCAAACATAGAAAGGAATAACGAATCCTCGGTAAACCGAGGTTGTATCAAAATTAGAATGGTGAATTGATACATAAATAAATAAATACAGAAATCATGTATCACTGCACAATAGCGTGTCAGTTGCTTACATGAGGAAAGTGAGGATGGAAAATGAAATTATTTAAAACAGTAGATGAAAAATTAGCGGAAATTGGATTTACAAAAGTTGAAGAAGATAAATACGGATGTAAGTATGAGAGAAAAGATAAGAAATATGGATATACACAGATCGTATCTATTTTACATAAAAAATCCGGAAGGCACATCTTACAGTCTTATGATCCAGATTTAGGAGATAGCAAAGGAATCGGAAATACTTGTGTTGGTCTTACAGGGTATGAAATGAAATTGTTTATCAAAAAGATGAAACAATTAAAGATGTATTCAGGTAAGGAGGACGCAAAATGTTAATCAGAAGTCAGGATAAAACAATAATAGTAAATATTGATAATACTTTCAGTATTGCAATTCGAGACATTAATGGAGCGGCATCAATATATGTCGGAAGCCAAGGCGGTTGTTGCATTATCGCTGAATATTCCACCAGAGAAAAAGCCATGAAGGTACTTGATATGATTCAGGAAGCATATATAAACGGACATGTGGATTATCAGATGCCAGAGGACAGTGAGGTGTAAGCATGAGATACAGAAAGAAGCCGGTTGTAATTGATGCAGTACAGTGGACTGGTAAAAATCATCGAGAAATGTTCGATTTTCTGACAGACTATCAGTGTACAGACCAGTACATGTCGGCAGAAGGTAAGAATTTCTATATTGACCATTGGAAGGTTCCGGGCGGTCTGGTTATTAAGACACTTGAGGGCGAACATCTGGCGAATATTGGTGATTATATCATCCGCGGTGTACACGGCGAATTTTATCCGTGTAAGCCAGATATATTCAGAGAAACTTATGAGGAGGTGGAAGTATGAGTCATATCAAAGACAGATTATCGGATTATCATGATTTTATGAAGAAACGTGTGGATGACCACCAGATGGTTTTAGCAAGTGATGTTCTGGAAATGATAGAACAGATTAAGGATGATCTGGAACAGGACGAGAAAGAAAATGGATGGATTCCTGTCAGTGAGAGATTGCCGGAAGAACACGATTCCATATTTGCAAAGTTTAAAGGAACAGATAACTGGAAAAGAGGAATGTTCGAAAAAACATCTAAATATGTAATTGCTACAGTTGTATTTGACGATGGAACAGTATTGGTAGAACAAGCACATACTACTGATGGAATTTGGAAAACGGATAAAAAAGTTTTAGGCGGAACAGTAGTTGCATGGATGGACTATCCAGAACCATATAAGGAGGACTAAATGGGATATTGTAAATTAGAATGCCCGGACAACGAAACACAGTGCTGCATCTGCTGCGAGAAGCAAGGCGGTTGCGATAACCGGTGCAGCATGATGGATGATTACGAATACGCTGAAGATTGCGAAGATTACATTAAGGAGGATGAGTCATGATTACATTCTTGTTAGGATTCACCCTCGGAACCATATTCGGAGTGGTTGGTCTTGTATGCGCAGCGATCATGTACGACAAACACCACCCGGACGAGTAGAAAGGAGAACGGTATGCTGACAAGGAACAAAAAGCTGAAAGACTACGGTATTCCGGCAGAGTACGGATACCTGCTTTCCAGTGCTGCCCTGTCAGCTTGCCCGAAGAACACGGTGATAGCGGATATGGTTATTGAGAATATCCTACACCGGAAAAGTTACAGGAAAATCAGCAAAGAAAGATATATCCCGATGAACCCGAAAGACTTCTACGGATACAGACGCAAGACCGTCGCTGTACTGTATGAGAGGATGCGGTTGTTGGGAGTATGGGAGGATGAATAAATGCGTTTAATTGATGCAGACAAAATAATTGACTCTCTTGGAAATTCGGATATGGATTTTGCAATAGGTGCGGTTATTGACGAACAGCCGACAGCTTTTGATGTGGATGAAGTTGTTCAACAGTTGGAAATGTTAATCGAAGATAAATGTTCAGAATCAGGTGACGATTGGTATACAGCCCAATGCTTGAATGAAGCAGTTGAAATTGTAAAAGGCGGTGGAGTTGAATGAGAGAAATTCTTTTCAAGGGAAAGCGGATTGATAATGGAGAATGGGTTGAGGGATGTTACGCGGAATGCAATGGCAAGACATTCATTGGAATTGATATATCCATTGGCATTGATGATATATTTGAGGTTTTTTGTACTCCTGTAATTAGGTGGCTTGAAGTCGATCCAGAAACCCTCTGCCAGTTCACGGGGGAGACTGACAAGAACGGTAAGAGGATCTGGGAGAGCGATGTTGTTTGGCTTGTTTATGATGGGAAAGAACATATTTATCAGATAGTTTGGGATAACTCTGAATTAGATTTTAAAGCGACCAATGGTGAAGAAAATTACGGATCGAATTTTGAATATTTACTATGTTGCGATGAAATTGAAGTTATTGGAAACATTTTCGACAATCCAGAATTATTACAGGAGGAACACAAATGAGTAGTGCAAGCGTAAGATTCGGAACAAAAGCATATGTGTGTGTGTAAGGTACTTTCTTAGACCGGGAAAGTGTTTCAAATACATCGACCAGTGTGGCGAAGATACCACAGAACACATCTATGAGGTCATGGCGTTATATCCTTATTGTGTATTGTTAAGAGATACCAGAAACGGAGTTAGAACTTGCCCGGGATATAACACTTTGAGCCTGATGCTGAGAGGAAGTGAAGTAGGTGAGTAAAGGTAAAGATATCTCTACTATGTTTACAAAAAAAAAGAAAACAAAAAGAACGGAAGGATTGGATATGGACTGGCCACCAGAGAAAAGAAAAGTATTATCAGTCCGGCACAGTACGGAACATTCTTGCAGAAAAGAGGTAGGAGAAGATGAGTAAATCAGTATTAATCATGAACACACCAAAAGGATGTTTTGCTTGCCCATTTCATATGGCGGATTTCAATTTTAATTTATGCCTTGCAACAAGAAATGATTCAATCAGAACTATTTCTAAAGTAAGCCATGAAGGATTCAAAAAACTGGCAGGAAGACCCGAATGGTGTCCACTGAAAGAATTGCCAGAAAAATTGGAAGCAAGCACACGTGATAATGAAAGATGCGGTCAAGACGCGGAAAATAAGCGATAAAAATAAACAAGCGACAAAAACAAGCGGAAAGGAGAGGTGAAAGCATGATTGACTTAACAAATACATGTGTTCTGGTTAGAACAAAAGAAGAAAATGAAATGCTTCTCAAAGAAGCTGAGAAACAGGAATTCCATTGGTATAAAAAAGACCATTGTGAGCCATTACAAACACAATATTTTCCGGACATTTTAAAATTTTATGAATATGATATAACTTATGCGGCAAGTGTCAGATCAGACTTTGCTTTCTATGAGGCATCAGAACTCCTCGGGACAAAAGAAATGACAGTAAGAGAGTTTATTGAGCGGATTGCAGATGTTTGTAGATACATCGAAGCTGGCAGTGGAGAAGTTAAAAGAGGTGAAGTAGATGGAGAGATTAACACGCAGATTAAACAATAATAAAATTGTTGCGATAAAAGGGGACAGTTGCGATTATAATGCGTACTCATTTGATTGTCGGCTTAGTGAAGGAATAAAAAGATTAAGAACGGCATTAGAAAAACTTACTGACTACGAGGATTTAGAAGAACAGGGCTTGCTTGTGAGATTGCCGTGTAAACTTAAAAATAAACTATATCATTTTTACGGAATAGATCTTGAAGATAATTTTGTAGATGTAATACCAGACGAAATCATAATGGAAGTTGTGGCAACGGAATTTGTAATTGATAGTTATGAAATTACAATTAAGTGTATCACTGGTTGGAATAGTCCATATGAATATTTGCCAGCGGCAGAATTTGGTAAAACAGTATTTCTCAACCGTGAGAAAGCTGTGAAGAAGTTGGAGGAGATGATTAAATGAATCTTAGAAAAGCTACACTAACCGACTATGGAGTGCCGCCGGATGATATACCGGCACTTCAAAGTCATTTCAGACACCTTGGCGAGAATGACAAGTATAATCTGCTGCAAGTGTCAATCAAATATGCGCCAGGCATAGAATCACAAATCTATGACAGCATAGTGAACTGCATAGGATACCGAACAATGGAACGATTCCGAGATGTTCCAGTATCTGAAAATGATTTCTACGGATACAAGCGCAGAATCATGGCAGAATATTATCATTTAGCAAAATTGACCGGAAGATTATAAAATTGATAAAAAACTAAAAGTGGTGTAGAGATACATAACCCCTAGTGTGGTATTATAGTGTATATAACTATAACTATGCTAGGGGATTTTATGTTTGGAGGTGAGAACGTGGGAATGCCAATGGGGAAACCGCCCATGTATAAAACAGTAGATGAAATTGAAGAAAAAATTGAAAAATATTTTGAAGATTGTAAAGGACATCCTTTGACTGATAGCAAAGGCAAGCAGGTATTTAATAAATTTGGTTCACCAGTTTTTGTAGACGTTCATCCTCCAACAATTACAGGACTGGCATTGGCACTTGGATTTGCAAGTAGGCAGGCACTTTTAAATTATCAAACAAAACCAGAGTTTAATGACACGATTACGCGCGCGAAAGCCAGAGTGGAACAGTACGCAGAGGAAAGGCTATTTGATCGTGACGGTTCAAATGGCGCTCAGTTCAGCTTGAGAAATAATTTTAAGGGATGGGATGCTGACAAGAAAAATGATGCTTCTGGAGATAGAAAGATTACGATTGTAAATAATATTCCAAGGCCGGAGAAACAGAATGAATGAGAATCCGATTAATCTGAATGAAATTATAGCTCCTGCCTTTTACAATGTGTTCTGGGACATTTTGGACGGAAAACACACCTATTATGATTTGTATGGTGGGCGAGGTTCAACGAAATCCTCATTTGTTGGAGCGATGATTCCTTTACAGATGATGCAAGATGCTATTAATGGATCAATAACTAATGCAGTCATATTCCGGAAAGTTGGAAACACGCTTCGAGAATCCGTTTATGAACAGATAGCATGGGGAATTGACGCGCTCGGAGTCAATGAACTATGGGATACCAGCGTAAGCCCTATGCAGTACATTTATAAGCCTACTGGACAGAAAATCATATTCAGAGGACTGGACAAGGCAAAAAAGACTAAATCTATTAAAGCAAGCAAGGGATATTTCAAGTATCTCTGGTTCGAGGAACTTGACGAATTTTCGGGCATTGAAGAAATTCGTACAGTGCAACAGTCAGTTCTTCGAGGTGGCAGTAAGTTTGTTGTATTTAAGACATTCAATCCGCCAATTAGCCGGAGCAACTGGGCGAATGTGTATGTAGAAGAGCCACGAGACGACAGCTACAGGCATAAGAGCGATTACAGATCAGTTCCTGTTGAATGGCTTGGTCAACAATTCCTTGATGATGCGGAGCATTTGAGAAAGACAAATCAGAGAGCTTACGACCATGAATATCTTGGCCTTCCTGTTGGACTTGGCACAAATATTTTCGAACTGTTAGAAATTCGAGAAATTACAGATGAAGAGATTCAGAGCTTTCAAAGTATCTACCAGGGACAGGACTGGGGGTGGTATCCAGATCCGAAAGCATTTATTCGTGTGGCTTATGTGCCTAATCAGGACAAAGTTATCCTACTAGATGAGCTTGGCGGTTGCAAAATCCGAAATACAGTAATGGCCGGCCAGATAAAACAAAAGGGATATGATGATTATTCAATATCTTGCGGAGTTGATGAAGAAGAAAGCATTATTGACTTCCGAGATGCAGGGCTTCCAGCACGTAGGGCCATTGTTACACCGGGAAGCCGCAAATATACTTTTGAGTGGTTACAGTGCCGAACATTAGTTATTGATCCGACACGAACACCTAGAGCATACAAGGAAATTATCAATTATGAGCATGAAGTAGATAGCAATGGAGAAGTGATTGCAGATTATCCAGATGGCAACGATCACTGGATAGATTCTCTCAGATACGCAACCAGTCCATTGTCCATGAGAAGGGGGCACAGTGCATAAAATGTTAAATAGGTACTTCACAGATAAAATAAATAAATTCTTAAGCATCGGTTTAAAAATATATGGATCTGACATTAACGAAATCTTAAAAGTTGTAGAATATGAAGACATTATTGTGCGAGATACTTCTGTAAGATGGATGGATTTTAAAAGGTAGATTAAATGGGACTTATAACAACACTAAAAAGGTGGTTTAACATGATTTTCAAAAAACAAGCCGAAGAGGACTTTAATATCCAGGCGGCGGAGTTCCCGGAGATGGAATCACTGATTAACCGGTGCGCGAACATCTATAGGGGCGTGCCGGACTGGTTAGATGATAAGAATAATATCAAGACGATCAATTTCGCAAAATCCGTCTGCTCAGAGACAGCCAGACTTGCAACACTGGCGATTGGTATTCAGATTGACGGATCCGCAAGGGCTACGTGGTTGCAGGAGCAGATTGACAAAGTATACTTCCAGATTCGTCACTGGGTGGAATATGAATGCGCCTACGGAACAGTATTTATTAAGCCGAATGGCGAGAACCTTGACGTATTTACTCCGGCAGACGTGATGATTGTGGATTACGATAATCAGGAAATCAAAGGGATTATATTCAAGGATTCTTATACTGTTGGTAGAAAATACTACACAAGGCTTGAATATCATAGATTTGTTGAAACCACCGTGGACGGCGTGACGACCTATCCGTACTACGTTTCCAATAGAGCCTATGTATCAAAATCCCCTCAGAGTATCGGTGATAAAATCGACCTTAAACAGACCAAATGGGCTGACCTTATGGCAGATACACCGCCGATACTCAAGGCAAACGGTGAGAAGCTGGACGGACCTCTGTACGGAGTTCTACGGACGCCACAGGCGAATAACGTAGATATCAGTACACCACTTGGACTTCCAATATTCGCTGAAGCTATTGAGGAATTAAAAGACCTCGATATTGCATACAGCAGAAACGCCGGAGAGATTTTTGATTCGCAGAAGATTGTTCTGGCAGATGATAGGCTGCTGATGCCAAGCGGTACACCTGTAGCAGCCATGTCACCACAGGGTATGGAGAACAGACGAAAAGAAATGAACTTACCGCACTTTGTCAAGAATGTATTCGGACAGGATAAAAAAGAGTTCTATCAGGAAATCAATCCAATTCTCAACACAGATACCCGTATAAGCGGCATAAACGCCATTTTAAGCCAGTTAGGGTACAAGATTGGATTCTCCAACGGATACTTTGTTTTTAACGAATCTAGCGGCATTCAGACAGCTACAGGAGTGGAAGCGGAACAGCAGAGAACAGTGCAGTTTATCAAGGATGTAAGGGATAAGTTGGAGTCTTGCCTAGATGAAGTTATTTACGCATTGAACGTCTACGCTGATCTGTACGGACTTGCACCGGTTGGGGCTTATGAAGTCAATTATGATTTCGGAGACATCCTATATGTGCGTGAAAACGACCGTGCAAGATGGTGGCAGTATGTGACAACTGGAAAAGTTCCGGCATGGATGTACTTCGTGAAATTCGAAGGAATGACAGAGGATGAAGCGAAAGCAATGGTCAAAGAAGCCCAGCCAGACGAACCGAAACTGTTTGGAGATGAGTAATTATGTTAAGCCCAGAATATTTACGCCAGATAACAGAGGGCAGTGAACAGATTGCCGAAGAATTGCATCAGTATATCATCTCTGAGATCGTGTCGAGGATGATGGCAAGAATCGGCAGAGGTGAGGATTATATTCTGACCAATGCCGATGCGTGGAGAATCAGAACGCTACAGGAATCAGGTGAACTGCTAGAGGATATTTTGACGGAACTATCCAGGTATACCAAACGTGAACAACAGGAACTTCTTGAAGCGTTTGAAGATGCCGGAATCACTGCAATGAACTATGATGATAAGGTATATAAGGCGGCAGGATTAAGCCCCGTACCGCTCGAGCAATCACCGGCTATGATAAGGCTCATGGAGCGAAATATGCTTGCAACCATGGGCGAGTGGAAGAACTTCACGAGAACAACCGCAAGTGCCGCTCGGAGGCTTTATATTGAGCAATGTGACCTTGCCTATAACCATGTAATGACTGGGGCAGTTGGCTATACGCAAGCCATTAAAGAGGCAGTTAACAACGTTGTATCAGATGGCGTTACTGTCACATATCCATCTGGCAGAAAAGACACGATTGAAACAGCAGTAGCACGTTCTGTCAGAACCGGCGTGGCTCAGGCTACGGGAGATATATCCCTAAAACGCATGGAAGAAATGGACTGGGATTTAATTCTGGTCAGCGCACACATAGGAGCCAGAACAGGTGATGGCAGTCAGAATCCCGGAAATCACTCATGGTGGCAAGGCAAGATATACTCTCGTTCTGGCAAGAGCAAGAAATTTCCGCCGTTCTCATTGACCGGATATGGAATGGCAAGCGGACTGTCAGGGGTCAACTGTCGGCATAGTTTTGGAGCCAGTGATGGAGAATTTAATCCTTATACAGAACTATCAGCACAGGACAAAGCCAACAAGGGAAAGCAGTATGAAAAAGAACAGCGGCAACGTACTTATGAGCGAAGAATCCGCAAAACGAAGCGTGAAGTCCTCGGAATGCAATCGGCGGCTGATAACTGCAAGGACGAACAGGCAAAATTCGCATTACAGCAAGACCTTGACCGGAAGTCTTATCTTTTGCAGAAACAAAATGCTGCATACAAAGATTACTGCAAGCAGAATGACCTGAGGGAACTGAAAGACCGACTCATAATCGCTAAGTGGAATCGTCGGAACGCCGCAAAAGTCAGAGGAGCGGCAAAGAGATATAAAACAGCAAAGGGGATTGACTGATGGACAGATGGGAATATTATAATCCAAATCCTGTTAAGGATAAGAGAACAGGAGATTGCGTTGTCCGAGCAATATGCAAAGCAACTGGCTTCGACTGGGAAACGGTATTCGCCGGATTAATGATACAAGCATGTGCTCTGTCAGATATGCCGAGTGCAAATTATGTCTGGGGAGCGTATCTCTACAAGCATGGATACAGACGCAAACTGATTGAGCAATCAGAACGGTATATCTATACAGTCAACGACTTTTGCACAGACCATCCGACAGGTACATATATTTTATGTATAGATGGTCATATAGTGACGGTACAAGAGGGCAAATATTTCGATACATGGGATTCCGGAAATGAAGTCCCGGTATACTACTGGGAAAAGGAGTAGCTAAATGAGCATATCAGAATTTGTACAGATCTTCCTCTCTATCTGTGGAGGGGTGTCCATTGTCGGAGGGGCGGCAGCCGTAATCTTTAAATGGATTACACCGGCATTTCGACTTAATAAGCGAGTAGAGACACTGGAAGAACATGATAGACGAGATTATGAAAGTCTTCGGAGAATCGCAGAACGAGATTCATTAATTCTGGAAGTATTATCAACCATGTTGGACAGTCAGATCAGCGGAAATAATGTTGAGGAATTAAAAAAAACAAAGCAGAAGCTCACGGAGTATCTTGCGCAGAATCAACGTTAGCATTAGTAAGGGGTATGCTCATGAAATTATATGTGTTCACAAAGAAAGATATAGACAGGCTCTTGATAGAGTGCAATTTCACACCGGACGAAGAAAGATTGTTCCGACTGAGATGTAAGGAATATACGCTTGAATACTGCGCTGAACAGATGAATGTGAGCATATCCACGGCGAAACGATTAAGCCGGAGGGTGAACAATAAAATAATTAAAGTGTGTTAAAAATATGGAGAGGATATTTCTACCCTCTCCTTTTCTTATTTCTCGCAATCTTCCAAGACAGCTCGCTCTAACAGCTGTCTCACATAATCCGGACATTTGCTTTTTCCGGATTCCCAGTTTTCGAGCGTTCTAATCGGTATGTTGTACCTCCTTGAGAATTCTGCTCGGGATATCTTTAAGTGTTCACGCATTTCCATGGTGGACATATTTTCTTTTTGTTTCAGATCATCTTCCATAGATCCTTTTGTTTTGTAAGACATGAATCCTACCGCGGATGGGAAAATACGGGTGTAAGTGGTTTTGTTTTCGCCAATCCATTTAATGCTCACATATACTTTTGCACATATATATGGCCATTCTGGACTTAATATAGTACCGTCCGCATATACACAAACATCGCATTCTTCAGCGATAGAATTATCATATATGATACGATCGACTTCTTCTTTAAAGAATTTCGCACGGCAATAGGCCACGATGTCGTCTAACTGGTATCCGTCGCATTCAGGCATAAAACTTTTGATCTGTTTTCGCTTGATCTCCCATAGATTCGTGCTATAATCTTTATCCATTTTAACGAGGCTGTCGACAAATCCACCGACAGGAAAGGGATGTAAGATTTTGTAAGCTACATCAAGCTCAGCGTCAGATTTTCCACAGCTTTTTTTGAAATCATACATTAATTCATCCATCATGGATTCAAATTCAGATTGATTATATTTATACATACATTTCGTCCCCCTTTCTATCAATGTTCTTTGACATATTTATGTATACGCTCATATAAATTCATTTCATTTCGGTTCGCCATTAATTCGCTTAAATCGTTTGAATCATAATTTGTAGAATATACGGCATAACTGCGATTTTCGATAAACCATGAAGCTTCTTTGATGTTGCTAAGAATCTCCATATCTTTAGCTCTTTTTTCTGCGCGAGCATGTCTGTCTTCAGCTTCGTATTTTCTAACGAGAGCAGATAAATATGAAATCATGTTTTTTCTTATATCTTCAGCCCATGCAATCTGTTTCGGACTTCCGACGAGTTCAACTAATTTTTGTTCCATTGTTTTCGCTTCCTCCCATGCTTTCTTAAGACCGGAGGATATAGTTAATGCTGACTTTTTAACCAGTTCCCATGCTCTTTTCATGATTTTTGATAAGTTGTATTTCTTCATTTCTGTTTCCTCCGTTCCTTTGATGATTATATAATACCACCAAATTGGTGGTATGTCAATACTTTTTCGATACTTTTTTGAACTTTTTAGATTGATACATCTATGCAAAAATATAATCAGAAAGGCGGTGTATAAGATGGCATTATATAACAATCCTTATCAATATAGTTTTGGCGTTCCTGGGCAGATGAACCAGTTCCAGCAACAGCCTGTCCAGATTCCAGCTCAACCAGTACAGCAACCACAGCAGAATAATAGTGGCATCCTGTGGGTATCCGGCGAAGTTGGTGCAAAATCCTATCTGGTAGCACCTGGGACAAGCGTTTTACTGATGGATTCAGAATCAGAGAAATTCTTTATAAAATCCACAGATGCTTCTGGTATGCCACAGCCGTTACGGACGTTTGAGTATCATGAAGTAGGTACTCAGATGCCACCTAAACAGCTTGTTCAGAATATGGACAGTAAATACGTCACACGACAGGAATATGACGATTTAAAGGGCAAATACGAAGCTATCATAAACCGATTAAATTCTTTTTCTGAACCTGTTAGAGCTAATACCGTACAGGAATCAGCAATCAAGGGAGGAAACGCAGATGAGTAATCCATTATTTAACGCACTTGGCGGTGGGATGTCACAGGGAAACGGGCCAATGCAGATGATACAGCAGTTTATGCAGTTTAAGCAAAATTTTAAGGGGGACCCAAAAGCAGAAGTTGAGAAGATGCTACAGTCTGGACGGATTTCCCAACAGCAACTTAATCAGGTTCAGCAGATGGCAGGACAATTTCAGCACATGCTGAAAGGAATGAAATAGTACATTACAATCTGGCCAGATTGATGTAAATACACAAAAAGGAGATTATATTATGGATGGAAATTATAGCTTAGCAGATATTGCCGCTGCTACTGGAAACGGTAGAAATAATGACGGCATGTTTGGTGGAGATGGTAGTTGGTGGATTATTGTTTTATTCATTTTTGCTTTCTTCGGATGGGGAAACAACGGATGGGGCAATAATGGAAACGGCGGCGGATATGCAGCCACAGCAGCTACTCAGGCGGATATTCAGAGAGGATTCGACAATTCCGCAGTGATCAGCAAGCTTGACGGAATCAATAACGGTCTCTGTGACGGATTCTATGCAGTGAATAACGGTATGCTTACCGGATTTAACGGAATCAACACAAACATCATGCAGACTGGTTTCGGCATTCAGCAGGCTATTAATGATGACACTGTAGCAAATATGCAGAATACAAACGCATTGCAGTCTCAGTTAGCTCAGTGTTGCTGCGACAACAGGGAGGGACAGGCTCAGATCAGATATGATATGGCTACCAGTACTTGTGCAATCCAGAACTCAATGAACAACAACACCAGAGATATTCTGGACAATCAGAACAGCAACACCCGTGCCATTCTTGATTATCTTTGCCAGAAAGAGACAGCAGACCTTAGAGCAGAGAATCAGGCACTTAAACTGGCGGCTTCTCAGTCCGCACAGAATGCTTACATTGCGGCAAACCAGGAAGCGCAGACAGCAGAACTGATTCGTAGGATAAATCCTATGCCTGTGCCATCCTACGTAGTCCCGGCTCCATATCCATATTCTGGATGCGGATGTAATGGAAATTGTAATTGTTAATTTTTTTTGACAGAAAAATTAGAATTGTTTATGTACCTAATTTCTGATATAATATAAAAAAAGAAGGAGGTTAGGTACATGGCAATAAAAGATTTATCTGGTGAAAAATTTGGCATGCTTACAGTGTTGGAATACGCAGGAAAGAGTGAAAAAGGTTATCATTCTTGGAAATGTAAGTGCGATTGTGGGAAAATCGTAGTAAAAAGCGGAAAAGGTTTAAGAAACGGACATATAACGAGTTGCGGCTGTAGGCACAAAGCCAAAGACTTAACAGGTATGGTATTTGGAAATTTAAAGGTTGTAAAAATAGTAGGCAAAAAAAATAGAAACACATTATGGCTTTGCCGCTGCGAATGTGGAAAATATGTTGAATGCTATCAATATAATCTTGAAAGAGGCACAAGTACTTCTTGTGGATGTCTTAGAAGCTATTATGCAAAAAAAACAAGGTCTTGTCATGGAGAGTCTACAGGGAAGTTTTATAAAAAGTGGAGTTCCATAAAATCAAGATGTTACAATAAAAATACTCCCAGCTATAAAAATTATGGCGGAAGAGGAATAAAAATGTGTGATGAATGGATTGATTTTTGGAGCTTTAGAGAATGGGCGTATTTAAACGGATATTCCGAGGGACTTACACTTGAAAGAATAGACGTAAATGGGAATTATGAACCATCAAATTGTAAATGGATACCGATGGAAGAACAGGCGAACAATAAGCGTAATAATTCATTTATTGAATATGGCGGAAAAAAGCAAACATTGTCACAGTGGTCAAAAGAACTTGGCGTTGGAAAAGAAGTTCTTAGTTATAGGTATCGAGCGGGATGGACACCGGAAGAATGCCTTTTCGGAAAAGAGTCCGTAGGGAAACATCAGCTTCCAAGAATGAGCATACCGGAATATTTAAAAAGTAAATAATAGTATCTTAATCTTTATGATTATGTCGGCTTATGCCGTATTACACAGAGGGGCAGGCTGAGACCTGTCCTTTTGTGATATGAAAGGAGTATTTTTATGGCAGAATTTACAAATGTAGCTGCTCAGACGGTAGCAGCAAATGGAAACGTAGTATTTTCAAACACAGCAGTTAAAGGGTCTAACTGCATTCAGCACAGAGAGGGAAGTGGAATCATTACACTGAGAGGTTTAACCAATCAGTGTAAAGCTAGATTCTTCGTGGACTTTTCTGGTAATATCGCAATTCCAACGGGCGGTACTGTCGGAGCTATTTCTCTGGCTATTGCAATCTCTAGCGAACCTGTATTATCTTCACAGATGATTTCCACACCGGCAGCAGTAGACCAGTATAATAATGTGTCCTCTGGCATTTATATTGATGTACCTCGTGGATGTTGCGTTAACATCGCAGTAGAGAATACAAGCGATCAGGCTGTTTCTGTTGCGAACGCAAACATTGTTGTAACCAGAGAAGCGTAGGAGGTGTGATTATGAGAGATATTAAAGACTTATGCGCAAGAATCGAAGATGAACTTTCCAAAATAGCTGACAATGGGCTGACCACCGGGAATCTGGAAATGACATACAAACTGATTGATATGTACAAAGATATAAAGAACACTCAGTACTGGGATAAAAAGGTGGAGTATTACAACACTGTCCTTGATGAGATGCGTGGTGGATACAATGACGATTACAGCGAACGTGGAAGAAAACGCGACAGCATGGGGAGATACAGCACAAATGATGGCAGAATGATGCCAGATTACGACAGGGGCAGTTCTTATGCCAGACGCGGTGAACATTATGTCAGAGGACATTACAGCCGCTCTGATGGGCGAGATGCTTATGACGACTATATGACACAGAAACAGAGCTATCGTTCCGGCAAGTCTGAAGACTGCAAGAGGAAGATGCTTGCCGCTCTGGAAGAACATCTGGACGAACTCACAACAGAAATGAGCGATATGTCCAAGGATGCAGAGTGCCGGGAGGAACGCGATCTTGTCAAGAGATACGTAGAAAAACTTCGCGATATGCTTTAAAAACGCAAAAAGTGGTAGAGAGGTAGTTAAAATAAATCTGTTATAATGTAATTGTGCAGCAGGAAGCACAAGTAAAACGGTTGTTTTGACATTTTCGTTTTAATCCTCCTTTCTTTAATTTAGTAGCTGGTGCGCACGCTTTAACGGAAAGTTAAGCAGGTTCGAGTCCTGCCGTGCGTATTTGTCATCTGGCACGCAAGATGGCTCACCTCCTTGATTAAGGTTTTTGTTACTCATACTTTTCTTAAAAAAAAGAAATAAATATCCGAAACAACTCGTGGTAGGCATAACACGTTAAATATCTTGCTAACCCGGGAATCCGGGTTATGTGGAATGTACGTTAATGGTAGACTGGCAGGGTCGCGCCCTGGGTTCCGGTTCGATTCCGGGCGTTCCGCTTATTTACTCAGAATTATGCTGTCTGTTTGCAGGCGGTCTATGGTTCGGGTAAATTATCCCATGGGTAAAGGTTAACGCTTATCCTGTTAACTGCCGGACAGTTCGAAAAGTGCAGTGAAATATAGCGCAGTTGGTAGAGCAACATCCGCATAGGGTGCGTGTCGGCGGTTCAATTCCGCCTATTTCATTACCCTGCCAGTGGTCTAACTGGCTTAATCCATTTACCTGCGGCGGCAGGTCAATAAACACGACCAGGAGGATGTTATGCAGAAACTTATTGACACATTAAAATCGTATGGAATTGAAATCCCGGAAGACAAACAGGCAGATGTGAAGAAAGCACTCTCTGAACATTACAAGAATGCTAAAGAAGTAGCGAAAACTCTGTCAAAAGTCGAGGGCGAACGCGATAACTGGAAAGAACGTGCTGAGACAGCAGAAGAAACCTTAAAAGGGTTTGACGGTATCGATCCGGCGAACATTCAGACAGAGCTTGCTGGATGGAAGAAGAAAGCCGAGGACGCGGAGAAGGAATTCAACGCAAAGATCTATGACCGCGATTTTTCAGACGCGCTTAAAACAGCACTTGATGATGTTAAATTTTCCAGTGAGGCTGCAAAAAGGTCAGTCATGGCAGACATTAAAGAAGCAGGTCTTAAGCTAAAAGACGGTAAAATCCTTGGGCTGAATGATTTGATTGAGCAGATGAAACAGTCTGATGCATCCGCTTTTGTGGATGAATCTCAGCAGCAGGCTCAGCAAAGTCAGGCAAGATTTACCACTCACATTGGGCAGCAGCGGACACCGGGAAGTATGACAAAGAAGGACATCGAAGCAATCAAAGACCCGTCCGAGAGACAGGCTGCAATTGCTCAGAATATCCAGTTATTCCAGTGATTTTTTACACCGACTATACACCAGAGTATAGCCGCTAACCCAATACCTTAACAATTATGGGCAGAAAGGATTTTTTATGGCAGCAAAAGCTAATCTTATTATGACAAATGATATTCAGGTAACGGCACGTGAGATTGACTTCGTTACCAGATTCGAGAGAAACTGGGAACACTTACGTGAAATCCTTGGCATCATGCGTCCAATCAAAAAGACACCCGGAGCGGTTCTTAAATCAAAATATGCAGAGGGTACATTACAGAATGGAAATGTTGGTGAGGGTGAGGAAATCCCTTACAGCAAGTTTACTGTAAAAGAAAAGACCTATGCGGAAATGACCATTGAAAAGTACGCAAAGGCTGTATCTATCGAAGCAATCAAGGATCACGGTTATGAGAACGCTGTTCAGATGACTGATGATGAATTCCTTTTCCAGCTTCAGACCAATGTTACCGAAAGATTTTACAACTATCTGAAAACAGGTACTCTCTCATTCACGGAAACCACTTTCCAGATGGCTCTGGCGATGGCTAAGGGTCGTGTAGAAAACAAATTCAAGCAGATGCACAGAAATGTGACTGGTGTTGTTGGGTTTGTAAACATTCTGGATGTGTACGAGTATATCGGAGCAGCTGAGATTTCTATTCAGAACCAGTTCGGCTTCCAGTACATGAAAGACTTCATGGGATTCAACACAATCTTCCTGTTATCTGACAGTGAGATTCCAAGAGGAACAGTAATCGCTACACCTGTAGAAAACATCGTTCTCTACTACGTGGATCCGAATGAATCTGATTTCGCAAGAGCGGGTCTTGTATATACTGTATCCGGTGAAACGAATCTGATCGGATTTCATACACAGGGTAATTACCATACAGCAGTATCTGAAGCGTTTGCGATCATGGGTCTTACACTTTTTGCAGAGTACATTGATGCTATTGCTGTTGGAACTATCAACGCAACTCATACACTTGGAACTCTCACTGTAAACTCCGCAGCAGGAAGTAAAAGTGGAGATACAAAAGTGACTGTCACTCCGACAAAAGCAAGTGCAGGAAATGTGTACAAGTACAAAGTCGCATCTTCTGAGACTTCCGTAGACTACGGACAGAATGTAAAGAACTGGAGCGCATGGGATGGAGAATCTGATATTACCGCAGCAACAGGGCAGGTAATCACAGTGGTTGAGTGCGACAGTACCTATAAATCACTGAGTGCTGGACACGCGACTGTAACAGCAAAATGATGATCGCAGGAGGTAACTGGCATGGCTTATGCAGATTATGATTTTTATACAACTTCATACTTCGGCTCAGTCGTGCCAGAAGCCGACTTTCCCCGACTGGCAGAAAAAGCCAGTAATTTTGTGGATTTAATGACATCCGACAGGTTGGTGGACGGACTGCCGACAAACGAACGCTCACAGAAGCGTATCAAAAAGACAGTCTGTTCATTGACTGAATTAATGTATCAGATTGAGCTTGCTGAAAAGAATGCTACCAATGCCGCTGTGAGCGGTACGTCAACCGCAATCGGGTCCGGTGGTAGCACTACAGGCGTTGTAACATCTGTAAGTTCCGGCAGTGAATCCATCTCTTACGCCACACCACAGCAGATTGGATCGAGTGCAAAGGAATGGAGTGCGGTGTATGCCGCCGCTGGGGACGTGCAGAAAACAAACGACTTACTTCTTAAGACAGCTTTACCGCTGTTGATGGGAGTAAGGACGAATGATGGAATACTAGTTCTTTATGCGGGGGTGTAAACGAAATGAATACAGTAATGTGCTTTTTAACTGGCGGGCACAGATTTAAAAGTCCTGCTAAATCAAAATGTAATGACAAAGAAAAGACTTGTACCATTACGGAAACTTGCTGTAAATGTGGAAAACAGTTTTCATTTACAGGTACATACAAACAGTTTGATATTCCAGATGTGAGGTGAAAAGAATGGATATTTCAACATTAGGCTCATGCGTAGCAATCGTTATGATTTGCTACATCGTAGGAATTGGCTGTAAAGCATCAAAAAGAATCTCTGATGAATGGATTCCGGTAATCATGGCGGTTATTGGCGGAATTCTCGGAGCTGTCGGGATGGGAGTTATCCCGGACTTCCCGGCAACGGATTATATCACGGCAGTTGCAGTCGGTATGTTTAATGGGTTGTCGGCCACTGGTGTGAATCAGGTTATTAAGCAGACAGTGCAGAAAGAATAATTAAGGAGAGGATATCATGTACGAAAAAACGGTGACGGTTTTTAATTATTACGAATCAGCCACGACAAGAGATGCGTACTGGTATCCTCATGTTTTATCCGGTGTCGATCTCATTACGGATAAGGGAGCGATACTCAAAAAGTACGGACCAGATGTAACTGACAACGCACAGTTACACGTTCGATACACTGTCCAGAACGGCGATATAACCATTACTGATAAAGACGGCAAGATTCTTCCATGGGTGCCTTCGAAGGAGTGGAAAAGGCAGATTAACAATGCTCTGGAAGATACTATCACATTCTCCGACGAATCGTTCTTCTGGGAGGGTGAGTGGACTGGTGGAACAGTCACTGATGGTGATTACAGAAATGGATTCTACCAGTACATGAACGAGAACAAGGATAACGTGTTTAAGATTACCAGTGTTGGCGGTCCGTATACGCTGATTCCGCATTTCGAAATTTTGGGTAAGTAATATGAGTAAAATTCATCATTTCAAAGGATTCTCCGTAGTTGATGGAGATATGAAAATTAAACTGAATATGGATAGATTCTCCAGACAGTATCAAGAAGCTCAGTATCTCCTTGATGGAATGGTCATGGACAGTATGGTTCCGTTCATGCCGATGATTACAGGGGACTTTATCAACCGAACAAGAGTTGAGAGTGCATCCTTACAAGGAACCGGGAAAGTATGTGCGGCGGTGGCACCTTATGGACGTTTTTTGTATGAGGGGAAAGGAATGGTTGATGAAGCAACTGGAAGTCCCTACGCAAGACGTGGAGCAAAGAAAGTTCTTGTCAGTCAGTTTTCTGGTCAGACAGCCGCAAAGGAGAATCTTGAATACACCAAACAAGCGCACCCACGGGCACAAGACCATTGGTTTGATGCCGCAAAACGACAATACGGCAGCACATGGATTCGTAAAGTAAAAGCACAGGCAGGAGGCGGTAGACATGGCAGATAAGCCAATTGGCAAAGATGCAACCGGGTATGAGATTCTGACAGATGCTATGAAAGCACTTCTGAATCAGTACCCCGGATTATATCAGGGCGAAAGTATCAAGTTTGAAGAACTGAACAAAGATTCCGGAATTGCGTTCTCAGCAGACAACGGAGCTTTGATCTACTCAGAAAAAGAAGATGTATGTGGAGTAATGCATCAGGTATGCCAGTACCCATTTTATGTAGTGTACCGAACAGCATCCGACAAGGAACGGCAGAAGTTATCTGTTCAGAAGTTTCTGGACAGTCTCGGTAAATGGATATGCCGGGAACCAGTTGTTATAAATGGCTCTGAGACGCGTTTAAATGCGTTTCCAGAGCTTTCACAGGGGCGAGTGATAAAACGTATCACACGTGATAACTCTTATGGCTTAGAGCCACAGGAGAACGGTGTACAGGATTGGTTATTACCATTATCGGTACGCTACGAAAACACTTATGAAGTAATATAACGTAACAACCGGCTATCAATTAGAGATAGTCGCTAACCTACACAGCCTTTTTAAAATGATAGGCAGAAAGGACATTTCTATGCCAGTAACAGGAAAAATTGATCGTAAATATATGGCTCATTACATTGATTCTGGTTCTCTTTGTGGAGGACTGACACCAAAATATGAGCGTCTTGGAAAAGATCTGGAAGAGTACAATATTGACCTCAACCCGGATACTGAAACATCTAAGAATATTCTTGGAGAATCCACATTTAAACATAATGGCTACGAAGCTTCTTCTGACGCTGATCCGTTCTATGCAGACACCACATCAGACCTGTTTGAAAAGCTTCAGCAGATCGTAGATGAACGCCTTAAAGATGATAATCTAAAAACAAGTGCAGTTGAAGTACACCTCTGGAAAGAAGCAACAGCCGGTAAATACGAAGCATACAAGCAGGATTGTCATGTTGTGCCGACTTCCTACGGCGGTGATACATCCGGCTATCAGATTCCGTTTACCGTGAACTACGTTGGAGAGCGCGTCAAAGGTAAATTTGACATTACTTCCGGCTCATTCACAGCTGACAGCGAATAATTTTTAGGAGGGCGTAAAAAATGGCAAAGACAATTAACACAAACATTGATGATGGATTTCTTATTTTTACATTCACAAACAAGCAGGGAGAAGTATTTTCTTCATTTAAGATAAACCCTACCGACATTAATGTTGCAGCAAGAGCAGAGGAAATCGAACCGTTTTTTGAACAGATGCAGGACAGCATTCAGAAGGTCACATCAAGTAAAGAAATGGCGGATCTGAACAAGCAGATTGAAGATAAAATGAACTATCTGTTAGGGTATGAGGCTTCAATGGATTTATTCAAAGAGCCGATCACCGCAACAACTGTATTCCCAAACGGTCAGGTTTTTGCATATATCGTGCTTGATAAGATTTCAGAAGCAATTGCACCGGAAATTGAAAAAAGAAATAAAAAAATGCAGGCTACTGTTGATAAGTATACGGAGAAATACGCAAAATGACCGCTTATGAGTTACCCACCTCACTAAATATCAGTGGGGTGGATTTTTCTATCAGAACGGATTTTCGAGCAATCATAGATATTCTGATTGCACAGAACGACCCGAATCTAAATGAATATGGGAAAGTGGAAGTGATGCTGAAAATTCTCTATGAGAATTGGCAGGATATTCCGCCAGAATATTTGGAAGAAGCATGTAAAAAAGCGTGTGAATTTATTGACTGCGGGCAAAAAGACGAGAATCCGAACAAGCCTAAGCCCCGTTTAATTGACTGGGAACAGGATGGGGAAATGATTATTCCGGCGGTAAACAAGGTAATTCATAGCGAAGTTAGAGCGGTACCTTATATGCATTGGTGGACATTTTTTTCATATTTCATGGAAGCAGGAGAATGCTTGCTTAATACAGTTATCGGGATTCGATCAAAAAAAGCTTTTGGCGAAAGATTAGATAAATGGGAAAAGAAATTCTACCACGATAACAAGAATCTTATTGATATAAAAACGCGTCTCTCTGAAGAGGAACAGGCTTATAAAGATAAGCTTAACGAGATGCTTAACCTCAAATAGTTAGGAGGTGGACACATGGCTGCTGATGGCTCAGTCATTATTGATACCAGATTAGACACAACCGGTGTTCAAAAAGGTGTATCAGCTATAAAACAGTCATTTAACGGCCTTGGAAGTGCTGTGAAAAAAATCGGTCTGCTGATTGGTGGAGCGTTTGCAGTTGGCAAGTTAGTGCAGTTCGGAAAAGAGTGTGTGGAACTCGGCTCTGACCTCGCAGAAGTTCAGAACGTGGTCGATGTTACATTTACAACCATGTCTGATAAGGTTAATGAATTTGCGAAGAACGCCATGACCTCAGCCGGATTATCCGAAACAATGGCGAAGCAGTACGTTGGTACATTCGGAGCAATGTCTAAGTCGTTCGGATTCTCAGAACAGCAGGCTTACGACATGTCAACGGCTCTAACGCAGCTGACCGGCGATGTAGCATCATTCTACAACATCAGCCAGGACTTGGCCTATATTAAGCTGAAATCAGTGTTTACGGGCGAAACAGAGACCTTAAAAGACCTTGGCGTTGTAATGACACAGACAGCTCTTGACCAGTATGCACTGGCAAATGGGTATGGCAAGACCACATCTAAAATGACCGAACAGGAAAAGGTTGCATTACGTCTTAAATTCGTAACAGAACAGCTTTCAGCAGCTTCTGGAGATTTTGCACGAACATCCGGCTCCTGGGCGAACCAGGTTAGAGTAATGCAGTTGCAGATTCAGTCTCTTAAGGCAACGATCGGACAGGGATTGATTAATATCTTCACGCCGGTTATCAAGGTGATTAACACATTGCTGGCAAAACTAGCAACAGTAGCAAATGCTTTTAAGTCATTCACGGAACTGATAACCGGAAACAAATCATCCGGGCAGACGGGAGCTAGTGGAGCGGGACTTGCTGGAACTGATCTGTCAGCCACAGAAGATGCTTATGACAGCGCTGCTGATGGAGCTAATAGTCTGGCTGATGCTACGCAGAATGTAACAGATTCCACGAAGGACAGCACAAGCGCGTTAAATAAGCAGACCAAGGCTCTAAAAAAGAGTATTGCTCCGTTTGACGAATTAAAGGTTATTGGAAAAGAAGCGGCGGATGCGATATCTGGTGCGACAAAAACGCCTGCCGTAAAGGCAGACAATATTAGCCTCGGAAATGTTGGACAGGTAGATTACGGAGGATTGGCAAAAGGAGAAAGCCAGATTGACAAACTCAGCAAATCTGCAAAGAAGTTATCTGATATACTTAAACAACTCTGGAAGCCTTTTCAGGAGGCTTGGAACAGAGAGGGTAAGAACACCATTGACGCTGCAAGATATATGTTTTCCAATCTTGCTGAACTTGCAAAGAGTGTCGGAAGAAGTATTATGGAAGTCTGGACAAATGGAACAGGTACGAAAATGCTATCTACCATGCTTCGGATTTTTCAGAACATTTTCAAGATAATCGGAAATATTGCAAGTCAGTTATCTAAAGCATGGAACAAAAATAATGTTGGAACAAAAATTATTCAAAATTTAGCGAATGCTTTTCAGAAAGTTCTTGAGTTTATTGAAAAGATAACAAAAGCAACAGCGGACTGGGCCAGAAAACTTGATTTTTATCCGTTACTGGATTCTATTAAGAACCTCACAAAATCCTTTGCACCAATTATCGAAGCACTTGGAAATGTTCTTGAATGGATATATACCAATATTATTTTACCATCATTGAAGTGGTTGATTGAAACAGGCGTTCCTACACTTATTAATATTGTATCAGGTTTTTTAAACTTCCTCGGAGAACATCAGACTTTAGTCGAAGCGTTTGGGGCCGCGCTGATAGGAATGTTTGCAACAGCAAAGATTATCCCATTGATTACTACACTTATCAGTAATATCGGCAATATTGGACTTGCGTTGAAAGGCTTAATTGCCCTTATGACAGGCTCTGGTGGAATACTTGGAGGCATATCTGCAATTGCAACAGCAATCGGACCAGGAGGACTTATTATAGCAGCAATAGGCGGAATAATTGCAGCTGGTGTTCTTCTCGTGAAAAACTGGGATTCCATAAAAGAATTCTTCGGGAACATATTTGACTGGATAGGCGAAAAAACACGGTCATTTGCAGAAGGGTTTGTAAATAAATGGAACTCGTTAACAGAAAAGGTGTCAAATATAGTAATTATATTGTCGGATTCTATAAAAGAGAAAGTAGTTTTTATCGTATCCAAATTCAAATCTCTTATAAACTGGGTAAAAACAGATTTCGTGAATGGATGGAGAGAAGCATGGAACAATGTAAAAAATATATTCAAGAATGTATTTGAAGCACTTGTGGGAATCGCAAAAGTTCCCATTAATGGCGTAATCGGATTGATAAACGGAATGATCAGAGGAATTATTGCTGGTGTCAATGCCGCAATTGGAGTTCTTAATAAGATGAAAATCAAAGTTCCTGGATGGGTTCCTGGAATAGGTGGAAACACTTGGGGATTCAGCATTCCAACAATGACAGCGCCACAGATTCCATACTTGGCAAAAGGTACAGTTGTGCCACGAAACGCTGGAGAGTTTGCTGCAATCCTCGGCGATAATAAGCGTGAGACAGAGGTTGTATCTCCTCTTTCGACCATGAAACAGGCAATGATGGATGCTCTGAAGGAATCCGGAAACAATGGTGGAAGTTCTCCTCAGTACATTGTGCTGAATATTGACGGAAATGAATTTATCCGCTGGCTTCGCGATCAGAACGGACAATACAGGAACCGGACAGGCTTCGGAATCTTTGAAGGGTAGGTGAGTGCATGAGTGAATTTAGTTCAGGGAATTTTCAGGGATGGTTATTAAAATTCGGGACTCAAGAATTTCCACATGAATTTATCAAAAGAGCAACATGGAAAAGCACACCGAATCAAAGACTTGAAAATGATCCGTGGACAGATATGAAAGGATATTTGCACAGGGATACGCTCCCACACTATCGCACAAAGATAGAATTTGAAACAGTTGACGATTTGACTCTGGAAGAAAAAATAAGAATTCAAAATGTAATGAATTCCTCAATTATCAATAAACAAGAGCGCAAAGCAAATATCACCTACTGGAATGACGAAACAAATACATATACGAATGCAAAAGTATATGTTCCAGATATTGACTTTATAATCAATGAAATTGATAAAAAAAGAGGGATGGTCTTTTATTCAAGCATCCGAATCGCACTGATCGAATACTAACAACTAGAGTGCATGGGTGTCACAGCTCATGTGCTCTTTTATTTTATAAATGGGAGGATGATTATGGCAGATACAGTATCTTTTGACAGTTTATTGAATACAACGACCGGGATGACTGCTATTGTTAACAACAAGAAGAACGACAATGATGTAGTTAGGGTCACGGGCGTTGACTGGTTTACCTATGCAGGAAAGACTGCCAGTACTATATATGTTTCTGGTAACAATTTTATCGGATTCGGGAAAAACGCCGAACAACTTAAAATCTGGCGCAGGGATGGCGCGGTTTATTATATTTACCGACAGGAAGGAACGCTTACGTCGGGAAAAAGATTCCTCAAAATCAGAGTAGAAGGATATGTATATTATTCAAGTACATCCTCGTCATATGCGCTGAAATACGAAGTATTCTTGATAGAGGGGCAGACATTATTTATCAATGTTGTTCAGAGACCTACAAGCAGTTCATACACCGGTACATCGTCAATCACCGACGGTAAAACCACAACAAACCTAACTCTTTCCGTATCTTCTACGGTTCCGGTTTCGATTCTGGTAAAGAACGCAGGTGTATCACAGGCAGTTAGCTATGAGAAATTTGTTGACAAATATGTCACCGGGATTACTGTGTCAAAAATGCCAAATAAGACCACGTACTATCAGGGCGAATTATTTGACGGCACAGGCCTTGTGGTGTCTCAAACATACAATGACGGAACATCAGAAGCCACCACTGATTATGAATTATCGGGCTTTGACAGCAGTTCCGCAGGTACAAAGACCATAACCGTTACTGCATCTGGCAAGACCACAACATTTGAGATTTCCGTCTCAGAAGCTTCTATTACCGCCATATCAGTAACTACTATGCCAAGCAAGGTGAATTATCACATAGGGAAAGAATTTGATTCTACGGGAATTGTGGTAACTGCAACGGCAAGTGATGGAAATACTATAGATGTTACAAAAGATTGTACTTATTCTGGATTTGACAGTAGCTCTCCGAAAGTAAATACAATTACCGTAAATTACAACGTTCTAACTACAGAACTTAACGTAACAATTATGACTCCTGTAAGTATTTCATACAGTAGAGCTAACGGTACATCTTATTTTGTTGGAGACACAAGCAATGTAAGTTTGTATTATATTCAAGCGACATATAGCGATGGAATTACTGAAAAAAACATAGAAGATGGATTCACTGTCAGCCAAGTTGATACTTCAACAGCAGGACTAAAAATCGCAATAGTTGATTATTTTGGTGTTACTGCCGAAATTCCAGTCACTATATTGGATTCATATACCGTACAGATAGGCGTTCCAAATCAAGAAGACGTTACAGCCACTTTTGATCTTGAAACCGGACAAATGAATATAATTGGAACAGGTGAATTCAAAGCTCTGGCATTAATAGAAGATACGCCAAATTCCATTATAAATCGTGTAAAGATACTAAATATTGGGGATGGCGTTACTAAAGTTCCAAATCAAATGTTTCCTGGAACGAACGTCACAAATCTTGAGCAACTTTCTTTTCCAGAAACATTAACCGAAATAGGATACACAAACTTCGGAGGCTCGAAGTTAACAGAGATTTCTTTTCCACGGTCATTATCCAAAATTGGAGATTATTGCTTCACTAACTGCCTAAATATCGAAACTTTAGATATTCCAGGAGCAATAGTCGAAATAGGAAGCGGAAGCTTTTCTGGTCTTTCAAATTTGCGAGAAGTTACATTCCATGATGGTCTCGAATCCATTGCTGATTTAGCATTTAATAGATGCCCACTGCTCACACAGTTAATCCTTCCGTCTACATTAAAAAACATGCAATATAGTTTTCAAGGGAGCACACTTGAACACTTGGAAATGGGTGGAGACGGCGCACTATTCAAAACCAGCGGAAGTACTTATATAAACAACATATCAGCAAAGAATACAGTTATTCGTGGCGGCACCATAGAAAATGAAGCCTTTCATGGCAATAGTACAATAGAAAATCTAACTCTTTCCGGAAGTGTAAAATGGAATGGAAATAGACAATTTATCTCATGCTCAAAATTATCGAGTGTTTCACTGGAAAACGGAATAACTAGAATACCAGCATATTGTTTTTCGAGCTGTAGCAAAATCACAGAAATTACTATTCCTGCAAGTGTTACAAGTATTGAAGAAAGTGCATTTTCGGACACCTCGCTTAAAAATTTAGAGATTGCAAACGGCGTTAAATTCATTTGGAAGTTAGCATTTTCTAATACTCAGCTTGTCAATGTTTTGATTCCTGCGAGTGTGATTAAAATCGACAAAAACGCCTTTTCCACGAAAGCAACGACAAATATCGCTCTAAATAAAAAAACCAATGAAATCTCAGGTTCCCCATGGGGAGCCACAGGTACAATCACGTGGTTAGTCCGAGTGGAAAAACTCGAAATTACTCACATGCCATCAAAGGTTAAATATCTTATTGGTGAGGCTTTTGATAGTACAGGGCTTGTAGTTACTGCATATTATAACAATAATACATCTGAACTGGTACCAATAAGAAGTATTGATTCTTCATTTCCGAACATTCTCACAAAACGTGGAAATAATACTATAACTTTTGAATTCGATGAACAAAGTGCATCTTTTGACGTTTTAGCAATTGATATAGATGGAATTGAAATTGAAACACTCCCACGCAAGTTGAAATACTATTCCGGCGACAGCTTTGATTCCACCGGATTATCCATCCTTGTTAAATATACCGACGGTACATCAGAAATAAAAACAACTGGATATGAAGTATCTGGTTTCGATAGTTCTTCTGCTGGAGAGAAAACTGTCACGGTAACCTATAAAGCGCCTACTGTTCTGGCTAGCACACGCACTACAAGTTTCACAGTAACAGTGGTTGATGTATCGGAAATTGAAGTTAATACGCTTCCAGAAAAAACAGAATTTCTTTCCGGCGACAGCTTTGATTCCACCGGATTATCCATCCTTGTTAAATATACCGACGGTACATCAGAAATAAAGACAACTGGATATGAAGTATCTGGCTTCGATAGTTCATCTGTTGGTGAAAAGACAATCACAGTAACCTACAAAACACATACCACTACTTTTAAAGTGACTGTATATGACCTTTCTGGAATAAGAATCACAAGTTTTCCATCCAAGATTTATTACAAAATCGGAGAAACATTCGACCCGTCCGGGCTGACTGTTGCATCGGTAAGGCATGACGGAACAGAAGAAGAAATTACAGGTTATGATATTTCTGGCTTCGATAGTTCCACCGCAGGTTCTAAGACCATCACAGTTTCTTATAATTCCACGGTCAACGGAGTTTCCAAATTCGTTGGTTCTGACAGTTTTCAAATTAAAGTCACGAACGACGGGAAAAACCCATTTGATGATAGTTCAAGTGGCGGCTCTGGTGGCGGTTCCGGTGATGTTGAAGAAGAGAAAACCGAACCAATAGAAATAACAGTGCACTGGATTAACGGCGAATTTGCTGACCTTACAAATGAAAATATCGACCAGAATACGCTTACTTTGCAGGAGTCAATTTGCTCTGAACAGTATTTTATCTTCGGAGGTTGCGTCTGCAACCAGATAACGTTTCAGGCTCACCACGATCAGTTCAATGGCACTTCGGAAGAGTTTTATCCATCTGGAAAAATTGAAGTTTACATCGAGAGAAAAGGAACAAGGATCAAAATTTTCACAGGTGAAATCGACAGTGCAGAACGAAAAGCAAATTCCTTGACACGTAATTTTATCGCATATGATTATCTGTATAAATTACGAAATACTGACATTGCCAGATGGTACAAAAACCAGACGACTGACAAGAAGAAAAAGCTGACTCAAAAGCAATTTAGGGATAAATTATTTGAGTTTTTGGGGCTTGAACAAGTCAGTACAAAACTGCATTGGGACGACACCTATGTCCCTGATACAAACAACTCAAACGAGATGAATGTAGTCAATATTTTGAAAGATTTATGTTTACAGAATGACCGCTTTGGATGGATGAATAGGGATGGGAAATTTGAGTATTTGAAGCTTCGCCAGAACAGTTACAGATACGGGCAGACCACCGGTAATCAGAACATTTATAAATACTACAATAACGAAGAAGTACACCTTGATACGTTCAAAAGTTTCACCGCAAAAGAGGGCAGAATCTGGTTCCCGAATGTTATATTTTGTGACCCTGACCCGAACAGAGCCTTTGGTTTTACACAAGGCGACTACACAGCGCAGGAAGCATATGATAACAATGTTTATTACAACAGAAATAGTTTCTTTGTCGGGAATGAAGATTGGCTGAATTACGTTTGGGATGCAGACGAATATGGCGGCATTTCAAGGACTGAACCAATTATGAAGATTTGCTATGGTGTATTCGTAAATCAAGATTTGCGGAAATATTATCGTGCGCAGGGATATACCGCCGAGGTTCAGGGAAACCCACTGAACATGGTTGGACAGGCAGTCGAACTTTACTACAAAAAGCAGATTCAGCACGACGATCAGGAACCTACGGAACTGCAATGGTACGTTCATTCATACATCATGAGCAGGACACTCAAAATCGGCGCTACAGACATGATTGACACCTATTCTGCCAACAATGCACCGTTTAATAGTAACAGCCAGCAGTTGGGGAAATACACTCCCGAAATATCTGGAACGGTCAATCTTACACGATCTGAAATGCCGACAATCAGTTACGCAGAATTTACGGACGGTTCGGATTCTGAATTTTCACCGGCAATGATTGACGATTTTACGGACGGTTCTGGTGGTTCTGGAAGCACTTCTGAGCAATTAAAAAAGGCACAATTAAGGTGCGTAAAGCGAATAAAGAAAGCGGATTACGATGCTCTTGTAGCCGCAGGAACTGACCGGGCAGATACATTGTATTTCACATTCGAGGAGAAATGATAGGATGATATATAAGGCATTTTTGAACAGACAGGAAATCACTGGATTTCCTGTCAAAGGTAAGGAAACAAAAGAAATATGGGGTGGGAATACGTTATTGTGGAGAAAAGATGATATTATACCACCGGTAAGATATGGCATATGCTTCTTGTTTAAAAAAGGTATTTACGTTATGGACCCGATAGGAGGAATTGTTCAACCGCCAGTATTAACCACTGATGAAGCAGGGTATCACATGCGCGCATCAGTGGACGCTATTCTTCCAAAAAAAATGGCGTATTGTGTTAAGATATATAGGCCGAAAGAACATCCTGATACAGATGTCTATAGCGTTGCAATGGGGGCGGTATCTGATGACGCTCCTTGGATTATTCCACATGATTCGTGTAAAGGACAACTTCCAAATCAATATTCGTTTTCTGGGATACCCGCAGTGAAAAAAGACTCAGACGGGATATATTCTTGGAACGGGAACTATACATTTATGAATTTGCATTTTCATTATATACAATTCCATCATACATATTATACCGATTACCTACCTGTCAGCAATGTAAAGAAAATTGTAACAACAGACGGGGCAAAACTTTTCTATGACCTTGAAGAAATGAAAGCTTGGTTAAAAGCGGATTGAAATATGTAAAGTGTATTATACAGAGTAATAGAAATAAGCCCTTATTCACCCAAATAACCTCAAAATCTCAGCCCTGACCGTACTATTAGTTGATTGGTACAGAGCTATAAATCGTCTACGTGATATAATTAAAATAGACAGTCTCGGAATGTAAAATTCATTCAGAAAGGAGTAACTATGATAGATAATCCAATAACAAGAAAAGAGAAATATCTTGCTAAATTAACTGGGAGTTATACCGGAAATGTCCCGGATCCAATTACACGGGTAGAGAAATATTTATACGATTTATGTCAAAAAGGCATTAGTGGACTGACTCCAGAAGAGATAGAAAATGCAGTAAATAAATATCTTGAAGGAAAAGATTATGTAACAAAGACGGATGCCGATAAAGCTTATCAGCCGGCAGGAAGTTATTTATCCGGAACGGATGAAGAACTCACGGTATCTGGTAAAGCTGCAGATGCAAAAGCAGTCGGAAATGCAGTTGCAAAAATCGAAGGTATCAATTACACCGACAGAGGCACCTTAGCTGATACTGACGCATTTCTGATCAATGACGGTACAGGAATGAAAAAGAGTGTGCTGAGCAAGCTGTCAGACTTTGTTCTTAATAAAATCGCCGACAAAGTATTCGAGAAGCTTCAGACGAACGACAAAACGATTCTGGGAGCGATTAATGAATTAAATATTATTATTGGCGCAAATAACGCAGCTGCTCATAATGCTATTTATCGTGGCAAGAACTTAGGTACACAGTTTACTGCGGAAATGTCTGCCAATATTAAGAATGGTACATTTAAGGATCTATATTGTGGCGACTACCTTGTAATCAATGGAACTACATATAGATTTATGGATTTCGATTATTTATACAAAACTGGTGACACATCTTTAGATACTCATCACATCTTAGTAGTTCCTGATGCACCGATGTACAGTCATGTGATGAATGATACAAATACCACAGAGGGTGGTTATGTGGGTTCTAAGATGTATAAGTCTGGGCTTGATCAAGCTCTTGCAAAGATTAAGGTGGACTTCGGTGAAGCTCACATTGTTACTTATATAAATTTATTAGTTGATACTGTCTCTAATGGTGCTCCTAGCAACTGGGCTTGGTATTCAAGACAGATTGACCTCATGAATGAAGAGATGGTTTATGGAACAAGAGCTTGGTCACAGGCTTCTCAGAATGGATTTGATACAGGCACAAATAAGTCTCAGTTAGCAGCATTCCAACATAATCACTCTCTTATCTCATCTTGCAGATCATGGTATTGGCTCAGAGCGGTTCGATCCTCTACGGATTTCTGCTTTGTGTACGGCGATGGTCGTGCGCGCAACGGCAGTGCTTCTGATTCTGGCGGGGTGCGCCCTTGCTTCCTTATTAGCTAAGTGTAGCGAAGCGAAACGCAGCGATCTTAAATCTCCATACAACTATGATTTATGCAAAGGTTAATCAAGAGTCGGTCAGATACAATCATCACAAATATGTTATTTAACATTATCCGGCAGGCAATCACCTGTCGGATTTTTAAATTGGTACAGAGATGTCTTAACGCTAAATGCTATAATCAGAATTAGGTAAGAATCTTTGTGAAAGGAGCGGACAACATGACAACTGAACAAAAGAACGTCCTGAGAAAGATTATTTATGCAGTCGAAACCGGCGGACAGGTTTACGGACAGCAGGATTATTCGGACTTCACAGAAGCCTACACTAATTCTTCTGAAGAACACGCAATTACAATCGGGGCAGGACAGTGGTACGCAACCGAAGCGCAAACACTTTTGAAACGGATTCATGATGTAGATACGGAAGCATGGAACCGACTGGATAATATCGGGTTATGGGAACAGGTGCAGGAGGCAGATTGGTCTTGTTTTAACATTTCCAGAAACAGCCAGTTCTCCAATTTAATCGTTCAGCTTATATCGTCCAGAATCGGCGTTAAATGCCAAGACAGCCTTATGGATGAACAATTAGTCGCCTATGCAGATGAAGCCTTTAAAAGTGGCGTTACGGACACTAGAGGGCAAGCTATGTGCGTGAACTTTAGACACCAAGGTGGACAGGGAGCAGTAACAAGGATTCTGGCAAAGACTCAGAAACCATATACACTCGACAATCTCTATGCAGCCTGCCAGACCGATACAGGGAACCAGGTCGGGGCATATAAGAGCCGGCAGAAGTTTGTTTACGATGCATTAAAGACATATTTTCCAGAAAGTGAGGAAACAGGTATGAACGCAATTGACAAATTAATCCAGATCGCAAAGAATGAAGTTGGATATCTTGAAAAAGCAAGCAATAGCCAACTCGATAGCAAGACGGCAAACGCCGGAGAAAATAATTATACAAAATATTGGAGAGATGTAAAGCCATCTTATCAAGGACAGCCATGGTGTGCCGGCTTTGTGAGTTGGTGCTTCATGAAAGCTTTTGGACAGGAGAAAGCAAAGGAACTCTTAAAACACTGGCCTTATGTGTACTGTCCGACACTTGGCAATCTGTTTACAAAGAATGCTAATCCAAAGATTGGTGATATCGTAATCTTTTACCGTAACGGAACATTTACTCATACCGGTATAGTAACAGCCGTGATTGGAGACATGTTCTATACCATTGAAGGAAACACTTCCGGCGCATCCGGTATAATCGCAAATGGCGGCGGTGTCTGTGCAAAGAGCTATCTTAATAGCCAGATGCCTGGAACAAAATTCTGCACTCCAAACTACAGTTTAATCAAAGATACAACGCCAGTTTCAGACTCAGATACAGTCAAAAAACAGAACACCAGAGCCTACATTGCACAGATTAAAAAAGACACAAAATGTTATACAAAATCAAACAAAAATAGTCCATCTAAACTGTTTCCGAAGCTGAAAAAAGGTGCAGTTGTAGAGGTAATGAAGTACACAGAAACTGACAGTTCCGGGCTGAAATGGTACTTCGTCAGAATCCCGTACCCGAATGATGATGGGTTCGTATTTGAGTTTGTCCCGAAGGGCGTATTTACCAGAATTTCAGAAATTCATAAATAAAAGCTCCCGGGGATAGTACCCCGGGAATCATGCTTCTTATAACATATTGTATCATTTCGTTTTGTAAATCCTATTAGTTCGTTGGACACACGTTAGTCACAAATAAAAAACATTTCCTAATTGAATATCCTCCAAAGTACTGTATTTAAAGGACTTTCTGATATTTGCATAGTTCTAATTAATATCCTGATTGAATACAATTAGAATAATGAAAATGAAATGAGTGAATTCCTTGCAAAATCGCTGAGAATGTTGATTTTACAAGGGTTTCACGCGTTTTATGTTCTGAATTGTGATGAATAAAATTGATAAAATAAGATTCCGTTAGTCACAGTTAGTCACAAATGGGGCTTTTATCTTTTCAATCTCTGTTCGGAGCTCTTCTAGTGTCCTGTGTCCATATACCGCGTTTGTAACATCTCCACCAAAAGAATGGCCGAGCATTCTCTTACGATCATTCTCCCTGACTCCATATTTTTCACACAGGGCAGAAAATGTATGCCGGCAGTCATGTGGAGTGTGCTTCGGATCACCGACTATTCCTAAACGTTCCAGTGTAGGATAGAATAACGCTTTTCTGTGGTGCTGCTGAGTATACACGCATAATTTTCCATCTTGCGTCAGCACTTTCTGTTCAACAAAATGATATACAGCAGGATGTATCGGAACGATTCTGTTTTTGCCGGCTTTTGTTTTGATACCGCCTTGGAAGTATCTTTCTTCTAAGTTGGTCGTAAGTTTTAGCACTTCACCGATTCTCCAGCCGGAGTAACACATAATAAGAATGAGCTGCACTTCTGGATCGCCGGTATTATTCCACAGCACCTGCATCTCCTGATCAGAAAAGGGCGTTCCATGTTCGGTGTCATTATCAGCATTGACATGGACGTATAGTGCCTTATTTTCCGTTACAATTTCTGAGTAAACAGCATATTTATACATCTGCTTGAACAGCGTAAGAATCGCCATGAGACTCTGACGCTTTAACGGGCAGTCATCAATGACTTTTTGCAGATCAGGTGCTTTTAAATCCTCGAATACACGATTATACAGAGCCGTGCAGTTTGAGTAAGCGGTCTGGTAAGCTATCTTTGAACTATAAGAAAGTTTTGAACCCTCTGGAAACTTCCATGCGTAAAACTTCTCATATACCTCTGAAAACGTCAATTTCTTGATTTCCGGGTGTTTATCCTCGACACCCTTGATTGTATTGTAGTCAGCAATCAAGCGGCTTATAAGAGCATCTATGTCGGTTGTAGGGGATACCTCAAGAGTCCGCTCCATGCCGGGTTGATACGTGCCGGCTTTGTAAGCTGTCAGAATAGAGAATCCTTTCAGCCAGTCATCAACGTAGCAGATCGCCGGTGGACGGACCACCTTTCCGGTTGCATCCAGTGTAGCCGGTGGGTGCACTGCATAGCAGTTTCTTCGATTCTTGCCAAGATACCGAATAGAGCCGAAGTTATTCGGCAATTTTGGATATTTCTTTCTTTTCTTCGCCATTTTTATTCCTCTTTTCTTTATAGCTGTTTTTAGGTATAAAAATAACAGCCGAACAAACTTTCTGTCTTGTTCGACTGCTCCGAAGATGATACAATATGTTTTGCCAGAATATTACATTTCTTCGGAGATGTATAAACGCCACCTCGGTACGCCAATGCCGGGGTGGTTTTTATTTTTATTCTATTTCTTCAATATCGACTGAATATCCGAGAACTTCTCCGACAGTTGTGCATTTTCCCTTTAGTGTGACTGTATCACCTTTTGCCATTGATGCGACTTTCGAACGCTGCTCATCATTTTTAATCTGGCACTGAACGCCGATTATCGCATATTCATCGTCAGGATAGAGGGAGATATATTTTCCAGATGAATCAATGTTCCCGAGTCTACCAGTGATTTCTAAGTATTGCCCTTTGTATTTATCAGATGCTCCAAGTGCGTTATCATCAAGCTGAGACATCATATCATTGACTGATACGGCTGTGTATTCAATTGGTGTAGGTGTATCAGTTTCTTTTGCAGATTCCGTCTTTGCAGATGCGCTGGAAGAAGACGTGGTGTTTGAATCCGAATTTCCACCAACGGCACCGATAACTCCAACGGCAACAACTGCTAAAACTACCCATTTAAGTTTTCCACCTTTTTTCTTACCCATAGAATTGCTCCTCCTAATAGCTTTATTCGCCACGCTTCGCACTTTTTATGCGGATTATGTTTTTTGTACCGCTGATTTTGCAATATTATGTAAAGTACGGTTATTCGTGGTATTTTTATTTTATCATTTTGAGAACGCGTTGTAAAGATTTAGAATGAAATAGAGTGATTTAGATGAAAAAGAAATGTTTTTTTCTATAAAATAGTGAGAGTTCATGTGTATCATTGGCAGTTGCCAAGAGTCGGAATAGGTGATATAATAGCAAAAACGAACTAATGTTCGGTTCTATTTCCCACAGCCGGACATATACTGTAGTGTAGGTGGTAGTTGTGACAGGGAGGGTTATTTATGGATTATAAGAAGGAAATTATTGAACTAATAGAAAACTGTGATAATATTCACTGGCTGAAAACGATATACGCATACGTAAAAAGATTAATAGGATAGTAAAGAAAAAGACAAGGGTTTGCGCATTGCCCTTGTCTTTCTTTTTTACTTGTTTGAAATCATGTCAATCAGTTCTTCAAGCTTATCCCATCCATCATCGTCCAATCTGGCTAATGCAGATATAAGACGGTGCCTAAATGAATCTTCGCCGGATTTCTGTATGTCTGCGAGCATTTCTGCAATTTCTTCATCTTTGCTCTTTGGAACGAACATACTTCCTTTTCCTGTTCTGAGCCATTCTTCACTCACTCCATTATTTGCCAACATTATTACATGCTGATCTGTTACTTTCCTACGCCCTGATTCAATATCAGAAACGCCAGACTTTGTAATTCCAAGAAGTTCGCCGAATTTCTCTTGACTAAGATTCATTGCTTTGCGCAGTTCCTTTATTCTGTCGTTCATAATGCCCTCCTTTCATTTAATACTATACCACCTCTGTGCGGAAATGTAAAGAAGAAAAGTTCGCAAACCGAACAAAAAACTGTTGACAAGGTTCTTTATGCGTGATATTATATACGCATACCGAACAAACAAGCCACAAGAAAGAGAGGAAAAAGGATATGAATAAAACCAGAAGAAAGAGATTGGCTGAGGCACTTGATCTGATCTCACAAGCTAAAGACATTTTAGAAGAAGTTAAAGATGAAGAACAGGACGCATTCGATAATCTGCCAGAAAGTTTTCAGTATAGTGAGCGTGGTGAGCAGATGGAAGAGTATATTTCAGATATCGAAGAAGCATTTGATAACTTAGAAGAAGCTGAAGGACTTATTTCAGAAATTTAAGAAAAGAGGTAATAGATATGACAAAGAAACAGTATAAGCGACGCGTAATGGAAACATTCAGGACATTTAAAATGAAATATGTGCCCGATGAAAAAATGATAACTGATAGAATCGGTACTCCGAAGTGGGGGTACGTTATTCCCGCAGGTCCACACAAGGGCGAAGTATTAAGAAGCTATCAACAGGCATGGGATACCATAAATGCAGTAATAAACGGATAGCCGAAACGGTCAGCAATGACCGTCCACCGGGAATGACCGCCCGGTGCTGATGATGGCAGGTTCAAAGTCAGGTGTCCAAGCGAAGCAAGACTATAAACTGAAAGGAGAAAATCATGTCAGAAAAAGAAAAAAGAATCGTAGAAAAGCTGAAAGAAGCGATTCCTAATATGTCAGAATTTGACAAGGGATACATTCTCGGTAAGACGGAAAGCTTTTCCGAGAATAATCTGGAGAAAAAATCAGATAAGAAAGAAGCTGCAACTTCGCAGTATTAAAGAGGAGGAAGAAAATGAAGAAATTTGAATTAACATCAGAAACCAAAATTAACATTTTCGGAAAGAAACTTTTCAGAATCAAAGCGCTCATTTCATTTGGAGATGTAAAAGCCGGAGAAACTGGTGGATGGGTAGAAAAAGAAGAAAATGTAAACCAGTCCGGCAATGCATGGGTGTACGGTGATGCAATGGTGTCCGGCAATGCAATGGTGTCCGGCAATGCAATGGTGTACGGTGATGCAATGGTGTCCGGCAATGCATGGGTGTACGGTGATGCATGGGTGTCCGGCAATGCAATGGTGTCCGGCAATGCAATGGTGTCCGGCAATGCAAAGGTGTACGGTGATGCATGGGTGTTCGGCAATGCATGGGTGTCCGGCAATGCAAAGGTGTACGGTGATGCATGGGTGTACGGTGATGCAATGGTGTACGGTGATGCAATGGTGTCCGGCAATGCATGGGTGTACGGTGATGCATGGGTGTCCGGCAATGCAATGGTGTCCGGCAATGCAA
>OGIC01000220.1_pt1 | contig 42277 bp, 44 predicted proteins | sample 1571681 | NCBI WGS metagenome assembly OGIC01 (sample SAMEA2582046, study PRJEB24529) | metagenome | biome: Human gut stool | place: China | collected 2011
CCTTTTTTTAGAACCGGAGTTAGTCTTCATCTTTGGCATCTTACTTGTTTTTAAAATTATTAAATATATAATGGTGACGCACTATACCTGCGCGCCACGCATTCATTCTTTTTTATTCTTCCTCGCCCGCTTCCGGCTTTTCAGCCTTCTGTCCCTGAGTTACCGGTTTGGAAGCCGCCGGTTTTTTAGGCATTTCCTTTTTCTTCGGAGAAAGCTGGATTGTCATACGCTTACCTTCAAGTACCGGCATCTGATCCACCTTTGCAAAATCTTCAAGATCGTTGGCAAAACGAAGCAATAACACTTCACCTTGTTCCTTGAAAAGGATGGAACGCCCCTTAAAGAATACATATGCCTTCACTTTATCCCCGTCTTCCAGGAATCCTCTGGCATGTTTCAGCTTAAAGTTGTAATCATGATCGTCAGTCTGCGGTCCGAAACGAATTTCCTTTACGTTCACTTTTACCTGCTTCGCTTTCTGCTCCTTCTGGCGTTTCTTTAATTGATAAAGAAATTTAGAGTAATCAATAATACGACAAACAGGAGGTTGAGCATTGGGGGAAATTTCAACTAGATCCAGCTCTTTCTCTTCAGCCATTTTCAAGGCCTGAAAGATAGGATATACTTTCGGTTCAATCTCGTCGCCCACGATGCGGACTTCTTTGGCACGAATCTGTTCATTGATTCTATATTGCCCTTTTAAAGTGTCATTCTTCATTAAAAACGTTTACTTCCTAGTTTGATTTTTTTATTGTTCTACTAAATATTTATCATGAAACGGCTGCAAAGTTACCATTTATTTATCATATTCTGAACTTCTTCGTTCAAAATTTTAGCAAATTCTTCATATTTCATGGTTCCTTTGTCGCCTTCCCCTTGTCTGCGAACAGAAACTTCACCATTTTCAGCTTCTTTTTCACCCACAATCAACATATAAGGAATGCGTTTCATTTCATTATCACGGATCTTGCGGCCGATCTTTTCATTACGATCATCCACAATAGCACGGATTTCATGCATTTTCAGATACATCTTCACTTGCTCTGCATACTCATTGAACTTTTCACTGATCGGCAGGATAGCTACCTGATCCGGAGTCAGCCACAACGGGAACTTACCGGCAGTGTGTTCGATCAATACAGCCACAAAACGCTCCATTGATCCGAATGGTGCACGGTGAATCATCACCGGACGGTGCTTCTGGTTGTCAGAGCCCATATATTCCAGTTCAAAACGTTCCGGCAAGTTATAGTCTACCTGAATGGTTCCCAACTGCCAACGGCGGCCGATGGCATCTTTCACCATAAAGTCGAGCTTGGGACCATAGAAAGCAGCTTCACCGTACTCAATCTTAGCCGGCAGGCCTTTTTCCTCGCAAGCCTCGATAATCGCCTGTTCAGCTTTCTCCCAGTTGTCATCGCTACCGATGTATTTTTCACGGTTCACTTTATCACGGAGTGATATCTGAGCCTCGAAATTCTGGAAATTCATCGAACGGAACACGATAGAAATGATATCCATCACACGGAGGAACTCATCTTTCACCTGATCCGGACGACAGAAAATATGTGCGTCATCCTGAGTAAAGCTGCGTACACGAGTTAAACCGTGAAGCTCACCACTTTGTTCATAACGGCAAACCGTACCGAATTCTGCAATACGCAACGGAAGGTCCTTGTATGAACGCGGAAAATTCTTATATATCTCGCAGTGATGCGGACAGTTCATCGGTTTCAGGAAATACTCCTCTCCTTCTTCCGGAGTATGGATCGGCTGGAACGCATCCTTACCGTATTTTGCATAGTGACCGGAAGTCACATACAGCAACTTATTACCGATAGGCGGAGTAATTACTTCCTGGTAGTCATAGCGGGTCTGGATACGACGCAAGAACTCTTGCAGACGCAAACGCAGTGCAGTACCTTTCGGCAACCACATCGGAAGTCCCTTACCTACTGTTTCAGAGAACATGAACAACTGCATTTCCTTACCGATCTTACGGTGGTCACGTTTCTTGGCTTCTTCCAGCAACACCAGATATTCATCCAGCATTTTCTTTTTCGGGAATGTGATACCATAGATACGGGTCAGCATCTTACGGTCTTCGTGACCGCGCCAGTAAGCACCGGCAACAGTTGTCAGCTTGATAGCCTTGATCGGCGCAGTCGTCATCAAGTGAGGACCACGGCAAAGGTCAGTAAACGCACCCTGGGTGTAGGTAGTAATATGTCCGTCTTCCAGTTCTGAGATCAATTCACATTTATACGTTTCGCCACGGTCGCCAAACATTTTCAGAGCGTCCGTCTTCGAAATACTTTCTCTGACTACCGCTTCTTTCTTTGCCGACAATTCAAGCATCTTTGCTTCGATGGCAGGCAGATCACTTTCTTTAATCACAGCTTCTCCCGGATCCACATCATAGTAGAAACCGTTTTCGATAGCCGGTCCGATACCAAACTGGATACCCGGATAAAGTTCCTGCAAAGCTTCAGCCAGCAAGTGGGCGCTTGTGTGCCAAAATGCATGTTTGCCTTCTTCATCGTCCCATTTGTAAAGTACGAAATCAGCATCTTCATTAATAGGACGTCCTAAATCATAAGTCTCACCGTTCACGCCACATGCAAGTACATCCTGTGCCAAGCGCGAACTGATACTTTCTGCAATCTGTAAACCGTTCACTCCTTCGTTATACTCACGAACGGAGCCATCGGGAAATGTTATCTTTATCATAATATGATGATGTTATATTTTCATAATGAGAACGCAAAAGTAACGAAATCTTTTGAGTTTTCTATTTTTTATCAAAAAAATGTTATTCTGTCTGATCCGTGAAACGCTTGATCACGTTGTAAGCAGAAACAACTCCTAGTTCACCGGCCTTGCTCAAATCTGAGATTCCCGCCTTATTATTACCCAGGAAAATATGCGTAAGTCCCCGGTTGAAATAAGCGTCAGCAAAGTCCGGAGACAGCTGAATCGCCTTATCGTAATCGACAATCGCAGCCCTGTAATCTTTCAGCATAGCCGCCACATTGGCACGGTTATAATAAGCGTAAACGAAGTCCGGAGCCAGAGTTATCACCTTATCCAGGTCCTTTCTGACAACTTCATAATCCACCGCACTCACTTCCTTGACAGCAGCGCCACTCGGCATATCCGCTTCGGCAGCCTGTTCAGCCTTCTGATATTCCAGTTGTTTGCAACGAATCAGTGCACGCATGAAATAGGCCGGGAAGAAATCTCCGTCCAGCAATATCGCCTGAGTCAGGTCGGCAACCGCACTGGAGAAATCCTGTACCAGATAAAAGTCAATGGCACGGGCAAAACGCTTCGGAGCACTCTTGTCATCGTCCACAATAGCCGATGTATGCGCATCAATCAGGGCAAAATGGAATTTCACCTGTTCTTCCGTCAACGGGGCCTCCATATTTGTAATACGGATACGCTTCGGAAGTACATTCGACAGATTCAGGTCTTCAATAAACTTATGGAAATTCACCGAACGCTTCACTTCGCTCGACTTTTCATAATAAGTCAAGGCAAACATCGGTTCCAGTTTTATGTTCACATTCTTATCCTGTACGCGTCCGCGATAATCACTTGTATAGCGTTGATCCGCTTCAGAATCATCGGCAATCACAATCTTGCGATAGTTGTTCATGTTCTTGTCAGACTTCTTACGAGTTTTTCCTTCCTCGCTTTCGTCACCGTTCTCGCCGCTCTGGTTTTCTTTATCCTTATTCTGATTCTGGGCAACGTCTTTGTTCGTCCCTCCATTCTGCTTGTCAAGCTGAGCCTTCAACAGTTTGAAGTCATCCTGTTCGGCCCCCTTCTTGTCGCCGATCTTCTTGCGGGCTTCCGCACGATGATAATATCCTGCGAGGAAGTTCGGATACTGGTCGATAACTGTCGTATAGTCTTTGATAGCACCCCGGTAATCTCCCGTCTGAGCACGAAGCAACGCACGGTTAAAGATAGCCATCATATTATCAGGTTCCATCTGAATCACAAAATCGAAGTCCTCGATAGCGCGGTTGTCATCCCCGACACGGGCACGAAGCAAACCACGGTTATAATGCCCGATAAAGTTATTGGGATCAATATCCAAAGCCAGGTCATAATCGCTCATAGCACCCCTCAGATTATTCTGATGGAATCTGGCCAAAGCACGGTTTATATAATTACCCGCGTTCTTCGCGCTCAGATGAATCGCACGGTCCAGATCCGATTCCGCTTCTGCATAGTTGGACTGCTGCAAGCGGACAATAGCCCTTGCCGACCATGCGTCCGGATCATACTTATCCAGTTCGAGAGCCGTATTAAAGTCCTTCAGTGCCGCAACCGTATCCTTCTGCTGCAAAGAAACCTCTCCCCTCATCAGATAAGCACGTGTATAGCGCGGAGAAACTTTCAGCAAGCTCTCCAAATCCTCCTTGGCTGCGTCATAATCCTTTTTCTGAATATGAGACAAGGTCAGATTGTGCCACAAGGTGATGTTTTCCGGATCATAATGCAATGCTTTCTGATAATCCTCAATCGCCCCGTCGAATTTACTCTGACGAATCCGTGCCAGTCCACGAACCTGATATGCACCTACTACAAACGGATTCCGTTTGATAGCCTCGTCACAATCCGCTTCCGCTCCTTGATAATCCTCCAGGTTCACCTTTGCCAGCGCCCTGAAAAAATAAGGCTCATACAAATATGGCTTCGCATTAATTACCTGGTTGAAATACTGAATAGAAAGCACGTAGTCCTCAAAATACAGCGCATTGCGGGCAATAGTCATCACCCGCTCCGTATTAATCTGAGCACAAACCAGTGTGGGGAACAGCAATAAAACTGTTAGTATTCTTTTAATCATTGATATTTTATGCTTGTAAACGAAACAAAAATAATGCTTTTCGCTTACTTAACAGGGATATAAACGTTTTTTATCTTTATTTCACCTGTTTCATCTTATATGAACTACGCGCTTTTCCTTTCAGCATCGTATTTAATTTTCCTCTTATCATTTGTTTGCGCAACGGCGAAAGGTGGTCGATAAACATCTTTCCGTCCAGATGGTCGAACTCATGCTGCATCACCCTTGCCAGATAGCCTTCCACCACTTCATCATGCTCTACAAAGTTCTCGTCCATGTATTTCACACGGATCTTATTTCCTCTTTTCACAGACTCATGAATGCCGGGCAGACTCAGACAACCTTCTTCCATACTGACTTCCTCCCCACCCACTTCGATGATATGAGGATTGATATAAGCTTTATTAAAATCCTTAAATTCCGGATAGTCTTCCGAAAGCGGGTCTAATGTAATCGTAACGACACGGATAGGCAAGCCGATCTGTGGAGCAGCCAGTCCCACGCCATCGGCGTGCACCATTGTTTCAAACATATTCGCGATCAGCTCTTTCAGGTTCGGATACTCCGGGGTTATGTCCTCTGCCACCTTTCTCAAAACAGGCTGGCCATATACATAAATTGGTAAAATCATACTTTATACTCTACTAAAAAATTAAATTATTCTCTGTCTTATTATTAAAAACGTTTACTCTCCAAATATGTTTGCAGAATAATAGTGGCACTTATCTCATCCACCAATGCTTTGTTTTGCCGGTCTTTCTTTTTCAGTCCGGCTTCCAGCATCGTACGGTGTGCGAGAACAGATGTGAAACGTTCGTCCACATATTCTACAGGAAGTTCCGGGAAACGTTTCTTCAATGAACGAACAAAGGGTTCGATGTTCTTCATATTTTCCGAAGCTTCATTATTCATCTGCTTGGGCAATCCTATAATAATCCGCTCTACCGGTTCTTTTGCCACATACTCACCGATAAAGTTCAGAAGTTCATGTGTGGGTACAGTTGTCAACCCGTTTGCAATCAGTTGCAACGTATCGCTCACAGCTATCCCTGTGCGCTTCCTTCCATAATCTATAGCTACTATTCTGCTCATATGGGGTACAAAAATACAAAAAAGACGCTTCCCGCGAAAGGAAACGTCTCTTTTATTCTATTATTTCAACTGTGGATTATTCTTCCACGATAGCAACACGGCTCAACTTAGCGTCATCGTAGAACATATTGCCTACACCACCCTTGTAATCAACCTTCAGTTGAGAAGCAGGTACACCGAATTCGTTCACCATCAGGTCACGTACAGCTTCAGCTCTCTTCTTACTTAACTTCATGTTGTACTCAGCAGAACCAGTACCCTTGTCAGCATATCCTGTAACAGTAAATGTCTTTTCCGGATTAGCTTTGATACCCTTAGCCATTGCTTCGATGTTCATGTACTCTCTCTTGCTGATGTTGCTCTTACCAATGTTGAATACAACAACCAGACGTGGAACGAATCCGCCTTCTTTCTTAACGATTACTTCCGGCTTCTTGTTGCGTGCTTCAACCAAGTCACGTTTCAGAGATTCGTTTTCACCCTTCAGAGAGTTCAGTCTGTTTCTCATGTCGTCCAACTGACTTTCCGGTACCATCGGTACAGTAGGAACAGCGTTGAATCCGCGTTTTTTGAACTTGTAAGTTACACCTACAGTTACACCGGCCATACCTTCTTTAGAAGTTCCGCCGAATGCATCCTTCATCAAAAGGCCACGCAATTCAAGGTTGATATCCCAAGCATCCGATACACGGAAGCGGTTGATCAAACCGGCATTGATACCTAAGTTTTGTTGATGAGGTTCTGACCAAGAAAGAGCCACACCTGCACCTACATAAGGAATGAATGAATAAAGACGATCCTCGTTGTAACCGCAGAACATGTTAGAAAGGTTGAAGAGAACATCACCATGGAAGTTAGCCATGTTCCATTTCTGCTTGTAGTAACCGTTAGAATACTTGCCACCTTTTGTATACAAGTCATTAGCACTAGGAGCAGCTCCCTTAGCTTGAAGACCGTTGTATGCAACACGCAATCCGATACCCGGAGTAAACCATTTACCTACGGCAATATCAAGTGCCGGAGCAATGCGTTTTCCGAAATCCGCTTTACCGTCGTTGTCGCCAAAGTACATTTGACCACCAACGCCACCACTAATGAACCAATTGGCCCCAAAACGATTAGTCTCTACAGTGTAGGCTTTACCTTCTGTTTTTCCTTTTTCCTGAGCAGACAGGCACACAGAAGCCCCTACCATTAAAATAAACAATAAACCCTTTTTCATCTCAATTTATTTTAGTAAATAATATAATGCAGTTTGTGTTACGCTATAACCACAACTCTACAGGCTCTAAATCTTAAACAAAGAGATATAAATCTCTACCCTTTTTCTTTAAATTTAGTGCAAATATAGATATTTATTGTAATACACACAAAAAAACTCGTAAAAAAACATTTCTTCGTGATATTTATATGGGATGATAAAAGTGTTGGATAGCCTACAAAGGGTATAGCCAACATTTTTGAAAGAAAAATAAAAGCAAAAAAATAACCAATGATAATCTATATCATTGGTTATCCCTTATTTTTTCCGCTACCTTAATTAATATACCAGTTTTACATTATCAATCCACAATGAATTTCCGGGTGAACCGACGTAAGCTCCGCCATGACTGGATGTGAACTGGAGATACAGATGAGTCGGCTCATCATTTTCATCCCCCCATGCCACTTCGTGGATAGGCACGCTTTCACCTTTGCTGTTGACTGTATAGTTCTCAGTCACCTGCAGACGCATCATGTGAGGTTTATATTCGGGACGGCTGGTAATGTCTCCATACATAATTTCATACGTGGCATTATTCTTCCAGTCGGTAGAGTGATAGTAATAAGTCACCAACGTTCCGATACGCTTGGCATAAACATTTCCGTTGGCATCCTCCCAGCGTTTCTGCAAAAATAAAATAGCAGCCGGATAATCCTTGCCTGCTACATCTGTAATTTTACTGAAACCGGTAGCACGTATACGTTTTTCCCTGTCGGACATCTTCACTTTATAGTCAAACTGAAGGGCAACCGGCTTCTTGGTAAACGGAATCCCCGTCTGAAGCATCTTCTGCGGGTTTTTGGTACCCTTGATCGGTTCGTGCACAGATCCCGTAAAGATAGAGCCGGCAGCCAATACGGTTATATTGACAAGCCCCAGTACCTTCACACTCTCCATACGCGTATCCAGGCGTGCACAGTAACCGTCTCCCCGTTTCTCCGGAAAAACCGACGTATTTGTCTTGGTAATACCTGCCACTTTCGCCATCACATTCGAAGTCGCCCACGGTGAGACACCCATATTCTTATACACCTGATCTCCCTTAATTACAGTCGTCGGACCAATCTCATACACATTCTTCGTATTCCCTCCGATAATCCCCGACTCTTTTATCTGGCGGTCCACCCATTGGTCCATATCCCCGAAGGGGACAATCTCCACTTTATGCTGCGCCATCAAAGACAAGGAAGAAAAAAATGCAACGAAGCCTGTCAGAAACAGGCGATGAACCATTTTCTTAATCATCAATACTTATCCTTTCTTTTATAAATTATAGTTCCATTGTTTCAAAGCAAAATCCCAGTTTTCCTCTACCAATCGAATCGTCCGGTCATCATATTTATACTTATTCTTCTTATATCCCTTCTTGCCGCCGACATATTTTTCGATATCTCCTTGTGCTTCGGCGAAGCCGGGGATAGAAAGTGACTTATAAATATTCTCCGTCATTCCCATCGCATCCGCTTCAAAGTCTTCAAACTTCACTTCGATCAGATTGCCTTCCGGAATGAATTTCTTATCCGATTCATACTTATGATACAGCTTTGCATAAATAGAAAGGATATTCTCCTCCAATTGTTCATTGCTGACATCCTCCAGTTTCAGAGGCTGGATTGTATTTGTAAAGAAACTGCGTGTAGATTCAAATACCGTATACGGATTACGCATCAGGTAGATAAACTTGGCGTTCGGGAACATTTTCACCAATTCTTTCACCCTGCCCGTATGAGGAGGGTTCTTGCTGAGGAATTGCGTACCCTTGGTGTTCCACAAAGAAATCTTGATCAATTTCGTGAATACCTCTTCAAACACTTTCAGTTCTTTGTCCGTGATATCATCAAACAGCAGATACTTGTCCGCATATTCCTGTTGATATTTCGGCAGGAACCAGAAATTATAATAGGTATACGGCATCATGTTCGACAATGCAAACTCTTCCTCCTGCGGAAGATCCACTGCCAGCTCCATATTATCCGTCGGACGCTTGTCCGGCATCAGCCAGCTCATATTCTTCTTGAAGAAAGGCTGTCCCCACATCATCAGATGCGGGAATACGGTCTGATAAGTTGTGTTATACCCAAAATGCTTGTCGCAGGAGAACACGTTATGTACAAAAGTAGTTCCACTCCGCCAGTGTCCCAGAATGAATACCGGATCATGTTCCAGCGGCTGATTGGCCAACAACTTTTCGTAGCGTTTATCCTGCAATGCAGCCAACGGAGAAAGCAGGCGGCACACCGCTTTCGTCAACCGGTACTTGCCTTTATAAGCAGCATCAATATCACGGCCGGCAGTGATTGCCTTAAACGTTTTCCAGTCGGCACCTACCAACGTATTAATCGGAAGTTTATTAAATTCAAGTAATCCCATCGTTCTACATTTTATTTAATCACTTTTATGGAGAGTCCCTGGCGTTCCAGTTCCTTCACGGCTTTTTCTATGGCGGCGTGATGTTCCGGGGCAATGTCCAGTTTCGACAAATCCAGTACGGGGATGTCGTCCGTGGCAGCCATATCTTTCATTTCCACCCGGTCGATAATCATACCTACGGCAGAGGTATTATTCGTAATCGGATCGATCAGGATAAAAGAACCGCAAGATTTATTCTTTTTATAAGGATCGAAGAAAAGCTCCTTGGCAGTAGTCAGCACAACGCGGGCGATCTGATTGAGCTGCAATGGCAAATTGTCCTTTGTCAGTTGTCCATTGTCAATGGAAAGATGCTCCATCGTGTTGACATCCACTTTATATTTGATCGCGTCGATGCGGGTACGGCTCAAATTGGTAGTCTGCTTGATAAAGAACGATTTATTGATGTCCATCGGTTCTTCATCCATCCATACCATCATCGCTTCGAAGTTGCGGTCAACGATCGGCAAGTTGTCCGGATGCACCAGCATTTCACCACGGGATACGTCGATTTCGTCTTCCAGTGTCAGTGTAACCGACTGCGGCGGGAAAGCGTAATCCAGTTCGCCGTCGTATGTCACGATACTCTTCACCTTGGAAGTCTTTCCGGAAGGCAATGCCATCACTGTATCTCCCTTGCGGACAATACCCGATGCCACTTTACCGCAGAAACCACGGAAGTCAAGGTTCGGGCGCAACACATACTGCACAGGGAAACGGAAATCCGTGAAGTTATGATCATTATCGATATGAACCGTTTCGAGGAAGTCCAGCAAAGAGATTCCTTTATACCATGGTGTGCGTTCGGACTTATCCACAACGTTGTCACCGTCCAAAGCAGAAAGAGGAATACAGTTCACATCCGGAATACCCAGCGGTTCTACGAATTTCTTGTATTCCGATACAATCTCGTTGAACCGTTCCTCGGAGAAGTCCACCAGGTCCATCTTATTGACCGCCAGCACCACGTGCTTGATGCCCAGCAGAGATACCAGGAAAGTATGACGACGGGTCTGGGTAATCACACCCGTACGGGCGTCTACCAAGATAATTGCCAGATTGGCCGTAGAGCCACCGGTAATCATATTACGTGTATACTGTTCGTGTCCCGGAGTATCCGCAATGATAAACTTACGGCCATTGGTAGAGAAGTAGCGGTAAGCCACATCAATCGTAATCCCCTGCTCACGCTCCGCTTTCAATCCATCGAGCAACAAAGCATAGTCTATATGTTCGCCTGCATTACCTACACGCTTACTGTCACGTTCCAATGCATCCAGCTGATCTTCGTACAGTTTCTTACTGTCAAACAACAGACGTCCGATCAAAGTCGATTTTCCGTCATCCACCGAACCGGCAGTCAACAGTCTCAGCAAGTCTTTCTGTTCGTCTTTATCCAGAAAGGCCTTTATATCCAGCTTATTATCCATTTCCAACTTTTAGTTTTTTTAATCATTCATTTTTAATTGCTTAAAAATACCCTTCACGTTTCTTCTGCTCCATGCTGCCTTCCTGGTCAAAGTCGATCACACGGGTAGTACGTTCGCTCTTGGTAGTCGTCATCATCTCTTCCACGATCTCTTCGATGGTAGCCGCACCGCTCTCTACTGCGCCCGTCAACGGCCAGCAGCCCAGAGTACGGAAACGCACCATCTTCATTTCGATCTGATCACGATATTTTTCCGGCAGACGGTCGTCATCCGCCATGATGATATTACCATCCAGATTGATCACAGGACGTTCCTTGGCATAATACAGCGGAACGATCGGAATATTCTCCAGACGGATATACTGCCAGATATCCAGCTCCGTCCAGTTGCTGATCGGGAACACACGGATACTCTCACCTTTGTGTACACGGGCGTTGTAGATATCCCACAATTCAGGACGCTGGTTCTTCGGGTCCCACTGGTGGAATTTATCACGGAAAGAGAAGATACGCTCCTTGGCACGTGACTTTTCTTCATCCCGGCGCGCGCCGCCGAATGCAGCGTCAAATTTATATTTATCCAGCGCATGCAGCAATGCCTGAGTCTTCATCAGGTCCGTATGTACCTTGCTTCCATGCGTGAAAGGTCCTACCCCTGCATGAAACGCTTCCATATTACTTTCCACAATCAGGTTCCAGCCATGTTTCTTGGCATATTCGTCGCGGAACTGGATCATTTCCTTAAACTTCCACTTCGAATCGATATGCATCAACGGGAAGGGAACTTTTCCCGGATAAAACGCTTTTTCAGCCAAGCGCACCATCACCGAAGAATCTTTTCCGATGCTGTACAGCATCACCGGATTCTCAAATTCCGCCGCCACCTCGCGGATGATATGAATTGACTCGGCTTCGAGTTCTTTCAAATGGCTCAGTTTATATTCTTCCATCTTTTTTGAAATTTCTTCATTTATTTCTTTTCTATTTTCGGCAACACCATCTCCAACAGGCGGTTGACCGACTCTTCCAGACTCAGCTTCGAAGTATCCAATGACAAGGCCGGATGTTCGGGCACTTCAAACGGCGCGGAAATTCCGGTGAAATTCTGAATTTCTCCCCTGCGCGCTTTTGCGTACAGCCCTTTCACATCCCGTTTTTCGCACTCTTCCAGCGGGGTGCTTACGAAAACTTCCAGGAAATCATCCTTTCCGATAATATTTGCCGCCATTTCACGGATATCATTATTGGGGCTGATAAATGCCGCAATCGTAATGATGCCGCTGTCCAAAAACAACTTGGACACTTCGGCGATACGACGGATATTTTCTACACGGTCGGTTTCGGAGAAGCCCAGATTATTGTTGATACCGCTGCGAATATTGTCGCCGTCCAAAATGCGGCAAAGCAGTCCGCGTTTATGGAGTTCGCGTTCCAATGCAATCGCAATCGTACTTTTACCTGATCCGCTCAGACCTGTAAACCAGATCATCACGCTATGCTGTCCCAGAAGTTCTTCTTTGTCCTCCCGCGTCATCATGCGGTCAAAAATCGGATATATATGATTTTTTTCTTCCATTTATAGAATATGTTTATTAAAAGTTCCAGATCAACGGGATCAGGATCACAGAGATTAAGAAAGTGATGATATTGAGCGGCAGACCGATACGGACAAAATCCGTAAACTTATAGTTGCCGATACCTTGCACAATCAAATTAGTCTGATAACCGATCGGTGTGGAAAAGCTGGCAGACGCAGCCATACAGATCACGACAAAGAAAGGTGTCGGACTTACGCCCAACTGCGCCGAGATGGACAGTGCCAACGGAAATGCCAGAGCCGCAGCCGCATTGTTCGTGATCAGTTCCGTAAACAAATTCGTGATGACAAACAATATAGCAAGTAATACATGCGGTCCGTAATCGTCACTCAAACCGATGATAAATCCTGCCACACAATCGGCCACACCGGAGTTCACCATAGCCTTGCTGATGGCAAATGCGCAGGCAATCGTAATCAGAATATCCCACGAAATATATTTGGTATACTTACGGGCGGGGAAAATATTGGTCCACGCCATGATAATAGTAGTAATGCAGACAAAGAAAAACATATCCAGCTTGATATCGGGAAACATCTCTTTGGTTGCCGGCAGTTCGCCCACCGTAGCACCGACAATCATCAGTACCAGCAAGATTAGCGCCAACCAGCGCTTCTTCTTTCCCGAAGTATCCGGATCATTGCCGTTGGTAAGCAGCACGAATACCGAAGATTCTCCCCAAGTCGGGATAAACGTATCATCCGCCATCACCACAAGCGTATCACCCTCACGGAGCACTACATCCTCCAGATGATCGACATAGCGCTGACCGTTACGTGTTTTGATCTCTTTCACTTCCGCACCATAGTGACGCTGGAAATTGAAATCACTCAGTTTCTTGTTGATACCGGGGAAACGGGCTCCCAATACAGCTTCTACACGATGCAGCTTCTCTCCTTCCTCCACTTCTTCATCGGGTACAGCCGTATCCGGACGTGCATCGGGCAAGAGCCGTTTGGAGAAAATGAAAAGATATATGATACCGGCAATGGCAATAAAGATGCCGACCTTTCCCAGTTCGAACATGGTGAAGCCTTCATAGCCGGCTTCCAGAATCATACCATGCACTACCAGATTGGTAGAAGTGCCGATCAGCGTACAGATACCGCCGAGGATAGTCACATAAGAAAGGGGAATCAGGAACTTGGTGGCCGGAAGTTTTACCGATTTCGCCCAATGCTTGATGATCGGGGCAAAGATGACTACCACCGGAGTATTATTCAGAAAGGCAGAAATGAATGCAACAGACGGCAGGATACGCAGCTGCGCTTTAAACACCGTCGTCTTCCCCTGCGGAAGCAGTTTCTTGATCACTTGCCCTAATGTACCCGACTGACGGATACCTTCACTAACCAGGAATAACAAGGCGACGGTAATCATTCCTTTATTACTGAAACCTTCAAGCATTTCCTTCGGAGTCAGAATGCCGACGCACAGAAATAAAACCACTACCGAAAAGAGCACCATGCCCGGCCGCATCTTATCCGCGATCAGGGCAGCCATCATTCCTAATAAGGATAATAGTACAAATACAATTTCAAATGTCATATAAACATTAATTAGCGTTCTCTTTTTGCTTCAACGATAAACCACGGATTCAGCAGATCCTCTTTGTTATATCGCAAAGGTTCCTCCTTCCCTGCCTGATATACTTCCATCCCTGCGGCACGGGCTATCGCATGTCCGGCAGCCGTATCCCATTCCATCGTCGGAGCAAAACGCGGATAGACATCCGCCTTTCCTTCGGCAACCAGACAGATTTTAATAGAACTTCCGCTTGATATCAGTTCCACATTGCCGTGTTTCTTTTTTAAGTCTGCAATATATGTTTCAGTTTCAGGCGTCAGGTGTGAACGGGAAGCGACAGCAATAAAATGGTCGCGCGCATCCGCCAATGGCATCCGTTCCGATTTCTCAATCATCTGCTGTAAGGTCACTCCCTCGTCTTCCAGACCGACAATGCCGGAACACTTATAGGCACCTGTCCCCTCCACTGCAAAATAAAGTTCTTTTTTTACAGGCACGTAAATAACACCCATTACAGGTACAGCGTTCTGCACCAAAGCTATATTTACCGTAAATTCTCCGTTACGCTTGATGAACTCCTTCGTTCCGTCCAGCGGGTCTACAATCCATAAAGTATCCCAGCCTCGCCGCACTGCATAGTCCATATGCTTTCCTTCTTCACTAAGAACCGGAAAAGGAGTTTCATTCAAAATGGCCACAATCGCCTCGTGGGCTTTCCTGTCTGCTATCGTTAAGGGAGAGCTATCCGCCTTCCTCTCTATTTCAAAATCCGACTTCGGATCTTCATAGATAGAAAGGATTTTTTCACCTGCTTTCAACGCTGCATCGATAGCAGCCATTACATATTTCTGTTTCATAATGACAAAAGTAAAAACTTTATTTACGAAAAAAGTTTCCCACCTGCTATTTATAACTTCTTTTAGTAGAATGATAAAAATTTCTAAAAAACGAATTTACAATGTGTAACAAAAAAGCAGTAACTTCCCAGTTACCGCCTTCTTATTTCGGGAAAACAGGTTATCCATCCCGATATATATTACCAAAAAGAAATCAATAAATACGATACAGCAACCAAGCTCCCTGGAAGTCTGTACGACTCGGGTATTTAGCCTTGAATGCGTCACGTGCATCGACAGCAGCCGCTTTGTCAGCGAATGAGCTTACAATCACACGGTACATTGCTTTTTCCGCATTGAATGCGATTGTTGCGTTGTAACCTTGTCCGTCCAACCAGTCTTTCAAGCCTTCAGCATTCGCTTTCACACCGAAGCTGCCTACTACTACGCTGTAATCCTTCAATCCGTCGGTACCGGAAACGACTGTCACCTTTTCCTGACGAACGCCGGTTGTATCTGTAGCCTTAGGTGTTGTCACAGGAGCTGCAACAACCGGAGTCACTTCTACCGGAGCTTCCACCTGCGGTTCTGCCAATTCTTGCTGTTTTGCTTTTTCGTAAGCTTTTTTATAGGCGCTTTCACTGGATTTACAAGATGCAAACGCAAGCACCATGCATACTCCCATTCCTAATACGACCAATTTTTTCATATCCAATATTCTGTATTTAATTAATAATTCAATAATCTTGTTCGTTCACATTTAGTTTTCGGGCAACAAAATAATAGAAATTTTATCATCCGGCAAAGAAAATGAGCGAAAAAACGTCTATTCTGCCTTCTTCTTATAAGAAATAGTGCCCGTTGCCTGATAAGTCGGCATCAAAAGCACCTCTGCAATCTGAATATGCGCAGGAGCCGAGGCAGCATAATATACCGTTTCGGCAATATCGTCTCCGGTCAGCGGGCGGATTCCCTTGTAAAAATTGTCAGCCGCCTGCTTGTCACCACGGTAACGGACCACTGTAAAGTTTGTTTCCACCATGCCCGGTTTGATATTCGTCACCCGCAGCGGCGTATCCACCAAGTCTATCCGAAGTCCGTCCGAAAGTGCCTTCACAGCAGCTTTGGTGGCGCAGTAAACACTGCCTCCGGGATAGGCGGCATCTCCGGCGATAGAACCTATATTAATAATGTGTCCGCACCCCCGTTCCACCATGCCCGGAACTACCAGACGTGTCATGGCGAGCAAACCTCTTATATTCGTATCGATCATGATATCCCACTCGTCCAGACTACCTTCGAACTCTTTGTCCACTCCGATCACCAGTCCGGCATTGTTAATCAATACATCAATCGATTTCCATTCTTCCGGCAACGCTTCCAGTGCGGCGGCAGCCTGTTTCCGGTCGCGAACATCAAAAGGCAACACACAGACCTGTATTCCATACTCTTTTTCCAGTTCAGCCTTCAGTTCTTCCAGCTTCGACACTGTACGGGCATTCAAAATCAGGTTCCATCCTTCCTTAGCAAATTTACGGGCGCATCCTTCGCCGATTCCGCTGCTCGCTCCGGTTATAAAAACAATCTTCGCTTTCATTATGTTTTGAATTACAATATTGAATGACAAAAGTACGCCTTAAGTCTCATTTGTTAGTCCAAAAGTCTAGTTAAATAAGATTAAACCATAAAAGAAATCAAGAATGATAAAAAGGAAGTACTTTTTTTCTGTTTTTGCGAACAACCTTTGGAGAAAAATGTTATATTTGTTGTATCATAATCATTTTAAACAGTATAAATTATGAAAGGATTAAATGTATTAGCAGCTTTTCTGGGTGGTGCAGCCGTAGGTGCAGCCCTTGGTATTTTGTTTGCTCCTGAAAAGGGAGAAGATACCCGTAATAAGATCGCAGAAATTCTTCGTAAAAAAGGAATCAAGCTGAACCGCAACGAAATGGAAAATCTCGTTGACGAAATCGCAGCTGAAATTAAAGGAGAAATAGGAGAATAAGTAAGTAAAGGACTAAAACAGAGCGACCATGTTTGCAGACGATAAAAGTATTGAGAACTTTCAACAGTTGTTTTTTGAGTTCAAAAAGTATCTGGAACTTCAAAAAGAATACACCAAGTTAGAGTTGACGGAGAAGCTGACCATACTTCTTTCAACGTTAATCATGATTGTAATACTTATCATCCTTGGCATGGTAGCCCTGTTTTATCTGTTATTTGCCTTGGCTTATGTATTGGAACCTCTGGTAGGCGGACTTATGGCAAGCTTCGCTATCATTGCCGGCATCAATATACTGATTATGGCTTTAGTCATTATTTTCCGCAAACAGCTTATCATCTCCCCGATGGTAAACTTCCTCGCTAACTTGTTTTTAACCGATTCAAAATAAATGAAGTTATGAGTGCGCAAACACCTGCCAAAATTACATTAGAAGAGATCACCCAACGCAAAAAGAAGCTCTTGAATGAAATTCAGGCTCAAAAACGAGCTATGACGGCCACCACCCGCGAAATATTCTCGCCTCTTGCACCCGCCGCCAACAAAGCGGATTCGCTCATGCGTTCGTTCAATACCGGCATGGCCATCTTTGACGGAGTAGTTTTGGGTATCAAGATCATGAAAAAAATGCGGACGTACTTTAGAAGACTAAGATAGCAATCCGGGTATGACAAGAAGGATCAGACCCCTACCCCGTCCCATCTCATCACTACCACCCATTCTGCCGGCTGTCCGTTTCCGTAAAGCCGATGTGGAATCGTACCGATCACTAAATCACAATGGGCTGCAAATACATTCTTCAACTCCTTCAGCAGTGCATTCAACAGAATTTCCAGATGTATCTCATCCATGATACAGCTGACGACACGCACGTACTGATAAACGTGTAAATCCTTCCCCTGCCGCATGGCACTCACATCCCTTCCGGAGATATGCAACTCATCTTCCAGAAAAGAATACGAAATCGATTTGTCGATATTCATCAGGTTCACTACCATACTTCCCAAAAATTCATAAGGTCCATGATTTTCTTTTGTCATGTTTACTCTTTGTTTAAAATTTAATAAAAAATAGATATATATTTGGTTATTCAATCTGTTTCAACCTATGAAACAAGTTCTAATTCCCCCTCCTTTACCTTTGCACCCGCTATCCCGATAGTGGGATAGACAATCATAAAACATCAAAATCAAATGCAAGTACTCGAAGAAATTAAAGTTTCCGTTTACGAAAATGTGTATTCCAAAAAGCCTAAAATCATGTCTTTCCTCGAAGTCATCTTTATGTGTATTCATCCGGTTTATGCTTCCATCATCCAATCCATCCGGCGGTATCATCAGGAAGGCGACCATGAAGCCGCCCAAAAACTAAAAAGCCAGCTCCCCTGCTTCACTCCTGCCGGCACCTTCGACGGAGCGCATGCCATCCGAAATTTCCAGTTGCCCAGTCACATTATCGGACTCGACTACGACCACGTTCCCAATCGGCTGGAGATCATCCGTCTTTGCGCTGCCGACCCTCATACCGTAGCTGCTCTGGAAAGCCCTACAGACGGCGTGAAAATCTTCGCCTATGTGGAAGGCATCGAAGGCCGTCACCGGGAAGGGCAGCTACTGGTCAGCCGTTACTACGACCAGCTGACCGGGCTCACCAGCGATCCCGCCTGTAAAGACGAAAGCCGCCTGTGCTATTTCACCTATTCACCGGACGGATACGTAGCCAGTCTCTATCAGTCATTCGTTCTGGAAGCAGCTGTGGAAACACAACCGTTCCAGCCGACAGCAGAAAACCTCCCCTCTCCTCCGCTACCTGCAAAAGCAAACGAAACCTCCGAGAACTTCTCGGAAGAGGAAGTCAACTTGTTCCTTTCGTCCTACATTTTCTTAAATCCATTGACCGCCGGGCAACGACACACCAATCTGTTTAAACTCGCCTGCGAAGCTTGCCGGAGAAGATATTCGCAAGAAAGCATATTACGCGGGATTACGGTTTATTTTGAGCACTCCGACTTTCCCGCACAGGAAATCAGGAGCATCCTACAATCTGGTTACCAAAAAGTTACCTCTACTCCATCCGTCTCCGCCTCTCCGCTTTGCTCTTCTCTTCATAAGGACAAAATGACAAAAGTGACATATAGCCCATCCGAAAACGTCTATGAAGCAGATGAAGCGTATTGGCAAGGCGAAGAATTCAGAAAAGAAACGCCCTGTTTTCCCAAAAGCGTGTACAAATATCTGCCCGATCTGCTGAACGAATGTATCCTCGAAGAGGAAGGTGATCGTGAACAGGATCTTTCCTTTCTCTCCAACCTCACCGCATTGAGTTCCGTACTGCCTGGCACATTCGGCATCTATAATCACAAAAAGTATTCTCCCCATTTCTACAGTTTCGGCATTGCCCCCGCTGGGAGCAACAAGAGCATTGCGCAAACAGGACGTTATCTGCTGGAAGAGGTCCACGACTGGATACTTTCCAATAGCGAACTTCAGCAGAAAATTTATAACCATAAGTACACCCAATGGAAGCTGGACTGTACTTATAAGAAAAAGGCACATGAAGAGTGTCCCGAAGAACCGGAAAAACCAGCTTACAAAATGCTTTTTCTCCCTGCCACTACCAGCTACAGCCGTATGCAGATCCAAATGCGGGACAACGGTCCGCAAGGAAGCATCATATTCGATACCGAGGCGCAGACGCTGGCTACAGCCAATCATCTGGATTGCGGTAACTTTGACGATATGCTCCGCAAGGCATTCGAGCATGAGAATATCGATTCCGCTTTCAAGATCAATGGTTTAACCCCCATTTATATCCGTTTTCCCATGCTTGCCATGTTCCTCACCGGCACCCCGAGTCAGATGGCTTCACTGATAGAGACTTCGGAAAAAGGACTTCCGAGCCGTATCATGCTCTACACTTTCCGCAGCATTCCGAAGTGGAAGCCCATGGGAGATGACAGTATCTCGCTTGAAGAGTCTTTCAAGCCGCTGGCACATCGTGTCTTCGAGCTTTATCATTTCTGCAAGAATCATCCTGTATTGTTTCACTTCAGCCGTTCTCAATGGGATTATCTGAATCATACGTTTTCTAAGCTGCTTGCCGAAGTGGTTCTGGAAGGTAACGATGACCTTCAGGCCGTTGTCAAACGGTATGCCTGTCTTGTGATGCGCATCAGCATGATCCAGGCACGCATCCGCCAGTTCGAGGCGAATGATGGCGCACCGGATATCTATTGTGAGGATGTAGATTTCGATCGTTCTCTCCAGATCGTTCTCTGCTGTTATGAGCATAGCAGGCTATTATTGTCTTCCATGCCGTCTTCCCAGCTCCATCCGTTGAAAGATCCGAACAGTACACGGAAGTTCATCGGCGAGTTGCCAGAAACATTCACTACCGAAGATGCAATGCAGATCGGCGTAAAATACGATTTCAGCCACCGCAAGATCAGCAGGCTGATAAAATCGTTCATTGGCGTCAAAATCAATAAGATATCTCATGGAAAGTATCAGAAGATCTCATAAAATAGTCCTATCTGTCATTTTTGTCCTTTTGTCCTTTTGAAGACTCTCTGAAAACATTGGGAAGTTTGAAAAAACCTTCTCAATGATCGGATGCAAACATTGGGAAGATTCAATACAATCTTCTCAATGTTTTTTCCTTTTATCAGTGCGTCTGTGTGCGTCACTGCACATCACGGGCACTTGCCCATGTAGTATCTTTGTTGTGTAATCGGTTACAGGTAATAAGTATTAAGTAATAAGTATTAAGTATTAAAAATTATGGCACAGAATTATGTTGTTATGGCTCGCAAGAACCTGTTGAAACCTAGTGAAGCTCCCAAGTATTATGCAGTGGCACGTAGCGGACGGAAAGTGACCGTCAAGGAGGTCTGCAAACGTATTACCGAACGTTCGTCTTATTCAAAAGGCGAGTTGGAAGGTTGTATCGGAGAGTTTCTGCTCGAAATCGTCAATGTACTGGATGAAGGGAATATCGTTCAGATGGGCGATCTGGGGAATTTCCGCATGAGTCTTAAGACGGCAACGGCTACCGCAACGGAGAAGGAATTCAAGGCATCGTGTATCGAGAAAGGTAAAGTGCTTTTCTATCCGGGCAGTGATCTCCGCAAGTTGTGTAAAACACTGGACTTTGCACTGTATAAGAGTGACGGTAAGCCCGATTCGGGAGACGAACCGTTGCCGGACGATGGTAAGGGCGATCAGCCCGGTGGTGGTTCAGGTGACGATGGTGATGAAGCTCCGGACCCGACTGTTTAATCAATCATTATTTACTATTAAAGATTAAAATTGTATGAAAAAGCAAGTTTGGAAGAATATTCTTCAGTTCATTGTGACAATTGCAACGTCTATCATTTCTGCTATCGGGGTAACGTCCTGTACGGCTCATCTGTAATACATCCGCATGGAAAGTTCTAAAGATGAGTATCTCCCGAGAGAGATTAAGTTGTTGGTGATTCATTGCAGCGCTACGCGCTGCAATGGTTCCTTCCCTGTAGAACGGCTTCGAGAATGTCATTTGCAACGGGGTTTTCGTGATATTGGCTATCATTTTTATATCACCCGGGACGGAGTTCTTCATCATTGTCGTCCCGTCTCCGAAATCGGTGCCCATGTGCGTGGATTTAACAGGCATAGTATCGGGATTTGTTATGAAGGCGGGCTGGATGAAAATGGCAGACCGGCGGATACGAGAACTACGGCACAACGCTTTGCTCTGCTCGATCTGTTGACGATTCTCAAGCATCAGTATCCGGAGGCGCAGATAGCAGGACATTATCAGCTGAGTGCTACGATCCACAAGGCATGTCCTTGCTACGATCCGAGAAAAGAATATTCAGGATTATAAAAAAACTACGGGAGATGGCGAAAGTGCTGCCTCCCGTAGTTTTTTGTTGAATGAATAAAAAAGATTTGGGGTTACAAATCTCCCGGCTTACCCAAATAGTAGGTGATTAACCTTACTTCCCGCACAGAAAAAGCTTTCGTTTTCGGATGAAAATCCGTAGAAAGTATCTCATCCATTAATGGTTGACATCTACGCATCCAGCGACGAAGTTTATTTACTGAAGCGCGAACAGTTATATCAGGGAAATACATTTGGGCTAAGTCTTGTTTATTGTAGCATTTCACTACAAAATCCGGTTGATTCATTGTCTCTTTATACTTGGTTTATAAGCAATAAAGATACAAAATTATTCACCCATTTCCTACGCTTTTTTCATATTTTATTTCAAATTTACTAGCCTTTTCTTTCACTTTTGGTCTGACCATATCCATAGCCGTAACCATAACGTTTACCATAGCCATAATGCTTGCCATACTTGCCGTAGCCGTAGTAATAACCATATTTTCTCTTCTTCAGGTCTACACCGTTAATGACAGTACATAGATTAGGCAGCTTCTTCTCAAAAGACAGTTCATTGATCAATGTATATTCCGCCTTATGAGTGTAGTCAGCACGGCACACGTAAACTGACAAGTCTGCTACACGACCTATTAATAAGGTATCCGTTACCATGCCGATAGGAGCAGTATCAAGGATGACATAATCGAAGTTCTTCTTCAAGGTTTCTATCGCTCTGTCCAGACCGTTACGGGCTAACAGTTCTGTTGGATTAGGAGGAACAGTACCACCCGGAAGAATAAACAGATTCTTATTTACATCAGAAGGCTGAACAAGTTCCATCAAATCCGTTTCAGGATTGGAAAGATACTGAGTAATACCTCTCTCCTTATTAGAGAGTTGGAAAACTTTATTCAGTCCTGGTTTACGAATATCGAGCCCGACAATCACTACTTTCTTTCCCAAAAGAGAAAGACTGATAGCTAGGTTCGACGATACGAATGATTTTCCTTCACCACTGACAGTTGAGGTCACAAGGATCACCTTCTGATCATTATCGAGCATAAACTGAAGATTGGTTCGAATATTACGGAAGGTTTCACTCATCAGATTATTCTTGTTCTCGAAGACGGCGATAGAACCATTCTTATCATTCTTCTCATCAGTTAATGGAATATCACCGACAACAGGAACACTCGTTAGTTTCTCCACATCGGCACGACCTTCGATCTTGAATTTCGTCAGTTCAATCAAGTAGATGATACCAACCGGAATTCCAACACCAAGTACCAATGCGATCAAATAGATCATAGGACGTTTGGGAGATACCGGAATATCGTCAGCTATTGCTTCATCGATAATTTTCGCATTATTGGCAGTAGCAGCAAGTGCAATCGCATTCTCTTCGCGCTTCTGTAATAACATCAGATACAATCCGGCTTTAATCTCCTGCTGACGGGCGATGCTTACATAAGCACGTTCCTGACCCGGAGCGTTGCTGATACGACGGGAATAGCGACTTGCTTCACGGTCAAGGCTCTCTTTGGTAATCATCAACCCCTGCAAGGTTCCTTCAAGGGTAGCCTGTACATTGGCTTTCATAGCACGGATACTCGTATCCAAATTCACAATCGTAGGGTTATTCTCTGTTGATGTACGCAACAGGCGTTTACGCTCAATAAGCATTTCGTTATAACGTTCAATGGTTCCAATCAAGGCAGCATCCTGTAAACCTACATTACTCGGTAAGACTTCGTATTCATTGCCTCGCAAGTATTTACGCAAGTCATTCACCAGACTGATTTGAGTACGATTCTCCACACTCTTCTTTTCATATTCCGCATTACCGGCCAAAGCTATCTGAGCTTCACTCGTCAAGTCCGTGATACCCGCATCACGCTTGAAGGACTCCAGATTAGCTTCCGTACTACCTAATTCTTTTGAGATAATACCAATACGTTCATCAATAAACTCTGCCGTCTTCTGGGCGATTTCGTTCTTATCATTGTTCGTATTGCGATTATACATTTCAAGCAACTGGTTGATAAAATCCTGTCCACGCTGCAAACTGGAGTTCTTCAAGGAAATCACAGCTACGGAAGTAGTCTTAGAAGTAGGAGCAATAGACAGACTGTTACAATAGCCTTTTGCCACTCTCATCGGTTTATTTATTGTCGCAGTTATATGACGTACGTTCTTCTCTATACGAGGAACTTTAGTTCCATCCTGTAAAGTTACCGAATCAACTTCCTGAAAGAAAGCCAATGTACCTTCATCTGTTGGAAAAATGGCAGGTAATTTCTCAAAATGCTTCTGATAGCCCTTTTCACCTACAGTCACATTCACATCCATACTACCTTCAGGCTGTAAGGTCATCTCGACTACCATCGAAGTTTTCAGTTTTTCAGCCTCCTGAGGTGTCAAACTCACTTGTACCGGAGATGTCTTATATAAACCTTTAGCAGGAAATTCATCCTCATCTTTATAAGTTATATACAGTCCCAACTGATTAACGACCTCTTTTACCAGTGTTTTCGAACGTAGAACTTCCAACTCGTTATCAATATTCTTGGAGGAAGTCATCAGACCGCTTAACCCCATATCCTCCAGTTCCGATGAAAGTCCTGCACCTCCGCCCTTCTTCTCATCTTTTATCAGAACAGTGGCGGAAATATTATAGATCGGGGTAGCCCAGTGCAGATAAAACCAAGCACCAACCAAACATAGCAACACAGCACCTACAAACCAGGGCCAGTGAATAATATATTTAAAAAGCAACGCCCGGAAATCGATCTGATCCTCAGCTATTTCACGTTCCTTCACGTTTTGATTTTCTTCTTTCATAACTCTCCCTCTTATTTCAAAATATTAAACAACAAACTGGCAATAGAAACAAGGATCGAAGTAGCAGAGAACCATAAACTTGTACTAGTTCCGATATCCGAATTTCGAGCTTTCGCCTTATTCGGAGTTACGTAAATAATATCATTCTGTTGCAAATAATAATAAGGAGAAAGAATAGTCTCCGCCTTATTCAGATCCAAAGGAATAATTTCCTGCTTACCATTGGCATTCTCCCGTATCAGCTTAACATCATCACGCAGACCATATACAGTCATATCACCCGCCATAGCCAAAGCTTCCAGAATGTTCACTTTTTCATTGGAAATCGTAAATGTACCCGGACGGGCAACTTCTCCGATCACTGAAATCTTATAATTCACCATACGTACTGTTACAATAGGCGTTTCCTTTATATAAGGTTTCAGCTTTTCCACAATCATCTGTTCGGTTGCCTTCTTGGTTAATCCGCCTACATGAAGTTCTCCCAACACAGGAAAGTTTATATTACCTTCATTATCTACCAGGTATTGCTGCAGAACTGGCTGAGTAGTCGTATAATTCAAAGCAGCATTACTCTGTGTAGCCACTGTCAGGTTGAAAGGTGCTGCCAGTTCAGGACTGGTACACGACACAACAATAGTCAATAAGTCTTTAGGCATGATCTTTGCATCATACAGTTGCTCATTCTGAGTACTATACAGTACTACTTCCGCATCCTGCAAATAAGGTACTTTCTTGTAAGACTGACAAGCTGCAAGTAACAAAGGCAATAATAATACCAAAACATACTTTCCGTTTAGTTTTCTCATAATATACATACAAAATTATAAATTTAGATACCTTTTAAATACCAATCATACAAACGATGAACACCTTCATCAATCTCAACCTTATGATGCCAGCCTAAACTGTGTAACTTCGATACATCTGTCAGTTTACGCATCGTACCGTCAGGTTTAGAACTATCCCAAAGAAGGTCACCCTTAAATTGAACTTCCTTCATGATCATCCCCGCAACTTCACGGATACTGATTTCCTTACCTGTACCAACATTGATGTGACAGTTACGAATGTCTTTACTACCTTCCGTGTAAGTATCTTTGAAATCAACATTCAATAATACATGAACACTCGCATCAGCCATCTCTTCACTCCAAAGGAACTCACGCATAGGTGTACCAGTACCCCAAAGAGTTACCGATTCAGGAGTAATACCAAACTTAGCCAGTTCATCTAATATTTCAGTATTGGAGTTACTACCTGTCACACCTTCCACAGGACGCAAGTCTAAATCTTTACAAACTGACTCCCAGTCACTTTCATTCAGACATTTAGCCAGATGAATCTTGCGAATCATAGCAGGAAGAACATGACTGTTCTCCAAATGGAAATTATCATTCGGACCATAAAGGTTGGTAGGCATCACGGCAATATAGTTCGTACCATACTGAAGATTGAAGCTTTCACACATCTTCAAACCCGCAATCTTGGCTATGGCATAAGGTTCGTTCGTATATTCCAAAGGAGAAGTCAGTAAAGCGTCTTCCTTCATCGGTTGTGCGGCATCACGAGGATAGATACAGGTACTACCCAGGAAAAGTAGTTTCTGTATGTTATGACGGAAGCTCTCGCCTATCACATTCTGCTGAATCTGAAGATTCTGATAGATAAAATCGGCACGATACTGCAAGTTTGCAAGGATACCACCGACATGTGCAGCGGCAAGGACAACTGCATCAGGCTGTTCTTTATCAAAGAATTGTTTTACGGCCACACCATCAAGAAGATCCAGTTCTTTATGAGAGCGTCCTACAAGATTAGTGTAACCACGACTCTGCAAATTATTCCAGATAGCGGAACCTACCAAACCGTGGTGTCCCGCTACATAGATTTTCGTATTCTTATCCATTCTTACTCTTCTTCTCTATTCATCATTCATCAGTTCTTTCATGTGAAGCTTCTTCACAAACTTCATATCATGATCAACCATGATTTTCACCAGTTCAGGAAAAGAAGTCTTTCTTGGATTCCAGCCAAGTAATTCTCTTGCTTTCGTAGGATCACCCAGTAACTGTTCTACTTCAGCAGGACGGAAATACTTAGGATCAACTTCAACCAAGACTTTTCCAGTCAATACGTCAATGCCTTTCTCATCCACTCCTTCACCTTCCCAACGAAGTTCAATACCGGCTTCTTTGAAAGCTAATGTCGTAAATTCACGTACAGTGTGATATTCTCCCGTAGCAATTACAAAGTCTTCAGGAATGTCATGCTGAAGGATCAGCCACATGCACTCAACATAGTCCTTGGCGTATCCCCAGTCACGAAGTGAGTTCAGGTTTCCCAGATAAAGTTTGTCCTGGAGCCCTTGTGCAATACGGGCAGCAGCCAATGTTATCTTACGGGTTACGAAAGTCTCTCCTCTACGTTCACTTTCATGATTAAACAGGATTCCGTTTACAGCATACATTCCATAACTTTCACGATAGTTCTTGGTTATCCAGAAACCATATTGTTTGGCTACTCCGTACGGGGAACGGGGATAGAAAGGAGTGGTTTCTTTCTGTGGAACTTCCTGTACCAAACCAAAGAGTTCGGAAGTGGAAGCCTGATATATCCTTGTCTTCTTCTCCATTCCAAGGATACGGACAGCCTCCAGCATACGAAGTGTACCGATGGCATCCGCTTCGGCTGTATATTCAGGTACGTCAAAAGATACTTTCACATGACTTTGTGCAGCCAGGTTATAAATTTCATCCGGTTGTACCTGCTGGATAATACGGATCAAAGAACTGGAATCTGTCATATCCCCATAATGAAGATTGACCAGACGATCCTTTTTCATGTCACGTACCCACTCATCCAAGTAAAGGTGTTCGATGCGTGCGGTGTTGAAAGAAGAAGAACGACGAAGGATACCATGGACTTCATATCCTTTTTCTATTAGAAACTCGGCTAAAAATGAACCATCCTGACCAGTGATTCCTGATATTAAAGCTACCTTTTTCATTTTATTCATTAATTATTTTTATTTATAACACATTCGATCACGTCGCCCCTCCATCCAATAGCCATTTGTTACAAAAGAGGAATGTATAGCGTATTATACTTTAAATCCAATAAAAGATTGTCCATTTCTTAATTGTGTAAAAGAGTACTCACAAAAATAAATTAGTGTAATAGTCCCCAATAATAGACTATAGTACAAAAAAACATGATTTCTATCAATATATTATTATGTAATGTTTGCTTAAAGCAAACAGTTACTTTCACAACGAACATGTATAAAGCAAAAACATCCCAAATTACTAACTAAACTTGACCGTTCCATACATCTTCTTGTCTTAGCGGAACATAAGTACCATCCTTAGATTCAAAAATAACAGAGGGTTCTAATATTTCTACTGTATGCCATACACCTTTGGGTACTTGATAACCATAGCAGGCCTCGGCTGAACAGAGACGGATACGTTCCACTTCATGAAGAATGGTTCTTTTTAGTATATTATCTGTTTCTGTAAAACGAAAGAGGGATTGGTCATTATTTATATATTCTGCCACTTCCTCATAAATAATCTCATCTAGTTTTCCACACAAACATATAACAGTCTCACACGTATCTTGATGACGGTGGATGGGCACTACTGTTCCCGGAAGTAGAACATTGAGCATACGCTGACTAGAATCGGCTGATGACGTACGCAAGTCGAAAGTCTGCCGTAGACGTTCATTCACAGAAGCCTTTGCTAAGATTTCATCAATTAGTTTTTTGTCTATTTTCATACTCATTTATTGGGTAACCACTTCACCTTTTAAAACCCAAAGACGAACTTACCTCCCATGTTAATAAATTATTTACACAATCAATATCTTCTAATAACGACTTGAAATGCTTCTGCATAATTACATCCCCATTGGCTGCCACGGACAGAAGCAAGTCCCATAATATATTCATCACTACGAGGATGCGGATATAGACGCATCACCCCCCTGTACATCGCCAAAGCCTTACACTTAGCTCCTACACCTTCTTTACCCACTTCCACATAACAATTCGGCCGAAAGAGATTCATCGCATCATTGATAGCCCACTCACTACAAGACGGAACTTCCATATACCAAAATTCCTTCACTGGCTTCACACTCGGCTGACGCTGAAACAAACGAATAGCCTCCTGACAGGCCATCGATGTCTGAAGATGGTCATTATTAGTATCCGCAGGATGATGTGTAATAATCACATCTGGCTCACTTTCACGAATGACACTCTCTATAAACTGTACCAATTTAAGATGTGGCACTGTGTTCATCTCAATGTTCGGGAATGTAGCCTCATACTTCTTGTGCATGCCCAAAAAATCAGCCGATGCATTCAAATCATCATTCAGTTCCTTATCCCCTGGACGGAAAGCACGAGCCTTTGCCTCAGTACACATAATCGCTACATCAACAACATCACCTTGACGTGACCATTTATATATGGATGCACCTGCACCCAATACCTCATCATCAGGATGGGCTACTACTAAAAGGTATTTCATATATTGTTTTCTTTTTTATTTATTCATTGTTTCCTTCGCATCATCTACAAACTCTTTTAACATCCAAGTACATTCCTTCCCCCAAAAAGCATAGGCAATACAAATAACTGTATAGACTATCATTTTCAGATCATAGCATATACCAGCTTTCTGTACATATATATATTCTAGTTCACGGCGAATAGGATACACTTTCTCCATATACTCCTTCGCATCCGTAATTTGGTCACCATAAATAAAATCATAAAGAGCAGCCGGACCACTCAAACCTACTTGAACTTTTGCAGCTTCGTTCCATTTGCCATAACGGAACATCTCAAATTGATCCTGTGCCACTGGACGAGGACCTATAATACTCATTGTTCCATTCAGAACATTTAGCAGCTGAGGCAGTTCATCAATCTTCACCTTACGAATAAAATGTCCAAAAGTAAAAATACGGTCTTCATCAGGGCGAAGCGAACTCTCATTGGCAGTCCTAACTACCCTCATCGATCTGAACTTATACATTTTAAATGGTTTGTTATCTTTGCCAACACGAGTTGCCATATAGAAAATAGGTCCCCAATCAGACATCCAAATACCCGCCATAGCAATAATCCAAAGTGGACTTGTTCCAACTATAGCAATGAAGGCACAAATAAAATCAAAAAATCTTTTAACTTTTTTATAAAACATTTAGCTCTTTCTTTAGTAAAAAAAGTCAGTGCTTTTTAGCACAATTTCAAAAGACTCACTATACCCTTATCACCATTGAACTGCTCCAAAATATTAATAATTTTCATATTACCAACATTTGGATAATAGTAAACCATTATACTATTTATTTTAAAACATTTGTTCACGAAAAGGTATCTGTTTCAATACCTTAGCAGGTCTTCCTGCAGCAATAGTCCAAGCAGGAATATCCCTCGTAACCAAAGAACCGGCACCAACAATAGCACCTTCACCAATTGTCACACCAGGCATCACAAAGCTGTTCATACCAACAAGACATCCCTTTTTCAAAAGGATTGGCTTAACTATATATCCAAGATTCATATAATCGTCACCAACACAATAATCAGAGAAATCTCTCTGATGACATAGAAGTCGAGTACCACTAGCAATACTAACGTGATCCTCAAGAGTAATCATATTTGCATGTCCACAATCCACACGCACATAGTCACCGATGAAACATTCCTTCCCCACTTTACATCCCATTTGGCGCATTAGAATAGGACGAATCCTTCTTGGATTAAAGGACTGAAGTATTGGCCAATCCATCATCTTCTCTAATCGCTTACGATAAATATTCCCAAAAAACTTTAAAAAGACATCCATCATGCCGACCTGTCCATACTCCTCTTCTGAATAATTGAATCCAAATGTTCGCAATATTTTGTATGTAATGCTTAATTTATTTTGTTCCATTTTTAATTTGAGAATTTGTAATTCCATATTTTCTTAAATACCATCTCACGCAGTTCTCTCGGCATCAAACGCACAACAATACGAATACTTGAATTTTTGACAAGATCCCCCATCGTGTAAAATCCCATTGCATAAAACTCTTTCAAATATTTTAATTCATTCTTTAAGTAACTAAAACCTGTACGCCTACTAAGTTGTGCTTCAGTAGTGCGTACATCATAAAGTGATTCTTGAATATTATAAAATTTCGCACCTTGCATTATCATACGAATCCAAAGATTATAATCCTCATAGTACTGACGATGCAAATAGTTGCCAGCTTGAAGGACAGCAGACCTACGCATGAAGGCAGCTGCATGACAAACAGGAGATCTTTTGTGCGCCAACTTCACTATATCTTCATGATTCTCTGGACGTGTCTTAACCGCAATGATATTATCCTGATCATTGAGGAATAAGGTTGACCAACAACTAACCACATCATACCCTTCCTCAATCTTTGCCAATTGCATGGCAAAGCGATAAGAGGGCATAATATCATCTGTATCCATTCTGGCAATGATGTCATTTTTAGCAGCAATAACACCATTACGAAGAGCTAATCCTAATCCAAGGTTTGTTTCATTTTTGACTATATTGAATATAGGATATTTTGTCTTGTATTCGTCTATCACTGCATACAATTCTGGTGGCAGAGCACCATCCTCTACTAACACAATTTCAGAAGGTTGTACTGTCTGTGCAAAAACACAGTCCAACGCCTCACGAAACCAAACAGGGTTCTCTTTATGGTAAATGGAAATAAGTACTGAAAAGGAGAGCATAATTATGAAAATATTTTTAAGAATTCATTACGAAAATTATCATAGCTAAATAACATTCCTCTCGATACAGATTTTTGCCTATATTCATTTATTAATTGAAGGTTATCGGATAAGTATTTTATACTTTTCTCAAAATCAATAATATTATTGCATAAAAAGGAACTATCCTCAGTGCAATAATCTCGGATAGAACCTACATCAGAAACTACGAGTATTAAGCCTGTTGCCAGAGATGTAGTAATCACATTACTACCAACAGTATCAGTCATAATAGAAAGACAAACATCATTACTTTGCATTAATTCCAATAACTCAGATTCACTAACAAATCCATATAATGAAACATTTGAGCAATCATCAAAATAAGCATGTAGATTCATTACACCTTGACATATATCAAAATGTATATTGGGTAACCTATTAATAAGATTGCGCAAAGCACTAAAATCCCTCTTTATATTACCTAAGCATAATACTCTTAAAGGGAGTTCTTTTCGGCTCTCATTTTTAGGCTTATAGTAACTAGTATCCACATAATGAAATGTTGTAATTACATTCTTATAGCCAACTTCTTTTTTAAAAAAATATGCCAAACTAGAACCAAATACCACACATTTATCAATAGCATCCATTTTTCGTTTTATTACATCTGTTGAATGATAAATCTCCATCAAATGACTAGCAGCTAAATGGACTAACCCTATAGTTACTCCTTTAACACCTAAAAACTTAATAATACGAGCCAGCTTATCCTGAAAGCAAGATCTCGCAAGATATTCCATTAGAAAGATATAATCGTTATTTGTTGTTTTACATTTCAAAAGCAATGCTATTAGAAAAATATAAAACAAGTTTAAGACCTTCTTAAACTTACTCTTTCCACTAATCATTTTTATCAGCTTGACATTGTCAAAATCCGAGGAAAGTCTTTTTGCAAGATAAGACATACCTGCGTGATTACCAGCTGTATTACTCCATTCGAAATATATTAAATAAACATTACTTTTCATAATCTTATAAATTGGGAAAGTCTTTGGATATAAAATTTTGCTTGTTTACAATCCTCCTTATTGAATTCTCTAAAAATGTCCAATAATATTTAAATGATATTTTTTGAAGTTTTTTATGGAAGAAAGAAATAACCAATGAAGCTTCGTATATATTATGAATACCAAGAGAATCCGCATCATAAGCAACAACATTAGGAGTTATAAATTGATAAATAGACAAATTTTGTTTAGGGATTCTTCTTTTTGTTTTTCTGAGTAGCCTTTCAAATAATTCACTTAAACCATGTTGTTTTGCTATTTCTCGAACTATTTCCAATTCTCTTGGAAGCACCTCTTCCGCAAAAGGACAAGTTGCCATTTCACGAAAACAAGCTTTTATCAATTCGGAATAATTTACTGGAGTGAACTTCCCAGGCCACCCAGGAAGATCCTTTGCTGATAACAAATAATCAGCTGTCATTAATGAAATAAGCGGTGAATATTGTTGCGATGCGAGTTCTCTATGCATCGTCTTTCTTATATTGTCCTGAAAAAACTGTTCAGATTCCTGTCTTGATTTCTTATCAGCCCTCATATAATTTGCACCTTGAGATTTTACTGTCGAACCATTAATAGACAAAGGTTCTTCAGTATATGCATATTCTTCAACCTCACCCGCTAAAACAACACCCGAAAAGCCATCTGGCGTAGGACAATGATAAAAACAATGATCAGGTGTACGACTACGTACAAGTTCCACCAATCGCGTTGATGACACACCTTTTATATAGAACATAGGACAATTCATTGTGAGATAGTGAAAAGAAGTAGCTATACTGTTCAAAAAATCTTCCGATTTTATCATTTTTACCCCATCACATTTTATTCTACGTACAGACATTCCCTTATTTTCTCCATACGTAAATCCTGCATTTGCCCAAGTTAATAGTTCTGTACCAGTTTCCTTTATGATTTCATACATTCTCTGAATGCCCCCATACACAAGACCATCATCTCCTCCTAAAGCCATAACATAACCAGGTTGAACTTGATTAAGAGCAAACTCAAAATTATCACGCATACCTAAATGATGGTCATGTGCAAAAACCTTAATACGTGAATCTTTTTCTGCCAATTTCATTGCAACTTCTACGGAATTATCTTCACTGCAATCATCAGAGACTATTACTTCAAAGTTGGGATAATCCTGAATCATACAAGTTCGAAGTGTATGTACCAGATATTCTGCCCTATCTTTTTGCGGTATGATAACCGTAAATCTTGGATATTGTTTTTCCATAAAACTATAATGCTTTATATATTTCATCCAGTTTCCTTGAATTTTTTTCTGAGTCGAACATATATTTTATTTTATCAGAATTTTTCTGTATATTTGCTAGTATCTGTAGACGCTCATTCTCAAAATTCCTAATCGCACACTCAAATTCATTTACATTATTAATTGCAAACAATGATGCCATACTGCCTTCTAAGGAGTACTCACGAGACTCTGAAGTAGCAGCAGCAATGGTTGGTGTTCCTAAAATAATACTCTCTGCTAATGCAAGATTTGCATGAGGAATTGTAAAATAACTCAAAATACAGTATGTTTGTTGAAGAATGTGTTTTATCTTATAGGTACCAGGAATACATATGATTCGTTTATCTTTACTTATTGCATTCAGAACAGCCTCAGTATATGCAGTATAGCCCAGTTTTGAAAGAACATTCTTAACTTTTCCTTTCCATCCTCTACTATATGAATTACTACTTATCCCCATCACCAACAAACGAGCATTTGGACTTTTTACAACCTTTGTGAAAGATGTGATCACCTCCTTTGCACCTTTAATTGGTTGCATCCCACCCATATAGAGATAGACTTTTTTCCCATCCATCGGTTCTCTAAATATTTCTGACATTGGACGCTCTTCATACCGCTTACTCATGTCAATCCAATCATAAACTATCGTCTTTGGCTTCAACGAAAAATCGAGCATAGAAGCACTATACGAATTGATTGCGATAATATGATCAGCATATTTATCGATATACTGAAGAGCTATTTTTCTCTGCCATATGTGTTCTTTTTCTGGCCAATGCTCTCGAATATGGATTATTGTCTTTATACCCATTTTTTTTGCCAGTCGAAGATATGGATAAAGCATCATCGTATTGATATAGACAATGTCTGGTTTTACCTCTCTAAGTATTTGTTTATACCCAGTAAAACCGGTTATAATGCTGTATGCGTTCCATAATTTCCGAGGTGTTAGTGTAGAGACATTATAGGGAACAGTGTGCAACTTTGACAAGAAATAAATGTCAATATCTAATGCTTTGATTTCCTCAACAAGCAAACCATCATTCTTCAGCAAGACAACTGGTTTAAATAACCTGCGATCAACTGTTTTGAGAATATTCAAGAGACAAAAACTACCACCGCCAATATTGGATGTATGGTATATATAAAGAATAGTTTTCATGATGTTCACATTTTGTAAGGAACGTTAATGTCAAATACATATTTAATGCACGCTGCTGGAAATAGAATACACATCGAGGACGGATACGCATTTTGATATAGCAGTAATAAAAAAAGAATAACAGCACCTGTCATCAAGTTAAATCGTATTTTTTTAAGTGATATTAAAGAAATAAAGCTCATCACAACAAGTATTACTCCGATTAGTCCGTTCTGAACAGCAAATAGTTTGTATCCAGAAACACCCGATTCAGACATTTCAATGTTAAAGTCGACTCCCGTCCACATATTTGACGAATTCATCATATTTTTGTAAACAGAATCAAGATAATTACTTGAGCGGTTATCTCCAGCAATAGTACCATCAACCCATTCGAGCCTAGAGAATAAAGTATCTTGAATATATGTATCTCCAAACATTTCTCCCATTAATAAAAGCACAAAAGCAATAAACACCCCACCAAATACAAATTTTTTAACTCCATCCCTATTACCCTGACATATAGATATATAAACCCATCCCCAAGCTAATAAAACAAAACCAGCAAGAGAGAAAGAAAGAATTTGCGCGAAAAGTAAGATTAAAACATACCTATTTCGATAATTGTACTTATGTAAGTATAAAAGGCTTGCAACACCAAGAGTAAGATATCCAGGTTCATAAAACACTGATCTGAATCGCCCTAGATCTGTAAAAGAAGCAGCATTAATAAAAAAGTAATAATTATTCGTTTGTAAAGAATCAAAAGCACCAGTAGCTGACAGCGTAGTATTCGGTAATGGAATACCACAAATATATAAAATAAAAGCTACAGAAGATACAAAAAGAAGAATAGCCATCCATTTGGTAATACATTCTAAATTATAGAGTAATATATCTTTTTTCAAAGACAATACTGATGCAAAAATATAGCTATTAATAAAGGCCTCTATAACACCATAAATATTAGCATCTCTCTTTAGCCAAAGAAACAATATAAAAAAACAAAAAGCGCACACAGGCCTTAATTGGAATTTGAAATATGATTTTCTTTGGGCTATTAATGAGATGACAAGAAAATATATTGACGCCCAAACTGTTGGCAACCAAAGTAAAAACCACGGATGCATAGAATGAAGCAAATATAGAAAAAGTGATATACTGTATATGCCAGCAAAATTGTCTTGTCTTACTGATGATAATTTTATCATTACTTATATATTATCTAAAATATGATCATTATTAACCATATTTTTTGTAAATATTTTTTTTGCAAGCTTGTAATATAATTTACTTTCTTTTACTTTTCTTGCTTTTACTTCTATAATTTTATTTTTGATTTGTTGAATATAGAATTCATCAGCGCCCAAACTTCTGAGTATTAGTATATTTTCTTCATATCCTTTTATCCAGTTATCTTTTGAAGCCCCACAGCTATTATCATATAAAGAAATAATCTCATCAACATATTTGTATGTACCTCCATTAATTAAGATAGAGAGAATGGCCCAATAATCAGCACTAAGTTTTAGCCATTCAGGGAAAAGATAGATTAAATGGATTCTACGTCGAATTATTGTCGATGGATGATGTACAGGCATTTCGTTAAAATAATGCATAGTAAGAATTGGTGGTTTTAGATCATAATATAGACGAGAACCAAACGAACGTAAATTGCCAATTATTAAAGCTTCTCCATTGTCTTCATAATTAGCAAAAACAGAATTCAGTATATCAGGAGTATTAAAGTAGTCTCCACTATTTCGAAAAAGAACCCATTCCCCTGTGGCCATTTTTAGGCCTTTATTCATTGCATCATAAATACCTTTGTCTGGCTCAGATATATATTTTATCTTGCTCTTGTATTTATCTAAAATTTCAATAGTTCCATCTGTACTAGCACCATCAACAACAATATATTCAATATTAGAATATGTTTGCTTTAGTGTATTAACAATAGTTTTTTCTATAGTTGCTATAGAATTATAACACACTGTTATTATAGAAATTAAAGGAGCATTATTCATTTTTTAAAAACTTTATAACCTTACATGGATTACCACCTGCAATGCAGTTTGCAGGGATGTCTTTCACAACTACACTGCCTGCTGCAATAATAGTTTTTTCTCCAATTGTAACACCTTTACCGATAATGCAACGAGCACCAATAAAAGCATAATCATTAATGACAACAGGCGCAGTTTTAATTCCTAATGAGTCTTTCTGTCTATCTGCTCGCAAAGCCCAATCTAAACTATGGAAATTTGTATCCATAATTCTTGTCCCTCCCCCCACATTTACATTAGAACCAATTTGTACTCTATTTTGGCAACTGATAGTGGCTGAACTAATACCAGTGTTATCACCTATTGACAAAGTAGCACCAGGTGCAACATATATTTTTGATGAGTAAGTCTCTATTCCATATCCATGTCCTGAATTACAACAGAAATTGCGACCTATAGAAACTCTTGAGGTTGAACTTATACTTAAATAACAACGACCGCGGAAAAAGACACTGTTTGAATCAAAAAAAACAACACCTGTTAATTTACAATATTTCATTGCGTACCATTGCCAAAATATATTATTAATGTAATCTTTACATTTTACAATTTTGTTGATTAATCTAAAAAAGTTCATTTCTTAAATATTACCTATTAAACTTAGCTTTAATCATTAAAAGGATATTTTTTATTTCATAGTATTCATGCATTTTAAATATTCTCGATATTAATAAGACAAACACACCTCCTGACACAATCTGTAGCGGTAATAATACATAAAATGATATAGGCATAAAATTCATAAAAGATATCATTACAAACATACTTATTGATATAAAAAATGACGGAGCAATATCTTTAACTTGGGATCCTATTGTGTATTCAATAACACGCTTGGAGTAATAACAATTCAAGAAATACGACATGGTACTAACACAAATTGAAACAACTAGCATAGTCTTGATATTTACAAAGACACCAACAACTATTGGAATAATAGCAAAGACTTTCTTAATCATCTCAACATATAAGCACAAATCACTTCTTCCTTTAAGAGCTATCATATTCAAGTTTATTACACCTACCGGATACAATAAAACATTTATAGCAACAAGCGGAAGATATTCAGACGCTAACATCCATTTTTCACCTAATAATACATAAATCAAGGACTTTGAGATGCCAGAAAGTCCAAATAGAAGAACAAACGAAACATAGGCAGTTAGTCTGATAGAACGAATATAAACAGATTTCATACGGTCTTCATCATCTTGCATCTTGCTCAAAACAGGTAAACTTACTCTTTGAACTACAGTTGTCATATTTCTTGAGATAAGGTCTGAAAACTGCTTCGCTCGATTGTATAATCCTAAAGATGTTGAAGAATAAAACTTACCGATAACAAAATTATAAATATCATTCCATAAAGTTGACATTAGTCCAATAACCATTAGCTTCCATCCGAATCCAAACATTGCCTTAAAACTGCCCCAAGAAAAAGCTAGTTTTGGGCACCATCTATTATAAATCCATAACTGCATTGTAATAAAAGTACAGCTGGATAATATTTGAGCAACTAATGCCCATACACCATAACCGGAAACAGCCATACAGATCCCTATAACTCCACTTGAAAGACCTGCAATAGCTGTAATTTTAGTTTGCGTCTTAAAATCAATTCTCTTTGTTAAAATAGTCTTCTGGATTAAAGATAAAGAATCTATAAGAATACACAATCCTGCAACTCGTAATAATACAGTTAATCCTTCGATATTGAAAAACGAAGAAAAAAATGGAGCGCACAAAAACAATATGAGATAAAAGAATAATGCAATTGTAAAGTTAGCAATAAACATTGTAGAATAGTCATCATCAGTAACTTCTTTCTTTCTTATCAATGCTGTAGACAGTCCACAGTCTATAAACGAACTAAACAAAGATGTAAATATTGTGACAATACCTACTACTCCATAAATATTAGGAGTAAGTATTCTTGCCATAATAACACTAACGACAAAGGAAACTCCTAATTTTATTATATTATCTGCAAAACTCCACCCTACCCCCTTTATAGTTTCCTTTTTCAAATCATCTGCCATATCTATCATCATTTAGAATTCATAAAACAGTGGGCATATTTACTGCATTCAGTTACATTATTATACTATGACTTGCGCCAAATCATACGATTTATTATGCTCGTATAGCTTTGGATTAGTTTGATAACCTTAGTACTTATATTATCATCTACATACGCTGGTACATTCACTGCATCATCACCGTTGGTGCACATACTAACAGCAACGTCTACAGCCTGAAGAACACTTTCAACTGTGATAGAACCGATAATGAATACCCCTTTGTCCATAGCCTCAGGGCGTTCAGTAGAAGTACGGACAGAGACTGCAGGAAAATGAAAATAGGCTGCTTCCTCAGGAACGGTGCCTGAGTCTGAAACTACACAAAAAGCATGCTGCTGAAGGTGATTATAGTCAAAGAAGCCAAGAGGTTGGCTCTGTATAACACGTGAATCAAACTTAAAGCCTCGCTTCTCTATCATCTTATGTGATCGAGGATGACAACTATAGAGGATTGGCATATCGTAGGTCTCTGCCATGGCATTAACCGCACTCATTAAAGATATGAAGTTTGCCTCGATGTCAATATTTTCTTCACGATGTGCAGATAGAAGAATGTATTTTCCTTTCTCCAAACCAAGTTTTTTTAATACTTCGCTATCCTCAATTTGGCTTTTATAAGTATTTAATACTTCTGTCATAGGCGACCCTACCACATATGTATTTTCCGGTTTTACGCCACTATCTAGAATATATCGGCGAGCATGTTCTGAATAGCAGAGATTTATATCACTTGTTACATCCACTATTCTACGAATAACCTCCTCAGGTAGATTTTCATCTTTACATCTGTTCCCTGCTTCCATATGGAATATAGGAATCTTTAATCGTTTTGCAGAAACAACAGACAAACATGAGTTGGTATCACCAAGAACTATTATAGCATCAGGTCTAACCTCTGACATTAGTTCATAGGACTTAGCAATCACATTACCCATTGTTTGACCTAAATTATTTCCTACGACACCTAAATAATAATTAGGTTCTCGAAGTTGCAATTCCTTAAAGAATACTTCGTTTAAAGTATAATCATAATTCTGCCCAGTATGTACTATGATATGATCGAAATATTTATCGCATTTCTTTATAATTGCAGACATTTTAATAATTTCCGGTCGAGTACCAACTATTGTCATTAACTTTATCTTTTTCATCGTAAATTACAAATTATAGTGTGGATATAATTCTTTATGATTTCTCATCCATTCTGCCATTTCGCGAATCATCGTGTCATAATCAGGAATTTGATAATCAAACTCATCGTTGATTCTAATCAATGTTTTATCAGTAACAACACCATCAACGGGCTTAATTATTAGCTCGCTATTTCTCAGGTGTTTATTAAACAACTTAAGTAACTCGTACTTCGATATATTTTCAGTTGGAACCATATTTATTAAACCTGAGATTCGCTGTTGTGCTGCTATTTCCATAGTTTTTGCCAATTGAAGCGTAGTTTGCCCAGTCCACATAGCTTTAGTAAACCCATTAACCTCTCCATTTTGTTGCATGAACCAGTTCAGCAAGCCAATACCATCCACTTTAATATCAGGTCCTACAATAGAATTACGCAAAGTCAGGTTCTTGTTATCATTGATTTCACCAAGAGCTTTTGAACGGTCATAGAATGTTATTCCATCAGGAAAAGAATTTTCTGTATATGGACCACTGTGACCTGAGAATACGCAATCTGTACTCATGTGAATTACTTGCGTATTTGTTCCCTCTGTTGTTTTAACTAAAAAATGTGGCAAGTATCCATTAAGAAAAGCTGCTGATGCTTTGTCGTATTCTGCAAATTGATTAAGCATTCCAATACAATTTATCACTGTATCGAAACTGTGCTTGTCAATAGACATCTTTATCAATTCTGTATTGAATGCATCTCCAATGATAGTTTCTACATTTTTAGATGTTGTTCTTGCAAAACCAATCACGTCATAGCCCTGCTCCTTTAGATATAATGCAATGATATGTCCTGCCATTCCATTGCAGCCAATAACAAAAAATTTCATATCATTCAGAGCGTATTTCTTTACTTTCAGTCTTTGGCATTAATCCTAAATCTTCACGAACGAAACGTAGCTTCAACAGAAGTTCTTTCATACCTTCTACATTAAGGCGTGCAGTGTTGTGGCTATGATAATCTTCAATTGTATCAACTGTAGAGTTTCCCTCTGTAAAGAACTTATCATAATTTAAATCTCGAGTGTCACATGGAATTCTGTAATAATCGCCCATATCTATAGCACGAGCCATTTCCTCACGAGTTACAAGAGTTTCATATAATTTCTCACCATGGCGAGTACCGATAACCTTTACTTCGGTCGCCCTATATTTTAAATCAACCTTTGAATATACTTCTTTAAGTGCCTGAGCGAGAACGCTAAGCGTCGCAGCTGGAGCTTTCTGCACGAATAAATCACCATTCTTACCATGTGTAAAAGTATAGATAACCAAATCAACAGCATCATCAAGTGTCATCATAAACCGCGTCATATTTGGATCGGTAATAGTTATAGGATTCCCCTTTTTCATTTGCTCAACCCACAATGGAATCACAGAACCTCGGCTTGCCATCACATTACCATAACGAGTACAACATATTGTAGTTCCTCCATCATCCCCAAGTTCTCGTCCTTTAGCTACTGCTACTTTCTCCATTAAAGCCTTACTCATCCCCATTGCATTAATAGGATATGCCGCTTTATCTGTTGAAAGTACAACCACATTCTTTACACCATGTTCTATTGCTGAAAGAAGCACGTTTTCAGTACCTTCTACATTTGTATGAACTGCCTCCATAGGAAAAAACTCACAACTAGGTACCTGTTTCAATGCTGCAGCACTAAAAACATAGTCAACACCACGCATTGCGACATCAACTGATTGGCGATTACGAACGTTACCTATATAGAACTTCACTTTAGGATTCTGAAGAGAGTGACGCATATCGTCTTGTTTCTTTTCATCACGAGAGAAGATACGAATCTCTTTAATATCACTTGTAAGAAAGCGACGGAGTACGGCATTACCAAATGAACCAGTCCCCCCTGTGATTAATAAAATTTTGTCCTTAAATACCGACATAATATTTTTGTTATATAATTTATCATTAGTGTCCCATTAAAATTGGGACGAATTAAAAATTAAACAACCTTGGCCCA
>OGIC01000226.1_pt1 | contig 41812 bp, 34 predicted proteins | sample 1571681 | NCBI WGS metagenome assembly OGIC01 (sample SAMEA2582046, study PRJEB24529) | metagenome | biome: Human gut stool | place: China | collected 2011
CAGGGATGGTGAAGCTGACGTGATCCAGCGCAGGAGCGCGGTTGCCGTAGCGGAAGGTGACGTCCTTGAACTCGATATCGCCCTCCACCTTGGTCAGTTCGGTCTGCTCCACGCCATCGGCGGTCTCATACTCGGCGGGGTAGTCCATGATCTCGGTCAGACGCTTCATGGAGATGCTGGCCTCCTGAATCTGCATCTGCAAGCCGATCAGGTTGCTCAACGGGGAGGTGAAGTAGCCGGACAGGGTGCTGAACGCCATAAAGCCGCCCAGCGTCATCTCGCCGTTCAGCACCTGCGTGATGCCCACATAGGTGGTCAGCATGCTGAAGCCGGTGGAAATGAAGGAGGAGATCAGACCCTGCGTGGTGCTGATGCGGCTGGAACGCAGGCTGATCTTCAGGCTCTTCATGTACTCGCGTTCCAGATTATCCAGCTCGGTCTGCTCGTTAGCGTTGCACTTGACGGTCTCGATGCCGCGCAAGCTCTCGATCATCTGGCTGTTCAGCGCAGCCGACTGTGCCATGCTCTCTTCGTTGATCTTTTTATAGGGCTGCTTGTACACCAGCACCAGCAGGATGCTGACCAGCGCCATGAACAGCGAGATGGAGAACAGCATGGCGTTCATGCGGAACAGAATGATGCCGGTGATGACAGCCATGGAAATATCCATCACAAGGCTCAGCGCGATGCTGGTAAAGATAGATTTGATGGTGTTTGCGTCCGAGTAACGGGTGGTGATATCACCGGTCTTGCGGGTGGCAAAGAACTTCATGGGCAGGTTGAAGATGTGCCCGAAGTAACCCAGCATCAGCGGAATATCGATCTTAATGGACAGATGGATCAGCACCCATTGGCGAACAAAGCCGATCAGCGTACTGGTAATGCTGACCACACTGAACACCAGAATCAATGTGACCAGCAGGCTGTTCAACCCGTAGGGCAGCACCTCGTCCATCAGGATCTTATTGAACATGGAGGACGCGATGCCCAGAATGGTGGTGATGATCGAACTGAGGATGGCGTAGAAGAACAGCTTTTTCTGGGGCAGCAGCAGGTTGATATACCGCTTCATCATGCCGCCCTTTTCGATCTTGCCGCCCTTGAACTCCGAGGTGGGGTTCAGCAGCAGCAGAACGCCGGTAAAGTTCTTGTAGAACTCGTCCAGACTGATCTTTTTCAGTTCCGTGCCGGGGTCACCGATGATGACGTAATCCTTGCACTTATGTTTTTTGCCCTTTTCCTCTTCTTCCTTGCGGGCTTCAGCGTCTTGCAGCATGTGCTTGCGGCGCGCGCCGTCATCCTTGATAGTGGTCTTTTTGAACACCACAACAAAGTGGGCCAGTCCCTGATCGGTAATGACCTGTGCAATGCAGGGAAGCGAGAAATCGCTCAGGAAGTTTTCGCGGTCCACGCGGACTGCGGCGGTGGTAAAACCAAGCTCATTGGCGGCTTTTTGCAGGCCTACAAGGTTGGTGCCTTTCAGGTCGGTGCCCATCATATCCCGCAGGCGGGTAATGGTAACTTCCTTTTTGTAGTGCAGGCACACCATGGCCAGACAGGCAGCCGCACAGTCGGTGGTATCGTGCTGCCGGACGTAGGTATAACGCATAGATGTTTCCTTTTACTCTCAAAATTTATTCAAACGACACCAAGCCGCCCTGCCGCCCCGTGTTTGCCGCACAAAGCCACCGGCCTGCCTGCTGATTTGACCAACGAAAAAACTGCGCTCCTGCACGGCAGCCAGAGCAGCTGTTCTGACCGGGGGAGCGCCTGTCTTTGAGCGCAGAAGGGCTGCACGGGCTTTGCCGCGTGCCTTTTCCGCACCTATAAACTTATAAAAGTATACCACATCCACTAGGGTTCTTCAAGGCGCTATTTTTTAAGAACCGTTAAGAAAGGGTGAAAAAGATGCAGATAAACAAAAAAAGCGATGGAAGAATATCCATCGCTTGCTGGCGCCTCTTGCCTGACTCGAACAGGCGACACCCTGATTAACAGTCAGGTGCTCTAACCGACTGAGCTAAAGAGGCATATCAGTGACTGCGAGAAGTATTATACCGCAGTCACCGCACTTTTGCAAGCCCTTTTTGCAAAAAATGTTGAGTAATTTGTCAGCCATGAAAAAAAGCAGCGCAAAAACGCCCGTAGGTGCTTCTGCGCTGCTATAATAAGGATGCTTTTGTAAGATTACTTCAGCTTGCTCTTGGCCTTCATGCGCTGGTCGTGGTTCAGGATCTGCTTGCGGATACGCAGATTCTCCGGGGTGACCTCCAGCAGCTCGTCCTGTGCCAGGAACTCCAGGCAGCCCTCCAGGCTCAGCTTGCTGATGGGGATCAGGCGCAGAGCGTCGTCGGAGCCGGAAGAACGGGTGTTGGTCAGGTGCTTGGTCTTGCAGACGTTCACGTCCACATCCTCGCCGGAAGCGGTGTAGCCGATGACCATGCCCTCGTACACCTTCTCGCCGGGGCCCACCAGCAGGGTGCCGCGCTGCTGAGCGTTGAACAGACCGTAGGTGACGGCCTCGCCGGTCTCAAAGCTGACCAGAGAACCGGTGGAGCGGTTGGCGATCATGCCAGCCCAGACGTCGTAGCCGTCAAAGATCTGGTTGATGATGCCCTCGCCGTGGGTATCGGTCAGGAACTGGTTGCGGTAGCCGAACAGGCCGCGGCTGGGCATCCGGAACTCCAGACGAACACGGTCAGAGCCCAGGGACTCCATCTGCTGCAGGATGGCCTTGCGCTGGCCCAGACCGGTCATGACGGCACCCTGATACTGGGTGGGCACGTCGATGACGACATGCTCCATGGGCTCGTAAGTCTTGCCGTCGATCACCTTGGTCAGAACGTGCGGGGGAGAGACCTGCAGCTCATAGCCTTCACGGCGCATGGTCTCGATGAGGATGGACAGGTGCATCTCACCACGGCCCATGACACGGAAGGAATCAGTGGTGGCGGAGTCCTCCACCTTCAGGGCCACGTCCTTCAGCAGTTCCTTCTGCAGACGGTCGCGGATCTGGCGGCTGGTGACATACTTGCCCTCGCGGCCAGCCAGCGGGCTGTCGTTGACAGAGAAGGTCATTTCCACGGTGGGGTCGTTGATCTTGACAAAGGGCAGCGGCTCGATCTGAGCGGGGCTGCACAGGGTATTGCCGATGGTCACATCCGGCAGACCGGAGAAGGCCACGATATCGCCTGCGGTGATGTTATCGCAGGGCTGACGGCCGTTAGCCTGGAAGTCGTACAGCTTGGTCAGACGGCCGCGCATCTTCAGGTCGGGGTTGTGCCAGTCGCAGACGACCACTTCCTCGCCCACCTTGGCAACGCCGTTCTGGATGCGGCCGATGCCGATACGGCCCACGAACTCGTTGTAGTCCACAGAGGACACCAGCATCTGGAAGGGAGCCTCGGGGTCGCCCTCGGGCGGCTTGATGGTGCTCAGCAGGGTGTCGAACAGGGGAATCAGGTCGGTGCCCGGCACATCCGGGTCCAAGCTGGCGGTGCCGTCACGGCCGCAGCAGAACAGGATGGGGCACTCCAGCTGCTCGTCGGTAGCACCCAGATCCATCAGCAGGTACAGCACCTCGTCGATGACTTCCTTGATGCGGGCATCGGGACGGTCGATCTTGTTGATAGCCACCACCAAGCTCAGGTTCTGCTGCAGAGCCTTCTGCAGCACAAAGCGGGTCTGGGGCATGCAGCCCTCGGCAGCGTCCACCAGCAGCAACACGCCGTTGACCATCTTCAGCACGCGCTCCACCTCGCCGCCAAAGTCGGCGTGGCCCGGGGTGTCGACGATGTTGATCTTGACGCCCTTGTAGGTGCAGGAGCAGTTCTTTGCCAGAATGGTGATGCCGCGCTCACGCTCGATATCGCCGCTGTCCATCACGCGCTCGGCCACGGCCTGATTGTCGCGGAAAGCGCCGCTCTGACGCAGCAGGGCATCCACCAGGGTGGTCTTGCCGTGGTCAACGTGAGCGATAATGGCAACGTTGCGCAAATCGTTACGAACCATAAATTTCTACCTCTCTATTTAAAAAGACTCATAAAATACGAACGAACGTCATACAATCCTAAGTTTATAACAGAACAGGGTGGTTTGTCAAGATTGTATAAAAATTTTTTCTGCAATTCAGCATTATGCCCGTAAACTTCCCGCAGATTTGTGCGGCGTGTACCTTAAAAATATGCTATACTAAAGCTATAAAACGAACCGGAGGTGTTTTGCATTGAAGCTGACATTTTTAGGCGCGAACCACGAGGTGACCGGCAGCTGCACCATGCTGGAAGCGGCAGGGCAGCGTTTCCTCATCGACTACGGCATGGAGCAGGGCAAAAATGTGTACGAAAACCAGCCCTTGCCCGTAGCCCCCGGCGAGATCGACTTTGTGCTCATCACCCATGCCCATATCGACCATACCGGTCTTTTGCCGCTGCTGGCGCACAACGGCTTCCGGGGCAGGATCTACGCCACCATCCCCACCGTGGAGCTGTGCGGCATCATGCTGCGGGACTCGGCGCATATTCAGGAGTTTGAAGCCGAGTGGAAAAACCGCAAGGGCAAGCGCTCCGGCGCAGAGCCGGTGGAGCCCATGTACACCGTGCAGGATGCCGAGGCCGCCTGCCGCTTGTTTCTGGGCGTAGAGTACGACAAGCGCATCAAGCTTGCTCCGGGCATCGAAGCGCGGTTTGTGGACGTAGGGCACCTGCTGGGCTCTGCCAGCATCGAGCTGTGGATCACCGAGGGCAGCACCACCACAAAGCTGGTGTTCTCCGGCGATATCGGCAATCTGAATCAGCCCATCATAAAAGACCCTACCTATATCCAGCAGGCGGACTATGTGTTCATGGAGTCCACCTACGGCGACCGCAACCACGACCCCCGGCCAGACTATGTGGCAGAGCTGGCAAAAATCTTGCAGCGCACCTTTGACCGGGGCGGCAACGTGGTGGTGCCCAGCTTTGCGGTGGGCCGCACGCAGGAGATGCTGTATTTTTTGCGGGAGATCAAGGAAAAAGACCTTGTCAAAGGACACGGCAACTTCCCGGTCTACATCGACAGTCCGCTGGCCACCGAAGCCACCCGCATCTTCCGGGATACAGACCCCGACTGCTTTGACGCCCAGACCCGCGCTTTGCTGGAAAAGGGCATCGACCCCATCAACGTGCCGGGGCTGCGCATCAGCGTGACCAGCGATGACTCCCGCATGATCAACACCGACCGCACGCCCAAGGTCATTCTGTCCGCCAGCGGCATGTGCGAAGCCGGGCGCATCCGCCACCACCTCAAACACAATCTGTGGCGGCCGGAATGCACGATCCTGTTCGTGGGCTTTCAGGCAGTGGGCACTTTGGGTCGCACCCTCATCGAGGGAGTGGACTCGGTCAAGCTGTTCGGTGAGCCCATTGAGGTAAAGGCCGAGATCTGCCAGCTGACCGGTATGTCCGGCCACGCGGACAAGGACGGCCTGCTGCGCTGGGTGAATGCCTTTACGGAAAAGCCCCGGCGGGTGTTCGTGATCCACGGCGAGGACGAGGTGGAGAACCGCTTTGTGGACACCCTGACCGAACAGGGCTTTACCGCCTGCGCACCCTACAATGGTGCGCAGTGGGCCATCGGTGCCGAGGGTGCAGTCTGCCTGCAGGAGGGCACGAAGGTCCGTGTGGAGCAGAGGACAGGCGAGGGTACAAACCGCGCCGCTACCGTGTTCCAGCGGCTGCTCAGCGCCGGTAAGCGCCTGCTGCGGGTCATCGAGCACAACGAGGGCGGTGCCAACAAGGATCTGGCCAAATTTGCCGACCAGATCAACGCCCTGTGCGACAAATGGGACAGGTGATGCGGCAGTAGTTTGCAGCAGAGCAGCCCCGGGAAAAACGCAGCAGCGTCAAAAGCTTCCGGGCGCACTGCGCCACCGAAAAAAGAGAATAGATTTTTGTGAAAAACCGTTGACAAGCGTCCCTCCGGCTGGTATAATAACCCATGTCGTCAGGCACAAAGCCAAGCATCTGGGGGTTTAGCTCAGCTGGGAGAGCGCTTGCATGGCATGCAAGAGGTCACCGGTTCGATCCCGGTAATCTCCACCAGAAAGAAAAGCACCACACAGAAATGTGTGGTGCTTTTTTTCGTTAAGGCCAACCGAGTGAGGGGAAACCCCTTCCGTCTTGCCGCTTCGCGTCAAGCCACCTTCCCCAAGGGGACGGCTTTCGTGGCAGTGGTAAACTTTCCGATATAGCCAAAAGGCGTCCCCTTGGGGGAGCTGCCGAGCGCAGCGAGGCTGAGGGGGTGTGCAACCCCTAAATTCGTACTGGACATTTGCACAAAGTTATGGTATAATTCTTTCTGCAATTGCGGGTATAGTACATCGGCTAGTATATCAGCCTTCCAAGCTGAGGAGGTGGGTTCGATTCCCATTACCCGCTCCAAAAGACCTGAACCTTGAACGGTTCGGGTCTTTTTTTGTGTCCGCGTATCCATCTTGCCAACCGGCGGCAGAAATGCTACAATAGAGCCATCAAAACGCTGAAAGGGGAACGCTGCTATGGAATTCCGCGATAAACCGATGGAGAATCTTATCCGCTTGCAGGAGAAGGATATCTGCAAAAATATCAACGCCCTGCTGCTGGAGGGCGAGCAGATCGTGGGCGCGTATAAGACGGTGCGCGATCAGGTGGTGTTTACCAGCCACCGCATCATCATGGTGGATATGCAGGGGGTCACGGGCACACGGCAGCAGATTTTTGTGCTGCCCTACCGCAAGGTGCTGCACTACGGCATCCAGACAGCGGGTTTTGGCGATCCGCTGCAGGCGTCCCAGTTGACGGTCTGCTTTGCGGACGGCCACGAGGCCAAGTTTGGCTTTGTCGGGCAGAAAGACCTGTTTCAGGTGGCAAACGCCATCAGTGCCCGCATCTTGTAAGAAAAATTATGAACCGAAGCCGCTGCACAAGGGTTTGTGCGGCGGCTTTTTTTGCTGTTTTAGCAGCTAGATGTATACAAAACGCATGAAAATTTGAAACAAAACGTAAAACAATGTGCCAAAATAGGCGAAAAACCGAGAAACACAAAACTTTGTGCCACAAGATGAAAACATGATTGACATTTTGTTTCATCTCGCGTACAATTCGGGGCACAAGGCAGTCCCGCTGCTGCGGGACAAAAAGCACGAATACAGGTATATTGTCGCATTGCGGCAAAAAGAATGGGAGGACCTTACCATGTCAACCAAATTTTCCCGTAAAACGTTCCTGAAGGGCAGCGTTGCCGGTCTGGGCATGATGGCGCTCAACGTGTGCACCGCCGGGGCAGCCTCTGCTGCCGAGCCCGCAGCCGCCGCAGCGGAGGATACCAACTCCCTGAACCTTGTCCCTAAAAAGGCGGCCTCGGTCAAGGTGACCAGCCGCGGCAGCGTGAGCGGCGGCTGGCAGGGCGAGCCGGTGTTCCCCAACTGGAAGGGTCTGGACGATACGCTGGCCATGAACCACATGTACACCTTTGTGGGCTACGCAGGGCAGGGAACGCTGTGCGTGGAGCCCGAGGCAGGGGTGACCGGCTTTAACCTGTTCGTCAATAACCGCCAGATCAACACCGCTGCCATGGCGGCAGGCGGCGTGTGGAACGTGGATATTTCCGGCCAGACCATCAACGGCCGCAACACCATTCAGGTGGGCGGCATCCGTCCCCGCGGCAAACAGGTGACTGTGCGGGTGGGCTACCCCACCGTGCAGGAGGGCAGCCTGCAGGACGTGGGCATCGACCGCGATGCACTGGAGCTGTTGGAACAGATCATTCAGGCAGACGTGAACAACGGCTTCCCCAGCGCACAGATGGCCATTGTGAAGGACGGCAAGCTGGTGTATCAGAACGCATGGGGCAGGGTGAACGCCTACAACCCGGACGGCACCCCCAAGACCGACAGCCCTGCCGTAACCAACGATACTCTGTATGATCTTGCCTCCAATACCAAGATGTACACCGCAAACTATGCGCTGCAGTACCTCGTCACGCAGGGCAAGGCCAATCTGGACAGCCGTCTGGTAGACCTGCTGGGCAGCGCCTTTGTGGAGGACACCATCGACATTACCTACAATGGCTACGAGAACCCGGGCCTGAAGGTCAACAAGCAGTGGAAAGCAGAACTGACCCTGCGCGATATCCTGCGCCATCAGGCAGGCTTCCCTGCAGACCCCCAGTACCACAACGATTCCTTTGACCAGTGCTCTCAAAAGACCGTTCCCGGTGCTACCAACGTGCTCTTCTCCGGCTGGGACGGCAGCGCTGCAACCCGCGCCGCTACCCTCAAGTCCATCTTTAAGACCCCGCTGATGTACAAGCCGGGCACCAAGACCGTTTACTCCGACGTGGACTATATGCTGCTGGCCTTCGCCATTGAAGCCATCACCGGCAAGGGTTTGGACGCCTTCCTGAAGGAGACCTTCTGGGACCCTATGGGTCTGACCCATACCACCTACAACCCCCTGCTGAACGGCTTTGCCGCCAACGATTGCGCCGCTACCGAGCTGAACGGCAACACCCGTGATGGTGCCATCTCTTTCACCGGCGTGCGCACCGCCACCATTCAGGGCCAGGTGCACGACGAGAAGTGCTACTACGCGATGGGCGGTATTTCCGGCCATGCAGGCCTGTTCTCCAACGCTACCGAGCTGGCAAAACTGGCCTCTGTCATGCTCACCGGCGGCTACGGCGAGAACCGCTACTTCTCCCGCAACGTGATGGACGCCTTTACCGCACCCAAGAAGGAGAACGCTGCCAACTGGGGTCTGGGCTGGTGGCGTGAGGGCGACAACCAGCGCTGCTGGTATTTCGGTACGCAGGCACCCTCCAATACCATTGGCCATCAGGGCTGGACCGGTACGTTGACCATGATCGACCCTGTGGAGGATCTGGTGGTGGTGTACCTGACCAACAAGATCAACTCCCCGGTCACCGATAAGGCCGCGAACCCCAATAAGTTCAATGGTAACTGGTATACGGCTTCTACGCTGGGTTTTGTGGCACAGCTGCTGTATCAGGGTCTGCAGAACCACGGCACCGACCCCAACAACGCTTACAGCGCCCTGCTGGAGGATATGGCGGAAAGCAAGTTTGCGCTGGTGGCCGAGGGCGGTAGCGTGCCTGCTACCCACCCGCTGGTGCGCTCCGGCTATGCCGTGCTGGAGGCTATGGCTGCCCACGCCAACGCCACCCACTCTTATCTGGATCGCAACTATTTCAACGATGCCCTCACCCTGCTGGATGATACCCGCGATGCAGAGGAACTGGCAAAGCTGAAAAAGATGCTCAATAAGTTCTGAACGCAGTTCTTTACAAATAACTGAATAAATAGCAAAGGGACTGCCGCACCAAATGAGGTACGGCAGTCCCTTTAACTTTAGCAGGCTGGAACCTTTCAGGTATGCGCCGTTTTGCGCACCAGCTGCCAGTGCATCAGAGCCATCAGCACCAGAAATACCAGCAGATAGAAGGGGAACAGCGCAGGGGTGATGTTGTTGGCCAGCAGACCGAACAGCGGCGGCATGGCAAGATTGCCCACATAGGCGCTGCTCATCTGGATGCCGATGACGGCCTGAGAATTCTGTGCGCCGAAATGCGCCGGGGTGGCGTGGATGACGCTGGGGTAGATGGGCGCACAGCCCAGCCCTACCAGCACAAGCCCTGCCAGCGCAAAGACCTGCGCCCCGGGCAGCAGCAGGGCGGCAATGCCCACGCCCAGCACCGCAAACCCCAGACGGATCATCTGGTCGTCGCTCAGCTTTAAGGTCAGAAAGCCGCAGACGCCCCGCCCCACTGTGATGCCGATATAGAACAGGCTGGCAAAGCTGGCAGCCGTCTGGGCGGGCACCTGCCGCACAAGGGTCAGGTAGCTGCTGGCCCAGAGCCCGGCGGTGGTCTCCAGTGCGCAGTAGCAGAAGAAGCAGAGCATCACTTCCTTCGCGCCCGGCAGCGCGAACACCTGCGGCAGGGTCAGCGCCTTGGACACAGTACCGTCCGGGGCAGCGTCGGGGCGTTTATGCCACAGGGGCAGACTGCAAAAAAGAACGGCAGAAAGTGCGATCTGGAACAGGGCAATGTACCGGTAACCGCTGTTCCAACTCAGCCCGCCGGAAAGCGCCGCGCCCATCACCACAGGGCCTATCGTGGTGCCCACGCCCCACATACAGTGCAGCCAGCTCATGTGGCGGCTCTCGTAATGCAGGGCAACATAGTTGTTCAGGGCGGCATCCACGCTGCCCGCGCCCAAGCCGTAGGGCACAGCCCACAGGCAGAGCATCCAGAACTGGCCGGAGACCGAGAAGCCGAACAGCGCCGCAGCGGTCATGCCCACGCTGAGGGCGGTCACCCTGCCCGTGCCCAGCGCCCGGGTGAGCCGGTCGCTGTTCAGGCTGGAAACGATGGTGCCCAGCGAGATGATCATGGACAGGATACCCGCGTAGGAGAAGGGGACGCCCAGCTGGGGGTACATGGTGGGCCATGCGGACCCCAGCAGGGAATCCGGCAGACCAAGGCTGATAAAGGCTAAGTAAATGATAGGCAGCAGAAGTTGTGTCATGGGGAAGATTCCTCCGCAGATGATTTGATGGCGTGTCCCGCAGTATCTGCGGGTGCACTATAAGAATAACATGACAAGACGGGAAATTATAGGGCAAAAGCGCCTGATTATTACAATAAAACCGGCGTTTCTTTGTTTTAGCCCGTGAAAATGCGTTTGCCGCAGCCCACAGACCGCGGCAAACATAAAATAGAAATAGACTTCTGCTGAAGATGGCCAAAGCGTATGCGGCGGCCATTCTGGATCGTCTTTTAGTTTTCGCTGTTCTTTTCCAGATACACGGTGGTGGAGGGGAAGGCGAAGTCCACGCCGTTTTTCTGCATCACGTCCATCAGGTCAAGGTTCAAATCGTTCTGCATCTGCAAAAAGCGGGTCATGTCGGCGGTGCGCAGGTAGGCAGACACCAGCAGGTCGATGCTGGAAGCCCCGAAGCCGCTCAGCTTGACCAGCACCGAGTCCTCGTAGGTGTAGGGGCTGGCCTTGAGCATGGCGGTCAGGTCGGCCATCAGCTGTTCCAGCTGGGGGCGGGTGGTGTCGTAGGTGGCCCCGAGGGTGAAGCGGTACAGCCGCTTGTTGCGCAGGGTGCCGTTGTTGATGGTGGCAGAGCTGACCGTGCTGTTGGTCAGGATGTACACCGAGTTGTCCAGTGCGCGGACCTTGGTGGAGCGGAAGTTGATGTCCACTACCTCGCCGGAAACGTCGCCTACGGTGATCCAGTCGCCGATGGAAAAGGGGCGGTCCAGCAGGATGACCAGCCCGCTGAACAGGTTTTTGGCGCTGTCCTGTGCCGCCAGAGAGATGGTCAGACCGACAAGACCCGCACTGGCTACGATGCTGCCCACCGGCAGGCCGGTCTCCTGCGCCATGGTCATAACGCCCAGAACCACGATGAGAACTTTGTACACCTTGTTCAGCAGGGTGGTCAGGGTGCGGTTGGCGCGCACCTCCTCGCCGCAGTTTGCCAGCAAAAGGTCGGTGAGATCGGCGGCGGCGTACAGCCCCTGACACACAAAAAAGGTGGCGGCCAGCTCAAAGACTGTGAGCAGAAATTTGCTCACGCCGGCAATTGCCCACGGCAGGCTGGCCGCTGCGGCATAGATGAACGCTGCAAAGGTGAGCCGCTGCACCGGCACGGCAAAGCTGCGCAGCAGAATGGGCGTACCGGCCAGCCGCCAGCTGCGGCGCAGCAGGGCAGGGCACACCTTGCGGGACAAAAGCTGCCGTACCAGCCAGCCAAGAACCAGCAGCAGCGCCGCGCATACCACGCGGGCGGCAAAGGCTGCCCAGCCTTCCAGCAGAAGAGAGCCCAGTTCAAAACCAAGGCCACGGATCGAGAAAATCATGGAAAACCTCCTGTGTTTTTTCACAACGCATATTATGATAGCATACTCTGCCGCCCGGGGCAAGGAAAGAAAGGTGAAAACACACTTTGACAAAAAATGCGCAAACTTTTCGAAAAGGGGGCTTGACAGCACCGCCCTGCCGCGCTATACTCTAGGCCAGAAAGTTCGTTTCAGGGCGGGGTGCAATTCCCCACTGGCGGTAAAGTCCGCGACCACCCGCAAGGGTGCTGACCCGGTGCAACTCCGGGACCAACGGTATAGTCCGGATGCAAGAAACGGCAGGCAAATTGCGTCTGTGCGCCCTGTTGCAGTTTTTAGTTGCAGCAGGGCGCTTTTTGGTTTGTCTTTCCGGTTCGATCCAGCGCGAAAAGGGCTTTCCGAACAAATTTGAACGGGGAGTACACCCCGGGGAGGACAACTACCATGAAAAAGAATACTACCCACAACCTGACCGTTGCCGCCATGCTCAGCGCGGTCGCCTTTATCCTGATGTTCATCGAGTTCCCGCTGCCGATGCTCATCCCGTCCTTTGTCAAGATGGACTTCTCCGACCTGCCCGCCCTGCTGGGTGCCTTTGCACTGGGCCCGGTGTACGGCGTGGTCATCAGCTTTATGAAGAACCTGCTGCACATCATCATCAAGGGCACCTCCACCGCCTGCGTGGGTGAGTTGTGCAACTTTATGCTGGGCGCGGTGTTCTCTGCTGTGGCGGGCTTTGTCTACAAGCGCCACAAGAGCCGCAAGACCGCTATTCTGGGTGCCATCGCCGGTGCAGCCGTTATGGCTGTGTTCAGCGTGCCCTCCAACTACTTCATCACTTACCCGGCCTATGTACAGTTCTACCACATGCCGCTGGAAGCTATTTTGGGCATGTATCAGGCCATCCTGCCTTCTGCTGACAGCCTGATCAAGTGCCTTGTGATCTTCAACATGCCCTTCACGCTGGTCAAGGGTCTGCTGGACGCCGTGCTGTGCCTACTGATCTATAAGCCCCTGTCTCCCATCCTGCACGGCCGCAAGTAAGCTGCTGAAATAACAGAGAGCCGGAAAGTCCGCGGACTTTCCGGCTCTTTGAATTTATAAGAAACTTTACGCCAGCGCGCCTTTATCCAGCCATTTGCCACGCGCCATGCGCAGCAAAAACAGTGCGCCGCGGGTGCAAAGCTCGGCGCACATGGCCACCCATACGCCCACCAGCCCAAAGTGGGGAGCCAGCAGAACTGCCAAGGTCAGCCGCACGCCCCACATACTGACAAGGTTCAGGATAAAGCAGCCGCTGCTGTCGCCTGCGCCCTGCATGGAGCCGCTGGCTACGATGCTTGCCCCGAACATCGGTTCGGCAAAGGCTTCGATGCGCAGCACCCGCGCACCCAGCGCAATGACGGCGGCATCGGCGGTAAAAATGCCCATCAGCTGCGGGGCAAACACATACAGCCCCACGCCGGTCAGTGCCATGATGCCCATGCCCATGGCGGTGCACAGCCACGCAAAGCGCTTGGCCATGTCCCGGCGGTTTGCGCCCACGGCCTGTCCCACCAGCGCAAGGGCAGCGTCCTGAATGCCGTAGCCCGCCATGTAGCACAGGCTCTCGGCGCTGACCCCCAGACTGTTGGCGGCAATGGCGGTAGTGCCCAGCCCGGACACGATGCGCACCAGCAGCACCTGTGCCGAGGACAGGGCGGCGCGCTCTGCCGCCAGCGGTGCGCCCACCTTCCACACGTTATGCAGGCAGGCGCGGGTAATGTGCCACGAGCCGGGCTTGCGGATGCACAGCGGGCCATCCCTCAGCAGCAGAACGCCCAACGCCAGCGTACCGCCCACAGCGTTGGCAAGGGCTGTGCCCAGTGCTGCGCCCGGTACGCCCCAGCCCAGACCCCAGACCGTGAGGTTCTGGCCGAATACCGTCATCTCCCGGGTGGGGTTGATGAGAAAAAAGTTGAAGATGATGTCCAGTACGCAGGTGAAGATGCTGATGAGACCCGGGGTAAGCGCATCACCCGTAGAGCGCAGCATGGCGGCGTAGGTGCCCATGGCCATGATGAAGGGCAGGGAAGCCGACCAGATGGCAAAATAGGCTGAAGCGTTTGCCTGCAGTGCCGTGTCTGCGCCCAGCCACCCGGGCAGAAATCGGCTGATGCCCACGCCAAAGGCCGCTGCGGCAAGCCCCACCGCCAGATTGAACAGCATGGACTGCCGCAAAACGCCACGGGCGTCCTGCTGGCGGCCTGCGCCCAGATACTGCGCCACCTGAATGGAAAACGCCATGCACAGCCCGGCCAGCATCCCGTGCAGCAGCCATGTGCTGGAGCTGACGATGCCAATGGAGGCTGTTGCGGCGGCACCGATATGCCCCACCATGGCTGCATCGATGTACTCCATGGCGGTGACCACGATCTGCTGCAAAATGGAAGGGATGCTCAGCGTCAGCGCCACCTGTGCGGTGTGACGCAGCGGCACCTGCTCGCCTTGCCGCATCCGGGCAGAGAGCTGCTCAAGTGTAATGGACATGGAACCTCCTGCGTTGTGGGTGAAAATTACAGACTAATACATTATTATAGAGAGCCGCGGGAGAAAAGTCAATCCAAAGTGAATTTTGCCGCCGGGATTGATTTTTGGTCTAGGGCGTGATACACTCACAACGTACTATACAGAAAGAAAGAGGAATGTTATCTTATGATCCAAATGCTGACCTCTGTTATCGGGCAGCGGGGCGTGGATGCCATGGCATTTTTGCTGGCGTTTGCCCTGACCGCCCTGACAGATTCCATTTTCCGCGATAAACTGCCCCACGACCATGGCCGCGCCTTTGCGGTGAACGGCGAACTTTCCAAGGGCAAGGCGCGAGGCTCCGGACTGATCTTTGTGCTGTGCATCGCACTGGTGTCGCTGGCGTTTTTGCCCTTCACCACCGAGTATGTGGTGTACAATGTGCTGCTGATCGCTTCCATGCTCTCCGGCTATCTGGACGATGCCGCCGAAACTGCCTGGAACGAGTACAAAAAAGGCATCATCGATTTTGTCATCGCAGTGCTGGCAGGCGTCACCTACCTGAACTTCAATGGCTGCGGCGTACACTTTTTGCAGTGGAGCTTCACGCTGCCCTATGCGGTGTATCTGCTGCTCATCGTTATTCTTATCTGGGCAAGCATCAACGTGGTCAACTGTACCGACGGTGTGGACGGCCTTTCCGCCAGTCTGGCAGTGGTGACCATTGGCACCTACCTGCTGGCCTATAAGACCGAGCTGGGCGCCTACGCCACCGCCGGCGTGGTGTTCATCGGTGCGCTGCTGGCTTACCTGTGGTTGAATGCCAAGCCCTCCAGCCTGCTGATGGGCGATGCCGGCAGCCGCGCCATGGGCTTTTTCATCGCCATGCTGTCGCTGAAGTGTGGCCACCCCTTCGCCTTCCTGCTGGCGGCTATCGTGTTCATCGCGGACGGCAGCTTGGGCATTCTGAAAATCAGTCTGAAGCGTTTTCTGCACATCTGGATCCTGAAAAACACCCTGACCCCTCTCCACGACCATGTGCGCAAGCGCAAGGGCTGGAGCGACGAGCAGGTGGTAGCCCGCTGGCTCATTCTGCAGTGTGTGGCTTCGGCTCTGCTGCTGCTCCTTGTGCGGGGCTGAGCGGCACGCTATAAAACGAAAGAGAAACGGGGCTGTTGCACATCGTTTTAGCCGAAAGTGTAGCAGTCATTTTCAAAATTAAGCGTATAACCAAACAATTCAAAAAAGCATGTGCATCATAAATCTATCGAAAATTTCTGATTTTCGAGAAAATTTGTTGCACATGCTTTTGTTTTGGATATTGATACTGCTTGATTCTTACGCTTGTTCGTACAAAAATAGAGGCTGTCGCATGTGCGACAGCCCTTTTTTAGTTTCTATCATTACCCTTCCGCTCCGGGGGTCTACCTTATTGCAGCATATAACTGGGCAACAAAAATGTAAAAACAAGAATGGGCGAAAGAATATTGACCGCAGCATGGATCACCCAGCCATATAAAATGCTTCCACGGGCTTTTTTTAACGAAAGCCATCCTAAGGCATAGCCTATTCCGCCCGTCAGGGATACGATGAGGAACATGGCGAGGAGGTTCTTGTCTGGCAACGCAACGATGTGAATCATGCCAAAAATGAGAGCTTGCAGGGCGTTTCCCACGGTTTCTCCCCATTTATTGCACAACCGTTTGCAGAGAAACCCACGAAAGAGAATTTCTTCCGATAAGGAAGTCTGAACGACAGCCCAGATCAAGATGACTGTAAATGTTTCGATGCTCCAACCGGTTTGTCGAAATGCGTCCACTGTAAATCCTTGATAATTCAAATTGCCAGATCGATAGAGCCACAGATAGGGTAAAAATAGTACCACTAAAAATCCCACAAGGATACAAAACATGATCTTCAAAGGTGGGGTGGGAGCAGTTTTGAGTCCCAGCCATTTGAAAAAACCGGTGACCCTTTTCTGTGTTAGAAGATACCACACAAAAGGAATACTTAAAAAAATCAAAAGCTGTAAAACTGCACTTATGATCTGGTTAAGCAAAATCATACCATTCCTCCGTCATTGGGCTTTGTTTCCTCATCCACCCATCCGGAAAATGCAGCCGGGTGGTCAACGCTATTATACTACAACGTCCATTGAAAGTATACACCGGTTCATGTTCATCTGTTAAAGTATTTTCGCTTATTGGAAGGGTCAACTGTTGATATATGCTGCCCTTTCCTGTATACCGTTCCTGTTGTAGTTGGTTCATGACAGTTCCAGCTTACAACAAAAAGGGGCTGTTGCAAAATGACGCAACACAAACATCTATAACAATTTCAAAAATAAGCGAAAAAGCGAATAATACAAAAAAGCAAGTGCATCACATCTCCATCAAAAATTTTTGGTTTTTGAGAAAAAGTGTGCACTTGCTTTTCTTTATGCGAGATTGAAACTTGAATTATTGCGTAATATCGTCAAAATAACGCGCGCTGTATTTTGCAACAGCCCCGTTGTTTTCTATCTGATAGTTGAGACTGGGGAAGTTTTACACTCCGGCCTTTTTGCACGCCGCCTGCACCACATGACCTACCAGTACCGAGGTGGTCACGGTGCCCACGCCGCCGGGCACGGGAGTAATGGCGTCTACCACCGGCTCTGCGGCGGCAAACTGCACGTCACCGCACAGCTTGCCCTCCTCGTTTACATGGATGCCTACGTCCACAACGGTCTGCCCGGCGCGCAGGCAGTCCGTGCCCACAGCCGCCATCTTGCCCATGGCCACCACCACGATGTCGGCCTGCCTGCACACTTCCGGCAGGTTCTGGGTGCGGGAGTTGCACAGGGTCACGGTGGCGTTTTCCCGGTCCAGCATCATGGCGGCGGGCTTGCCCACCACAAGGCTGCGGCCCACCACCACGGCACGCTTGCCGGAAAGAGGAACGTTATAATACTTCAAAATCTCCATGCAGGCCTGCGCGGTGCAGGGCGCGTAGCCAAGGTCGGTGTTCGTGAACACGCCCGCCAGCGAAGCATCTGTGATGCCGTCGATGTCCTTTTCCGGGCGCAGGGCGGCGCGGATGGTGCGGTCATCGAACTGCTTGGGCAGCGGGCGGAACAGCAAACACCCGTGGATGCCGTCGTCTGTGTTCACCTCGTCCAATACCTGAAGCAGCTGCTCCTGTGTGGCGTCAGCGGGCAGCACGAACTGCTTGACGGCAACCCCCACCTTGCCGCAGCGGGTCATCACGCCCCGCTCGTAGGAGAGGTCATCCTCCCGTTCGCCCACACGCACCACGGCCAGCGTGGGGGGGATGCCCTTGGCTTTCAGCTGCTCGCAGAGTGCCGCGTTGCGCTCGTTCATGGCGGCCACTACCGGCGCGCCCTTTAAAATCGTTGCCATATACTTTCCCTCGTTAGTTGTGTTATTTATTGCGGAGTTTCCCGCTGACGGCGGTGAAGGTTTCGTCCGCCCGGGGCACAAACTCTGCCAGCAATGCGTCTGCCCGGGCGTCCAGCACGGCGGCGCGGCTGCGGTCTGCCATCAGCTTGGTGTTGATGAACACATTCAGGCTTGCGGCCTGCAAGGCGGCCTTGCACAGCACGGCGGCGCAGCCTGCATCCGATACCGCCAGCACGCTGCCTTTGGCGGCGTACTGCCCGGCCAGCGCGATGCCCTCGGCGCACTTTTCCATGATCTGCAGCGGCACGGCGCTGGCACCGTCCAGTGCCGCTGCCAGCACAGCGGCCTTGTGCGCGGCCTGCTCCGGGGTGTCCTTGGGCAGGCCGTAGGCCGCAGCCAGCGGCGCAAAGGCGTCGGCATCGGCCTGTACCAGTGCTTCCAGCTCCAGCCGCAGGGCCACGGCCCGGGCGTTCAGTGCCTGAATGTCCGCCTCCACGGCGGCGTACTTTTTTTTGCCGGTGGTCAGGCAGCCCACCATGTTGCCCAGTGCCACACCGGCAGCGCCTACCAGAGCGGCAGTGCCGCCGCCGCCCGGTGTGGGCGCTTTGCTGGCAAGCTGTGCCAGAAACTGTGCGCAGCTTAAATCGTTCATTTCCATGTGTAGATACCCCTCTCTGTTACAAAAGCATCCAGCCGCTGGTCGTGGTCGTCCACGGCGGCGCGGGGGACGCGCTGAACCTCCAATGCAATGCCGATCTTCACCGCCCGGGTGCAGCGGGGCAAGTAGCGGTCGTAGTAGCCCTTGCCCATGCCCACCCGGTAGCAGTCTGCGTCAAAGGCGGTGCAGGGCACCAGCACCAGATCCAGCTGCTCCGGCTGCAAAAGGGTGGAGCGCTCCAGCACCGGTGTGCGGATGCCGTACTGACCCACCGCCCAGCCGTCCGCGCCCGGCACGGCTGCGGTAAGGGAAAAGCCTTCGCCGCACACCGGGTAGGCTACCGTCTTACCCTGCCGGACAGCTTCGGCAGCCACGGCGGCAAGGTCGGCTTCGCCTCCAAAGGCTGCGTAGAGCAAAAGGGTATGGGCGGCGCGGTAGGCGTCCAGTTCCAGCACCCGGCGGCAAAGGGCTGCATTGGCGGCAGCACGCTGCGGCGCAGCCAGCGCCTTGCGGGCGGCACGGCCAGCGGTACGCTGCGCCTGTTTTTCCTCAGCAATGGTCATACAAAACACCTCGCTTCACCTGTGGAAGAGGATACTTGAAAAATATACAAAATCGACAGCGCATTTTTATACAAACATAATAAACACTTCAGACAAAAAAAGCAAGCCTTTTGGCGAAAAGAGGATTGAAGCCGCCGCCGCTTTCTGCTATGATTATCTTACAGCAGCAAACGCCGCGCAGGCGCTGCGCTGAGAGAACCTGCAACATTTTGTGGAGAGGGGCAAGTAAAATGTACAAGGATATGATGGACACCATCGGCATGGTCAATGCAGCCGACCCGGAACTGGGCGCAGCCATGGAGCGGGAGCTGACCCGTCAGCGCGAGAACATTGAGCTGATCGCCAGCGAGAACATCGTTTCGCCCGCCGTGATGGCAGCCATGGGCAGCGTGCTGACCAACAAGTACGCCGAGGGTCTGCCCGGCAAGCGCTACTACGGCGGCTGCGTCTATGTAGACGAGGTGGAGAATATTGCCATCCAGCGCGCCTGCCAGCTGTTCGGGGCAAAGTACGCCAACGTCCAGCCCCATTCCGGCGCACAGGCCAACCTTGCTGTGTATTTTGCCCTGCTGGAGTTGGGCGATACCGTTATGGGCATGGACCTTTCGCAGGGCGGTCACCTGACCCATGGTTCTCCGGTGAATATGTCCGGTAAAAACTACCACTTCATCTCCTACGGTGTCGGCGCAGACGGCGTGATCGACTACGCCGAGCTGGAAAAGCAGGTGCGCAAGGTGCGCCCCAAGATGCTGGTGGCGGGCGCTTCTGCCTACCCCCGCGCCATCGACTTTGAAAAACTGGCCGAGATCGCTCACGGCTACGGCGCATACCTGATGGTGGATATGGCGCACATTGCCGGTTTGGTGGCGGGCGGTCAGCACCAGAGCCCCGTGCCCTACGCCGATGTGGTGACCACCACCACCCACAAGACCTTGCGCGGACCCCGCGGCGGCCTGATTTTGACCAATAACCCCATCATTGCCAAGCGCATCAACTCGGCAGTGTTCCCCGGCACGCAGGGCGGCCCGCTGGAGCATGTGATTGCAGCAAAAGCTGTCTGCTTTGGCGAGGCACTGAAGCCGGAGTTCAAGGAATATGCCCGCAAGATCGTAGAAAATGCACAGGCGCTGGCTGCGGCCTTGCAGCAGCGCGGGGTCAAGCTGGTATCCGGCGGCACCGACAACCACCTGATGCTCATTGACCTGCGGGACGAGGAGTGCACCGGCAAGGACCTGGAGCAGCGTCTGGACAGCGTGCACATTACCGCCAACAAGAACACCGTCCCCGGCGAGACCCGCAGCCCCTTTGTGACCTCCGGCGTGCGTCTGGGCACCCCGGCTGTCACCACCCGCGGCATGGGCGCAGCCGAGATGCAGGTGATCGCGGACTGCATTGCAGACTGCATCTGGCACTATGAGGAAAAGAAGGACGAGATCAGCGAGCGTGTCCTGCGCCTGACCCGGGAGTTCCCGCTGTACCAGTAAAAGCAACGTGTAAATAACAAGGCATCCGCAGCCGTTCTGCTGAGCATACAGGGCTGCGGGTGCCTTTTGTTACAAAACCGGAAGAGCCGGAAAAGGAGAAAAACGATGGAAAGCTTAGGCCTTTTGCATCTGTATTACGGCGACGGCAAGGGCAAGACCACAGCCGCCATGGGGCTTGCCCTGCGGGCGCTGGGCAGCGGAAAACGTGTGGTCATCGTGCAGTTTTTAAAGGGCGGGCAGAGCAGCGAGATCCCGCTGCTGGAACAGCTGGGCGCTGTCGTTTACCGGGGCAAGGCCGGGCAGAAATTTGTTTTTCAGATGAACGAGGCGGAAAAGGCCGCTACCCGCGCTTTACAGAACAAAAACCTTGCGGCGGCGCTGGCGCAGCCCTGTGATATGCTGGTGCTGGACGAAGCCGGCAGCGCGTGGGAGCTGGACATGGTGGACAAAGCCCTGTTGCAGCAGGCGGTGCTGCACCGCCCCGCCGGGCAGGAGTGCATTCTGACCGCCCACGCAGCCCCCGGGTGGATGCTGGACGCCGCAGATTACCTTACCGAGATGTGCTGCCGCCGCCACCCCTACCAGAAGGGCATCGCCGCACGGAAGGGCGTGGAGTATTAAGGTTATAGCAAAAAGGAGTTGTTGCGCATGATGCAACAACTCCTTTTGCGGTTTCAGGTATCCCAGAACGCTGCCAGCGCCGTTTCCAGCGCGGCGGTACCGGGCAGATACCGGATGTGCTGCCAGTGCGGCGGGAACAGACGGGCGGTGTCGGGCTGCGCAAAGCGGTCGTCCAAAAGCAGCACCACGCCTTTGTCCTGTGGGGTGCGCACCACCCGCCCGGCGGCTTGCAGTACCTTGTTCATGCCCGGGTAGCGGTAGGCGTAGTCGAAGCCGCAACCGGACTGCTCCTCGTAATACCGGCGCAGCATCTCCTGCCGGGGGTTCACCTGCGGCAGACCCACCCCCACGATGGCACAGCCGATGAGCCGGTCGCCCACAAGGTCTACCCCCTCGCCGAAGATGCCGCCCATCACGGCAAAGCCCAGCAGCGTGTTGGCGGGGTGGGGCATGAACTGCGCCAGAAACTCCGCACGCCCGGCATCGTCCAAGCTGCGCTGTTGCACAAGGGTGGAGATATCCGGCCAGCGGGCGGCAAACGCCTCGTATACCTGCTGCAAATAGGCGTAGCTGGGGAAAAACGCCAGATAGTTGCCGGTCTTACCCCGCGCCAGCGCCGCCAGCGCATCGGCTACGGCGGGCACACTGGCTTCCCGTTGGCGGTAGCGGGTGGAAATGCTCGGCAGACAGAACAGCCCCAGATTTTCCGGCGGGAAGGGGCTGGGCAGCGCCACCGCCCGGGCATCGGCGCAGCCCAGCACGCTGCGGTAAAAGGCAGGCGGGGTCAATGTGGCACTGAACAGCGCCGCGCTGCGCCCTGCCGCCAGACTGGCGTCCACAAAAGGCGCGGGGTCTAAGCAGAGCAGATACAGCTCCAGCTCGCTGCCCCGGGCGGTAAGCTGGGTGACAAAATGGCTGTCGTACCGGTCGGCGGCGCGAGCAATGTCCTGCAAGGCAAAGTAGAGCTCCAGCAGTTGCGCATGGGCGGGGTCCTCGGGGTTTTGTTCCAGCCAGTCCTGTAACGGGGTGTGCACCGCCCGCAGGGCAGCGGGCAAAGCGGCGGGCAGCTGCTGCAAAAAAACGGTGCCGTCCCGGGCGTACAGCGGCTGCGGCAGGGCAAAATCCGGGGCAGCTTCGGCGGGTAAAAGGCTTACCTGTGCGGGCTCTGTCTCCCCGGCAAGTTCTGTGCCTGTGCGGGGCGCAGCCTGTGCGCAGGCCTTGCGCATCGCCAGAAAGACTTTATCCGCCTTGGTCAACGCGGTTTTCAGGCTGCTTTTGCCCTTGCCCAGCGTCCGTTTTGCCTCGGTCAGGCTGCTTTTGGCAAATTGCGCCGAGTACATGGCGCGGGCTCTGTCCGGCAGGTTGTGCGCTTCGTCAATGAGGAATAGCCAGTCCCCGGCGGCATCGAAAAAACGCTTGAGGTGCACCACCGGGTCAAACAGATAGTTGTAGTCCCCAATGACCACATCGCACCACTCGCTCAGATCCAGCCCCAGCTCAAAGGGGCACACCGAAAACTGCCGGGCGGTGTCCGCCAGCGCGGCGCGGCTGAAACTGCCGCTGCCGTCCAGCAGAGCTGCCAGCGCGTCCTTGCGGCGGTCGTAATAGCCGTTGGCAAAGGGGCATACCTCCGGCAGACAGGCAGGGTGCCCTTCGGCGTCCGGATGCAGACAGGCCTTTTCCTTGGCGGTCAGGGTCACGCTGCGCAGGGCAAGGCCGGGCTGTGCGGCACGCAGCCGCGCCACCGCGTCCTCGGCGGCGGCTTGGGTGGTGTTGCGGGCGGTCAGATAGAACAGCTTTGCACCACAGCCCTCGCCCATGGCTTTCAGGGCGGGGAAGAGGGCGCTCATGGTCTTGCCGATGCCGGTAGGTGCCTGACAAAAAACGCGGGTGCCGCCCTTGCGGTCGGTGCTTTTTCCAGCGCGGCAGGCGCGGTACACTTCACCCGCCAGCGCCCGCTGCCCGGGGCGGTACTCCGCAAAGGGGAATTGCAGCGCCGCAAGGCTTTGGCTGCGCCGGGTGTCCCAATCCAGCTGCCGCTGCGCCCACGGGGCATACTGCATTAAAAGCTGCCGCAAAAACTGCTCCAGCTGCTGCTGAGTGAACTGCCGGGTAAAGCGCTGAATCTGGTCGGTATCGACCTGATAATAGGTCAGCCGCACGGCAAGCGCTTCCAGCCCCTGCTGGCTGCTGAAAATGGCGGCATATACCATGCCCTGCGCCCAGTGGCAGGGGTTCAGCTCCTCGGTGATCTCCTCGTAGGGGACGGTGGTGGTCTTGATCTCGTCAATGGTCACAGTGCCGTTTTCATCGGTGAAAATGCCGTCTGCCCGGCCTTCCAGCGTAAAAGCGATGCCGCAGGCTTCCCGCTCTGCGCTGAGGAATACCTCGGCCTGATAGCCCTCCCCGGCGGCCTTTTGCAGCTTGCGGTGGATGCGTGCGCCCTCGTTGGCGCGGTCAAAGCCGGCAAAGCGGCTGTCGATGCTGCCGGTGCGCAGCAAAAACTCCACCAGCTGCCGGATGGGCAGATGGATGCTTGCCAAGGCGTTTCACCTCCGTTTTTTTCGTTATCCTACCCCGAACAACTCCATGCACTGGGCGGCTGCGGCATCCACCTGTGCAAAATCCACGGCGGTGCGGTAGTAGGTCTCCAGTTCATCATGGCAGCTTTTTGCCTGCGCCATCAGGGCACAGGCCTGTTCCAGCAGCTCGGCGGCGGCGCGCTCGTTGAAGCGCAGCCGTGCCCGGCAGGCGGAAAGGTTCTCCCTATCCACAAAACGGCTGCACCGCACGGTCTGCGCCGCAGACAGCCGCACCGGATGCCAGCGGTTGTCGGTCAGGAACGCCAGCCGCAGGGAGGGAATGATAATGTGGTCGATTTTATCCTCCGGGTGCATGGCGCAGGGGCAGGTGATGATGTGGTAGCCCCGCGCCAGCGCCTCGGCGCGGATGAGCTCCAGCAGCAGGCGGGAGACTGCCCCGTAGTCGTCCCGGAAGAGGATGCATTTTTCTGCCAGCGCCTGCACCGTGCCCTGATAGAACACCTCGCCCTTGGGCGTGATGGCCGAGAGCAGCCGCAGCTCTTCAGAGCCCATCTCCTCAGTGCGAGGCAACAGGCGGGTGCACAGCCGCTTGACGTAGCGGCGCACTTTTTCAAAGTTGGCGCTGCACGCTTCGGCGCGGCGGCTGTCCAGCAGCAGGCTGCCCGCCGAGGCCACATACCGCGCCGCCCGGCTGCGCAGCAGCTGGTTGCGGGCAAACAGGGCGGTCACCTCGTCCTTGTGGGGGTGCAGGGCATCGGCATCAATGGTGTGGTACAAACTCAGCACCCGCTCGTCTGCGCCGGGGGCTTCCGGCTCCACCACGTGGGGCGCGGTGGCGTCGATGATGGCGCGTTTCTGCCGCAGGAACACCACCCCGTCCAGACTGTCGGGGTCGCTGGCGCAGTGGATGCGCTGGATGGGCTCGCCCTTATCCTGTGCGGCGCGCGCCAGCCGCTTCATCAGGGTAGACTTGCCGCAGCCCGGCCCGCTTTTGAGCAGCACCAGCTGCATCCCGGGCTCTCGGCGCAGCGGCGCAAAGTAGCCCTTGAACCCGGCGGGCGTTGTAGCGCCCAGAAAGAAATCCACAGAAGGATGCACGGAACTTTCCATACAAAAACACCTCGCTTTTGCTTTACAGTATGCAAAAGCGGTGCGGTTGGTTCCTGTCCTTATTTATGATAGGTATGCTCGCACACGGCGGCAATGGTGTCCCGCAGCACGGTAAAGTCCGCAAAGGCCTCGGGCTTGTTCTGGGGTTGGCGCAGCAGGGCGGCGGGGTGGAAGGTACCCATAAACAGGATGCCGCTTTTTTCAATGATCTGCCCGTGCTCCCGGGTGACGGAAAAATCCTGCCGGATCATCCGCTGGGCGGCAACGCGCCCAAGGCAGACCACGATCTTGGGCTGCAGCAGCCGGAACTGCTCCCGCAGCCACGGCATACAGGCTTCGCTCTCGGTGGGCAGCGGGTCGCGGTTCTGGGGCGGGCGGCACTTGACGATGTTGGCGATATAGCAGTTCTTTGCGCGGTCAAGGTCGATGGCAAACAGGTATTTGTCCAGCAGCTGGCCGCTGCGCCCAACAAAAGGCAGACCCTGCTCGTCCTCGCTCTGGCCGGGGCCCTCGCCCACAAACAACACCTCGGCGTCCGGCACGCCCTGCCCGAACACCACGTTCGTCCGGGTGGCGCACAGCTCGCACCGGGTGCAGGCAAGGCATTCAGCCTTTAAAGTATCCATATCCATGGAGAACATCTCCTTTAAAAACAGTATGATATTTTATTCACAAATCAAATGGCAGTTTCTCCCCTAAAATATAGCACAAAAACACAATTTTGTCTTGAACTTTTTGCCGTCTGTGCTAGAATAAAGAAGAAAGGCATCCTTGTGTCCAACAGACGCAGGAGGCAAATTTTGGAAAGCATTTTCGGAGGTAATCACAATGGCTGATATGTTTGCACCGCTGGTAGCACAGCTGAAGGCAAATCCCAAGACGATCGTGTTCACCGAGGGCAATGACCCCCGCATTCTGGAGGCCGCAAGCAAGCTGCTGGCCGAGGGCGTGCTGAAGGTCGTTATGGTGGGCAACGAGGCAGAGTGCAAGGCTGCTGCCGCCGCCGGTAACTTTGATATTTCCGCTGCCGAGATCATCGACCCGGAGAACTATGCCGGTTTTGATGAGATGGTCAGCACCATGGTGGAGCTGCGCAAGGGCAAGCAGTCCGCAGAGGAGTGCACAGCCCTGCTGAAGAAGTCCAACTACTTTGGCACCATGCTGGTGAAGATGGGCAAGGCAGACTGCCTGCTGGGCGGCGCTACCTACTCCACCGCCGACACTATCCGTCCCGCTCTGCAGCTGGTCAAGACCAAGAAGGGCGCACATCTGGTGAGCTCCTGCTTTATTCTGGACCGCGACTACGGCGAAGAGGGTCTGAAGCGCATTGCCATGGGCGACTGCGCTGTCAACATTGATTACACCGATACCATCGATAAGGCTACCGGCGAGGTCAAGATCTCTGCCGCTTCCAAGCTGGCAGAGGTGGCTGTGGAGACTGCCCGCACCGCAAAGCTGTTCGGCATCGACCCGAAGGTGGCTGTGCTGAGCTTCTCCACCAAGGGCTCCGGCAAGGGCGGCACCGTGGCACTGAGCCACGACGCTACCATCAAGGCTCAGGAGATGGATCCCGAGCTGGCTGTGGACGGCGAGCTGCAGTTTGACGCAGCCGTTGCTCCCGAGGTGGCACAGGTCAAGTGCAAGGGCAGCAAGGTGGCTGGTCAGGCCAACACCTTCATCTTCCCCTGCATCGAGGCCGGCAACATCGGCTATAAGATCGCACAGCGTCTGGGCGGCTACGCTGCCTACGGCCCCATCCTGCAGGGTCTGAACGCACCCATCAACGACCTGTCCCGCGGCTGCAACGCAGACGAGGTGTACAAGATGAGCCTGATCACCGCTTGCCAGTCCTAAACAGTTTTAGCACAAACGAGGAGAAGCCTTCGGGCTTCTCCTTTTTGTTTTGCCCCTCTTGCAATCCGGCGGGGTTTATGGTACAATATCTTAGCATCCACAAGGATGTGTCGGACAGCGCCTGCTGCGTGGTTCGGCATACGGATGCGGGTCCTGTACGATGGGCTCGCTGTGAACCAGGTCAGGTGGGGAACCAAGCAGCCTTAAGCAGTGCGTTCGTGCGTTTCAGTAAGCCTGCATCCGTATGCCGAGTTACGCAAGGCGGGGACAAAACCCCGTCGAGCGCTGTCCTTTTATTTTTGCCGCAAAGGCCGGGAAAGGGGAGAGATCGCCATGTATCGTGCGCTTTACCGCAAATGGAGACCCCAGCGGTTTGAGGATGTGGTGGGCCAGCGTGCCATCGTGACCGCCCTGAAAAACCAGATCACCGCAGGGCGCGTAGGCCATGCGTATCTGTTTACCGGCGTGCGCGGCACCGGCAAGACCACCTGCGCCAAAATTTTTGCAAAGGCGGTCAACTGCCTGCACCCGGAGGGTGGCGACCCCTGCGGGAAGTGCGAGATCTGCAAAGGCATCGACAACGGCAGTCTGCTGGACGTGGTGGAGATGGACGCAGCCTCCAACAACGGCGTGGACGATATCCGCGACCTGCGGGACGAGACCGCCTACACCCCCAGCGCCTGCCAGTATAAGGTGTATATCATCGACGAGGTGCACATGCTGTCCACAGCGGCCTTTAATGCGCTGCTGAAAACGCTGGAAGAGCCGCCCGCACACGTCATCTTCATTCTGGCGACCACCGAGATCCAGAAAGTGCCCGCCACCATCCTCTCCCGCTGCCAGCGGTACGATTTTACCCGCATCGGGCCGGAGGATATCGCACGGCGGGTGGAGTATATCGCCGGTGAGGAAAAGCTGGAGCTGACCTCCGACGGCGCGGAACTGATCGCCCGCTTGGCCGATGGTGCGCTGCGCGATGCACTGTCCATTCTGGACACCTGCGCCGGCGTTACCGCCAAAATTGACGCGGACGTGGTGCGCCGCATGGCGGGTGTGACCGACCGCAGCTACCTGTTCCATATTTCTGACGCCTTGGAAGCACAGGACGCCGCCGCCGCGCTGGCACAGCTGGCGCAGCTGCGGCAGCAGTCGGTGGACGTAAAACGTCTGACTGAGGAACTGATCGCCCACTACCGCGCCCTGATGCTGGCGGCGCTGCCCGGCGGGCAGGCGTTGCTGTCCGGTGTTTCGCCGGAGGAAGAGGCGCTGTACCTGCAAAAAGGCCCGGAGATGGGGCAGCGGGAGGCCATCCGCGCCATCCGCACGTTAGGCACGGCGCTGGAGCACATGACCCGCGGCAGCGACCAGCGCATCGAGTTGGAACTGGCACTGTTCAGTCTGTCCGAGCCGCCACAGCAAATGCAGGCGGTAACGGTACAGGCAGCCCCCGCCCGCGCGGCACAGCCGGAAGCACCCCGCCCCTTTGCGGCAGCGGTGCAGCCCTTTGCCAGCGCCCCGGTGCAATCTGCCCCCGCAGCTGCCGCACCCCAAACCCCGGCAGCAGGAGCAGAACCTGCCCCTGCCGTGCAGCAGACGCCTCCGCAGCCTGCCGCGCAGGAAGCGCCGCCCGCCCCTGCGGACGAGCTGCCGCCCATGCCAGAGGAACCGCCGGTACAGCAGAGCGATGCCGCCCTGCCGTGGGACGAGCCTGCCCCGCAGGCACCGCCGCCGGAGGAGCCGGAGCCGGTCAGTCAGCCGGAGCAGCCCGCCCCCGCAGAACCCACGCAGTCGGCTCCTGCAGCAGAGGAACCGCCTGCCCCGGTGCAGGAGCACCCCGCCGACCCGGTGCTGACCAAGCCCCGCAGCGTGGCGCAGCAGGGCACGAACCCCTTCCCGTACTGGGGACAGATCGTGCAGAAGCTGGAGGGCATCGACCCCATGCTGTATATGTATCTGCGCAAGTCCAAGGCTTACTTTGACGGCACCCGCGTGCTGATCGACGGCGGCAAGACCTTCCGGGATTTTATCCGGGTGAACAAGGACAGCCAGAAGCTGATCAAAAAGCTGATCGCCGAGGTATCCGGCGTGCCGGTGCCCATCGGCCCCTACGAGCCCAAAACAGCCGGAAAGACCGCCTCCAACGCGGAGCAGTCCCTGCTGGCGCTGGAAAAACTGGGGTTAGAGGTCAGCATTGAGGATACCGCCCGCAAAAAACGATAAAAATTGTTTATAATAAAGGAGAATACCATTATGAAAGCAAGAATGCCCGCAGGCTACGGCCGCCCCGATATGAACGCCCTGATGCGTCAGGCTCAGAAGATGCAGGAGGACATGAAGAGCAAGCAGGCCGAGTTGGAAGCCGCCGAGTACACCGGCAGCGCCGCCGGTGAGATGGTGACCGTGAAGATGAACGGCAGACACGAGGTGCTGGCCATCACCATCAAGCCCGAGGCCGTGGACCCGGATGACATCGAGATGCTGGAAGACATGGTGGCTGCTGCCATCAACGCCACCGTGAAGCAGGTGGATGAGACCGCCGAAGCCGAGATGGGCAAGTTGACCGGCGGCCTGAACATTCCGGGTCTCTGAGCCGGGAAGGGGAGATACCATGGACTACACTGCCGCACCGCTGGAAAAGTTGATCGAGGAGTTCGGCAAGTTTCAGGGCGTGGGCCGCAAGGGCGCTACCCGCATGGCCTATCAGGTGCTGAGTATGTCGGATAAGGACGCTGCGGCGCTGGCGGACGCCATCCGCGGTGCGCACACCCGGCTGCATCGGTGCCGCATCTGCCAGAACTTTACGGACGCTGACCTGTGCCCGGTGTGCGCCAGCGCCAAGCGGGACACCTCGGTGATCTGCGTGGTGGAAAAGCCCCGGGACGTGCAGGCCTTTGAGCGCACCCGGGAGTATAACGGCCTGTACCATGTGCTGCATGGTCTGCTGGACCCGCTGGCCGGTGTGGGCGCAGAGCAGCTCACCGTCAAGGAACTGCTGGCGCGGCTGAAGGACGATACGGTGAAGGAGGTCATCATGGCCATGAACCCCACCGTGGAGGGCGAAGCTACCGCCATGTATCTGGCAAAGCTCATCAAGCCGCTGGGCATCCGGGTCACCCGGCTTGCCTCCGGTCTGCCGGTGGGCGCCAGCCTGGAATACGCGGACGAGACTACCCTGTACCGGGCACTTTCCGGCAGGGGAGAGCTGTAAATCTGTAAAAATTTACAATTCTGTCAGAAACAGCCCTTGCATTACCCTGAAAAAATGGTATACTGAAACAACAAACGGAACGGAGAAAGGAGGCGCGCAGCATGGCACCCACAAAGGAGCGCCCGGCGACCAAGAGCATCGCCACCAACCGCGAAGCGCGCCACGAGTATTTTGTTCTGGAAGCGCTGGAGACCGGTGTGGAGCTCAAAGGCACCGAGGTAAAAAGCCTGCGGGCCGGCGGGGTCAACCTGAAGGACAGCTGGGTAGATATTGAAAATGGCGAGCTGCTGGTAAAGGGGATGCACATCAGCCCCTACGACCACGGCAACCTGTTCAATCAGGATCCCATGCGCGTCCGGCGGCTTCTGGCGCACAAAAGTGAGATCCGGCGTCTGCACCAGCAGTGCAAACTGCAGGGCTATACGCTGGTGCCGCTCTCGCTTTATTTCAAGCATGGCCGCGTAAAAATGGAAGTGGGTCTGTGCAAAGGCAAAAAGCTGTACGACAAGCGTGCCGATGCCGCCCAGCGCGATGCAAAGCGCTCCATTGACCGGGCTGTGAAGTCCAACGGCAAGTATTATTAAGCATTCCAATTGCAGACTGCGGTTCACCGCAAAACCAAGCTTTTCGCACATCGCAAGATGTGCTTTATATGGGGGCGTAAAGGTTTCGACGGGGGGAGCAAGGTCTGGGCAGCGGGTAGCAGCGGGGGAACTGCTCTATAACTCCTCCAAAAAATTAACTGACAACAATAATTATCAGTTGCTCGCAGCCTGAGTGCTGCGCGTTCCGCCCACTCTTGTGTCGTGTGGGGTCGGGGCGTCCTTTAGACACAGCACCTGAACGGACCTAAGCTTTGCGGACCGGCAGGAACTCATGAAGCTACCAAAGCGCTAGCCTGACGATCGGCGTGGCGCGGCGGGAATGTTGTAGATCGCCTGCACCCGGAGACACCTACACTGAGCTCTTTTCGGACATGGGTTCGACTCCCATCGCCTCCACCAACTGAAAGGGCGAGGGTATTTGGTACTGTTATTTTCGGACAGTATCGGATACTCTCGCCTTTATTTTTGTTGCTGATATGATTCTTCAAATTGATTTGGGGTTTGCTGTTTAAGACATTCATGCGGTCGGTAATCGTTATAAAAATCAATATATTCTGATAGACTTTCCTCTAATTCGGAGACAGTTTCATAAAAATGAAATTTGAACTGTTCTTTTTTAAGCGAAGCAAAGAAAGATTCCGCCACAGCATTATCAAGTGGATTGCCTATATCGGAAAAGGATTGGTGTACATTAAAGTCAAGAAGTAGTTGACGAAAGCTGAATGCGGTATACTGCGCGCCTTGGTCACTATGAAATGTTAACCCTTGCGGATGGTTCCGATTTTGATAGGCCAATTTGAATGTGTGGATCGTGAGTTCTGCATCGGCGAATTCGGCAACGGCGTGTGAAACGACTTTTCGAGAAAATAGGTCGATGATAACACAGACATATGCGATAGAAGTGTTTACCTTAACATAGGTGATGTCACTGACCCAAATGCTGTTTGGCTTTTCAACGGTAAAATTTTGCTTTACGAGATTGGGACGATAAGTATAGTGCCGCTGAAAAGTAGCGTTCTCTGGAAGTGCTTGTTTACGTTTTAATCCGTGCTCTTTCATGAGCCGCACAATACGTTTTGTGCTAACAGTATAGCCTTGCTCCATCAATTTTGCGCGAATCTTTTTTGCACCGAAACGGTAATCGCTTTTCTGGAAGATGATAGTGATTTTTTCTTTCAAAAGCGTATCTTCTACATCTAGTTGCTTTTCAATCAGTGCACTTTTCTGTCTATTTATGTAAGTGGATTTTGAAAGATTCAGCAAACGGCAAAGTGTGTAGAAGCTGTATTCTGACTTTAAGGCATCAATAATTTGCACCTTGTTGTCTATGGACAAATCAAGAGCAGCAAGAGATTTTTGATAGATGGAATTTTCATTTTCCAAGGTTGCAACATGGCGTTGAAGCGTTGCAAGATCGCGTTTAGAAATGTTTGAAACTTTTGCTTCTTCGCTCCATTGATATAAGATACTGCGAGAAATATGGAACTGGGCACAGAGATCAGCGGTACTTGTGCCACTGTTGTATAGCTGGACAACCTTATTCCGAAAATCGGCAGAGTAGGCCATAATATTCTCCTTTATAGTCTAAAATGCCATTATTATCCCATAAAGGAGATAAGATGTAAAGAGATGGTCTTGACAATAGAGGATATATCCGCTATACTGTATATGAGATAAATCCACTATTCAAAGGGAGTGCAGCCGTGCAGGAATATGAAATTGAATTCTACGATAAAGCCGATGGCTCCGAGCCAGTCAAAGAGTTTATCCTAAGTCTGGATAAGAAAATGCAAGCCAAAGTTTTGCGTACCGTTGCGTTACTCCGTGAAGAGGGGCCATGTTTAAGGGAACCGTATTCCAAAGCACTGGATGATGGAATTTTTGAAATTCGTACCAAGTTTGGGTCGGATATTACCCGCGTGCTGTATTTCTTCGTGGTTGGTAAAAAGGTGATCCTCACAAATGGATTTATCAAAAAGACCCAGAAAACACCTGCTTCAGAGATCACACTGGCAAAACAATATCGCGCAGATTATCTTGCCCGAAAGGAGAGTTCCAAATGACAAACTTCAACGATTTTTTGAATGAGCAGATGAAAGACCCTGAATTCAAGGCCGAATGGGACGCACTTGACCCGGAATTTTCCGTGATTGAAGCCATGCTCAAGGCCCGCAAAGAAAGCGGTTTGACCCAGAAGCAACTTTCGGAGCGCACGGGTATTGCACAGACCGACATCAGCAAACTTGAACGCGGCAATGCAAACCCATCTCTTCGTACCTTGCAGCGGCTTGCTGCCGGGATGGGAATGAAGGTTAAAATTGAATTTGTTCCTGCATCTGCAAAATGATTTAGTAATGGATGCGTTTCGGTAAAATAGAAAGCACAATAGTGACGCTATGCAGCGATATTTTCAAGCACGCGTTCGTCCGGCGTTGCAGCCCGTCCACCAATAAAAAAGCCACCTGAAAACGTAAGTTTTCGGGTGGCTTTTGCTATACGGAGCGATGTTGTATTGTTACGCCAGATCCGGCAGGATGTCCGACCACAGAGCCTGCTCCTGCCGCAAGGCATCGAAGCAGCAGTCCAGATATATTTTGTTGACCGCTGCAAAAATGGTGCTGCGCAGCAGCAGACGCTCGTCGTTGAGCGTAGTCTCCGGCTGGGCTGCCTTGCCGCCGAACACCACAGAAAGACTAGTCTCCAGTTCCTCGCAGAAGATATCGTAGGCTGTCCCAGCGGAGCAGTGCTCCCGCTGCATTTTGAACAGGGTGTCGATGTTTTCAATCGAGAGCACCGTTTTGGAGACTGCAATGTACATCAGGGATGCAATCTGGTCCCGGGTGTATTTTTTGCGGATGGGGTGATCCACCACCCCTTTTTTGACGTAGTTGCTTACCATAGAAGGGGTCAGCTCTACCCCGCAGAAGCTGCGGAAATAGCCGTTGACGAACTGCACCGTCTGGTCCAGATACAGCCCTACCGAGGGGAGATCGTTGTACCGGGGCAGGGCAAAGCCCGCAGCACACGCCGCAACGCGGAGTTTGGTTTCAGCTTTCATAGTATCTTGTTCCGTTCATGCTCCTGCACTTTTTGCAAGCAGGAACGTTGTTTTTGTGCAAAGGCAGGGCAATTGCTTTCCGCAAAAGCACTTCTGTCTGTGAAATAGTATACCGCATTTTGGAAAATTGGTCAACGGTCTACAAAAACTTTGTAAAAGAATTTAAGGAAACAGTTGACAGGGTTTTGAAAAACTGTTATGATGGTCACGGACAAAGGAATGACTGCGGCGTGCGCCGCTTGAAAATGGAGAAAAATATGAAAAGCAAAATCGTTGTAGATTCCTCTGCAAATGTGTACGCACTCCCCGATGTGGGTTTTGCCTGTGTGCCGCTGAAGATCCTGACCGATGAGCAGGAGTATGTGGACACTGCAGAGGTGGATGCTCCCGCGCTGGCCGAGATGCTGCGCACCTATAAGGGACGCACCAGCACCTCCTGCCCCAATATCTCGGACTGGATGGCTGCCTACGAGGGCGCAGACGAGGTGTACGTTGTAACTATTACCGGTACGCTGTCCGGTGCCTATAACGCTGCGCTGCTGGCGGGTGAGGAGTACGAGCAGAGCCACGAGGGCGCGCGGGTCTTTGTGCTGGACAGCCTGTCTACCGGTGCGGAGTCCCGGCTGCTGGTGGAGCGTCTGGCGGCGCTGATCAAGGCCGGCAAGCCCTTTGATACTGTATGTGAGGAGATCCGGGCGTATCACGAGCACACTCATCTGCTGTTTGCGCTGGAATCTCTGGCAAACCTTGCACGCAATGGCCGCGTGAAGCCCGCTGTGGCTGCTGTGGCGCGGATGCTGGGCATCCGGGTTATCGGGCAGGCCAGCGATGCCGGTGATCTGGAGGTTCTGTGCAAGACCCGCGGCGAGCACGGCGCACTGGAGCGCATGGTGCTGGAAATGAAGGCGCACGGCCTGACCAACGGCCGGGTGCACATCGACCACTGCTGCAACGCTGCCGCTGCGGAGCGGCTGAAGCACATGGTCCATGCGGTGTTCCCGGAGGCCAAGGTGGAGGTAGGCAGCTGCGGCGCTCTGTGCAGTTACTACGCGGAGTACGGCGGCCTGATGGTGGGCTACGAGGATAACGAAGCACCCACCGTCTGAGCGGAAAATATGTAATAAGATCTTGGTTCACCGGGGCATCTGCGGACGCTCCGGTGAACTTTTTTATGAGGGATAATTCCGGTGTACCCGACACCAAAAACTTGCAAAGGGTGAAAAAACGCGCTATACTTACCTATATATAAAGTGGGATAACATGGAAAGGGGGAGATGGTATGCTGTTCCGGCTGCCCATCGTCAAGTTTTTCAGCCGCATCCTCAACCGCATTACGGTCACGGTGGTGCTGGTGGCGCTGCAGCTTGCATGGCTGGCGTGGGTGTTTTTTGCCCTCACCACCGGTACGGCGCGGGTGTGGGTCACAGGGGTGCTCAACGGGTTAAGCCTGCTCATCATTCTGTATCTGGTGCGTAAAGACGAAAACAGCGCCTATAAGGTGGGCTGGATCGCCCTCATCGGGCTGCTTCCGCTGCTGGGCGGGGCACTGTATCTGGCCTTTGGCAACAAGCGCCCCTCCCGCCGTCTGCGCAGCAAAATGCAGGCGGTGGAGCAGGCGCACCGGGCAGACCGCGCCCAGCAGCCCGGGCAGACCGCCGGGCTGTGCGACGAAAACCGGGGCGTGAGCCGTTACCTGACCCAGTACGGCTGCTATCCCGCATGGCAGAACACCACCGCCCGGTATTTTTCCTGCGGCGAAGCCATGTATCCGGCATTGCTGGCCGACCTTGAAAAGGCGGAAAAGAGCATCTTTCTGGAGTTTTTCATCGTCAGTCAGGGCAAAATGTGGCAGGGCGTGGAGGATATTCTGCGGCGCAAAGCGGCACAAGGGGTGGACGTGCGGCTGATCTACGATGACTTCGGCAGCCTGCTGGGTCTGCCCAAGGACTTTGTGGTGCGCATGGAGCGGGCGCATATCCGCTGCATCCCCTTTAACCCGGTGGTGCCGCTGCTCTCGCTGGTGATGAACCACCGCGACCACCGCAAGATCGTGGTGATAGACGGAAAAGTAGCCTACACCGGCGGCATCAATCTGGCGGACGAATATATCAACGCAATCACCCGCTTCGGCTACTGGAAGGACGCGGGCCTGCGTATCGAGGGCGCTGCGGTGTGGAACTTTACCGTAATGTTTCTGGACTTCTGGAACGCCTTCCGCCCCTTTGAGCAGGATTACAGCGCCTTCCGTCCCCAGCTTGCGGTGCTGCCCGCCAGCGATGGAGTCGTGCAGCCCTACGCGGACAGCCCGCTGGACGAGGAGCCGGTGGCAGAAACGGTCTATCTGGATATTCTGGCACAATCACAGCAGTACGTTTATTTTTATACGCCCTATCTCGCCATTGGCGAGGAAATGCTGGACGCGCTGCGTAACGCCGCCAAGCGCGGGGTGGATGTGCGGCTGGTGCTGCCGGGCATCCCGGACAAAAAGCTGGTGTTCCGGCTGAGCCGCTCGTACTATCTGCCCCTGCTGCGGGCGGGGGTGCGCATTTACGAGTACACCCCGGGTTTCCTCCACGCCAAGTGCTGCGTCAGCGATGACCGCGCGGCGGTGGTGGGCAGCATCAATATGGATTACCGCAGTATGTTTCTGCACTTCGAATGCGGGGTGCTGCTGCTGCAAAACAGTCAGGTGCTGGCCTTGCGGGATGATGTGCGCCGCACCCTGCCCCAGTGCCGGGAGGTGCAGTGCGCGGACTGTCGCACCGGGCTGGCCGGTACGGTACTGGACAGCGTGCTGCGGCTGCTCAGTCCTTTAATGTAAGCATCTGCTCATAAAATCCTGCGCGGCGGGGTACACTAGCTCCAAAGCCTGCGTCTGCAATGCAGGCACGGAAAGGGAGCGTATGTAACGATATGAAACAGGCATCGCGTTGGTTTTTGTGCTGCACGCTGGTGGCAGCACTGGCATTGACCGGCTGCGGCGGGGGAAGCTCCGGCAGCAGTTCCGGCACGATGAGCGGCAGCACCTCTGCGGGCAGCAGCGCGGCGCAAGGCGCAGCGTGGCGCACCGGGCTGGGGGTCCTGACCGAGGCGACCGGCACAGACCGTGCGGGCAACATCCACACCGTAGCGGCTGCCGTGCTGCTGGATGCAGACGGCAAGCTGGCCGGGGTAACACTGGACGAGTTGGAGCTTTCGGTCAGTGCGGACGGCACCGGCAAGGTGACAACCCCCACCGACACCCGCACCAAGCGCCAGAAGGGGAAAGACTACCCACTGGCCGAGGTGTCCGGGCTGAAAAAGGGCTGGGCAGAGCAGGCAGATGCTTTTGGCAGCTGGCTTGAGGGCAAGACCCCGGACGAGGTGAAAAAACTGAAAACGGATGCAGACGGCAAGCCCACAGACACAGACCTTCTCTCCGGCTGCACCATCGCGGTGGATCGCTACCGGGATGCCGTCGTCCGCGCCTGCGAGAATGCGCAGGTGTTGGGCGCTGCCCGGGGTGATACGGTCAAGCTGGGCGTAGAGGTGGCTGAAATGCCGCAGGGGCTTGCGGGCACAGACGACAAGGACGCACAGGTACAGCCAAAAATCACGCTGGCAGTGGTGACCATGGACGAGAATGCCCGGGTGACCAGTGCCATCGGGGATATGACCGAGCCGGAGCTGACCGTCAGCGCGGACGGTACCGTGTCTGCCCCGCGGGAGCCGGTGTACACCAAAAACGAGCTGGGCGACCGCTACGGAATGCGCAGCGCAAGCGCCCTAGGCAAGGAGTGGTACGAGCACAGCGCAGGCTGGTGCGGCTACCTGAAGGGCAAAAATGCCGTGGAGATCGGCAAGATTTCCGCAGACGGCACAGACGCCGACCTGAAGGCGCTGTGCACCATCTCGGTCATCGACCTGCAAAAGGCGGCGCTGAAGGCCATGGCGGAGCAGTAGGGGACGATTTGGAATGCCCGCCGCGTGCGCTTTGGGCATGATCAGCGGAAAATTATTTTTAATTTCGAGATAGCGGAGCGTCTGCGGACGCTCCGCTATCTCATTTTCACGGGAGGGGTCGTGAAGGAAAACGACATTTGCAGCGCCTGCTTCCTAGGGAAGCGGCGGCCTGCGGGAGATACCCCCTCAGGCGCTAACGCGCCAGCTCCTCCAAGGGGACGCCTTATGGAGGTGCCGGAAAGTTTATCGCTACCGCGAAAAGCCGTCCCCTTGGGGAAGGTGGCTGCGAACGCAGTGAGCAGACGGAAGGGGTATTTGCAGCTGCCCTCTCAGGCGCAAAGCCGGAAGAGGTATGCACACTTTCCCACAAAAAGCGGGCTTATGGGCGGGGCAAAGCAGTGCATTGTGCGAAAAAATGGGTTTGCCTCTTGCAAAACGGCGGCAAACGCGCTATTCTATAACCACAGTTTACCGCTTTAGCACGGTAAAATGGTAAATCAAGAGGGGAGCGGGACGCAGAACGTCCCCTATGGGAGGAAAAAGATATGAAACTCAAGCGTATTGCAAGTGCATTTCTGGCCGGTGCTCTGGCACTGAGCCTTGCAGCCTGCGGCGGCGGTGCATCCACCTCTGCGGCGGCGTCTGCGTCCGGCAGTGCAGCCGGTTCGGCTTCTGCCGCAGCAGGCAGCGATCTGGATTACATCAAGGGCAAGGGCAAAATGGTCATCGGCTACACCGTGTACGAGCCCATGAACTACACCGATGCCGACGGCAACTTTACCGGCTTTGATACCGAGCTTGCCACTGCTGTGTGCGCAAAGCTGGGCATAGAGCCGGAGTTCGTGGAGATCAACTGGGACACCAAGGTGGTGGAGCTGGACGCCAAGAGCATCGACTGTATCTGGAACGGCATGACCCTGACCGAGGACATCATGGCCAACACCGCCACCACCAAGGCCTACGCCAAGAACGCACAGGTCGTGGTGGTCAAGGAGGGTACCGCCTACACCTCCACCGCCGACCTTGCCGGTAAGACCGTAGTAGCCGAGGCGGGTTCTGCCGGTGAGGCTGCCATTCAGGGCGACGAGAACCTTGCCAAGGCAGATTATGTTTCCAAGAGCGTGCAGACCGACTGCCTGATGGAAGTAGCTGCCGGTACGGCAGATGCCGCTGTGCTGGATTTGACCCTTGCCAACGCCATGATCGGGGAAGGCACCGACTACGCCGGTCTGAAGATCGTGGACGAGTTGAACGCCGAGGAGTACGGCGTGGCCTTCCGCAAGGGCAGCGATGCCGCCGCCGCAGTGGATGCCGCCTTTGACGAGCTGAAGGCTGACGGCACCATGCAGGCACTGGCAGAGAAGTACGAGCTGGCGCTGGCCGACTGAGCCGGGCGTAAAACAAAACGATAGATGGGTGTGTTTTTGTGTCTGTGATCCTTGGGCGCCTTTCCGGCGCGTTCCTGCTCAACTGTGAGCTGTTTGCCCTTACGCTGCTGTTTGCGCTGCCGCTGGGACTGGTGGTGGCCTTTGGTTCCATGAGCCGGTGCAGGCTGCTTTCCGGTGCGGTAAAGACCTTTGTCTGGGTCATCCGCGGTACTCCGCTGATGCTGCAGATCATCGTCATTTATCTTGGCCCCGGTCTGCTGGGCATGAATAACCCGTGGCCCTCCGGCTCCGGCGGACGCATGGTGGCGGCGGTGGTGGCCTTTGCCATCAACTACGCCTGCTATTTTTCGGAGATCTACCGCGGCGGCATCGAGGCGGTGCCCAAGGGCCAGACCGAGGCCGGGCAGGTGCTGGGCATGACCCGCACGCAGATCTTTTTTAAGGTCACTCTTTTGCAGGTGGTCAAGCGCATTCTGCCGCCCATGGGCAACGAGATCATCACCCTTGTCAAGGACACCTCACTGGCGAACACCATCGCCAACAAGGAGATCATCATGATGGCCAAGGAGTACAGCGCAAAGGGCTTGATCTGGCCGCTGTTCTCCACGGCGCTGTTCTTCCTTGTGTTCGTAGGCGCGCTCACCCTGTTGTTCAACTGGGCTGAAAAGAAACTGGATTATTTCCGCTGCTGAGGAGGTTTTTAGAATATGGCATTACTGGAGGCCTCCGGCATTGGCAAAAATTTCGGAGATACAAAGGTCTTAAAGGATATTTCTCTTACCTTGGAGCAGGGCGAGGCACTGGCCATCATCGGCTCGTCCGGCTCCGGCAAGACCACCCTGCTGCGCTGCCTGAACTTTCTGGAGCGGCCAGACACCGGCTGCATCCGGGTGAACGGCGAGACCATGTGGGACGCCGCCGACCCCGCCACCCAGCGGGAGAGCGAGATCCGCAAAAAGCGGCTGCACTTCGGGCTGGTGTTCCAGAACTTCAACCTCTTCCCGCAGTATACCGCCTTGCAGAACGTGATGCTGGCAGGGGAGCTGCTGGCAAAGGAGCGCCCGGACTACCGCGCCAACAAAAAGGCGGTGCACGCCCAGCTGGAACAGCAGGCGCGGGAGCTGCTGGCGCAGATGGGACTTTCGGAGCGGGCAGACCACTACCCGCATCAGCTTTCCGGCGGACAGCAGCAGCGGGTGGCCATTGCCCGGGCGCTGGCACTGCACCCGGACATCCTCTGCTTCGATGAGCCCACCAGCGCCCTTGACCCGGAGCTGACCGGTGAGGTGCTGCGGGTGCTGCGGGAGCTGGCCGACCGCAAGACCACCATGATCATCGTGACCCACGAGATGCACTTTGCCCGGGATGTGGCCGACCGCATCCTGTTTATGGACGGCGGCGTGGTGGTGGAAGAAGGCCCTGCAAAGCAGCTGATCGACCATCCGCGTGAACAGCGCACCAAACAGTTTTTGGCACACTACGCGGAATGAGCAAAATCACCAATTCTTTGGGCAAAAAAGTGGAAATGTTGATGCAAACCAAGTCTTGTAAAATCGGCGCTGCTCCGCTATAATACCACTCATGAATCCTTACAACGTCCTGCCGCTTTTCCGGCAGGGCGTTTTTCACGGCAAAAATGCGAACATCCATCTTTTTTGTGTGGGCAGGAGGTATATTTCCATGACCAAAGATATGACGCAGGGCAGCCCGCTGAAGCTGCTGCTTGCCTTTGCTGTGCCGCTGATGCTGGGCAGCCTGTTCCAGCAGTTCTACAATCTGGCCGATACCATCATCGTGGGGCGGTTCGTGGGCGTGGAAGCGCTGGCGGCGGTAGGCAGCGTGGGCGGTCTGAACTATCTGGTGCTGGGCTTTGTCAACGGTATTGCCTGCGGCTTTTCCATCCCCATCTCATGGACCTTCGGCGCCCGCGACCACCACGAGATGCGCCGCTACACCGCCAATACCGTGTGGCTGTCCATCGCCTTTGCCACGGTGCTCACCATCGTTACGGTGGCTATGACCCGGCTGGTGCTGGTGTGGACGAACACCCCGGCTGACATCATCGACCTTGCGGATGTGTATATCCGCACCATCTTTGCGGGCATCCCCTTCACCCTGCTTTATAATGTGACCAGCGCTTTGATGCGTGCACTGGGCGACAGCAAGCGCCCGCTGTATTTCCTGCTGGTGGCCAGCGTGCTGAACATCGGGCTGGACCTTGCCTGCATCATTCTGTTCAACATGGGCGTGTTCGGCGCGGCCTTTGCCACCGTGTTCAGCCAGGCTGTGGCGGGCATCGGCAGCCTTATTTACATCATGCGCCACTACCCGGAACTGCGCTGGAATAAGGAAGAAGGGCGCATCAGCGCTCCGCACTGCGCAAAGCTTTGCGCCATGGGCCTCCCCATGGGTCTGCAGTGCAGCATTACCGCCATTGGCAGCGTGGTGCTGCAGGGCGCGGTGAACGGTCTGGGCAGCGACATCGTGGCGGCGCAGACCGCCGGCGGCAAGGCTGCGCAGTTCCTCAGCGTGCCGCTGGAGAGCATCGGCACCGCCATGACCACCTACACCAGCCAGAATATGGGCGCGAAGGATCTGGGCCGCGTGAACCGCGGCGTGAACACCGCACTGGGCATCGGCTGCGTGTACAGCGTAGCCTCCTTCCTCATCCTGCGCGTGCTGGATAAGCCCCTGATCGGCCTGTTTCTGGATGCAGGAGAGACCGCCATTATGGCCAATGCGCAGGACTTCATCTTCTGGAACAGCTTGTTCTACATCCCGCTGGCGGTGCTTATCATCTATCGCTATACCATTCAGGGTCTGGGGCACTCCGGCCTTGCCATGTTTGCCGGTGTGGCCGAGATGATCGCCCGCGCCATGGTGGGCTTCTGGTTCGTGCCGCTGTGGGGCTACTTTGCCGCCTGCATCGCAAACCCGGTGGCATGGTTCTTTGCCTGCTTCTTCCTGATCCCGGCCTATTTTG
>OGIC01000234.1_pt1 | contig 40711 bp, 36 predicted proteins | sample 1571681 | NCBI WGS metagenome assembly OGIC01 (sample SAMEA2582046, study PRJEB24529) | metagenome | biome: Human gut stool | place: China | collected 2011
GCTTTGACGATTGGTTTGCAGCGGTCTGAGGGAGGGAACATCTATGGCATCTATTCTCAGGCGCGGAGATTCCTACTCCGTTCGTTTCAAATACAAAGACCATGCTGGCCGGATCTGTGAAGGCTGGGAGAGCTTCAAAACCAAGAAGGAAGCGCAAGACCGCAAGATCTCGGTAGAGAAAGAACTCTTGGACGGTACGTTCCTCATACCCGATGCAATGACGGTAGCGGAAATGCTGTACAAGTGGCTTCCCATCTAGTCCAGCAAGCACAAGTGGGCACCCAAAACCTATACCCACACGGTAGCCATGATCCAGAATCTTGTCGTGCCCTATCTCGGCAAGAAGCAGATTCAGAAGGTTCAGACGTATGACCTTGAACAGTTCTACGCCACTTTGAGCCGGACACCGCGCGGACTGTATAAGCAGGGTGTCAAGCAAACGCTCACCGACAAACAGAAGCGGCAGTTTCTTACGGGTGCTTCCATCCGGGAAGTCCACGCCATGCTCAAGACTGCCTTTTCCTATGCCGTTGAGTGGGGTCTGCTCCTCAAGTCACCGATTCCGAGAGAAGCCCCGAAATCGACCTCGGAAGAACGTGCCATCTGGGACGAAAAGACCATGCTTGCTGCGTTGCAGACCATGACCGACCCTACGCTCCACCTTGCTGTTCATCTGAGCATGATTCTCTCGCTGCGTGTCGGAGAGATCCTTGGCTTGCAGCCGGGAGACATCGACTTCGATGCAGCGGATGGACGTGGGACCATCACGGTCGGCAGGAGCTTACAGCGCACCGAAAAGGCTGCACTGGAAAAGACCGACCCGAATCAGATCTACCACATCTTCCCCGACCAGCGTGAGGGCAGCAGCTCCGCACTGGTGCTGAAGAAGCCGAAAACCAAGAAATCCAGCCGCACCCTTTATCTGACGAGACCCTTGAAGGAGGAACTGCTGACTTGGCTGGAAAAGCTCCGTCAGGACGAGCTTGCCATGGATGGCAGGTATCGCAACTGTGGTCAGCTCTTCCGCCTTCCCAACGGTATGCCTGTTGCCCCGGAAGCCCTTTCTAAATGGTACCGCGCATGGCGTGCGGAGCACCCGGAGTTTGAGAAGATCGTGTTCCACGGTCTGCGCCACTCCAGTGCCACTTACCAGTTGATTGAATCCGGCGGCAACATTAAAGCCGTGCAGGGCAACACCGGCATCCTGATGGACACCTACGCCCACACGCAGGACAAGCCCCGGTTGGAGCTGGCTGAGAAGCTGGAAGCAGACTTCTATTCACAGGACATCGGTTCCCCCAAATCCGGCTCTGTGCCGGTAAAAGAAAATCTGCCGGACAGCATCCAGATCACCCCGGAAGGGATGCTGAAAGTTGTCCGACAGATGAACCCCGAGCAGCGGCGTGAGTTCACCCGCCTGCTGTTCGCCTGAAAAAAGTATGGAAAAAACGCTCACGATGCACAGAATGCAGACAATGCAAGGAAAAACACGGCTTTCCCGCCGGTGTACAAAAAGTGTGCAGAGCCCCAGGAAATGGAAAATCCCACGATGAATCTTACGATTCTTCGTGGGATTTTGGTGCGCTCGAGGGAACTCGAATCCCTGGCCCTCTGATTAAAAGTCAGATGCTCTACCGGCTGAGCTACGAGCGCATATTCTGCGGCAAAACAACACCGCCGAATAATATTACCACAATTGGCTGCAAAAAGCAAGAGCAGCGCTCAAAAAAGCGAAAAATTCGGCTTTATACAAAAAATCACTCAAAAAACCTTTGCGCCCGGCGCTGTAGCAGTTCAACCAGCAGGCCGGTATAGATGCTGACCATCGAGGGCGTCTCGCCCAGCTCCATGGCCTTGCGCTGGGGCAGGTCGGCTAAGCGTCCCTTGTACAGGCACTTCAGCTGGGGCAGCTGGGTGTAGTCGTTGGGGTGCATCAGGGTGCTGTCCTTGGGCAGCGCCAAAGCGCCGCTTTGCTCCAGCACCTCGCTGACGAACTGAGAGCAGAAATAATGCCGGCGGCGCTGCCAGCGGATATGCAGCCCGCACAAAATCAGCCCCAGCGTGTTGAAGCTGTACTCCTCGCCGTGGCGCATGAAGTCCTCGGCGCGGTGCAGGGCGTGGGAATAGGCCTCGTCGGATACCTCCAGCGCATACAGCGCACAGGGGGCGTCGTCCCGCAGCCGGAAAACGCCCTTGTTCAGGTATTCTTTGCTGGGGCCTGCCGGGAACATGGTGTAGCCGTTTTTGCGGGTGGAGCTGTACAGGCAACTCAGCTCTGCATCAAACGCCATGGAGGCGTGGGTATAGCTGGCACCGGTGGCGGCATAGACCAGTTTGGACAGCAGCGTGCCGGAGCGGGTGAGCAGAATGTAGATGGTTTTCATGGCAGTTCCTTTATATGTGGACCGCCGTGGCGGGCGGAAAAGTGTTTCTACTTAAAATAAGTATAGCACAAGTAAAGTCCTTTTGCCAGAAAAACGTTTGAGTCAACGCAAAAATTGCACAATAAGACAAAGGCAGCGGCAAATCGGGGATAAAAATGCGCAAAGCGTCCTGTTTTTTCATGTATCCCTGCTTGTCAAACTTTTATCAAAATGTCGGTTTTTCCCCGTCCCGCCTTATTTTTCACAGTCTGCATCCCTGCAGGGCTTCGTGAAATTACTTTGTGCGGGAAAGCTTGTTTATGAAATTTGTTTCTTTTTTGCAAACAGAACCTTCCATTTATTGCTTTTGGAAAGCTTTTGTGTATAATGATAGACAGGAGAATTTGCATTGCATCGTTCTGTGCTGTCTCCCCCTTATGCGGTGTCCGTACCATAAATGGCGCTGCATCTCCTACACAGAGTTATGTAAGGATCAAACGAAAGTAGAGGTACGCAAATATGGCAAAGTTGGATCTTACCAAGTATGGCATCACCGGCACGACTGAAGTCGTGCACAACCCCTCCTACGAGCAGCTGTTCGCAGAGGAGACCAAGCCCGAGCTGGAAGGCTACGAGAAGGGTCACGTCAGCGAGCTGGGTGCTGTGAACGTGATGACCGGCATCTACACCGGCCGTTCTCCCAAGGACAAGTTCATCGTGATGGACGAGAACTCCAAGGACACCGTGTGGTGGACCAGCGATGAGTACAAGAACGACAACCACCCCGCTTCCCAGGAGGCTTGGAAGGCTGTCAAGGAGATCGCTCAGAAGGAGCTGTCCAACAAGCGCCTGTACGTCGTGGATGCTTTCTGCGGCGCCAACAAGGATACCCGCATGGCAGTGCGTTTCATCGTGGAAGTGGCTTGGCAGGCACACTTCGTTACCAATATGTTCATCCGTCCCACCGCTGAGGAGCTGGAGAACTTCGAGCCTGATTTCGTTGTTTACAACGCTTCCAAGGCGAAGGTCGAGAACTACAAGGAGCTGGGCCTGAACTCCGAGACTGCTGTGCTGTTCAACATCACCAGCAAGGAGCAGGTCATCGTCAACACCTGGTACGGCGGCGAGATGAAGAAGGGTATGTTCTCCATGATGAACTACTTCCTGCCGCTGAAGGGCATTGCTTCCATGCACTGCTCTGCCAACACCGACAAGAACGGCGAGAACACCGCTATCTTCTTCGGTCTGTCCGGCACCGGCAAGACCACCCTGTCCACCGATCCCAAGCGTCTGCTGATCGGCGATGACGAGCACGGCTGGGACGACAACGGCGTGTTCAACTTCGAGGGCGGCTGCTACGCTAAGGTCATCAACCTGGATAAGGAGTCCGAGCCCGATATCTACAACGCCATCAAGCGCAACGCTCTGCTGGAGAACGTCACTCTGGATGCCGAGGGCCACATCGACTTCGCTGACAAGTCTGTCACCGAGAACACCCGTGTGTCCTACCCCATCAACCACATCCAGAACATCGTGCGTCCCGTTTCTTCTGCTCCCGCAGCAAAGAACGTGATCTTCCTGTCTGCTGACGCCTTCGGCGTTCTGCCCCCGGTCTCCATCCTGACCCCGGAGCAGACCCAGTACTACTTCCTGTCCGGCTTTACCGCAAAGCTGGCAGGCACCGAGCGCGGCATCACCGAGCCCACCCCCACCTTCTCCGCTTGCTTCGGTCAGGCTTTCCTGGAGCTGCACCCCACCAAGTACGCTGAGGAGCTGGTCAAGAAGATGAAGGCCAGCGGCGCAAAGGCTTATCTGGTCAACACCGGCTGGAACGGCACCGGCAAGCGCATCTCCATCAAGGATACCCGCGGCATCATCGATGCTATCCTGAGCGGTGCCATCAACGAGGCTCCCACCAAGAAGATCCCCTACTTCGACTTTGAGGTTCCCACCGCTCTGCCCGGTGTTGACCCCGCCATCCTCGATCCCCGCGACACCTACGCAGATGCCACTCAGTGGGAAGAGAAGGCAAAGGATCTGGCCGGCCGCTTCGTGAAGAACTTCGCTAAGTACGAGGGCAACGAGCACGGCAAGGCTCTGGTCTCCGCAGGCCCCCAGCTGTAAGCTGAAACCCGCATTTTTCTTCTGAACTCCATATAAAATAAGCGCCCGCCCCGTGGTTCTGCTCGAACCATAGGGCGGGCGCTTTGCTGCTTACATTCAAGCTATCCAAACACTTTTTGTCCGGGTAAACAGAGCGTCGATTGCCTTTTGCACTGCCTTATGCTATGCTCTTTCCAAGGGAGTTGATAAAATGGATGCCAGAACTTTCGGAAATTATCTGAGCCGGATGCGCAAAGCGCAGGGGCTGACACAGGCTGAGCTGGCCGAACAGCTGCACGTTACCGACAAGGCTGTCAGCCGCTGGGAACGGGGCATCGGTCTGCCGGATATCAACACGCTGGAACCGCTGGCAGATGCTTTGGGGCTGACCCTTGCCGACCTTATGCACTGCCGCGCCCCGGAAGAAGCCGACACCGCACCGACCATCCAGTTGGAAGATTTCTTTACCATGCTGCGCCGGCAGCACACCGTAGATTGGCATTCCGTGCGCACCGCCCTGCTTGGGCTGAGCATTGCGCTTGCCTTGTGGGGTGTTTTGGCTTGCCCCGGCACCATTGCGGTGCACTGGTATGGTCTCGGCGATGGTTCTTTTCGGGCAGACGGCTGGATGCATTCTCTCGTCATTTTCCCGTTGTGTGCTGGCATTGAATTTTTATCACTGGAGATCTGGAACAGCTTTGAACAGACAGGCTATTATCGCCGCTGTGGCGAGATCAACCTTTTCATCATTCATGCCATGTCCGTCGGCACACGCTCTGCCAGATGGATGAAAGTTGTGCTGGATCTTCTGTTTTTCTTTTGCTTTGGTTTTGTGATTCCATTTGTAGAAGCGTGGATGATTTTTTTGAATTGATGCCAACCATTTCCGTAAAAAAGAGACAGCGGAACGCCCGCAGGCGTTCCGCTGTACCACAAATTCAAAACGATAATTCAGCCCAGCAGCTCCAGCACACCGGCCTTGGGGCGGGCGCCCACGGCCTGACGCACCAGCTTGCCCTGCTCGAACACCAGCAGAGTGGGGATGCTCATCACCCCGAACTGCGCCGCCAGATCCGGCTGCTCGTCCACGTTCACCTTGCCCACCTTTACATCGGTGCGCTCTTCGGCTACCTCGTCCACCACGGGGCTCAGCATTCGGCAGGGGCCGCACCAGCTGGCCCAGAAGTCCAGCAGTACGGGCTTTTCGCTGTGGAGCACTTCCTGTGCAAAGTTTTCCTTGGTAATGTTGATGACTGCCATATTTTTTCCCTCCTGAATGGGTGTTATGTTTTACTGACAACATCAGTATACCCCATACGCAGCCCGCTTTTCCGTGACCGGGTCACGCAGGCGCAAAAAGCAGCCGCTCCGGGTGCGCCCGGAGCGGCTGTTTTTGAAGGAGGTAACGAGGTAAATGAATAAGGAGATCTCCCAACGCTTATCCCGGGGTGCAGGCCCCGGACAGGCGCTCAGGCAAAGAAGGAGATGATGAGGGCTACCAGGAAGCCCACGCCGCCCACCAGCGTTTCCATGATGGTCCAGGTCTTGAGGGTGGTCTTTTCGTCCATGCCCACAAGGCTCTTCACCAGCCAGAAGCCGGAGTCGTTGAAGTGGGAGCAGACGGTGGAACCGCCTGCAATGGCAGCGGTCACGCAGGCGAGGTACAGCGGGCTCAGCGCGTTGAGACCGGGCATAGCGGAGATGATACCTGCTGCCATGGTCATAGCCACAGTGGAGGAACCCACCGAGATGCGCACCAGAGCAGCCACGATGAAGGCCACCAGAACCAGCGGCAGGCTGGCGTTTGCCACGGCGTTGCCGATGACATCGCCCAGCCCGGAGTTCTGCAGCATATAGCGCAGCACGCCGCCGCAGGCAGTGACCAGCAGGATCATGCCGGTGGGCTCCAGAGACTTGGTCATGATCTTTTCCAGCTGGGCGTTGGTGTAGCCGTGACGGGTGCCCAGCAGGTACATAGCAGCGATGGTAGCCAGCAGCAGCGCCATGAAGGGCTCGCCGAGGAAGGCCAGAACGGGCTGGATGCCGGCCAGTGCGGGCACCACCTTTGCCACGGAGTTTGCAATGATGAGCAGCAGCGGGATCATGATGATGCCCACGATGGTGCCGAACTTGGGCAGCTTGCTCTCGTCAATGTCTGCCTGCTGCGCAACGTGTTCGGGAACTTCGATCATGTACTTTTTGCCGCAGATGCTGCCCCAGATGGGACCGGCGGCGATCATGGCAAAGATGCCGCAGAAGATGCCGATGAGGATGACCCAGCCAAGGTCAACGCCCAGCATGGTAGCCACCAGCACAGGGCCCGGTGTGGGAGGAATGAAAGCGTGGCCGACCGCCAGACCGGCCAGCAGGGGGATGACGTAGTACAGTACAGAGCGCTTGGTGCGCTTTGCCAGAGAGAAGGCCAGCGGGATGAGGATGATAAGTCCTGCATCAAAGAACACCGGCATGGCCACCACCAGACCCGTGATGCCCAGTGCCCACGCGGCCTTTTCGTCACCGAACTTCCGCACCATGGTCACAGCCAAGGTCTGTGCGCCGCCGGATTCTTCCAGAATGGCGCCGAACATGGAGCCCAGACCCACCAGAAGAGCGATGCCCTTTAAGGTGTTGCCGATGCCCTCGTTCACCGAGCCGATGATGTCGGACAGGGGCATACCGGCCATCAGGCCGATGCCCACCGCACCGATCAGGATGGAGATCATGGCGTGTACCTTGAACTTGATAATGAGGACGAGCAATAGGATCAGACCAGCCACGGCAGCAAAAACCAGCCGTGCCGCATCGGGCGTTGCAACTGCTGTCATAGAAATTTCCTCCGTTTCGTGATTTTTGGTTGCACTTATCCAAGCCGTCCGGCAAAACCCGCCGGACAGTTTACTTTCTGTTGTTTATGTGGAGCGGTTTACTCCATGTATGCGCCCTTCATGGGGCTGACGGCATGCTGAGAGTAGAGCTTCAGCAGACCCTTGGTGTACTTGGGAGCCTTGGGCTTCCAGTTGGCGCGGCGCTCGGCAAGGATGGTGTCCATCTCTTCGGGGGTCTTGGGCTCGCCCTTCACGCCCACAATGGCCAGCTTGCGGTTATGCACATCGATCTGGATCAGGTCGTCCGGCTCCACCAGTGCGATGGGGCCGCCCACCGCAGCCTCCGGGCTGACATGGCCGATGACCGGGCCGCGGCTTGCGCCGGAGAAGCGTCCGTCGGTGATCAGCGCTACGCTGGAAGCCAGCTTCGGGTCGGCGCAGATGGCCTCGCCGGTGTAGAACATCTCGGGCATACCGCTGCCGCGCGGGCCCTCGTAGCGGATGAAGATGGCGTCGCCGGGCTTCACCTCACCGTGCAGCACAGCGGAGATGCACGCCTCCTCGCTGTCGTAGGGCTTGGCGCGCAGGGTAGCTTCAAACATATTCTTGGGGCAGGCGGTGTGCTTGATGACGCAGCCTTCCGGGGCAAGGTTGCCCTTCAGGATGGCGATGCTGCCGTCGGTGCCCTTGGCGTTATCAAAGCTGTGGATGATGTCCTCGCGGCTGACCGGGCGGGCAAAGCCTGCGGTCTTTTCGGCCAGAATGGCATCGCAGTGCTGGTAGAAGCCGTTCTTCTTCAGTTCTTCCAGATTCTCGCCCAGTGTCTTGCCGGTGACGGTCATCACATCCAGATGCAGCATGGACTTGATCTCCTCCATCACCCGGGGCACGCCGCCTGCGTAGTAGAAGTACTGTGCGGGCCAGTCGCCGGAGGGACGGATGTTCAGCAGGTAGTGCGCGCCGCGGTGCATCCGGTCAAAGGTGTCGGCATCGATCTCAATGCCGAACTCATGGGCGATGGCGGGCAGGTGCATGGTGGCGTTGGTGGAGCCGGAGATGGCGGCGTGTACCATGATAGCGTTTTCAAAGCTCTTCTTGGTCACGATATCCTTGGCGGTGATGCCCTTCTTGACCAGCTCCATCAGCTGCTTGCCGGCATCGTAGGCGGCCTGCTTCAGCTCCGGGGCGGTGGCGGGCATCAGGGCGGTGCCCGGCAGCATCAGACCCAGTGCCTCGGCCATGATCTGCATGGTGGAGGCGGTACCCATGAAGGAGCAGGCGCCGCAGCTGGGGCAGGCGTTGTGCTTGTAGTAATCCAGCTGGCTATTGGGGATGACGCCGGTCTTTTCCCATGCGTCGAACTTGCCGATCTGTTCCAGCGTCAGCAGCTCGTTGATGGCGCAGGCGGGGTCGTTGACCACATACTCCTTGGGCAGGGTGTGGGCTTCCATGACGCCGCCGGTGATCACGATGGCGCTCATCTCCTTCAAACGGCCGATGCTCATCAGCATGGCGGGCACGGACTTGTCGCAGCTGGCGATGAACACGCCGCCGTCATACACGCTTGCGTTGGCCTGTGCCTCCACCAGATTGACGATGGCGTCCCGGTGGGGCAGCGAGTAGTTGATGCCGTCATGACCCTGTGCGATGCCGTCGCACATATCGGTGGCAAAATAGCGGGCCGCCTTGCCGCCGTTATCGTTGACCGCCTGCACGGCCTCCTTGACGAACTGATCCAGATGGGCGCTGCCGGGGTGGCTGTCGCCGAAGGTGCTCTCCACCATGATCTGGGGCTTGGAAAGGTCCTCGACCTTCCAGCCCATACCCATCTTCAGCGGGTCGTTCTCGGGTGCTAAAGTGCGGACTTCCTGTGAACGCAACTCCATATTCATACCTCCAAATACTGCTTGCTTTCGTCCTTTTTTCTGCTGGACCTTTTTGTGGTTTTATTGTAAATCCGCAGATGTCTCTTTGCAAGTTGTCACGGGTATGTCCTACTATTTGTGCAAAAACTCTGGGATACATCATGCACACTGCCCAAATCCGGGCGAATTTTGCCCAAAATCGGCCGTCAAAGCGGCTTTTGAGAAAAAAGAAGAGAAAAAGTCATCTGATGACTTTGAGAAGAACCCCCTCAGGCACGCCTTGCGGCGCGCCAGCTCCCCCGAGGGGGGAGCTTAACTCCCTCAGTCAAAACCTGACGGTTTTGCCAGCTCCCTCTGGGAGGGAGCCTTTGGCATGGTGGTACAGTTTTCGGCTAAAGTGCAAAGCTTGCGGGTGTGCTTGCTCCCCCTTGGGGGAGCTGTCGCGCAGCGACTGAGGGGCTATAAATGGAGAAGCGAAAAAAGCGTTAAAGCGATAGCGCCGACTGGCGCAGCGCTAGCTTTTTTGTGCTTCGACTTCTTCTTTAGGATTGTCAAGGGCGTGCAGCCCTTGACCCGTTGCGGGGTGGGTGGAGTCCAGAGGTAGGGAGGGGGGACTCGGAACACCCCTCCCTACCTCTGGCCCAGCGGAGCGTCTTTACACGCTACTGGCAAGAAAAAAGTTATCCCGCAGCAGCGCTGCAAATAAAAGGTTTTTTCCTCTGATGATAACGAAAAAGCTCCCCCTTTCGGGGGAGCTGGCATCGCGCAGCGATGACTGAGAGGGTCTAGTCCTCTTTCTTATCCATGATATACGCCGCCATGCCGATGGTGCCGTCATCCGGGTCCTCGCCATCGTAGACCTTTTTGATGTAGCTGCGGTTGAAGTTCAGGTGCATCACCATGGCAGCCTTTGCGCCGATGGGGTCGTGGTTGGCAATGGCTTCGGTGATCATGCGGTGGGTCATGATGGTCTCGTCGATGAGTTTTTTATGGGTGACGTTCACGAACATCATCACCGCTGTATCGATGACCGGGATCAGCTGCCCCACCACCAGATTTTTGCTGCTTTCGGCGATGCAGGTGTGGAAGGCGATGTCGTCCTCGATGTAGCGGTCGCCCGCGTGGATCTTGTTCTCCACCCGCTCGCAGAGCCGCCGCAGCCGCTCGATGTCCTCCGGGGTGGTGTTCTGCGCCGCCATCTCCGCAATGCCCGGCTCCAGCAGCAGACGGACGTTTACCAGATCAAAAGCCAGCGCGTTTTTGTCCTGCACGCTGCGCAGGTTCAGCGGGTCGGAAAGCCCCTTGACCGTGGTAACCACATAGGTGCCGGAGCCCTGCCGCACCTCCACGATGCCCTTGCTGGACAGCAGCTTGACCGCTTCGCGGATGGTGCTGCGCCCCACCCGGAACTTTTCGCCCAGCGCAAACTCGTTGGGCAGCTTTGCGCCCGGCTCCAGCGCTTCGTCCAGAATATAATGGTAGATCTGGTCCTCCACCTGCTCGGCCAGCAGCTTGTTTTTCAGGTGTGAAAATTCACTCATGGAAGCTTCCTCCGCGCCCTGCGCATCTGATGGTTTGGTTACCCGCACACACTGCCGTCCGGGGCAAAGAACTGAACGTGCTTTTGCCACTGGGTGGGGCTGATGGTGCGGCGGTAGCAGTCGGTCAGCGCCTCCACTGCGGCCTCCGGGGCAAGGGGGGCGCAGCCCGGGCAGTCCAGCACCAGAATGCGGAACCATGCGTCAAAAAGATGCTCGGTGTAGTGGGTGTCCCATGCGCCGCAGCGGGCGTAGAAGCCCAGACGCCGCACGGCCATAGCGGCGTCCTCGGCCTTTTCCGGCATTTCGGCTTCAATAAGGATCGCTTCGGCATCACCCTCGTGGGCGGGCAGCTGCGCCAGCAGCTGCGCCCCGATGCCGTGGGCGCGGTAGGTGGGCACGACGGCAAAATAATCCAGCTGGCTCACCCGGCAGCCCTCCGGCCGCACCATCAAAAGATAAGCCGCCAGCGTGTCGCCGTCAAACACGCCCCATGTGTGGGCGGTGCCCTCCGCTTCGCTGGTCAGGATCATGCTCAAAGGCTTCAGTTCCCCGGCGGGGAAATCCCGGCGCATCTCGTTCAGATACACCTCGGTCAGCTCAGGGCCGGTGAGCAGCCGCCATGTGAAGGTTTTAGTACACATACGATAAAGATCCCTTTCCGATGCTGCTTTGCGCAGCATCACGTTTTTTGCCTTGTCCAGTATAGCATACCGGATGTTCTGCCGAAAGTCAATCTGTGCACCTTTTCGGGCGGCAGCGCCGCCGGTTTTGCCGGGGGGCTTGCATCCGGGCGCAGAATCGGGTACTATACAGGTAACAGAATTTTTCCCTCCGGCGCTGCCGGAGGGGCTAAGGTGTATCTGAAAACAAAGAAAATGACGAATATTTCGCAAGCACAAGCGGGATTTAAGGCAAATAGCCGCAGGAATCCTTTGTGGATTTCAAGGCTGTTTAACGCAAAATCCAGCTGTGCTTGTAGAAATAGACTAAATTTTCGACTTTTCAGATACACCCCAGGATATAAAAAGGAGACTTGTACTATGGAATGGACCGATATCCGCCTGACCGTGGCCAAGGCTGATGCCGAAAACGCCGAAGCCGTTGCCACCCTGATCGCCGAGGGCGGCATCTATATCGAGGATTACAGCGACATCGAGCAGCAGGTGGCCGAGATCGCCCATGTGGACCTGATCGAGCAGGAGCTGCTGGACAAGCCCCGGGATACCGTGATCATCCATCTGTATCTGGAGCCGGGTGCTTCTCAGGTGGAGACGCTGGCGCTCATCGCCGCCCGCATGGAAGCCGCCGGCATCCCCTACACCGTGGAGACCGAGGGCGTGGAGCAGGAGGACTGGCAGAACGGCTGGCGCAAATATTATCACCCCATGGAGATCGGCAGCCGTCTGGCTGTGGTGCCCTCGTGGCAGCAGTACGACACCGACCGGGTCAAGCTGATCCTTGACCCCGGCCTTGCTTTCGGCACCGGCGGTCACGAGACCACCAGCCTTTGCCTTGAAGCGCTGGACGAGCAGGTGCGCGGCGGCGAGCGGGTGCTGGATATCGGCACCGGCAGCGGCATCCTTGCCATTGCCGCCCTCAAGCTGGGCGCTGCCAGCGCCGAAGGTGTGGACATCGACCCTGTGGCGGTGCGCACCGCCGGGGAGAACGCAGCCCTGAACGGCGTGCAGGATAAGCTGACCGTGCTGGTGGGCGACCTGTCCGACAAGGCCAGCGGCACTTATGATATCATCACCGCCAACATCGTGGCCAACGCCATCCTCAGCCTTGCGCCCGCCGTGCCCGGCCTGATGGCCGAGGGTGCCACCTTTATTGCCAGCGGCATCATCGACAGCCGCAAGGACGAAGTGATCGCCGGACTGGAAAAAGCTGGTCTGTCCGTCGTGGAAGTCAAGGAAAAGCGCGGCTGGGAGTGCATCGTCTGCAAAAAGGCCTGAGATTCACCTGAGATTCAAATATTGTAAGAAGGAGCGCACAGTATGCCGCACCGCTACTTTACCACCGAGATCTCCGACGGCACCGCCACCCTGCGGGGTGCGGACGCCCATCACCTTGCCCGGGTGATGCGGGCAAAGCCGGGGGATACCGTCATCCTCTGCGACGGCAGCGCCGTAGAGTACACCGCCACCATCACCGGCTTTGGGGAGGACAGGGTGGATTTTGCCGTAGAGCCGGGCTATCCCAGCGCCGCCGAACCCACCGTGGAGGTGACATTGCTGGCGGGCTACCCCAAGCAGGACAAGCTGGAACAAATCATCAAGCACGGGGTGGAGCTGGGCGCTGCCCACATCGTACCCTTCTTCAGCCGCTACTGCGTGGCTGCACCCAAAAAGGAGGAGCAGAAGAACGAGCGCTACAACCGCATTGCGCTGGAAGCCGCCAAGCAGTGCGGCCGGGGCGTTCTGCCGGACGTAGCCCTGCCGCTGCCGAACTTTGGGGCGGTGTGCCGCAGCTTTGACCAGTATGATCTGGTGCTGTTCTGCTACGAGTGCGGCGGCGCACCCCTGCGCCAGCTGCTGGCGGAGGCAAAGCCCGCCGACGGGCAGAAGCTGCGCCTTGCCATCGTGACCGGCGCCGAGGGCGGCTTTGCCGCCGAGGAGGCCGAAATGGCCGCGAGCGCCGGGGCAAAAACGGTGGGCCTTGGCCCCCGCATCCTCCGGTGCGAGACCGCCCCGCTGGCGGTGCTCTCCGCCGTCATGACCCTGACGGGGAATCTGGAGTAATAAGCAATAAGAGGCTGCTGCACAGGATTTTGTGCAGCAGCCTCTTATTATTTTGCGTCATATTACGTTCTGTAAAGTATTTTCAGGTATTTTCCCCTGCATCCGGGTGGGCATCGGTGTCCAGCAGAGCTTGCTTTACCTTGAGCAGGTTCTGGGGGCTTACCGAGAAGCTGCGCAGACCGAGGTGCAGGTACTGCGCCGTGTTGGCGGGATTGCCCACGGCAAGGCCGCAGATGGTCACCGGGACGTGGTGCGCGTTGGCGGCATCCATCACCATGGCGATCAGCTTTTTCATGGCCGGGCTGGCGGGGCGGTAGTAGTGCTCCGCGCTGGCAAGCTCCCGGTCGGCGGCGTGGGTGTACTGGGTCAGGTCGTTGGTGCCGATGACCAGAAAATCGCAGCCGTGGGCTACAAAGTCCTCCACGGTCAGGCAGGCGGCAGGGATGCTCAGCATCACGCCGAACGGGGTGTTCTCGTTAAAGGGCACGCCCCGCTCCCGCAGGCTCTGGCGGCAGTGCTCCACAATGCTCATGGCGGCGTCCCAGTCCTCCACCTCGGTCACCATGGGGAACATCACCCGCAGCGGGCCCCGGGCGGCGGCGCGCAGCAAGGCGCAGATCTGGGTCTGGAACTGCTGGGGCTGGCGCAGGCTGTTGCGGATGCCGCGCAGGCCAAGCTTGGAGGACTGCGGCCCCTGATTGGCGTCGGCCACGGTGCGGTCGGAGCCAAAGTCGAAGGTGCGCACGGTCACCGGGCAGCCGTTTGCCGCTGCCAGACAGGAGCAATAGAAGAAATACTGCTCCTGCTCGTCCAGAATGCGTCCGGGCAGCATCATGTAGCCGCTGCGCAGCAGCCCCACGCCCTTTGCACCGGACTGCATGGCGGTGTCGATATCCTCCGGGCCGAAGCAGTTGGCCAGCAGCTCAAAGGGTTCGCCGTCCCGCGTCTCGTCCGGCAGGCTGTGCAGCTGCTTCATCTCCGCGTCCTCGCGCTGGAGCTGGCAGATGCTGGCTTCCGCCTGCTGGCGGGCGACGGCATCCGGGTCAAGGATGCAGTTGCCGTTGGTTGCGTCCAGAATGACGGTGCGGCCGTCGCAGTCGTCCAGAAAATCCTTGCCCACCTGCACGATGCCCGGGATATTCATTGCCCGGGCAATGATGGCGGCATGGCTCTGGCCGCTGCCCTCGGCGGTGATGACGCCCAGGATCATGCCCGAGGGCACGCTGAACAGGTCGGTGGGCATCAGCCGGTCGGCGGCAAGGATCACCGGATGATCCAGCGCCAGCCACACCCGGGGGCGGTTGGTCAGGATGTTGATCACCCGGCGGGTGGCGTCCAGAATATCCACGCTGCGCAGCTGCATATAGGGGTTATCCTTCATGTTGGCAAGCTGGTCGGCGTAGCGCTGCCCCACCTGATGCATCGCCGCCGAGGCGCTGATGCCCGCATTGATGCAAAAGCGCACCTCGTTCATCATGCCCTCGTCGTCCAGCATCATGCTCTGGAACAAAAAGATGGCCTGCTCGGTGGGCGCGGCGCGCTCCGCCATGGAGTCCAGTTCATTCTGCGCCGTGTGCACGGCATTTGCCAGCAGCCGCAGCTCCCGCTCCGGGTTGAAAGGCCCGTGGCTGAAGGTCTCCACATGGTGCTCCAGACGGCTCACCTGACCCAGCACCAGCCCCGGGGATGCGGATACGCCTTTATAAACCTTCATCTTCTGTCACCTCCGGCAAAGCCGATGCTGTCAAAGTGCGCCACACCAGCGCCTGTAAGAATGTATTGGGCAGCAAAGCGGCCAGCGCCGCCTGTCCGGCGGTGCTGCTGCCCGTAAACAGCGGGGCAAAGCTTTCCATACGCTCTTTGTCGCACGCCGCCAGAAACGCCTCGGCCAGCGTCCGGGTGGTGTAGAAGCGGGTGGGGTCTACCCCGGCGTCCTCAGCGGCGGCTTCCAGCGGGGCAAGCTGGGCGTCCTTCATCCGTGCCAGCAGCAAAGCAGCGTCGGCGGTCAGAGTGACCGGGTACTTCTCCCGCACCTCCTTCTGCACGGCGTCAAAGGCTGCGCGGAAGGCTTCGGCATCGGCGCTGCTGTCCGCACCGCTGTCCACCGCGTAGGCACAGCCCCGGATGCGGCCAAAGGCGCGCAGGGTGTCGTAATAGCCCAGCTCCATGTTGCGCTTGGCGGTGTCGGGGTCGAAGTGGAGGATATCGCCCAGTTCCCAGTAGCTGCGGATCATGGTGGTGGGCAGGCCGGTCAGGTTGGGGCGGGTGATGCCCACGCCCTCCAGATCCACACAGACCAGTTCCTCTGCGCCCATGGTCTTGGCAAGGCCGGTGGGCATATTATCGCTGTACCCGCCGTCCAGAAACTTTACCCCGTCGATCTGCCGCGCCCGCAGGGCGGGGAAGCAGGCCGCCGAAGCCATCAGGTAGTCCCGCACCTGCCCGGCAGGGATATCCTCCAGCGTCAGCTCCCGGGGGCGCAGCCCGCGCTGCTCCACCGTCACGATGCCGAACCGGATGGGCGCTGCCCGCAGCGCGTCCTCGTCCAGCACCCGCTCCACGATCTCCTCCAGCGGGGTCACATCCATGCCGCCTTCCTTTACCACCCGGCGCAGAAACTGGTGCAGGGCGGAAAGGTCGGCGTTTTCCTCCGGCAGTTCCATCACATCCCGGCTGCGGATGGTCAGCCACATATCCCGGGCAGTCTCGTACAGGTCCAGCACGAACATGGCACCGTTCAAGCCGCCCACGCTTGTACCGGTAATGATCTGCGGGTGCCAGTCCAGCTCCATCAAAGCCCGCCAGACGCCCACCTGATAGCTGCCGCGCGCGCCGCCGCCTGCCAGCACCAGCGCCTTTTGCGTGGGTTCTCTGCGTTCCATATCCAGCCCTCCCGTGCACGTTCCCGGTATTTTCCAGTATTGTTATAATTATACCATACTTTTGGGGAAAATTCTCCCGAATTTTCAGAGATCATGCCTTTTTCCTGTGAAAGTTTCGTGCTATACTAGCCGGAGATAAGTATAGAGGCAGCCCGGAGGGGCGCACAACAGGAGGAAAGTATGCACTGCAAACAATGGATCTTTGATATGGACGGCACCCTGACCGACAGCATGGTGGTGGTGTGGGAGGGTGCCCCGGAGGCGCTGCTGGCGCGCTTTGGCCGCACCCCGAAGGCAGACCTGCACGAGACCCTGCTGACCATGGGCATGGAGGACGGCGCACAGTATCTTATCTGGGAATATGCGCTGCCGCTGGATATGGACAGCTACCGGGACGTGATGTACGAGGTGATCGCCGCTCTGTACGAGAAGGTGGAGCTGAAGCCCGGCGTGCGGGACACCCTTGCCCGGCTGCGGGCCGAGGGCGCGCGGATGTGCGTGTGCTCCAACACATGGAGCAGCCAGTGCCGCACCGTGCTGACCCGCCTTGGCATCGACGAATACTTTGATTTTTACATCGAGGCGCGGGGTGCTATGAGCAAGAGCAGCCCCGCCCCCTTTATGGAGGCGCTGCACCGCCTTGGCGGCACGGAGCCCGCCGGGTGCGCCGTGTGCGAGGACGCGCTCTACGCTGCCCAGACCGCCCATGACGCCGGCTTTTATCTGGTGGGCATTCAGGACACCACCAGCGCCGCCGATGCTCCCGCCCTGCGCCGGGTATGCAATCAGTTTTTGCCGGACTGGACTGCGCTGGACTGGGCGCAGGTATAAACTGCCTGCTCCCGGATGGATAAAACGCCCATCCTCTTGCATTTTGCGTGCCGCAGGAGTATGATAATATAAATAATTACGTCTTTTTTACAAAGACGTGCTTTGGTGAAGCGAAAGAACCAAACCTTATCGTCAAAAGGAGATCCCTGTCATGACAAACCCGCTCGTCAGCATTATCGTGCCTGTGTATAACGCGCAGAATAGTGTTGCCCGCTGTCTGGAAAGTATTTGTGGCCAGACCTATCAGGAGCTGGAGATTATCGTGCTGAATGATGGCTCTACGGATGACAGCCTTACGGTCTGCAATCAGTTTTGTGCAAAAGACCCCCGCGTGACGGTGGTGGACAAGGAAAACGAGGGCCTTTCCATCACCCGCAATGTGGGTATGCGGCTGGCACAGGGCAAATATTTGCAGTTCGTGGACAGTGATGACCACCTTGCCCCGGATTTTACCCAGCGTATGGTGACGGCTGCCGAGCAGCACGATGCCACACTGGTCATCTCACCCTACTGGATGGAGATCCCCCGGGATATCCAGAAGGAGCAGCTGCGGGAAAAGGTCAAGGCAAGTAACCCGGAGGACATCGCCAAAAAGAAGCTGCGCCGGAAAAAGCCGGAGGTGGAGTACCGGGAGTACGGTTTTCTGCCCGCCGGTGTCTACGACCAGAAAAGCTACGCGCTGCACCTGATGGAAAAGCCCGTGACCTTTTTCTATAATGTGGTGTGGAACAAGCTCTACCGCCGGGACGTATTGAACGCCCACGGGCTGGAGTTTACCAACGAGCTGATCCACGCCGAGGATCAGCAGTTCAACATCCGGTATCTGGAATTTGTGGAGCGGGTGGTCTCGCTGGAGGAGCCGGGTTATTACTATGTCCAGAACCCGCAGAGCATCTGCCACACCCAGATCAATCTTTCTACCATCATGCAGAACCGTCTGCAAATGATAGACTATTATAAGGCTCTTTACACGAAACTGGGCCTCTACGAGGAGGTGCAGACCCAGCTGCACGCCTCGCTGCTGGGGCTGGCGGAAAGCGTAAGCCCCACGATTGGCATCCAGAAGGCGCTGAACGATGCGGCAGAGTACTGGTACGCCTTTTTTGCCGGCAGCGACGAGGAAGCGGAGCTTGCCGCCGAGCGCAGCGGACGAAAGGCTGCCGCCAAGAAAAAGCAGAAACTCGGAACGGAGTAAGTCTGTGAAGGAGGAAACCCATGAACACCCCGCTTGTCAGCGTGATCGTGCCCGTTTACAACGTGGAAAAGACCCTTGCCCGCTGTCTGGAAAGCATCTGCGGCCAGAGCTACCAGAACCTTGAGATCATCGTGGTGAACGATGGCTCCCCGGATGGCAGCCTTGCCATCTGTGAGCAGTTCCGGGCAAAAGACCCCCGCGTGGTGGTCATCAGCAAGGAGAACGAGGGGCTTTCTCTCACCCGCAACGCCGGAATGCGCGCTGCCCACGGCAAGTATTTGCAGTTCGTGGACAGTGATGATTATATCGAACCCACCTTTACCGCCCGCATGGTGGAAGCCGCCGAGAAGAACTATGCCGATCTGGTCATTGCGCCCTATTGGATGGTGATCCCGCTGGCTTCCAGCAAAAGCGGCCAGCGCACCGAAAAGATACTGGCGCAGCTGGGCGTACAGACCGACACCGCCGAGCCGGAGGTGAACGTTTACAGCTTTCTGCCCGCCGGGAACTACGGCCAGAAGGAGTTTATGCAGGAGTACATGAAAAAGCCCTCCTCCTTCTATTTCAACATCGTGTGCAACAAGCTGTACCGCCGCAGCCTTTTGATGAACGCGGGGCTCTGGTTCACCCGCGAGATCTACAACGAGGATCAGCTGTTCAATGTGCGGTATTTCCGGCTGGCAAAGGCCTATACCGCCCTTGCTGACCCGGGTTATTACTACATCCAGAACCCGCAGAGCCTGCTGCACACCAATGTGGATCTTGGCAAGATCGTGAACAGCCGTTTGCAGATGTTCCCCCATTACAAGCAGATGCTGTCCGAACTGGGGATTGCTCGTGGCAATCAGCTGCGGCTGTACCACACCCTCATTGCCCAGTCGGAGCGCTTCATGCCCGCAGGCCCTGTCCAGACCCTGCTGAAGCGCAGAACCCAGTCCCGGTGAACATTCCGGCAATTTTCCGTAAAACAAAAGCCGCTGCAAATGTCTTTTTCCTCTATGCCCCCTTTTATGAAAATGCGGTTGTCGCGCTTTACCGAGCGCGACAACCGCGAAATGAAAAAGATTCTTTCCGCTGAATATGGCTAAAGCGCAGCGGAAGCCATTTTGAATCGTCAAGCAAAAAAGCCGCTGCACGAATGTGCAGCGACTTTTTACTTTTTACCCTACCCGGGCACAGAAAGCCTCCCGGACGGCGGCTTCCCGCCCGCGGGGAATGGGGATGCGCGCCCCGCTGCGCATCCGCACCTCGCCGGGGGACAGCAGCTGTACTGCTTCCAGATTGACCACATAGGAGCGGTGGGGCTGCACAAAGCGGCCGTCCGCCAATAGCGGCTGTGCCACAGCAGAAAAGGGCACCCGCAGCGAAAGGGAGGCCACATCCTCTCCGGTGGTCAGGTGGAAGTGCACGATGTGGTGGGTGCATTCCAGATATTCAATTTCGGCATAGGTCAGCGCCCGCACGCCGTCCGCGGTGGTCACGGTAAGGGTGGGGCCGTATTCCGGCTCCACCGCCCGCTTGAGCAGGGCAGAAACTTCCGGCTGGTGCACCGGCTGCAGCAAATACTGCATGGCGTCCACCCGGTAGGCGCTGTATGCGTGGGCCGGGGTGCGTGCCACAAAAGCCAGCGGCGCGCGGCGGCCCCGGCGGCGCAGCTCTGCCGCCGCCGTAAGCCCTTCGGGCCGGGCTACCGCCGCAAGCTCGATGAGGTACAGCTCGTACCGCAGCCCGGCGGCATCCTGCTGCAAAAGCGCTTCCGGGTTTTGCAGCTGCTCCACGATGCAGGCGTCCTCCCGCCGGGCGAAGAACTCCATGCACTGGTGCTCCAGCCTGCTGCGCAGCACCCCGTCCGGGCTGCAGATCGCAATGTGAAAGATCATGGTTTGGCTTCCTTTGCAGGGTAGACGATTTGGAATGGCCTCCGCTTGCGCGCCGAACCCTCTCAGTCATCGCTGCGCGATGCCAGATTCCCCCTTTTGTCGCTACGCGACATCTTCCCCCGGCGCGGGGGAAGTCTTTCCTCTCAGGGGGAGCTTTATTTGCACTGATCGGAAGGTTCATAAAAGCTCCCCCTTTCGGGGGAGCTGGCGCGTCAGCGCCTGAGAGGGTTTATCCTCAGCAGCCGATGGCGGCGCACTTCTCAGCCAGCCATGCGCGCTCGTCCTCGGTCAGGCGGGGTGCCAGCTGCTCGAACACCTTGCGGTGGTAATCGTTCAGCCAAGCGACCTGCTCCTTGTCCAGCACGCCGGGCACGATGGGCGAGGTAGCGATGGGCACAAAGGTGAGGGGACGGAAGGCAAGGAAGGTGCCGTACTGGTTGTCGGCCTTATGGTAGCACTCGATCTCGTTCTCGATGCGGATGCCCACCTCTCCGGCCTCGTACACGCCGGGCTCGTCGGTGACGATCATACCCGGGCGCATCAGGGTGGTGTTGCGGCCGTTCAGAGCGTGGGGGCCCTCATGGACGTTGCCCACAAAGCTGACGCTGTGGCCGGTGCCGCAGCGGTAGTTGATGAGGTGGCGCCACAGCGGCTCGCGGGCGATGGTGTCCAGCATATGGCAGTCGCAGTAATCCAGCCAGACAGCCTTGGCAATGTCGATGTGGCACTGCAGCGTCCAAGTATAGAACAGCCGCTCGTCCTCGGTCAGTTCGCCCAGCGGGTAGGTACGGGTGATGTCGGTAGTGCCGTCCATGTAGGTTGCGCCGCTGTCCACCAGCAAAAAGCCCTTGCGCTGCAAAACGGCGTGATCCTCCGGGGTGGCGTGGTAGTGCATCATGGCTGCGTTGCCGCCGTAGGCTGCAATGGTGCCAAAGCTTTCCACAAGGAACTTGTCGTTTGCGCTGCGGTACTTGTGCAGGATCTCGTCCACGGTCAGCTCGGTCAGCGTTTCTCCGGCAGCCAGACGGTTTTCCAGCTCGATCTGGAAGCGCACCATAGCCACGGCGTCCCGCAGATGGGATTCGCGCAGGTGTGCCAGCTCCACCTCGTTCTTTACACCCTTCATGGCAAGCAACGGGTCGGCGGCGTCCTTCACGGTCAGGGCGGGGTTGTTTTCCAGCACCTGATACACGGCGTAGTTCACGGTAGCGCTTTCCGCCAGCACGGTCTGGGGCTCGGTCTCGGCGGCCATCCCGTCCAGAATGCTGTCGTAGTCGGCCAGCGTTACGCCGTTGGCCTCCAGCTCTGCCTTAGCCTCCGGGGTGACCCGCGCCTGATCGATGAACAGCACGGCGCGATCCGGGGTAACATAGCAGTAGGCCATGGCGTAGGGGGTGCACTCGATATCCATGGCGCGCAGGTTCAAAAGCCAAGCCAGATTATCCAGCTTGCCCACCAGCTGGGCGGTGCAGCCCTGCTCCTTCAGTTTGCCGCGCAGCTGCTCCAGCTTTTCTGCCGGGGAGAAGCCAGCGTATTCCTTGGGCAGGATCCATGCCGGGGTAGCCGGGCGGGCAGGGCGGCCCTCCACCCACAGCTCATCCTCCAAGAACAGGGTCTTGATGCTGCCGTGCTTGGGCTCCAGTTCCTTTTTCAGGTTGTTGACCAGTGCACAGTTGGCGGTCAGGCCGCACAGACCCAGCGTGCCGCCCTCGGGCAGCACCTTGCCGCAGTATTCCTCGGCGGTGGGCACGCCCGGCTCGCCCATGCGCATCAGCTGGATCTCAGTACCGGCGATCTCCTTTTCCGCCTGCACAAAGTACCGGCCGTCTGCCCAGACGGCGCTCTCGGTCATGGTGACCACAAAGTTGGAGTTCTCACCGTGGAAGCCGGAGAAGTAGGTCAGGGAGGTGTAGTGGTCGGGCAGATACTCGCTGGAATGCGGGTCGCCCACCGGGATCAGATAGACGTCCACGCCGTTTGCCTTCATAGCGGCACGCAGCGCGGCCAGACGCTCGGGAACTGTGTTCATACTCATAACAAAAGCCCTCTTTCTGTCATTTGCCGGAAAAACGTCCGGCGGCGATGGTTTGCTGCTGCTATTGTATCATTCTGCGGGGAAGAATGCAATGCGGGGACGATTTGGAATGGCCTCCGCTTGCGCTCGGGCCATGTTCAGCGGAAGAATTATTTTATATTTCGCGTTTGTCGCGCTCTGCGGAGCGCTCCAAACGCATTTTCACGGGAGGGGTCGTAAAGGCAAACGACAACTGCCGCGCTTGCTCCCCCGAGAGGGCCGACTTCCCCCGGCCGGGGGAAGATGTCACCGCAGGTGACAAAAAGGGGAATCTGTCGCGCAGCGACTGAGGGGCTATAGATGGAGAAGCGAAAAAAGCGTTAAAGCGATAGCGCCGACTGGCGCAGCGCTAGCTTTTTTGTGCTTCGACTTCTTCTTTAGGATTGTCAAGGGCGTGCAGCCCTTGACCCGTTGCGGGGTGGGTGGAGTCCAGAGGTAGGGAGGGGGGACTCGGAACACCCCTCCCTACCTCTGGCCCAGCGGAGCGTCTATGCACGCTTGCGGCAAGCAGGAGCTTTCCCGCTAAAGCGCAAAGTTTGCGGGTGCGCTAGAGGCTCCCTCCCAGAGGGAGCTGGCAAAACCGTCAGGTTTTGACTGAGGGAGTTCGTCCACGCTCCAAAACGCCGTCAATTTGCAAAAAAAGTTACAATTTTTTCTTGAAAAAGGCCGGTTTCCCATTGACAGCCTTGTTATAATAGAGGTGTAGTATTTTTGGGTCAGCACTCTGCGGCCCTTTGCGCTAACAATTGCGAATATTGCGATAAAAAGAAAGAGGCATTTGGAACATGACTAAAATCGATATCTTCTCCGGCTTCCTTGGCGCCGGCAAAACCACTCTGATCAAAAAGCTGATCACCGAGGCCTTTGCAGGCCAGCAGGTGGTGCTGATCGAGAACGAGTTCGGCGAGATCGGCATTGACGGCGGTTTCCTGAAGGAAAGCGGCATTCAGATCAACGAGCTGAACGCAGGCTGCATCTGCTGCTCTCTGGTGGGCGATTTCCGCACCGCTCTGCAGCAGGTGGTGGAGCAGTACCACCCCGACCGCATCGTCATCGAGCCGTCCGGCGTGGGCAAGTTGAGCGATGTAACCCGCGCCGTGGAGGGCGTGGCCGAGCATCTGGACGTGCAGCTGAACAGCTTTGTCACCGTGGCCGATGTGAACAAGGTCAAGATGTATATGAAGAACTTCGGCGAGTTCTACGATGACCAGATCAGCCACGCAAGCTGCATCCTGCTCAGCCGCACCCAGACCGCCAGCGAGGAAAAGATCGCCGCTGCCGTGGCAATGCTGCGCGAAAAGAACCCCACCGCCACCATCGTGACCACCGCATGGGATCACCTGACCGGTGAGCAGATCCTGAAGGCCATGTCCACCAAGGACGACTTCAAGGCCGAGCTGATCGCCATGGCTGCCAAGGCAAACGAAGAGCACGCCCACGAGGACGAGGAAGAGGAGCACGAGCATCACCATCATCACTACGATGAGAACGGTGTGTGCAGCTGCGGCCATCATCACGACCATGATGACGATGATGACGACGAGGATGAGCACGAGCATCATCACCACGACCATGACGAGCACGATCATGATGACCATTGCTGCTGCGGTCACCACCACGATCATGACGATGATGATGACGAGCACGAGCATGAGCATGAGCATCACCATCACCATGACCATGACGAGCATGACCACGAGGAGCACGAGCATCACCACGACCATGACGGTCATTGCTGCTGCGGTCATCATCATCACGACCACCACGCCGATGAAGTGTTCACCAGCTGGGGCGTGGAGACGGCCCGCAAGTTCACCAAGGCTGAGGTGGAGCACGCCCTCACCGAGCTGGATACCGGCAATTACGGCATGATCCTGCGCAGCAAGGGCATCGTGGACGGCGGCGCAGACGGCTGGCTGGAGTTCGACTATGTGCCCGGCGAGTGGGAAGTGCGCAGCCGCAGCGCAGACGTGGGCGGCAAGCTGGTGGTCATCGGCTCCAAGCTGAACGAGACCGCCATCGCCCAGCTGTTCGGCTGCTGACCCCTTCAGTCAATGCCTGACGGCATTGCCAGCTCCCCCAAGGGGGCGCCTATCATTGATAAAAGGAGCAACCATTTATTATGGCAAAAGAGATCCCGGTCTACCTGTTTGTGGGCTTTTTGGAAAGCGGCAAGACCAAGTTTATTCAGGAGACCTTTGAAGACCCCAATTTCGACTCCGGCGACAAGACCCTGCTGCTGATCTGCGAGGAGGGCGAAGAGGAGTACAACGAGAAGAAGTTTGCCTTCCCCGGCGTGACCGTGAAGGTGCTGGAGGATAAGTCCGAGCTGAACCCCCAGAACCTTGCAAAGCTGGGCAAGGAAGCGGACGCAGGCCGCGTGGTCATCGAGTACAACGGCATGTGGCTGCTGCAGGATTTAGCGGATGCCCTGCCCGAGAACTGGCTGGTGTACCAGTGCATTGCCACTGCCGACGGCACCACCGCCCTGACCTACGCCCGCGACAACTCCATGCGCAGCCTGATGCTGGACAAGATCGCCCGCAGCGAGCTGATCGTGTTCAACCGCGCCGAAGCCGTGAACAACGATGACGCCCGGCAGGAGCTGCACAAGCTGGTGCGGCAGGCCTCCCGTAAGTGCGATATCGCCTACGAGTTCAAGGACGGCAGCGTAGCCTACGATGATATTCCCGACCCGCTGCCATTTGATATCAACGCCGATCCCATCGACATCCCGGATGACGATTTTGGCATCTGGTACATGGACTGTCAGGACGAGCCCCAGAAGTACACCGGCAAGACGGTGCGCTTTCTGGCACAGGTCTGCCAGACCAACCGCGCCGGCAAAAACAGCTTTGTGCCCGGCCGCTTTGCCATGACCTGCTGCGTGCAGGACATCCAGTTCGTGGGCTTCCCCTGCAGCTACGATGGCTACAAGGCGCTGGAACAGCGCGCTTGGGTGCGGGTGACCGCCAAGGTGGGCTACAAGTTCCACAACATCTACCGGGGCAAGGGCCCGGTGCTGACCGCCGTGTCGGTAGAGCCTGCCGAAAAGCCCCTGGAAGAGGTCGTAACGTTCTCTTAACGTTTCTTTATAACAAGGAGGTTCTGGTATGAAAACTCTGTTCCGTATTCTTGGCACGGCTGCTGCCGTGGCCGTCACCGGCGCTGCCATCGTGGTGCTGGACAAGATCCTGAACCAGAAAGACCCGCTCCATGTGGAGGAGGTCGAGTTCCCGGAGGAAGCCGAAAAGGACGCCGAGGAGGCCGAAAAGACCGCCGAAGCCTACGAAGAGGCCGAGGCCAAGGAAGAAGCAAAGGCTGCCGATGCCGCCGCAGAAGCTGCCGAAGAAGCCGCACCGGAAGCCCCTGCTGAGAACGCACCCCAGACCCAGCCGGAGACCGCCGCCGAGCGCCCGGTGTACGACCCCGAAGCCCCGAATGCCAACCCCGTGGAGGCCGGCCCCGCCGTTGCCCCCAGGGATGAGAACGGCAAGATCGACGCCACCAAGATCGCCGATGCCAACGATTTTGGCGACTGGGAAGAGCAGGGCTGCAAGGGCTGAGAAAACAGCATGATCCCCGCATAGGCGCGGACATCAGCTCCCCCGAAAGGGGGAGCTTTTTTGTGCTTGCAAAATGCCGCGCAGTTCACTATACTGGAAGAAAAACACCGATGGAGGGCAGCACCATGGCATACACCGATGATTGGGAAAGCTTGATGAACGGCGTGTTCGGCGCGGGCGGCAAACTGAAGTTCGGCGGCGCGCAGCCGCAGCCCGAAAAGCCGCAGCCCGAAAAACCGGCGGGCAGCGGCCTGCCGGATCTGAACGCGGCGCTGCTGGAGCAGCAAAAGCAGCTGGACGAATTGCTCAAACAGCAGAACGCCCGGCTGAAAGCGCAGGATGCAGGGGTGCAGACGGCGCTGGAGGACAGCCGCCAGATGCTGCGGGACATGGAAGCGGACGGCCTGCTGGCCAAGGGCACGGCAGACACAAAGCCGGAGCAGCTGGGCAGCTTTGAAGGCCTTGCCGCCGAGGTAAAAAAGACCGTCCTCGGGCAGGATGCCTTTGTAGACAGTGTGGTGCGGGCCATGCGCCGCCCCTTTGTGCTGGGCACCGAGGGCGCAGCCGCCCGCAATGTGATCCTGCTGTGGGGTGCACCGGGCACGGGACGGCACTTTGCACTGGCCGAGACCGCCCGCATCATGGCGGCGCGGGGGCTTTTGCAGAGCGACCGGATGGCGGTGATGGACTTGGCACTCTACCCCGACCCCGGCGCGGAAAAGCTGTTTTTGCAGGACCTTTACGCCGCCCTGCACGCCCCGGGCGAGATCGTGGTGTTTGAGCATTACGAGAGCTGCCACCCCGGCTTTTTGCGCATCCTCTCCGACCTTGCGGTCAAGGGAGGTGCGCCCCTGTCCAGCCGGTATCTGGTGAACAAGGAGGGCATTCTGGTGGAAGCCGGTACAGCCCTTGCCCCCGGCGCAGTGAGCCGCATCGACCCCTGCGGCAAGTACCTGATCTTCTTCTCCCGCAAGGGACGGGAGGCGCTGGCGGATAAATTCGGCGCGTCCTTTGTGGCGGCGGTAGGGGATGTGTGCCAGACCGCCCCCTTTACCCCGGAAGCACTGGCGGCGCTGGCGGCGCAGCAGCTGAACGCGCTGGCGCAGCGGGTGCACAGCCGTCTGGGGCTGACCCTCGCCGCCGGGGCAGAGGTGCGGGACTATGTGGCGGCGCAGTGCTCTAAAGAAAAGGGCGCAGAGGGGCTGGCAGACTGCTGCGAGCGCATCTTCCGGGCTCTGAGCGAGTACTGCTTGCAGACTGATGCAAAACTTTCCGGCACGGTGGCGCTGACCGCCGCGCCCGAGGGGCTGCAATTTGCGCTGAACGGTGCCGCCCCGGCAGACCTGTTCAGCCTGCTTCCGGCGGCCTACACCGGCGCGGTGGAGCAGATCCGCGCCGAGCTGGATGCGCTGGTGGGGCTTGCCCCGGTCAAGGAGTATGTGTTCGGTCTAGCAGACAATTTGCAGGTGCAGCAGCGCCGCGCAGCGGCGGGCTTCAAGACCGCAAGCCTGTCCATGCACATGATCTTTACCGGCAACCCCGGCACCGGCAAGACCACCATTGCCCGGCTGGTGGCAAAGTACCTCAAGGCCATCGGTGCGCTCCGGGGCGGGCAGCTGGTGGAGGTGACCCGCGCCGACCTTGTGGGGCGCTATACCGGCCACACCGCCCCGCTGACCAACAGCGTCATCGAGAGCGCGCTGGGGGGCGTTTTGTTCATTGACGAGGCGTACAGCCTGTACCGCGGCGAGCAGGACAGCTTTGGGCTGGAAGCCATCGACACCCTTGTAAAGGGCATGGAGGATCACCGGGACGAGCTGGTGGTCATCCTTGCGGGCTACACCAAGGAGATGGAGGTATTCCTCACCGCCAACAGCGGCCTTGCCAGCCGCTTCCCCAACAAGATCGAGTTCCCGGATTACACCGCAGACGAGCTGCTGGACATCACCGCCGTGCTGGCAAAGGGCAAGGGCTACCGCCTTGCCGAGGGCTGCACCTTCCCGCTGCTGGGCTACTACAAGCGCCGTCAGGCGCTGGACAGCCGCACCGCCGGCAATGGCCGTTTGGCGCGCAACACGCTGGAAAAGGCCATCTTCAACCAGAGCCGCCGCCTTATCGCCGAGCCAGCCGCAGAACTTGACCTCATCCAGCCCAGCGATCTGGAATTTGAGGAATAAGCGCCCTTGCGCCGTGGGAAACCCTCTCAGTCATCTCGCTTTGCTCGATGCCAGCTCCCCCGAAGGGGGAGCTTTTTGGCATCTGTCGGTCAGCGCTGATGAAGCTCCCCCTTCGGGGGAGCTGGCACGCCGTAAGGCGTGACTGAGAGGGTTTGTCCTGTCGCACAGCGATGCCGGAAAGGGAAAATCCCCCCTGTGAAAATGGAACCCCGGAGCGTCCGCAGACGCTCCGGGGCTCCGAAATTATAAATACTTATTCCGCTGATTATGCGCAGAGCAACGCGGAGCGCATTCAAATCGTTTTATGCGTGCTGCTCCGCAAGGCCCTGCACCATCTCGTGCAGCTGGGCGCGGACGGCGGCGGGGGCGGTGACCTCTACCTTGCCGCCAAAGCCGCACACCCAGCCGAAAAACTGCTGGCTGACGCAGACGGGCACGTCAAAGTGGAAGTGGCCGTCCTCCTCCGGGCAGAACACCGGCTCGCGGCCAAAGCGCTCCCGCATGACCGGCTCAAGGTCGGCAGCGCACCGCAGGGTGACCCGGTACTCGGTGCCGCCGAACATATTGAAGTGCTTGCGCAGATAGGCGGGCAGGTCGAAGGTGCGGAAGAACTCCTTGCCCCGGCGCGGCTCGTCCAGCACCAGCACCCCGGCCATCCGGTCCACCCGGTAGTGGCGCACCGGGGGTGCTTTTTCGTCCTGATAGGCGATCAGGTAATAGCAGCCGTTTTCCCATGCAAGCTGCCACGGGCTTACGGTGCGCACGGCGCTGCTGCCCTTGTAGCGGAACTGCACCAGACACCCCCGGTTGATGGCGGTGTGCAGCGCGTCGATGCTGTACAAAAGGGTCTGGCTGTCGGTCTTGGGGCGTCCGTCCACATACACCTGACGCTGCAACTGGGTGCCCTCGTAGTCGGAGCAGAGGGCCTCCAGCTTGTGGATGATGCGTTTGCTGGTGCGCGCCGAGATGACACTGCTGGACTGTACCGCATCCACCAGCAGCTTCAGCTCCGAAAGTTCGAACGCGCGGCTGGCCATCCAGTACCCGCCGCCGCGCCCCCGTTGCAGCTGGATGTCGTAGCCCAGACTGCGCAGGGTGTCGATGTCGCTGTAAATGCTCTTGCGCTCGGCCAGAATGCCCTGATTTTCCAGCAGCTGCACCAGCTGGGGCACGTTCAGGCGGTGGTTCTCGTCGGTGCGCTGCTCAAGGATGCGCAGCAGCGTTACCAGCTTGGATTTCTGTCCTTCCTGCTTGGGCATGGGGCAATACCTCCGTCACGGTTTATTCCGGCAGCTTTTTGTCAAAGGCGGCGCGGCGCTGGGTGGAAAGGCGGAACATCTGTTCCAGCTTGTCCCGGTCGTCTGCCACAAGGGCGGCGCGCATCTCCTGCAAAGCGGAATCGAACTGGTCGATCTCGCTGATCAGGTTCTGCTTGTTCCACAAAAACAGCTCTGCCCACATTTTATCGTTGATGCGTGCAATGCGGGTCAGATCGCGGAAGGAGTCGCCGGTGTACTCGCACAGCGAGGAGTTGTCGTTGGCGCACATCAGGCTTACGGCAATGGCGTGGCACAGCTGGCTGACATAGCCGATCATCCGGTCGTGCTCCTGCACGGTCAGGGTGCAGATATGCTTGAAGCCCAGCACCTCGGCAAGCTCCCTTGCCCATTGGATGCCCGCCGGGGTGTTCTTTTCGGTGGGAGTGATGATGAAGTTTGCCGGGGCAAAATTCACCTCGGCGGCGTGTTCCACGCTGGAAGTCTCGCGGCCTGCCATGGGGTGGCTGGCAATGAACTCCACCCCCGCCGGGCACAGCGCCTGCACCGGCTCCACAAGGCCGGTCTTTACGCCGGAAACATCTGTAAAGATACACCCGGGCTTGAGCAGGTGGCCGTAGGTGCCAAACCAGTCCAGCAGCGCGGTGGGGTACAGGCCAAAGATGATATGGTCGGCCTGCCGGACAAGGTCCTCAAAATCGTGGGTCTTACCGCCGGCGATATAGCCGTGCTCCAGCGCGTACTGCAAGTGTCCCTCGCTGCGGTTGATGCCGTCCACATGGAAGCCTGCGCGGGTCAGCTCCAGCGCGTACTTGCCGCCCAGCAGACCCAGACCCACTACGAGATAACGTTTTGTTTTATCAAGCATCTTCTACCTCCACGCCAAGCGGCGCTGCATCTGCAAAAAAGCCGGGCCAGCTCTTCTGGATGGCTTCGGCGTCGTCCACGGTCAGGGGCAGTGCGGCGGCAGCAGCCAGCACCGCAAGGCTCATGACCACCCGGTGGTCGTTGTGGCCGTGCAAGGGCGCAGCGGGGGCGTGCAGAAGCCCGGCACAGCCGTGCACCGTGATGGTGCCGCCGTCGCTTTCCAGCACACCGCCGCAGGCGCGCAGCTCGGCTTCCATGGCCGCGATGCGGTCGCTCTCCTTCAGCCGCAGCCGCTCGGCGTTGCGGATGACGGTGGTGCCCTCGCACAACAGACCCAGCACCATCAGTACGGGGCCAAGGTCGGGGCAGTCCGCAAGGTCGATATCCACCCCGTGCAGGGGGGCTTTTGCAAAGGTGACGCTGTCGCCTTTGCGGGTGAACACCGCGCCGCACCGGCGCAGGATGTCCAGAATGGCGGCATCGCCCTGCAGGGTGTCCGGTGCAAGGCCGGTGATGGTCACCCTGCCGCACACCGCGCCCAGCACCGCCGGAAAGGCAGCCTGACTGTAATCGCCCTCCACGTTGTAGTCGCAGGGGTGGTACTGCTGCCCGCCCGGCAGCAGCAGGGTGGTTGCGTCCAGCCAGCGGCTGTGCACCCCAAAGGCGGCCTGCACGGCGCGGGTCATGTCGATGTAGCTGCGGCTCTCCACGGGAGGAATAAGGTGCAGGGTGCTGTCCCCGGGCAGCAGCGGCAGCGCAAACAGCAGCCCGCTGATGAACTGACTGGACACGTTGCCCGCCAGCCGGTAGTCCCCGGGGGTCAGCGCACCTTCCACGGTCAGCCCGGCGAGGGACTGCTCAAACCGTAGATTCTGCGCACGATATAACGTTTCGTATACGGATTGCGGGCGCTCCATCAGCCGTCCGCGTCCGGTAAAGGTGACCGGCTGGCCGGTCAGGCTGGCGATGGGGATCAAAAACCGCAGGGTGCTGCCGCTTTCGCAGCAGTCCACCGGGGCGGTCAGGGGCAGGAAATACCCAAGCCCCTGCACAGCAGCATCGTCTGCGCCGGGGTCCACAGCGGCGCACAGCTGTGCGGCAGCGGACAGGGTGGCAGAGATGTCCTTGCTGAATTCCAGATGGGTGATGTGAGAGCGCCCCACGGCCAGCGCGGCGCACAGCACGGCGCGGTGCGCCATGCTTTTGCTGGGCGGCGCGGCGATCACGCCCCCGATGCCGCCGGGGGCAGGTCTGATGGTTACTAGCATAGCGGTGTTATCCTTTTGAAGATTTCCCCCGGGCAGCGCTTCAGGCGCCCCCTTGGGGGAGCTGGCGCGCCAGCGCCTGAGGGGGTAAACGGTTTACATCTCCCGGCCGATAGCCCAAGCCACCTGACGGCACTTTGCCATAGCCTGTGCAAAGGCGTCCGGGGTCAGGCACTGTGCGCCGTCGCTCCATGCGTGCTGGGGGTCGTAGTGCACCTCTACTTCCAGACCGTCCGCACCGGCGGCCACGGCAGCGATCATCATAGGCTCCACCAGATTGGCCTTGCCGGTGGCGTGGCTGGGGTCTACCACGATGGGCAGATGGGTCTTTTCGTGGATGATGGGCACGGCGGAAAGATCCAGCGTGTTGCGGGTGTATTTTTCAAAGGTGCGGATGCCGCGCTCGCAGAAGATGACCTGCTCGTTGCCGCCTGCCATGATGTACTCGGCGCTCATGATCCACTCCTCGATGGTGTTGCACAGACCGCGTTTGAGCAGCACGGGCTTGTGCATTTTGCCCACGGCCTTGAGCAGCTGGAAGTTCTGCATATTTCGTGCGCCGATCTGCACCACGTCTACATACTCCTCAAACTCCGGGATGCGGTCCTCGCTCATCAGCTCGGAGACGATGGGCAGACCGGTGGCTTCGCGGGCCTTTACCATGTCTAAGATGCCCTCGGTCTCCAGACCCTGAAAGGCATAGGGAGAAGTGCGGGGTTTGTAGGCGCCGCCGCGGAACAGCGCTGCGCCGCCCGCCTTGACCCCCTGCGCGATGCGCAGAGCCTGCTCGGCGTTTTCGATGCTGCAGGGGCCCGCCATGACGGCGATCTTTTCCTTGCTGCCGATCTTCACGCCGCCACAGTCGATGATCGAGTCTGCGGGGTGGAACAGGCGGTTTGCGCGCTTATAGGGCGCAGACACGCGGGTGACGTTGTCGATCCACGGGTTTGCCAGCACGTCCCGCTCGTCGATCTTGGTGGTATCGCCCACCAGACCGAACACGTTGTAGTCCTTGCCGGTGATCAGGGTCACGTCCAGACCCTGCTTTTCGAATTTATCAACGATCTTTTCCAGTTCCTCTTTGGGAGTGCCTTTTTTGGTGGAGATGATCATGGGAGGTCGTTCCTTTCCTGTTTGTTTTACATCACGATATGCGCCTTAGTGGAGCCGTCGGTGCGCAGCAGCTGCGCCAGCCAGATGCAGGCGTGCAGGTAGCCCTGCGGGCCCTCGCCGATAAAATGCCCCTGACAGCCAAAGGACACCACGTCCGTTTTGCGGAAGGGCTCGCGCTCGTCCGGGGCGTCCAGCATCACCTCTACGGCGGGCACGCTGCACAGCCGCAGCGCGTCCAGAATGGCCACGCTGTAATGGGCGTAGCCGCCGGGGTTCAGCACGATGCCGTCCACCCGCCCGGGGGCAGACTGGATCTCGTCGATGAGGTCGCCCTCGTGGTTGGACTGGCAGATATCCGTTTCAATGCCAAGCTGGTCGCAGCCCGCCTGCACATAGTCCATCAGGCCGGTGTAGTCCACTTCGCCGGGCACGCCGGGCTCAGACCAGCGCGCCAGATTGATGTTTGGCCCGTTAAGAATCAAAAATTTCATCCAGTGCCTCCTGTGCAGCCGCCAGCGTCTCGGCCAGCGTGCCGGTGTTAGAAATCACCGCATCTGCGGCGGCAAGGTACAGCGGGCGGCGCTGGGCTTCCATGGTGCGCAGCGCCTCGGCGCTGGAAGAAAGCGGACGGTTGCCGCCCACAGCCAGCGCTTCCACCGGCCGGTCAATGAACAGCACCACGCCGTTCTGGCGCAGGGCACGGACGTTCTCTGCCCGCTTCACCGCGCCGCCGCCGCAGGAGAGCACAAGCCCTTTTTCCTTGCCGAAACGGGCGATCTGCGCGGCTTCCTTTGCGCGGAAGCCCTCTTCGCCCTCGGCGGCAAAGATATCCGGGATGCTGCGCCCGTCTGCCTTGACGATCTCCTCGTCCAGATCCACAAGCGGTCTGCCCAGCTGCTTTGCCAGCAGGCGGCCAAGGGTGGATTTGCCGCAGGAGGGCATCCCCACAAGGGCGATGTTCAGCGTCTCGCGGCGCAGCGCAGCGGTAATGCGCCGCACCTCGCCCGGGGCGTCCTCGAACTTGCGGCCAAGGAAGTATTCGGCGGCATACACCGCCTGTGCCACCAGCATCTCCAGCCCGCCTACCGCTACCGGCACACCGGCGTCCTCGGCGCGGAGGATGAGTTCGGTCTTGTTGGGGTTATAGACCACGTCCACCACGGCTTCCAGCCCGGGCATGGCGGCGACGTCCAGATTGCACACGCCCACGTTGGGGTACATCCCGGCGGGGGTGGTGTTGAACACCACCTGTGCACCGCTGCGCACGGCTTCGGCGTAGCTCAGCTCGCCCTTTTCCGGGTCGGGGGTGCGGCTGACCGTCAGCACCTTGGCAGCGCCCTTGTCCAGTGCCACCGCGCGGGTGGTGTTGTGGGTGCCGCCGGTGCCTAAAATGAGCACGGTCTTGCCCGCAAGCTCCACGCCGTGGGCTTCGCACAGGTGGGCAAAGCCCAGATAATCGGTGTTGTAGCCGTAGAGCAGGCCGTTTTTATTTACCACTGTGTTCACCGCGCCGATAGTGCGGGCGCGGGGGTCGATGAAGGAGCAGTACTCCATCACCAGCTTTTTATAGGGGATGGTCACGTTGATGGCCTTGAACTGCCGCCGCTGCAAAAAGGCGCGGGCGTCTGCCTCGGTGGGCAGGGGGCACAGCTCGTAGCTGTACCCGCAGAGCAGCTCATGGATGGTCTTGGAGTAGGAGTGTCCCAGCTTGCCGCCGATCAGTCCGTATTCCATCTCAGGCCTCCTTCCGGTAGCCGGTGGGGTCTGTCATCCACCGGGCACCGTACCGGGCGGTGAGCAGATCGCCCACCGCAAGGGCGGCGGCGCAGGTCTGCACAATGGCAGCCCGGGGCACGATGCAGGGGTCGTGCCGTCCCTGAATGGACAGCTGTGCGTCCTTTTTTGCGATGTAATCCACCGTATCCTGCTGCTTGTAGATGCTGGGGGTGGGCTTGACGGCGGTGCGGAACACCACCGGCATACCGTTGGCGATGCCGCCGTTGATGCCTGCGTTGTGGTTGGTGGCGGTGACCACCGCACCCTCCGCTGTCATGCGGAAGGCGTCGTTCGCCTCGGAGCCGCGCAGCCCGGCAAAGCCGAAGCCGGTGCCGAACTCGATGCCCTTGACCGCCGGGATGGAAAAGGCCAGATGGGCGATCTCGCTTTCCACGCTGTCAAAGTAGGGCTCACCGATGCCGGCGGGCAGGCCGAGGATGGCAGTTTCCAGCACGCCGCCCACGCTGTCGCCCTCGGCACCGGCGGCGCGGATGGCGGCTTTCATGGGCTCTTCCACGGCGGTGTCCAGCACCGCAAAGCCCTCGGTCTTACTGGCAAGCGTCTCCACCTGTGCCGCAAGGGCGGCGGGGTCGTCCAGTGCAAAGGGCGTATCTGCAAGACCAGCGCACCGGGCGATGTGGGTGGTGATATCAATGCCCGCCCGCTGCAATGCGGCAAGCACGATGCTGCCGCCTGCCACGAGGGCGGCGGTCACCCGGCCGGAAAAGTGCCCGCCGCCCCGGGCGTCCTGAAAGCCGTGGTACTTGGCGTAGGCGGTAAAGTCCGCGTGGCCGGGGCGCAGAAGGTCGGCGGTCTTGGCGTAGTCGCCGCTGCGGGTGTTCTGGTTTTCGATCATCAGGGCAATGGCGGTGCCGGTGGTGTGGCCGTTCACCACACCGGAAAGCAGCTGCACCGCATCCGCTTCCACCCGTGGGGTGGAAAGGCCGTCGCCCCGGGCGCGGCGCTTATCCATGCAGGCGGCGAGAAAGCTCTCATCCACCGGCACACCGGCGGCCATGCCGTCCAGCACCGCGCCCACGGCGCGGCCGTGGCTCTCGCCGAAGATGGTCAGCGAAAGGTCGCTGCCAAAGGTATTTTTCATGGGTCAGTCCTCCATGCCCAGCAGCGGGCGCAGCCCCTCCACAGGGATGGTCTCGGCGCGCCAGCAGCCAAGGCCGGGCACCTTGATGATGGTGATCTGCCCGTCCTGCGCTTTTTTGTCGTGCAGCATCTCGGCCAGCACCTTTTCCTTATCGTAGGCGGTGCGGGTGGGCAACCCTAAGCGGCGGTACACGCCGCGCACACGCTTTTGCAATGCCTTGGATTCGATCATGGGCAGCATCCCCAGCGCCACGCACTCGCCGTGGAACAGGCCGGTGGTGCGGCGTCCCTTGATGCCCTTCACGGCCTCGATGCCGTGGCCGATGGTGTGGCCGAAGTTCAGCGCCTTGCGCATACCCTGCTCGGTCTCGTCCTGCTCCACGATGCTCTTTTTAAAGCGCAGGCTGCGGCAGATGATGTCGCCGATGCGGTCGTCCACGTCCTCTTTTTCAAAGATGGAGAACAGCTCCGGGTCGGCCAGCAGCCCGGCCTTGACCGCCTCGGCCAGACCGTTGATGAAGTGGCGGCGGGGCAGGGTGGACAGGGTGTCCGGGTCCACAATGACCAGCTTGGGCTGCCAGAAGGCACCCACGATGTTCTTGGTGTCGCCCAGATCCACGGCGGTCTTGCCGCCGATGGAGGAATCGATCATGGAAAGGGTGGTGGTGGGGCAGTTGATAAAGTCGATGCCGCGCATATAGATGGAAGCGGCAAACCCGGCAAGGTCGCCCACCACGCCGCCGCCCACGGCTACCACAAGGTCGCCCCGGCCCATGCCGAAGTCCAGCATCTGCCGCAGCACGGTCTCCAGAATTTTAAAACTCTTGCTGGCCTCGCCCTGCGGCACGGTGATGATGGTGGCATCCTTGCACTGGTCGGCTACCATCTGGGCGTACTGTGCAGGCACACCGCTGTCGGTGACCACCGCCACCCGGCGGTCCAGCCGGGCAAACTGGTACAGGTTTTCCAGCGAGCCGCGCTTGACGATGATGTCGTAGCTGCGCTCGCCCAGATTCATGGTCAGCTTGGTTCCGATAAAATCACTCATTTTGTATACACTCCTAACAGCCGCACCGTCCGGCAGGTGCGGTCAAGCTCGCGCAGCAGCGCGGCGGTCTCGCCGGCGGCGGCATCGCCCACCAGCTCTACATAAAAATAATATTCAAAGGGGACGTGCGGCATGGGGCGGCTCTTGATGGACTCCATATTGAAGCCGCTTGCACCGATGACCTGAATCACCTCGGCCAGCTTGCCGGGCTTGTTATCCACCGTGAACAGCAGCGAGAACCGGTTGCCCGCCGTGGGCTTTTCGCGGCTGAGCACGATGAACCGGGTGGTGTTGTCGCCGTCGGTGTTGATGTTGGGCACCAGAATCTCCAGTCCGTACAGGGCGGCAGTCTCGGCGCTGGCAATGGCGGCCTTTGTCGCGTCTTTGCTTTCTGCCACGAACTTTGCGGCCATGGCGGTGTTGGCCATGGCGGTGGCAGGCAGACGGAACTGCTTTAAAAAGGTCTCGCTCTGGGCAATGGCCTGCTGGTGGCTGTACACCGTGCGCAGCTGGGAAAGCTGGGTGCCCGGCAGCACCAGAAGGTTCTGGGAGATGGGCAGGTCGTATACGTCTACCACCCACAGCTCCGGGTGGTTATAGCACAGGTCCAGCACGGCAGAAACATCCCCGGCGTGGCTGTTTTCAAAGGGCACTACGCCGTGGGCAGCTTCGCCGGAGGCCACGGCCTCGAATACCTCGTCCCATGTGGAATAGCTCACGGCCTCGGCGTGGGGGAACAGCGCCTTGAGGGCGATGTGGGCGAACGCCCCCTCCACCCCCTGATAGGCGGCGCGGTTACGCCCCAGCACAGCGGATTCGTACTGCTTGGCAAGATCCATCATGTGCTGGACATGGTCTTTATAGTAAGGGCGCAGCGCGGGTTGCTGGATGCGGGCGGCGGCCTTTTCCAGCACGGCGGCCTCCCGGGCGGCATCGTAGATGGGCAGGCCGTGCGCCCGCTTATATTCGGCTACCTGCAATACGGCAGCCATCCGGCGCTCGAACAGCGCAGCCAGCTGCGCATCCACCGTGTCGATCTCGGCACGGGCTTGTTCCAGTGCGGCCATGGGGGTCACATCCTTTTTGGTCGGTTTTTGCGGGGATACCTAGTAAGTATACCATAACCGGGACAGAGAAACAACAAACCGCTCTTTATTGAGGGTGGAGAAAATTTCAAATCAGCCATGGGTAAAAAGACGAAAATAGAAAACAGAAACGCACCCACAGTCCGTTTTTGCGCCCTGAAAAGCAGGGAAAACGAACGGTGGGTGCGTTAAGGGATTACCCCTTCCGTCATCGCTGCGCGATGACACCTTCCCCAAGGGGACGGCTTTTGCGCTGCCGGAAAGTTTGCCGCCACTGCTGAAGGCGCCCCCTTGAGGGCCGACTTCCCCCGCTCCGGGGGAAGATGTCACCGTAGGTGACAAAAGGGGGAATCTGGCGCCGCAGGCGACTGAGGGGGTAACTATTTATTCTTCAAGATATCCTCCCAGCTGCGGGCTTTGCCGTAGTAGCGCCCGTAGGGGTTATCAAGGTCTGCGGCGCGGAGGACAGGCGGCGCGGGCGGCTGGGGTTTGGGGGTGCGGTCAAAGGTGAATCGTGCGGCGGGGCCGCCGGCTTTGATGCGGAAGCGCATCTTTAGTGCCCCTCCCCGGCGGTGGAGACAGCCCCGGCGGTCAGGTTTGCCCAAAGGGTCTCGCTGTTTTCCAGCAGGGAAGCCGATTCCTTCAGCCATGCGCCCCGGATGCCGATATAGTAATCTGCCAGCAGCTGTTGGCTGTCGCCGCTGGCGCTCTGCACTGCGTCCGAGGTGTAGCTGCCCAGCTCCATCCCGGTCAGCACCGGGCAGTCCGTCCAGCGGTAGACCATATTCCACCAGTCGCTGTCGGCGTCGGACTTAGGCAGATGGCCGTCCAGATACCGCAAAGTGCCGGTGGTCTGCTGGAAGCCTGCGGGGTCGTAGAGGATAAAGATGGAACTGAGGGAACTTTGGATATCGGTGGAAAGCTTGGTGGTGCCTGCCATATCCAGATAGGCGTCCGAGTCCTCACTGTTGAAGGCCATGGTGTACTGGTTCAGCTTCACCACCACCTTGCCGTCCCCGTTGCAGTCCTCGCCGTAGGCGGCAAGCTGCTGTTGCAGGGCGGTGACGGTGGCTTCGGGCAGGTAGTAGGGGCTTACCACCGCCACGTTGTAATCCGGGTGGGTGGTCAGGAAGTACTGTCCGATAAAGCAGTACGCCACGAACGCACCCGCAATGCCGAAGAGGAGCACCCATTTCAGGTTGTAGTCCCACCAGTTTACCCAGCGCTCTTTGCGGCTGTACTGCCGCTGTTTGCGGGGCTTGAGGTCCTTGGGGTCAATGTCGCGTTCGTAACGGTAGCTTGCCATAAAATAGTTCTCCTGTGTGGTGAAACGGGCGGGAAAGGCTGTTACTTCAGGGCAGCCAGAATGCTTTGGCGCACGGCGTCGGGCAGCTGCTTCTGCTCGGCCTTGCTCATGCCGGCGGTCTGGATGGGGGGCATGATCTTGATGCGCACACTGCCCGGGCGGCAGCGGTTGCCGTTTGCCTCAAACAGGGCGCGGGCACCGGTCACAGCCACCGGCACCACCGGGGCACCGGTCTTGACTGCAATGCGGAAAGCACCGGCCTTGAACTCGCCTGCGCCGCCCTCTTCGCCCTTGTAGCGGGTACCCTCGGGGAAGATGACGAAGCTGCGGCCGCCCTCCACGATGGCGGTGGCATCGTTCAGTGCCCGCACCGAGGCGCGCACATCGTCACGCTGCACGAACACACAGCCCAGCAGCTTCATCCAGCGGTTGAGCAGGGGAATCTTTTCCAGCTCCTCCTTGGCAAGGATGCCGTGGGGCTTTTCCAGCCCTGCCAGCAGCAAAGGGATGTCGTAGTAGCTGCGGTGGTTCGCCACAAACACGCAGGGACGGTCTTTGGGAATATTCTCCAGCCCCTCCACGGACAGGGAAACACCGGTCACCTTCAGGATGCCCCGGCTCCAGCGGGGGATATGCTGGTTCACGATCTGCTCCACGGTGGCGGTATCTCCGGCGGCTGCGGCGCGCTCGGCGCGGCGCAGGATGCCGTAATGCAGGATCATGTACCCGAACAGATAAATAAACATCGCAATGGTGCGAAGAATGCTCATAATGGTTTCCTCCTATTGCAAAAAATGCCATTGTCATTGTAGCACATTTTGCGCAAAAAAGGGAGAGATAAAAGTTTTTTTACAATTCGACCGAGTTGTGTCTTGCAAAATTGACAAAATACGGGTATATTTATATCTGTAAAGCCAGCACAATGGCACTTTCCAGACAAAACGCCTGCGGTGCCGGTAAAAAACGTAAGAGAGGTACCGCAGTTACTATGGGTCTTTTTCCTTCTGCCAATGATTTCAAAGCCGGTAAGGGCGTCGAAAAGGACGCCCCCCGCAAGACCGGCATCGGCCGCTTTTTTGAGCTTGTAGGCCGTGATATGAACGGGATGTTCCTTGCAAACCTGCTGACCTGCATCGGGTTTGCACCGGTCATCTGCTTAGTGTACATCGGCTTTTTGCAGAACAGCCTGCCGGTGATGCTGGGCAGCGCCGCCGTGGGCGGCCTGCTGGCGGGCCCGGCGCTGGCCGGAATGTACGATACCGTCCTGCGCGCGCTGCGCGATGAGGCGGGCTACTGGTGGGTGACCTACCGCAAGGCCTTCAAGCGCAATTTCAAGGCCAGCCTTGTGCCCGGTGTGCTGTACACCGTGGTGGTCACGCTGCAAATTTTCCTCGTCTATTTCTGCTTCAATATGCTGTACCACGGCACCAACGTGGGCGTCCCGCTGTGGGTGGCTACGGTGCTCAATCTGGTGCTGTTCCAGATGCTGTTTGCCTATATGTGGCCGCAGGTGGTGCTGCTGGACCAGCCCTTGAGCCTGACTTTGAAAAACAGCATCAACTGCATGATCGCCTTTCTGCCCCACGCACTGGCTGCCGCCATCGTGCAGGTGCTGTTCTGGGGCGTGGTGATCCTGTGCATGCCGCTGGGGCTTTTCCTGATGCTGATCTTCGGCTTCTGGTTCGTCACCGAGGTGTCCTGCCAGATCGTGTATGGTGATATTGACCGGGTGTTCCACATCGAGGAGAACATCCGCAAGATGAAGGACGCCGAGCTGGAAGCAGCCCTGAAGGAGGACTACGCCGACGACGACACCCCGGAAAAATAAGC